>Ga0334882_1000978_pt1 | contig 38179 bp, 32 predicted proteins | sample GraSluR1_MG_5_FD_207226 | JGI IMG/M metagenome (GOLD analysis project Ga0334882, IMG submission 207226) | Sludge microbial communities from methane-producing bioreactor in Wageningen University, Netherlands - Granular Sludge_15_04-R1 | ecosystem: Engineered > Bioreactor > Anaerobic >... | reverse complement strand
TCAAAGCCGGGATTACCGACGACCTTGTCCGCTATTCTGTTGGTATCGAAGACGTGGATGATCTGATTGCCGATCTGGACCAGGCTCTGGCATGTATCGAATAGGTTCCCAAGGGCCTCCGGCAGCCTTTCGTCTGCTTTGACACGGGGCGAATCCGGGGCTATGCTCCGAGCTGTCGCCGCATCCCGCTGCCGGGTGCGTATTTATGGAACCGGCGGAGAGGTCGTCCGATCCGCCAATACTCGTCTTTAAACCGGAGGTTGGTTCGAATGAGAGTAAGGGTGGGCATCATAACGGCACTTGTTGCGGTGCTGTCTGTTTCCGGAATCGCGTTCGCGCAGAACAAGGCTTCGGGTACGGAAGCGTTGCTTCTTTCGTTGCCTTTCATGGTTATAGGAATAGCGCTGGCCATTCTGATGATCGTCTGCCAGTGGAAGATCTTCGAGAAAGCGGGACAGCCCGGATGGGCCTGCCTGATTCCGATCTATAACCTCATAGTAATGTTTCAGATAGCGAAGAAACCCGAGTGGTGGGTAATCCTTTGCTTCGTTCCCTTTGTGAACATAGTGATCTCTTTCATACTTCTCTTCGCGATCGCGGAGAAGTTTGGCAAAAGCGGTGGTTTCGCCATAGGAATGATTCTGCTGCCCTACATCTTCTTCCCGGTACTCGCCTTCGGGGATTCCCGCTACACGGGCTGACGCCCCGCCAACCTCAGAACAGCCCCTGCCTCAAGGGGCTGTTCCATTCCATCGCCGGGTTGTCCGGACTGCCACTTGAAATGCAAACACAGGTGCTGAAGACTTTTCGAACAGGCACCAGCTTGCCGGAGACGGCATCCTCCGGTTTTTCAAACGGGTGCTGGGGTTTTTGATGGGGAGAGCTGTATTGTGGAATATTACCGTCGCCCAAGCGTACAATTCTTGTTCACACCATAAGACGGGAGAGACAATGAGAATCCTGGCAACGCTTCTTGTTCTTCTCGGCCTGGCCCAGGCGGCGATTCCCTATGGTCCCATTGAACCCCGAAGACCCTTTCTGTTCCCCTGCGCCATGACCAGGTATTCGACTCCACTTAAGCTGGGATGGGTGCTGGGTGTTACCATGAACCAGCCTGTTGGGCGTTTTGGTCACCACGGGCCCTTTTTTCAGCTTGAGCCGGGTTTTGGAGGCGGCAAGGTGAATCTCGGGTACCGCTACGGCCAGATGAACTTCCTCCCGGTTTTCAATGTGGGGCTGGCCGGGTCACTGCTTCGAACCTGGGGCAACCCCCTCGGGGATGTGGAGCCAGGGCAGACTTATGTGGGTGTTGAGCTATCGGGCGCCTTCAGTGCTCTCGGGCTGAACGCGGGAATCTTCCGGCATGTGGCCGGTGATGACGACAATCATGAATGGATAACCGTTCTCGGGGTCGGGGCGGGAATCTGACAGCGGTGCAACAATACTGCTGCCCCGGTCATTTCACCCCTTGAATTTCATTGAAAAGGGCCGTACTTCAGAATGACCAGTTCAGGAGGTGGCCCGAATCATGAAGCAGGCCCTGGCTGAAACGTCCGATTCTGACCTGGAAAATAGGAGCGCGATGAACCGGGTACATGCATCCCTTGCATGGGCATGTGTCGCGCTGGGGATTTCCTGCGGAACGACGGAAGAGCGCCCTGTTGTCGTGCTGACTCTCATGGTTGTGGACTCCATAGGCTCCTATGATGGCCCGTGCTCTTTCGGCTCGGTAACAGACGCCTGCATCCTCTCCAACGGCAACATCGTCATTCTGGATGAAAGCACCGTTTCCATCTACCTGGCCAGCGAAGACGGCGAGCTTCTTGCGGGAAGAAACGCGGCCGGGTCTGCTCCGGGGGAGTTTCAGGGGCTGAAAAGAGCGTATCCCGACGAAGGTGGCGGGGTTTGGGTTCTCGCGGAAAGCATGGAGAGGAAAACCGTGCTGTTTGACGATACTCTTGCTTTGGTAAGAGAGGTCGTTTTTCAGGACCAGAGCCTCGGTTTTCCATCCACCTTCAGACATCTGACCGGCGATACCTTCGCAGGGCTGTTTCTCGTTTATTCCCATATCGATTCCACAACACAGGCGGTCCAGATTTTCAGTAACGATGGCTCTCCTCCTCTGTGCCTGCGTCAGCACAGTGTGCCCTATAACCCGGTCATACAGGGGCCCGGCTTCATCTACACCACCGGAGACGGCGGTGTGGTTTTTGTGGCCCGGGCCAAAGCAAGCGCATTTCTTGTGGAAAAGTTCGACCCGGAAGGAAATCTGATCGGCGTGATATCCCTTCCGGAAGCATTCCCGGAACCCAAACCCGCATGGCTGATACAGCAGCAGGTCGACCACATCCAGCGAATGTTTCTCCAGAGCACCGGGAGCCCTCCGGATTTCCCGATAATCGTTCAGGAGACCTTCAACATGATGGACTACATGGGAGTCGATGCCGACCAGCGTCTGTGGGTTCTTCGGGGCAACTACCTTGAACCCGTCTTCGATGTGTTCGGACCGAACGGCACCAGGGAGTTCGTGTGTACCGTAAAGCTGCCGGAATGGCAGGAATGCGACCGCTGGAGGTTTCATGTGGGCAGGGGAGGCTTTCTTGCCTTCCCCGAGAATCCTGACCTGTTCCCGGTGGTCTATCGCATGGAGCTGGCAGCGACGGAGTAGCCTGCTGTCTTACGGTAAGCCCCGGGAAAAGACAGCCTACTCATCCATGCATTCGGTCCAGCCGGTTTCATCCAGCTCTTCCGGCGCAACACCGGAAACCATCAGCGAAGTGTCGGTGAGAACCCGCTCCAGCAGCTCCAACGACCAGTTTCCCTCGTGTCTCCCTATTCCGTGCATGAACAGGGGAAAGTGTACGAAGTCAACCCTTTGCCCGTCCACCACCGCTGAAACCATTCCGTTCACCGCCACAGCGAAGGGGAAGTGGGTTTCCGGCAAGCCGTATGCGGCTATGATCGGCGCGCTGGCCTCATCGGTTATCAAGTGTTTCATCACAGTGAACTCGCCGCCGTACCGGTCAAGCACCTCCTCGGTGCGAGCCAGGGTTTCCAGCGAGGGGGGAAGTTCCTTGTAGAAGAGTTCCACAGTTTCAAGCGGCTGCCCGGTACCCGAAAGCAAAGCAGCGAACACCATTCCATACAGCATTTCATCCCCTCTCGGTTAACCCGGAAGGTAACCTCGCCCAAGACGGGAAGCAATACCGGAAAACCGTCCGAACTCCGGAGTGGGGTGCATATTACGCCTCTTGGGTCTGGCCTGCCCTGATAGTATGTTTTGCCCGATAATCGAAAACAAAGGCGAGAAGCGGTGGTAATTCACCGCAAATGCATTTGTAACAGACGGTATAACGGCACATTGTCTTGGGGCGGTGTCCATTCAGAGGGGGGAAGATGGAACTGAAGGCAATTGTTGATCTCAATCGCAGGGGGCTCTCCGATCCCGTGATCGAGGAAGCCCTGAAAGCTGCTGCAGCAGGCCCGTCGGCCACAGACCTTTCCCGGCTGTACGCTGTCTGTTCTGATGTGATGTTCCGAAAAGGTCAGTACAACGATGCGGTTGTCTATGGCCAAAAGGCTGTGGAAACCGATGGAAAGAACGCCGAAGGCTACTCCCGTCTTGGCTGGGCGGAATACTGGCTGGGCATGAACGAAAGAGCACTGGAGAATTTTTACAAGGCCATCGAAGTGTCTCCGAGCAGTGCCGAGTATCATTACAGAGCGGGATGCATCCTTCACAACGCCTTCGGAAGGATTCCCGAAGCAGAGGCCGAGTTCACGAAGTCGCTGGAGGCAGACCCATCCCATGCCCTTTCATGGCAGCAACGTGGTATTTGCAGGTGGAGCCAGGGCAACAAAGAAGGAGCCGAACACGACTACAGAAAAGGCGCAATGCTGGGAGACTCTTACTGTGGCTACATTCTAAACTACTATGGATATCCCCTGAACGCTCCAATGGAAAAGGTGGCGCTGGCCCGTAACTACCTTGGGCAGAAAAATCCCGGAGCCGCCGCAGAGCTGTTCAAACAGGCCCTTGAACAGGGCATGGGCGCAGCTGAAAAGCAGGCTGAAACAAGGCTGGAACTGGCGGAGTGCCTGGCCTCCATGGAACTTAACGACGAAGCCGAGGCCCAGTACGGCGTCGCCATTGAAGAAGCTTCCATGAACCCCCTCTGCCATGGTGAAAGGGGTCTTTTCCATTACAACAGCTCCCGCGACGCTGATGCGGAAAAGGATTTCAGAAGGGCAATGGAACTGGCGGAAGACAAGGGCAGGTACGCCTTCTATCTGGGCAGGCTCTATGCTGTCTCCGGCAGGCCCGAGGAAGGCCTTGCCATCCTCGACCCCGCCATAAGGGAAGACCCCTGGGATGTTGCTCTTTTCCATTCCAGAGCCATCTGCAGGGTGAAACTGGGAATGGACGAAGGCGCAAAGGAGGATTTCCAAAGGGCCGATTTTTTGGGCCACAGGAGCGCCCAGGGCGACAGAAGACAGACATACGGAGACGAATACGCCATGGATTTCTTCTCGGCGGGGATCGAGGCCGGTGAAAGGAACGATTTCGCCACAGCTGCGGAAAACTTCGCCAGAGCCGCTGAAATGTTCCGGGCAGAGGCGGTCCATTCCGGCGACAGGGCATGGCGTTACGCCTCGAAGAGCCTTCACAACCTGGGGTACTACCGGCATCAGGCCGGCGATCTGAAGGAGGCAACGGAAAGCATAGAGAAGGCCCTTGAGATGACCCCCCACTACAAAGACGCCTGGATCTCTCTGGGCAATGTGCACGACACGATGGGCAACGCAAACGACGCTTATGAATGCTACAACCGCGCCGTGGAGCTTCAGCCCAACGACGGCAGGGGCTACTACAGCAGGGGTAGAATCCTGCTGGGTCAGCAGAAGTACGACGATGGTGTGGAAGATTTCTCCCGGGCTGCGATTTTTTACGGCAGAAACGACTGGAAGGGCGACGCATTCTTCAACCGTGCGAAGTGCCATGAGGGTGCCGGACGCATTCAGCAGGCGATTGATGATTACCAGAAGGCTTTCAGCCACGGCATACAGCAGGGCATGTTCGAGTCTGTACGCCTCAGGGAAGCCCACGGCATAGAGTAGCCTTCCAGGATGATTGAGCCCGCAGGTGTTCGATAGCCGGCCGCCAGTATCTGCAGTGAAGCGACTCAAACAACAGGAAGCTAAAACCTCCCTCAGACTGCAGTGGCCCGAGAAACCTGCAGAGTTGAAAAAGGGTCACCCTGACTGCAAGGTAGTTGCCGGTCAACTCCCCGGGTATTGCGGATAGTTTGGAAAGAGACACCGTTTGCCGACGAGCATCGGTGCCGTATGGTAGTACAAAGCGTACAACCGGATATTGCTCCGCACTCCTACCGGTTTCTTTGCTCCGGTGCTGGAACTTACGAAAGGAGAGAGCCGCATGCGCATTCGCGGAACCCTGCTTCTGTTGGCCCTGCTGACGCTGACAATGCCAATGATCTCGATGGACTCGTTTCTCGAGACGGATTACGGTGTGTTCGATACGGAAACCCGCCTTCACTGGTGGATTGGACCCGACAGGAACACTTCCCGGAGCGAGGCGGAAGACATTGTCGCCGGGCTTGAAGGCGACTGGCGAATGCCGGAGGTGGAGGAACTGCGCCACCTCCACGCGTCCGGTGTGACCACCGGGAACTGGGGGCCCTTCGCCAACTCGGGAAGCCGGGTCTGGTGCACCGCCGGAGACGGGGAATCCACTGAGTCATGGTACTTCTACTTCGACAGGGGAAGCGAAGACTGGCGCTTGGGCGACCTTTCCGTTAATGCCAGGGTCTTCGCGGTGCTTTCGGCGGAGGAAGGCCAAGCCCCATGAAACGAGGAGAGTCCCCCCGTAAGCTTTAGCACTGGCCATTCCGAGTAAATGCGGCTGAAGCTGCTGCCAAGACCTGCGTGTTTTTGCTGTTCGCCCCCGGCAAGATGATCCCGGGTTCTTTGGTGATTTGATGCTTTGATCCATTGCCTTTGGAGGTCAAGGGCGGGAGCCCCGGCAACTTTACTTGTTTACTCGCAGTATGATCTGACAATCGAAACATACGGAATGAGCAAATGCGTCAGCAAAGATCGAGCAATGCGGAAATGAATCCAACAACGTCAGCCTGGATAACATCATCGTGCTCACCTTGAAGGAAATCCGCAACTCGGCGAGGCCCGGTTGCATCATGACTGCAGAAATCGTTGTGAAGGACCTTGAGAGCCTGCTTTGTGAAATCGCTGTCCATGAGTGGTCTTAGACAGGCTGCCAGTTCCTCGATACCTGATCCGAAGTTACGAATGAGATAGTAGAGGTCGTAGGCGTCCTTGTTCTCTCCGCGCCCCAGGAATGCAAGAGCTTTCAGCACCACAAAGGCGCCTGGACCGCAAACCCATATCTCTCGGGTGGCACGCTCATCCCTGATTGTCATTCCACTCAGTGACACTCGCCGCTTGTCGATGAATGCGAGATCCAAACCAGGGGTGATTATCGCTGCAAAGTCTTTCTCGATGTTCCGCAGCCTTCCACCCCTGTCGCCAGGGCTTGATGGCGGGATCAGAAAGTCAATGCTGACAAGACTGCTACCTGCCATGGCCCGCCATCTCTGCCGGATGATGCTTCCCTCCTCAGTCCGGTCAGGGGCAAAGCCGGCACCACGAAGCCTCGCCGTTATCTCCCTGTAGCGTTCCTCCCTGAGTATTGCCAACTCAAAACCAAGATCAAGATCCATCGTGCCGACGTGGGCGGTTGTATTCCCGGTAAACGAACTCTGGTCAATGAGCAGGGAAGGAACCAGTCCTCCCACAACCACGAACTCATCCGTCAGGTCACCAAGTACTGTGGCGACATACAAGCAGGTGGCACGAACGAGTTCATACTGCTCGCTTGAATGGGCTGAAGCAAACCTGGGCTTATCCTTCATCGGATTCCCAACTCAGCAATTCAGTTCGGAGGCGTTCTGATGCCTCTTCCGCCCGCTCGGGATGATCCTTCAGATCCACATATGCCTGTACGGGATGCACACAATTGATGCCATCCCTTCTGGTTGCCCCATGAAAGACTCCATCGTCGTTAGGAAAAGCCAGCCAGAGGTTTGCTCCTCGCGGATCCGACCTGAATCGAAGCCGCTCGGACAGTTCCGGTGTTAAGCTGCCACGCAGATAAAGCGTAGCAATTCTGAAGGAAGCAAAACGCGTCAGAAGCCATGCGGCAGATAGCCCCGTAACTGCGTAGTCAGTATTCATCTCACCCAGAACATCGGCTGTGAAGCGCAGCAGTGCGTCGCCAGATCTCGCAGCAACATATCCCTTTAAGAGCGTATGGTTCGAGAAACGATACCCCTCCCTCCATGTATCCAGAAGCAGTGCGAAATCCTTGACTCGAACAGCGCCATTCCCGGTTCGAGTAATGTACTCTTCACTTACAAGGCGGGTTATCAGGCGACTGACGAAGCCTTGATCCAGACCGGTGGCAAGGGAGAGCTCTTTCTGGCTGAAGCTGTCTCCGGGGTTTTCCAGCAACCATCTTGCAATTCGCGAACTCTTCGGAGCGAACAGGTTCGGAGGCCTTCCTGCAGAGATGAAACGGTTGGGCTTGCCTTCGATTACTATGCGGATGCCCTGAGCAGTTATGCGTGCATTCCCGCTGAGATCAAACCATCCGACACCTTTCTCGGCACAGGCTTTTTTTCCGACCTCTCCCATGAATGGAACGGCAACAATCGGAATGGACTGCCGCTTCGTTCTCAATGAGATTTCCTTTACCTGCTTTGCAGCAGCGGCTATTGAAGCGGCGCTGGTTGTCTTTCTGAACTCCACCACAAAAGCCTGTCCAATTGATGGAACTGAGACAATCAGATCAGCTCTCATCGAAGCATCAGGGCTCACCTGTAGATCAGCAAGCTCGACTCCGACTAGATCGGTAATCGCATTCAGTATCATGGCCGCCATACGGCCATGTTCGTCCAGCTTCCTCATGCATGACTAAATAAGTATATATGACAGTTCTGTCAAGTGATGTATTTTAGACAATCGTGTTTGATTCCATTATCTTGCCGTTCCAGCAGAGGTTTGGCTTCGGAAGAGATAGTGGAAGCCACATCGGATACGATCCGATTTGAAGATGCAGTGGTCGCTGTTGTGCAGACAGCTCGGGGGGGCGCTTTCCGTTAGATTCAGGCAGCAGCCAATGACACTCCAGTTATCACCGGTTAACAACCAAGTCCAATAATCCCTCTCCAGGATTGACCTGGCATAGCTGGGGATGCATCGTTTCCTGCTGACTTTCATCAACCCAGGTGAATGGGGGTTCTCATGGGTTCACGATGGATACTGGCGATCACTTCCTGTCTCATCATTTTTTTCGGTTACCGTATCGGTTTTGCGGCGGAAGAGCCCGAGATCTACGGGCAGTTCGAAAAGGTCGGCCCGATAATCCGGGATACTGTGACCGGGCTCGAGTGGCAGGTGGGGCCTGAAAGGGACATGCATTGGGCCGAAGCGCGAGACTGGGTGGACAGCCTTGGGAATGGATGGCGGATGCCTTCCATCGAGGAACTGGAGGGACTGTACGAGGCGGGAGTTTCCGCGGACTCCCGGGGTCCGTTTGCGTGCAACGGAGATAAGGTGTGGGCGGACAGTCCAGCGTCCTGGGATTTCTCTGACGGCGGCGGGATAGGCTACCCTACCGGCATGGAACCCTCCGTCGGGCATAGAGTCTTCGCTGTGCGCGACCCTTCTTGAACCACTTCGGGGGGAGAAAAGGTCCCTGTTTTGCAGACAGCTCTGGGGGCTTTCCGTTTGATTCAGGCAGCAGCCAATGGCACTCCATTTGTCCCGGTTAGTGACCAGATCCCATAATCCCTTTCCAGGATTGACCTGGCAGAGCAGGGAATGCATCGTTTCTTGCTGACTCGCATCGACCCGGGCGAGGGGGGTTCTCATGGGTTCACGAAGGATACCGGCGATCACTTCCTGTCTCATCATCCTCTTCGGTTACCGTATCGGTTTTGCGGCGGAAGAGCCGGAGATCTACGGGCAGTTCGAAAAGGTCGGCCCGATAATCCGGGATACTGTGACCGGTCTCGAGTGGCAGGTGGGGCCGGATGAGGAAACGACCTGGAATGAAGCGAAAGCATGGGTTGACGGTCTCGGGGGTGATTGGCGCATGCCAACCCGGACGGAGCTTCAAGACCTTTGGGATTCTGGCATCAGTTACGGCAATTGGGGCCCATTCGAGAACAGCGGCTATTGCGTCTGGTCCGGTGAGGTCCGAGATTCTTCGTCGGCCTGGTACTTCTTCTTCGCCACTGGCACCGAGTACTGGCTCCCCCGCAGCGCCTCCGCCAAAGTCGGTCGCGCCTTTGCAGTGCGTCCCCGGTAAGATGCCCCATTGATTCTCGAAGACAAGGGAGTCAGCGTAAATGAATGGCGCCCTGCGCTATAAGCGGTAGCCTGGGTGCGGTTCATACACGACAAATCCAGATTTCGGTTCACACATTCCGCCGGGCCTACTCCGGAGTCAAGCAGGGTAGCAAAACGAACTGGCAGGGTGGGTCTTCGCCTTGGGAGTATCAGTGATGCTTAGTCAACTCAGCACCCAGACCCGGAAGCCTCTTCTTTAACTTCCGGTTCAACGCCAGTTATGGAGCGACATACTCGCCGGTATGAATGCGACGATTTGATCGCGGCTTACATTCCTTTCAGCATTGTTGCCCGGGAGATTCCGTCATAAGGTATGCTTGCTGGAATGCGCGACACTTCGTACGCGTTGACCGGCGAAACTGCAATGGCATTCCCATTGCTCGCTGGAAAATCTTTTCAGTCAGCGCAACTTCCACCTGATACCCTTGCACCCTCGGCAAGAACCCAGGGCAAAAGGGCAAAGCCCATGTTCGTCCTCTCCGAGGAAACTGTGCGGATGTCCATGAGCATGTCCCTCAGATTGCCGGAGACCATCACATTTTTCACGGGGTACAAGATTTTGCCGTCTTCGATGTAGTAGCTGTTCTTTGCCAGGCCAGAGAAGTCACCCCCGGCGCTCATGTCATCGCCGGAGAACCTGCAGAGCATAACCCCTCGGTCCACCGAACGCACCATCTCCTCCAGGGTCGAACTCCCGGGATCTACCACGGGAAAGCCACCGGTGCTCCCGGCTCTGGGGAAGCCCGTCTTCCTGGAACCGTAGAGGTTCAGGAGGAATGACCTTAACACTCCCTTCTCTATCAGAGTGGTGTTCTCTGCAACGAATCCGTCATCTGTGATGAAGCAGCCCTCAGAGAGTACATCGTACACCGGCATGGAACGCAGGGAAAGGCTGCTGTCGGAGACAGTGCGGTTAAGGGAACCCTGAAAGATGGAAGTCCCTCTGATTAGCGCAGGGTTGCCAATGAAGAGGCAGAGATTCTTCAGGAAGTCGTTCAGGCTCTCGGGGGTCAAAATGATGCTACCGGTGAACTTACCGTCAAACTCCCTTGCGTTGACCTGTTCGGTTGTTTGCCGCATGAGAACATTCAGGTTGGCGAAGTCCTGTATGGGTCTATCAAGCGCAGAGGCAGAGACATGGGTGTAGTTGAAGGATGAGGTTCTCGATCCCTCCTTCGATGCGAACACGGTGGATAATGTGTAATGACCTGTCTTCGAGTGGAGGTCCGTTCCGTTGGAGTTCAGGTAGTGCTTCAGGATGCTGTGGAAGGTCATCGTAGCCCTTCTGAGAATGAGCCCGTGGAAGCTTTCAAAGACATGGCTGCGGAAATCCTCCAGTCTCTCCAACATAAGATGGGTGTCGGGCATGTCCGCACCCTTGCGGAACTCCCTTGATCCCTGAAAGGGAGAGATATCGTGAGCCTCATCAGGTTCTCCCGAACCCGCCAGGTGCACCACGGTATCCACAGCAGCGTTCACGCTATCTCTGGAGACATCGCCTATCGTTACGGAACCTCTTCTGTGGGTCACAATCCCCGATAGGGAGAGGCTGGTCTCCTGTACGCTCCTGAGGAGGCCAATCTCTCCTGCTTCAAGGCTGACTTCTTCCTTCGCTGTGCGGACGGCAACAGCTTCGACCCTGTCGAAACCCTTCTCTTTCAGGGCGTTCAGCGCGTAGTCGGCGGTTTCTTCGAGGGCTGCCATTATCTTCCCCCTATCGTCATCATGCATTTGATGGCAGGACCACCCATCCCCACCGGTATCATCTGCTTCTTGCCACAGAGGCCGCACCACCAGTACATGTCGTTCGACACGGATGTTACTGTTCCGAGAACCTTAAAGGCGTTCCCCGAAGTAGTCGTTTCGCGTATGGCCCGTCCAAGGCGGCCCTTCTTGATCTCGTACCCGAGAGTGACGCCGACCATGAACTCTCCCGTGGAATCCGCCTGACCACAGCCCGTCCTCATCAGGTAGTACCCGTCATCCACTGAGCCTATGATTTCATCCAGTGTACTCTCTCCAGGAAGGATGGCAGTGTTCCTCATCCTGATGATGGGCTCGTCTGCGTAACCGGCAGCTCTTGCATTGCCGGTTGGCGGTACATCGAAGAAAGCCGCCGATTCCCTGCTATGCATGAATCCTTTGAGAACTCCATCTTCGATCAATAACGCGTCATTCGCACTCACTCCCTCGTCATCGATAAAGACGGGGGATGGGCAGATTTCTCCGTAAGCTTCGCAGGCGAAATCCACGAGAGTTATCAGATGGCTTGCCACTTTTTCGCCTAAACCATCCCCCGCGACAGAACCGCCCCGAACAATGTCCGCCTCTGTGGTGTGGCCGATGGCCTCGTGGGCAAGAAGGCCTGTCACATGCGGCGACAGCACGCATTGCCTCGTCCCTGTCTTGGTGTAAACGCCTTCCGCTTTCTTCATGAGGTGCTCATGTTGCCAGTCCAGCATGTCGAACAGGTCTCCAGGTTCCCTGAATGCCTCACATAACCTTCCAAGACCGGTACAGCTCTCCAGAAGATGAACAGGCTCACCGTCGTGCTCTGTGGCCATGATGACGTAGATGCTGTAGCCGGGCACAAGTGAGTAGAGTCGCGAACCGTCGGATGTCACGAGTTTTTTCTCTTCCTCACGGACTCTGAGATTGATCGTCCTTGCGGTTAGTTCAGGGTATCTCTTCGCGATCCGGGAGTCGACAGCCATGATGAAATCCATCAACTCTCGACCGGAAAGCTCCCTGCTTCCGGACGAGAGATCCCTGGAGATGTCCGCCGGCGAGGAAGGTAGTTCCACGAATGCCCGGTCACTGCGACCCGCCAGAAGGGCGGCGTTTTCTGCCGCTTTCTCAACAACCGCTCCTATCGAGGCATCGTCTGCCTCCGGTAGCGCGGCAAAGCCCCAGCAGCCTCCGCTGAAGGTCCTCGCCGAGACCCCACCGTTGTTTATGGGGGTATTCTGGGTTATGCAGCCGTTGTCCACTCTGACGCAGATGGAGTTGCTCCTGTGCAATCTCAGTTCGGTGTACCGATCGAAGAGGCCCATGAATCGATCAAGATCTATGGTTCTCATTTTTCTCGAAAACCTTCCATCTCTGGTTGAACCGCCCCGGGTATACCCCTGGCTTTTGCTTTGGGCGCATGGCCAGCGCGGTCGAGACCAAGTCTCTCGCGTAGTATAGTCTCGCACACTGCCGCAGTGATATCCCGGGCAGACCCCGGGAATGCACTTCTCATTCATGTTAATTCCACCTGTGGATGCTTATCTTCTTGACTTGGCAGAGCAGGGAATGCATCGTTTCTTGTTGACTTTCATCAACCCAGGTGAATGGGGGTTCTCATGGGTTTTCGATGGAACATGGCTGTTGCTTCCTGTCTTCTCATCCTCTTCAGTAACGGCTACAGCATGGGTTCTAACATTAACCATGGTAGCATCACCGAAAGTCAGGATGCGTTTGAGTACAACGGCCTTTACTGGCGGGTGGGCCCCGACCGAGACATGACATGGGATGAAGCAAAGGAATGGGTTGACGGTCTCGGGGGTGATTGGCGCATGCCAACCCGGACGGAGCTTCAAGACCTTTGGGATTCTGGCATCAGTTACGGCAATTGGGGCCCATTCGAGAACAGCGGCTGGTTCGTTTGGTCCGGGGAGGTCCACGACTCCTCATCTGCCTGGGGCTTCTTTTTCGACGACGGAATCGAACTCCTGAGCAGCCGCGGCATTTCCTACAGCGGCGAGCAGGCTTTTGCGGTACTTTCCCGATAGAGTCGTCCCCGGTTGGTTGATCCTGGGTTCTGAGGGCTCAGGGGCGGGACCGCCGGTAGGCTCAACTGCAAGCTGGGCGGCCGGCAACTCAGACGATCTGTCACCGCATGCTGATACGTCACTCGAAACCACTGGTGGAAAGCGAAGAACAGACACAGCAGAGTTTCTTTCCTGCGATGAGCGCTGTTGCATAACTCGCTGCAGGTTGCACCGATGGTAGGTGAGTTCAGGCCCGCCCGAGGGCATGGAGTTCGTGGTCGCTACAGAGAAACGGTGGGACAGCTGTTCTTGCATTGCCGGGAAACGGAGAATAGCATGAGTAAAATTTACACAAGTACAATCAACATAGCATTACTATCAACATGTCTTATCTGCGCATGCAGAACTGGCAGACCTGACGATGCTTCAAGTGTTATGCAAAAAACACTTGTTGTTATCGACTCAATTGGAGTTGTGTCTGGAGACACTGACCTGATGCTTGGTAAAGTCATTGGCGCGTGTTTTGTTTCCAGTGGTGGTATTGTGATTGCAGATGGAATGTATCAGGATCTTCGCTTGTTCACAGGAAATGGCATTTTTGTCATGCGGGCAAACCACACAGGAAGCAGTCCTTTAGAATACATGTATATTGGAGGTATTGTTCCCTATATGGACGGGTTTGTTTTGTATGAGGATTATATCCGTCATTATATCTTCTACGACACTTTGCTGACGCCTGTTGTTTCCATCTATCCTCCTCGCACAAGGCCTTTTGAGCAGTTTCACGTAATGCCGGACAGCTCTTACCTCACCTGGGACATGAGCTTTGCAGCAAATTCCAATCGCCCCACTCTCACCGGAAATCTGTCCCGTTTCGATAAAGATTCAACAGATGCATCGGTTGTCTTCCACTCGATTCAACAGACTGCGTCAAATCCTGAAGATCTGTTTGCGCTATACGTCGGGAAGCCTGCAAGTGCAGTTGACAATGATGGAAGAGTGTATCTTGCATGCTCGGGTGTTCACAACGCTGTTGCCGTTTTCGCGCCCGATGGAACTCTCATTGATACCCTGATGAATCCAAGGGAACCAGGTTTGCGTGAATCCCTGGAGATAGAGGAAGAACTTTTATGGCGTCGAGCCCAGTACCGTGTCATTGGAGATTGGCGTCCTGATCCTCAAGAGCTGGATGTTATCAGTATCAACATACAGGGTTCCCAGGGAAGAGTCTGGGTGCAACACACTTCATACTTCCACCCTGAATTCGATGTGTACAGACTTGATGGAACACTTGAGTTTACTTGTACAGTCAATGGTCTTCCCTGTGATGAGATAATGGTTTTCAGCATTAATGATGACGGAATTTTGGCCTGGAGCCCGTATCCGAAAGACTGCGCAAGAGTTTACATTTTAAGTCTTTCGGAATAGAAACGCAGTACAATACCATTTATATAATGATATCCTTTGAATCTTGTCATTGCCGTCATGGCGTCACATAAGGGTGCGCAGGCCTGAATGCGCGACACTTGACGGACGGAGCCTTGTCAGGCCGGAAGGCAACAGGAACAGCCGCAATAACGGCGGTTCCTGCTTTACATGCAAGGCCTGCACTACAGAAACGGGAAGAATCTGTCATGCTGGCAGTACTCAAGCAGCAAACTCTCCGGAAAACCTTGGACGGTTTCCAATCAGAAATCCTTAAGCAGCCAGATTAGTGTTTGTAGACTTCTTTGCGGTGTCGGACTCTGGTGATCAGAATGGAATCATCCAGGATGGCGAAAACCACTCTGTATTCTCCGACACGATACTTTCTCAAACCGGAGAACTTTCCCTTGAGTTCGGGGAGGGAATCAGCAAAGTGCGGAAGCTCTTCAGTAATCAAGCTAAGGATTCTTTCCGCATCGCTTGTGTCAAGCTTTTTCAGATCTCTTGTAACAGACCTCTTGAATGTGATGCTATAGGCCAAGACTTTTCTTCATCTCATCAGCTGAAATCACTGCATCTGAAGTATCATGCAGTCTGTCCAAAGAGATTTGCAGGTCAGCCATGTCTTCAAGATAGGCTTCAATTGCTTTTTGAATCAGGTAGGATTTTGACCTGTCCGTCTCTCTGGCGATTTCCTCCAACTCAGTAGCCATTTCATCGGGGAGCCTTACTGAAATCGCAGTACTCATTCTTTTCTCCTCTTAAGTGTTGCGTTGTATTTTCATGTAATACAATATACTACAACTCCTCTGCTTGAGCAATCCGGCTCCCGGCTCTAAGAGTGTCTACTGCCGGGTTCGCTGGCGAGAGCCCCCGGTGACTTCCACTCAATGAAGCTGAGACATCCAGACAGTCTATCTCTTTCGAACAACAATAGCGCCAGCGTAAAAAACCGGTGCTATTAACTATGGAGTGGTAGCCGGGGCAGCAACCATGTCCCTGCCCCCACACTTGGAATTGATCAGGTGTTTCCGGAAGTGCCAGAATAAGCTTGAGCCGGACAGTCCGTTTATCTGTGGGCTGTCTGCCCTCCCTCGGATAGACCTCGACATCCGCACTCCCTATCAGTTCAGGGCTTCATCGCCGCTTGACCGGTCGGTTTCGCTTCAGCATTCTGCATTCAAGAGCAAAATCAACGAAACTGGATGAACATGCGGATCACGAAGTATTGTCGCGGAGCAGCTCATATAAGGTGTAGAATTCACTTTCCTATTCTTCTTCATCCGGTTTTTCGTCAGTTTCGCATCATAAGGCTCAGACTTGATTTGTCTGCCTTTTCTTTTCCACCTTATTTGCTATCTTAAATCAGATGATGGGGGGATATATGAGATTCTTTTTTGCAGTATTGCTTCATGCGTCATTGCTCCTGGCCCTGGCTCCTGGCATAGAGTTCAACTCCGGTTTGGTGGGTCCGCTGGGATCCGGTGACAACAGTAAATACAACCCGTCTGTTTTCGTTGAATCATCACTTGTGCTGGGCTCGGGTCGGTCAATGACGCTGAGGGCCGCCTACGGTAAGATATTTGCCGATGGGGGTGAATACATTGAAGATACCGGGCTCTTCGGGGATATGTTTGCCAATTACCGGACCGATTCCTTTTTCCTGAAAGCCGCCGCAAGAGGATGTATGGGAGGTTTCCATGTAGGGGGGGGACTGGGTTACTGGTCCTACAAAACCACCAGGGATGTTGTTCAGTGGGAAGCGGATTGACCACCTCCAGTTGAGGTCCGGCGGACCTCTATGGGAGCTTTTGCCGAGGCCACGAAGTATTTTGGCAACAACCTCCTCGCAAGAATGGAAGTGCAGCTCCAGGAGGATGCTGAACCCTGGGTATCCTTCGGTCTAGGATTCAGGATCGGAGGAAGACCATGATGTATCTCTCGATGCTTCTGCTTTCGGTATCCTCATTGGCAATAGCCCAGCCTCTATATCAGCTTGGTCCCGAGGTTAGGTTCGTTTTCCCATCCACCGAGATTCTCGGTTCCGTGAGCAGTACCGATGAGCTTGACGGGATTTTCTTCTCGGGTGATCCGGAAGTACTCCTGGGTGGAAAGGTGATAGTCGGCCTTATTCCGGGGATTCCAATCGAAATGTCAGGATCCTACGCATCCTACGAACCCGATCTGCGGTACTCCGGCAGCTTTCCGGACAATGTGGACATCCTCTTTCGCAGGGGTAGTCTGGTTGTTGTGTCAGTAGGCCTGTCCAGAAGACTGGCTGGAGTTCGAATCCTGGCGGGAGCGGACGTGTTCCTCTACCGGGAAACCTGGTCGGAGGATAACCAGGCCAGCTATGGAGGCTTTCACAGGGAGTATACTGAAACCGTTGCAGGGCCGTATGTTGGAGCAGTTAAGCGGTTCGAGGTATCGTTGGCAGAGCTTGAGATCGACTTCAGGCTGCATCTCCCCGACTTTTCTGAGAGGTGGGTCTCCTCAGGGATATCCGTTCTCTTCGACTGACCTGCCGGGGTCGGGCTTTCTGCAGGATCAGGTAGCGAGTCACCAATGACGCGGAAACCAGTTTCCTTCTGTTTCCGTATAGCGCATTTCCTGCTCTCAGCCACCAATCCTCACCTCAACCTTCGGAAATGGTCTGTGAACCTTGTACGGCAACGCATCCTTGGAGACAATCGTTAATGACAATCATGCCAGGGCCAACTGCCCCTTTCATCGGTGACCGACAGGAGCTCTTCCCGGAGTTTGGTATTGGAAATCAGACAGGATTCGGAACTGGTTGAACATCATCTGTAGCAAAACATTGAAGTCGCCCTCCCAGCCTTTCTACTTCCGGTAGGGTTCAATCATATCAGTCGCAATGTCGCAATATGATGCACTTGTGCCGGTAGAACTGCAACACTACCTTTCCTGTTGAGTAGCGAAGAGTTCGGAGAAATTGACGGGACAAGCTGAGCACTTGGCAAGTGGACATCTGTGGAGTATCTGAAGAAGTGGAGAGGGAGGAGGAAAAACCGGTTCCGAATAACCTTGAAGACAAGGATCGAGAGAGTTTTTTATATAGTATCACTAAAGTGCGGGTTGACCAAAGACGGGGAGCACTCCACCTCTTCCGAGGCTGTTTTAAAGTGGAGGGAACTGTGGGGGGGGGCTGGTCACACATGCAACTTGAAACCGCGAATGAATAGATCAGGAATCTTAATCAGTTACTTCGTCAATCGTGATGAAGCCCAGGATGCCTATTTAAAGCTACAAAGAGAAGGACACCACCGGGTCGCTCTGGTCGAAAGAAACACGACCGGAGAGGTGCAGTCGAGTGATCCTTTTCAGCGGCGCCGGGCCTTGCTCGCCATTGTGGCCGTTGTTCTGCTCTGGACGCTGGCTGCAGTGATTTGGGTCTGGGCTGGCCAAGCAGTGTCGATTCCCGGTAACCTCCCGGTTTTTGTTTTAACGCTTCTGGCGTGTGGAATCCTCGGGATTGTTCTGGCATCAGTTTTCATGCGTCGCTCGCGGTTCGGAGTCGAACAACGGCTGATTGCCTGCCAAAAGCGCTGGCTTGTTTTCCCTGAAACCGTTGTCATCCTGCAGGGACCGACAGCTGCCCTGAACCGCCTCTACAGAATGTTGCTGGAGAGCAGCGAGGCACCTTCTGCGGTCTTCATCCTGCACCCCAGTCACAGGGACGATGACGAAAAGGCCTGGAGTCCCGGAGTGAAGCCGCTCAACCCGGCACAGCTTCAGGATCATGCCCGTCGTCTCGCTGAAGGCCATCATATTGACCCCAGGCCGAGCAGGGATGCCGAATTGCTCAGCAGGCTCAGCAAAGGCGTCGTGTGGTTTCGACAGGCATGCCTTGATCTCTCCGAAGCCTTTCGTATGGGACAATCCGCTCCCCCCACAAGCGAATGGCTTCTCGACAACGAATACATCTTCGAAAACAACGCCAGGGATGTTAGGCTGAACCTGCCAAGGCGTTTCTACAGGCTTCTGCCAGTGCTTTCAGACGGGCCGGACCAAGGGCTTCCCAGAATCTATGGCATGGCGAGGGATTTGGCCTCACAGACCGACCTTCGCCTTGACAAGGATAACATTCTGGCCTTTGTGCATGCCTATCAGTCCGTGAAAACGCTTTCCATTGGCGAACTCTGGGCGGTCCCACAGATGCTGCGCCTTGCTCTGCTCGAGAACACCCAACATCTTGCACGGCGAGCCCTGTCGGAACTCCGTGATGGCGAAGCGGCTGATTTCTGGGCGAACCGGCTTATCACCGCGAATCGGCGGCAACCCAACCGGCTCTTCGTTCTCATGGCCGAACTGACCGATGCCATTCCACGGCCCAGTCTCAGCTTCGCAGCGCAGCTTGTCGATTACCTCTATGATGAATCCTCGGTTCTAACCCCTGTTCAGGCATGGCTTGAGCGCGCGCTTCGAAAACCCCTGGGTGAGATTGAGCAGCGCGAGCGGACCCGTGCGACCAGGGATCAGATATCCATCGGCAACGCATTCAAGAGCCTTCGCGGCCTTGCCCTCTTGGACTGGAAGGAATGCTTCGAAGAACTGAGCCTTGTAGAGCAGACGCTCAGGCACGACCCCGCCGGCATCTATCCCCTCATGGATTTTCCCACCAGGGATATGTATCGCCGGGCGGTCGAGGATCTGCACAGGGGTTCCGGGCTGTCTGAAGAAGAGGTCGCTCGAATCACTGTTGGAATGGCATCCCGGGCCAGCGGGTACGCAGAACCCGATGAAACGCCCAATCATGTGGGAAAGCTCCTGATCGGAGATAGGCGGAGGGAACTGTCCCGGTTTCTCAACTGCAGGGAGACACTGCGTTTCCGCTTCCTTCAATGGACATGCCGCCACCACTCTGCGGTTTACCTCACCGGGCTGCTTGTTTTCTCCGCCGCGCTCGTACTTGCTTCACTTGCACTGGGACTGCATGCCTCCGCCACCTGGGTTCAAATCACTCTTCTGGTTCTGCTGCTCATCCCGTCCAGCCAGCTTGCGGTGGAGGGGATGAACTACCTGGTGACGCGACTGTTGCCGCCGCGAACACTTCCGAAGATGGATTTCGGTGATTCAGGAGTTCCCGATGCCTGCCGCACGCTGGTTGTTGTGCCGATGATGCTGGTGGATCAGAAGACGATCAGGCTCGAAGTCGGGAAACTGGAGGCACGCTTTCTCGCAAACAGGGAAAAGAACCTTTTTTTTGCGCTCTTTGCGGATTTCACTGACGCGGAACACGCGCGGTGTGATACGGATTCCTCACTGCTCGAAGACATCACAGGAAGAATCAGGCATCTGAATCAGAAGTATGGAGGTGACCTGTTCTTCCTGTTTCACAGGGAGCGCAGATGGAGCGAGTCGGAACGAAAGTTTATCGGATGGGAGCGCAAGCGGGGAAAGCTTGAAGTGCTGAACGGAATCATAGACGGAACAGGCTCCGACTCCCCTGGTCAAATGGTCATCGTGGGCGATCCTGAACAGCTTCTGAATGTACGATTCATCATAACGCTTGACAGCGATACCCAGCTGCCTCACCACACCGCGCGCAGAATGATCGAGACGCTTTCGCATCCCCTGAACCGGGTGCGCTTCGACAGCGCCGGCCGGGTCATATCCGGCTACACCATCATTCAGCCCAGGGTCAGCGCTTCGCTGCCCAGCGCGAACGGTTCACCGTTCAGCCGCCTCTTCTCCGATCCGGTGGGAATCGACCCCTACACAAACGCTGTTTCAGATGTTTATCAGGACCTGTCCGGTGAAGGCTCATATCATGGCAAAGGCATCTATGATGTCCGGGCCTTCAACCGTATCCTCTCGGGAAGGTTTCCCGAAGCGCTTCTTCTCAGCCATGATCTCATCGAGGGCGCTCATGTTCGTGTGGGACTGGCCAGCGATATTGAGCTGTTCGACGAGTTCCCGCAGGATTACCTTGACTATATCAGGCGGCAGCATCGCTGGGTCCGTGGGGACTGGCAGATCGCGGACTGGGTTCTTCCATGGGTTCCCGGACCCGATGGCGGGCGGATAAGAAACCCCCTTTCCCTGTTCGATCGCTGGAAGATCTTCGACAACCTGCGTCGAAGCCTTCTGCCCATAGCCAGTCTTGCCCTGCTTGTGGTTTCATGGCTTGTCTCCGTTCAGGCTGGCATGGTTGGCACAGCACTGGTCTTTATGCAGCTGTTCTTTCACTCCCTTGTGAAGCCATTCACCTGGGCCACAAGCGGAAAGGGCCCGAAACCCCTTTCGCCTTACCAGATTGCCCATGATCTTGCGCGCATACTGGTTGAGGCTTCCCTGCTTCCGTACCAGTCATGGATCGCGCTGGATGCCATTTGCCGCGTCTTTTACCGGAAAACATTCTCGCATCAGAAGCTTCTGCAGTGGGCCTCAGCCCAGACGGCCCGGGGTGCTGCCCGGGAAAGAATGCCCGCCTTTCTGCTTTCCATGGGTCTTGTTAGCCTGTTCAGCATTCTTGTCGCAGTAACCGTGCGTTTCTTCCACCCCCCGAACCTGTGGATGGCCAGCCCCTGGCTCCTGCTCTGGTTTCTGTCCCCTCTCATCGGCTGGCTGCTCAACCGGCGTCGTCAGCGGAAGCAGTCGGGACTTCAACTTTCAGACCATGACATGACAATGATGAGGACGATTGCCCGTCGTACCTGGAGGTTTTTCACGGACTTTGTCACTGAAGAAAGCTCATGGCTTCCGCCTGACAACTATCAGGTTGCCTATCAGAACCAGGTTGCCATGAGGACCAGCCCGACAAACATTGGCCTTTATCTGGCAAGCGTTCTCTGCTCACATGAATTCGGGTACTCCACCCTTGATGAAGTGGCTTCAAGACTTTCACTCACGATGGCAACCCTGGACAGGCTCGAGCGGTATCAGGGCCATCTCCTCAACTGGTACGAAATTCGAACACTGACACCCCTGAACCCCCGCTACATTTCGACTGTGGACAGCGGCAACCTGCTTGGAGCCCTGTGGGCGCTGGATTCAGGACTTGATGCGCTGCTGAGGGTTCCTGTTCTCGATGCAAATGCATTAGCGGGGCTGAACGATACCGGAGAAGTCCTTCGTCAGGTAATCCGGGAAGAGAAGCCTTCCTGCTTCGACAAGCGAATTCTTTCGGAAATGATCCGTGACTGGGAATCGCCACCTGAGCGAATCATCGACACTCTCAAGCTGTTGCGGTGGGGAGAGGAAAGGATCGGGAAGGTTTGCGCAGGCTCCGGCACTTCCGGGAATGATCATGAAAACAGCGTTTACTGGGTGGATCAACTCCGAAGCAGGCTGGCATCATGGAGAACATTGGCAGACCGCTATCTCTCCTGGATGGAAATCCTTGATGAGAAAACAGCGGCCGACATTCAAGAGCTTTGTCCTGCGGCACTTTGCCACTATCTCGAAGCCCTTCGTCACACTCCATCCCTTCGCAACCTCGCCCGGGGCCGTACGGCATGCGCCGATTTTCTTCAAACCTTCAGGGAGCACTCGTCGAATGGTGAGGCTGGCCATACAAGCTGGATCGGTCGGATCCAGACGGCTCACGACAAATCGCAGTGGCTCGCAGGTGAGATGATGGCCCGGATAAAGCAGATCCAGAAATCGGTGCGGGCACTCTCCAAATCAATAAACATGGGCTTCCTGTACAATGATGAACACCGTTTGTTTTCCATCGGGTTCAATGTTACGGATGGAAGGCTGGACCAATCCTTCTATGATCTGCTGGCAAGCGAGGCAAGGCTGGGAAGCTTCATCGCCATCGCCAGGGGAGATATTCCCGTTGAACACTGGTTCGCCATGAGCCGTCCCTATGGCGCTATCGGCAGGCGTTGTACACTGCTTAGCTGGACAGGAACGATTTTCGAGTATCTCATGCCCCTGCTTTTCCAGAGATCCTTTGAGAAATCGCTTTTGAACAAGTCAGTAGAGGAAGCTGTAGCGATTCACATCGAGTTCGGCCGCAGGCATCGTGTGCCTTGGGGAATCTCCGAGTGCGCGTTCACCGCTCTGGATATTCACAAGACCTACCAGTACCAGGCCTTCGGCGTACCTGAACTGGGTCTCAAGCGCGGTCTTGCCGACAAGATAGTAGTAGCGCCCTATGCAACGCTGCTTGCCCTGAGCGTGGCGCCGCGGGAATCGGTTAAGAATCTTAAAAGACTTGCCGGCCTTGGGCTTCTCGACGATTTCGGGTTCTACGAAGCCATAGACTACAGCCGTCAGTCAAGCCGTGGAGGCGATCACGGGGTCATTGTGCAGACCTACATGGCTCACCATCAGGGCATGGGTTTTCTGGCGCTTTCCAACTTCCTTCATGACAGTTCCCTGCAGCACCTTTTCCGGTCCGACCCTCGTGTGAAAGCGTTCGAGCCGCTTCTTCACGAGATGATTCCAACCCTTCCCGCCCTGCACTGCATGGTGAACAGAGAGAGGGTTTCTTCCGTCCAGGCGTCCGGCGAGGCTGTGCCTTCGGCGAGCATCTTTGAAACGCCACATACCGTGACGCCCAAAACCCTTCTTCTAAGCAACAGCCGTTATTGCCTGATGCTGACGAACTCAGGCGGAGGCTACAGCCGCTGGAAGGACCTCGACATAACAAGATGGCGTTCCGACCGCACCCGGGACTCGTGGGGAACATTCTGTTACATCCGTGAAACAGATACAGACCGGTTGTGGTGCAATACATATCATCCGGTGTGTGGCACGGTTGAGGGTTACTCGGTGAACTTCACGCTGGACCGGGCCGTGTTCAGGCGCCGCGATCACGGCATCGAGACTGAGACCGAAGTTACCGTCGCGCCGGAGGACGATGTCGAGATAAGAAGGCTGACTCTGGCAAACCACTCCCAACGCACCCGTCGACTGGAGCTTACGAGCTGCATTGAACTTTCGATGGCTCCCCACAGTTCTGATCTTCAGCATCCGGCATTCAGCAAGATGTTCATTCGGGTCGAGGCTCTGCGTGAACTGCGGGCGCTTCTGGCCTGTCGTCGCCCGCGCAGCGAAAGCGAGCCTCCGGTTCATGTCGCATGCCGCTTCACGCTGGAGGCTGCTCAGGATGGGGAAATGCACTTCGAATCCGACAGAAACCGTTTCATCGGCCGTGGCAGGACTTACGCCCGCCCCATGGGCGCCCTGCAGAAACCCGGCAACACTCAGGGATTCGTCCTCGACCCCATCCTCAGCCTGCGACAGAACCTGACCCTTGAACCCGGCGAACGGGTAGAGGTTTCCCTTGTTCTCGCTGTCGGAGAAACCAGGGATCAGGTGATCGAACTGATGAACAGATATGGCGATCCCAGGGCGATAGACAGGGCGATGGATTACGCCTGGGCATCAGCCCAGACAGAGTTGCGCCTTCTTCGCATCCAGCCTGACGAGGCTCGCCGTTTCCAGCAGGTGGCAAGCCATCTTCTTTTTCCCAACCCTTTGCTTCGGTCAACCTCGGAACGACTCGCTGAAAATCACATGGGTCAGGCAGGCCTTTGGGCCTATGCCATATCCGGCGACCTGCCCATTGTTCTGATTGCAATCGGTGAGGAAAGGGACATCCTTCTTGTCCGCCAAATGCTTTCCGCGCATACCTACTGGCGGTTGCATGGCCTCAAAGCCGACCTTGTGATTCTAAACGAGGAGGCGTACGGCTATGAGCAGCCGCTTCGCCAGAAGCTTGAGCACCTGATCCATTCCCATTCCTCTGATACAGGTATCGATTGTCCCGGTGGAGTCTATCTTCTCAACGCAGGTCTGCTCCCGGGCGAGGACCAGGCTCTTCTGAGAGCGGTGGCGTGCGTGGTTCTTGTTGCGGCCCGTGGTGCCCTGCCCCAGCAGCTTGGCGTGCCATCCGAAGCTTTCGATCTGCCCGAGCGTCTGACAGCAAAGCGTGTTCCCCGGGATCCGTCTGCGGCGCTTCCCTTCCTTGAACTGGCATACTTCAACAGCCTGGGCGGGTTCACCCCCGATGGCCGGGAATATGCAATCTATCTCGACTCCGAAAACAGCACACCCGCTCCCTGGGTCAATGTGATCGCCAACCGGTCTTTCGGCACCATCGTCAGTGAAACCGGTGCCGGTTTTACCTGGCATGGCAACAGCCAGCGCAACCGTCTCACGGCATGGACCAACGACCCGGTGACTGACCCGTCATCGGAAGCGCTCTACATCCGCGACGAGGAGACCGGAGCCTTCTGGACGCCGACAGCATCCCCTGTCCGCGAGGAGACCGCCTACCGCGCAAGGCACGGAGCCGGATACACTGTTTTCGAGCACAACAGCCATGGCATTGAACAGGAGTTGACGGTATTTGTCCCGGTGAGCAACGAGGGCGGCCTTCCGATCAAGCTGCAGAGACTTCTGCTGAAGAACGACACGGGACGAGCCCGTAAGCTCTCACTTACCTACTATGTGGAGTGGACCCTGGGCGAATCAAGGGAGAACTCCCAGATGCATGTGGCGACCAGATGGGATGACGAAATCCAGGCCATTGTAGCAAACAATCACTACAATCCCGACTTCCCTGGCGAACTGGCTTTCGCCGCCCTGAGCACTTCCGCAAGCAGTCACACCGGCGACCGCACCACTTTTCTGGGACGCAACCGATCCATGCGCAACCCTTTGGCTATGGAACGCGTGGGACTGTCGCAAAAAACCGGGACCGGGCTGGATCCCTGCGCGGGATTGCAGACAGTTTTCCTGCTGGCTCCTGATGAAACCATCGTAATCACCTGTATGCTGGGGCAGGCGGGTTCGATGAAGCAGGTTCACGACCTGGTGCAGGCCCATCGGAGCGGGACAGCGGTGGAGAATGCGCTCAGGGAAACCAGGGCGTGGTGGGACGACCTGCTGGGGGTGATCCGTGTACAGACACCCGAGCTGGCGACGGACTTCATGGTGAACCGCTGGCTGCCGTACCAAAACCTGGTCTGCCGCATCTGGGGGCGTTCCGGCTTCTACCAGTCCGGTGGCGCCTACGGCTTCCGGGATCAGTTGCAGGATGTCATGGGGCTTCTGTATTCAAGCCCGGCCACGGCCCGTGAACACATTCTGCTTGCAGCAAGCCGTCAGTTCAGTATGGGAGATGTACAGCACTGGTGGCACCCGCCCGGAGGCGAAGGAATCCGCTCCCGGGTCTCGGATGACCTGTTGTGGCTGCCCTTTGTGGTTGCGCAATATCTGAGGGTTACTGCGGATGAAGGCATTCTCAAAGAAATGATTCCCTTTCTTGAAGCGCCGATGCTCAGGGAGGATGAGCACGAGAGCTACCAATCACCTTCGGTCTCCAGTAATCGGGCTTCCCTTTTCGAACACTGTCAGCTGGCAGTGACACACAGTCAGGCTTTCGGTGTGAATGGGCTGCCCCTGATGGGAACGGGGGACTGGAATGACGGGATGAACCTGGTTGGCGCTGAGGGCCGGGGGGAGAGTGTCTGGCTCGCGTGGTTCCAGGCTGAGGTTTTGAAGGGCATGGTGGAGATGGCGGAATGCCTGGGTCGCCCCGAACTTGGAGTGACCTATGAAAAAGACCGCAGCACACTGCTGCACAACGTCGAGAAAAACGCCTGGGATGGAGAGTGGTATCTTCGCGCCATGTTTGATGACGGCTCACCCCTGGGCTCAAAGAAAAACCCCGAGGCGAAAATCGATTCGCTGCCCCAGTCATGGGCTTGGCTGGCCGGCGGCATCAACCGAGAGCGGGCTTCCATTGCCCTTGAATCTGCATGGGAACATCTTGTTAAAAAGGATGAGGGGGTGGTGCTGTTGTTTGACCCGCCATTCGATCATTCAATGCCTTCCCCGGGCTACATCAAGGGCTATCCCCCGGGGGTGAGGGAGAACGGTGGCCAGTACACCCATGCGGCCATCTGGCTTGCCATGGCCATGGCAAGAAGTGGTGACGGCTCCCGGGCCGTGGAAATTCTACGCATCACGAACCCGACAGAGAAAGCCAGGGAACCGGAAAGCGTATGGCGTTACGGTATCGAACCCTATGTGGCCGCGGCCGATGTCTACGCCCTTCCCGGGCGCATTGGCCGGGGTGGTTGGTCATGGTATACGGGTTCGGCCGCCTGGATGTACCGGGCATGGATCGAGGAGATCCTCGGCATCTGTATACGCGGGGAAACCATGCGGATCAATCCTGTCATACCGGAAAAGTGGAGTGGCTTTCGTGTCAGCCTCCGGCATGGAGAAGCGGTCTACGAGATAGAGGTGGAAAACCCCGAACACAGCGGACACGGCGTTGAGGTTGTGGAACTTGATGGTCGACGCTTGGCGGATGGAGTGATCGGGCTGGACCGTAAGTTCGTCAAGCACCGGGTCATTGTCCGCATGGGTGCGAGAACGCCGCATAAATCTGTTGCCGACCCCGGGCAGTCTAACTCCTGACGGTCCGCACCAAGACAGATCCTGCGACGACTGCTTCTGTCAATGGGGTGAACGGTCTTGAGGGAGACTGGCGCCCTCTACTATGAAATGGTAGCGGGGGCCGTGGTTCGCTAGAGCCATCTTCTTCAATGGTTTGGTTGATTTCCTTCAGGGTGAATCCTCTCTGAACAAATTCACATAATCCAGATACATGTATTTTCGATGCCTTTTCCGGCCTGTATCTCCACGAGTATTTTCATCTCCTCGAATTTTTTCACCAGCTAATTTGCTGTGGGATACGCAGTTCCTGTTACTTCCTGGACTTCCTTTACCGAAGTTATCGGATTCGTGTAAAGGCCTTCCAGCACCTGCAGCGCTGATCCTGCTGCACGCGGGAGAGCTTCTACAATTAGATCCCTGTGCTTTTCCCGCAGCAGTATTATCTCTTTCGCCGCAAAGGATGCCTGATAGCTGACCTCTTCCACTCCTCTAAGAAAGAAAAGCAGCCATTCCTCCCACTCTCCCCTGTTGCGAATGTTCTGCAGTCTCTCGTAGTACTCAGTGCGATTGTTTTTCAGGAAGTATGAAAGGTAAAGCACAGGTTTGCTTAAAAACCTTCTTCTCGCATAGCAGGAAGGTAATGAGCAATCTGCCCATTCGCCCATTGCCGTCAAGAAATGGATGGATCGTCTCAAATTGAGCATGTGCAAGACCTGTTTTGATAAGCAGGGGAAGCCTGGAATCCATGTGCAGGTATTTTTCAAGATCACTCAGAAGCTCCGGTAACTCATCAGGCGGAGGGGGGATAAAAACAGCTTCATTCAGGCGGCAACCACCGGAACCGATCCAGTTCTGCGTTCTCCTGAACTCTCCCGGTGTCAGATGAGAGCCCCTGGCTTCCTGCATGAGTTTCTCGTGAGTTTCCTTGATCAGCCGCGTTGAAACCGGTAATGTCTCAAGTCTCCCGAGACCATGGTTCATTGCGGATATAAGGAGACTTGACCTCTCCCGGAGATACCGGGGAGGGTGGTATCAGGTAATGGGAAAGTGGTACCCACCCCCTAGCCACAACTGGGGGATACCCCCCTAGCCATTGACAATCAAGATCATTGGTTGCCCGTCCAATTGGAGTTCTCATGGCTTCTTCGCAGAGAAGCACTCTTGAATATGCTCCGCAGAGGAACCAGAGTATCCCGAGATCACCTGCAGCTTTGTCTACAGCTGCAAGAACGGTGCTTCTCTCAGTATCAGTGGTTACTCTATAAATCATGGCTCTCCCTGATCATCCTCGCCGTTTCCATGTTCCTTTCCCCTCCCTCTGCAAGCAACTCGGCGCAGACAAGCAAAGGTGGGGCGATGGGGATCCGGTTTGGTTGCGCAGTATCTTCGTTCCAGAACCGGTCCATGACTGTGAGGTTTCCCCGGGGATCAGCTCTGAGTTTCAGTTTGGTAGCCAGTTCGTGGATATCCCCCCTCGTGTAGATCACTCCATTTTCAGGATGGAGATACTTAGTCAGGACCGCAGCGGCTGTTTCACCGCCCAGCACTGCGTCGTACCGGGTGAAATCCGTTTGAATCCACCAGTTTCTGTCGGGAACGGTGAACTTCCTGGGATTCAGCCTCGGGCGGAGTTCAGTGGGGTATGCTTCCAACCACCTGTTTACCAGTTTCGCCCGGTTCATGATTTTTCTTTTGTGCTTGTACTCCCGAATATATCCAAGCAACCTCAGATCTCTGAATGTGCAGCCGACGGTTCCCAACGCCACCCCCGCCAGATCGGCGATATCCCTGTAAGTCCGATTGACGGCATCTTCGTTCGCAAGCAGAACGAATATCGCCTGGAGCTTGGCGCCTATGAATACTTTTGTCGGTTTCTCGTCAGTAGTTTCCTGCGGCCTGTTGCCGGTTTTGTGGACAAGAACGAAGGGATTCTTCTGGGTGATGTACATGTTTCCCACGGTGTCAATGAACTGAAGGTTTCTCTTTTTCAGCTCCGCTGCTGTGATGTCCGTCATGACGCCGGTAACAAGGAGCATCGTTCTGTCTGCTGCCGCCAGGTAGAATTCCAAAGCATCAATCATCTTCGGGTTGATGTTCGTGTAGATCACAACGGCGTACTCATGGAGAGTTTTTTCGAAGTTAAGCACGGCATCGAAAACGGTGCCTTCACCAGTGGGCACTTGCCAATTTACATCAACGACTCCTACCGGTATCTCCTTCTGGAGTTCACGGAGAGCTGCGCGTAGAATTTCCTCTTCTCGTTTTCGCTGAAAACCTTTCATGTCCGATCCATTCTTTGTACAACAATGTGGCCTGTTCAACTTTGCTGAACATAGCACAACAGTGAACAAGAAGAAAGCTTATGATAGGCTATATACATTTGTGCCAAAAATATACTGTAGAGCTTAATCAGAAAATAAGCAAAAGAAAATGTAAGAAAAATGAAAACGAATCTATTTGAAAATTTATCTTTACAAACGTATATATGATATAATTTTGCCGTTTCAATGTCCAATTGCACGCGATTCTTCCGAAGGTTTACTGCCTGTCTTAACAGCGCACTCAACGCATAGGGCTCCCCCGGCAAAAGCATGAGAAGGAATGGAAGCCGCACGCAAAGTGTCAGTTTGAACCGGCGAATTGAAAGAGGGTGCGATGAGTATGCTTAATGCTCCTTGGGACGAAATCCATGAGAACTTGATAACGGGAAGAATCTATCTGAACATGGAAACTCTTAAGAAATGGGAGCAAGTGAAGAAAACCCATTCAGAGCCACAGAATCAGTATAGCTCGCCATAGTCCCTGAAGCCGGCTGGATAATACTGGTATGTGCTGTTTTCTCCCCAGGCTGCGATGGATCCATCAACCCTTAAGCCGAGGCTCTGTGATGCACTTGCGGCTATAGCGATAAAACCGCTGTTTGGCTCGGGAACAACGCACTGCTCATCGTTGTTTAATCCCCATGCAACCACCGAACCGTTTTCTCTCAGCGCAAGGCTGTGATTTCCTCCGGCTGCAACTGCTGTGAAACCTGCATTCGGCTGGGGAATGTTGCACTGGCCGTAATCATTGCTGCCCCAGGCCACGATGGTGCCGTCTTTTCTTAGGCCAAGGCTGTGACTGGAGCCAGCAGCCATGGCAATGAAACGAGAGTTCGGCTCAGGAACATCGCACTGGCCGTAATCATTTCTGCCCCAGGCTAAGATCGAACTGTCCTCCCGAAGCCCGAGACTGTGGCTTGCACTCTGACCTGATGAAACAGCAGCAAAGCCTGTTTCAGAAGGAGCGTCGGTAACCTGTCCATAGTCACGAAAACTTCCGTCCGCGATTCCCCAAACCACTATGGAGCCGTCTTCCTTCAGGCCAAGACTGTGATTTGCTCCGGCTGCAACCATCATGAAACCGGTATTCTTGTCAGGTAAATCGCACTGCCCATACTCATTGCGGCCCCAGGCCACGATGGTTCCGTCTTCCCTGAGGCCAAGTCTGTGATCAGACCCGGCGGCAAGCGACACATATCCAGAGTTCGGCTGGGGCACATCGTAGGTGCCCCAGTCTTCTATGGACCCCCGGGCGTCAAGTGCAATGTTGTAGTAGTGCCCGGCCGATATGGCCGTATAGACCACGTTTGGCAGCCGAACATCGCACTGCCCGTGTTCATTGTTGCCCCAGGCCACTAACTCTCCGTTCTCCCTCAAGGCAAGCATGTGCTCACCACCGGCCGCAATGCTCTCAAATCCCCGGTTCTCAACCGGCATTCTTAGCAACGCCCCCAGAATGTATATCGTACCATCGCTCTTCAGTGCCGCGATGTATCTGCCCCCCGCATCAACCGCTACGAAGCCCGCATTGGGCTCAAGAACATCCAGCTGCCCGAAGGAGTCATCCCCCCACACAGCAACAGATCCGTCCGCCCTGAGCCCTATCCCGTTCAGGCTGCCCGCAGCAATTTCGATAAAACCGCTATTGGGCTCTGGAGTCTCAAGCAGGCCCCATCTATCGCGGCCCCATACGGCGATTGAACCATCGTCTTTCAGACCCATGCTGACTCCATAAGAAGCTGCTACAGCTGTAAACCCGTTTCCTTGTGGAGGATTACACTGCCCGTGGCTGTTGTCGCCCCAGGCCACTATTGAACCATCTTCCTTAAGCCCGATGGCATGGGTTCCGCCAGATGCTACCGAGATGAAACCGGTATTCGGGTCGGGAATGTCGCACTGGCCGTAATCATTGCTACCCACGGCTGCAATGGATCCGTCTTCCCTCAATCCATATACACATGCCCCCCCGGCAAAAAGATCGGTGAAACCACTGTTGGGTTCAAGCATGCTCCACTGAGCGCTGCCATCTCCACCCCATCCAACGATTTCTCCATCGGCGGTCAGACCAAAACTGGAAAAGGCTCCTGCTGCAATCTTGGTGAAAACCGCCCCAGAACCATTCCCGTAAGAGGGCACAGAAATGGCGCTGATAAGAGTCACCGAGAAAACGCCGCACAAACTCATCACACAAGCCATACTTGCAGGAAAAGCCACAAACATGCTCCACCTCCGTGCCAAGGACAGTCAGAGATATCCGCTATTCACTCGGGTCCCATCATAAACAAAAGAGAAACTACTGGTTGGGGCTAAATTTGCTCGCCAGTTGAATCCTGCCACCCTGTAGATAGTTGCTCCAAGTCAGAATAACAGAAAGGTGACACCCTATAAACCTTAAGAACGTTGTAGAAGCTGAACCGTTCAAGATAAGGATCCCTGGAGAGGCCTTGTTCCTGGGCAGCGAATAGCGCCTCTTGAGCCGGGCGACGAAGAAGGCTCCGCAGGTCGTGATCCGGTAAAGCCTGGCGAAGTCCATGTATCCCATGTCCATTATGCAGAATGCTCCGGGCACGAGAATAATCTGAACTAGGATGTTAACATCGTGGTGCTTCGCCGCGGTGATGTCAAGGAAGGCTGGTATGGAGCGCGGGCGGAGAACAATGTGGTTTTTGCCGTCCTCGAAATGCCATCCCGTTCTCAGTTCTCAGAACGGCCCTCAAGACCAATGAAGAGGAAAAGGGGAAAAGAGCAAAGGGTCATCAACGCGCTGACCTCGCAAGGCGAAAGCCCACGTTGATTTCTCCGTCGCCCGGGCCGCTGTCGCCGCGGACCGCCGAGCGGCAGTAGCGGGCGTCGTCGCTCCAGCCGCCGCCGCGTCCGACGCGATACGAGACCGAACCGCAGTAAGCGCTGCCGTCGGTGGGGCAGTTGTCGTAGTCGTTTGTGTAACCATCCTGGCACCATTCCCAGACATTCCCGCTCATGTCGTAAAGACCCCAGGCGTTGGGAAGCTTCTGGCCAACAGGGTGAGTACTGCTGTTGCTATTCCCGTCGTACCAGGCGTAACCACCGATGTCACTCGAAGAGTCGCTGTTCCCCCAGTAGAAGCGGGTTGTGGTGCCTGCCCTGCAGGCGTACTCCCACTCGGCTTCCGTGGGCAGGCGATATGTGTAACGACTGTCCTGGTCGTTCAGCTCCGCTATGAACTCCTGACAGTCGTTCCAGCTTACATTGTAAACCGGGTAGTTGGAACCAACTCCATAACCACTGGCGGGATTGGTGCCCATCACCTCCTGCCACATCCCCTGGGTAACCTCAGTGGTCATCAACTCAAAGCTTCTCACAGTCACCAGGTGCTGCTTCTCGTTACTTTCCCGATCCGATTCAGATGAGGGAGAGCCCATCTGAAAACTGCCGGCAGGGATCGCTACGAACTCCATGCCCTCAAGAGGACCCGAAAGCACCATGCCATCGGCGCGACAAGCAAAAAGGAAGGAAATGGCGATAATCGCAAGGAAGCAGTTCCGCTTCATCTGTTCAACCCCTTCCACCAGTGGTTACAAACAACACCGCCTGTACGGTTCCTTCCATGTAGAACTGCATGGGTTGCTGGGTGAAAGAACCCGCATACCTCAGGCTGAAGCCGTTCTCATCATCTTCTCCGCAGGTTCCGTTATGGACTCGGGGATATTCAAGAACGGCTCTAACTACAGATTCGGGAATAAGATATCCCCTGTTATGGGATTGCCACATTGTCAGGTATGCGGCTTTATCGCAAGGGGTTTGAATAGCCTGCTGCAGTTTGGAAAGCTTCATTACCCCCTCGCCTTCATCGGGTTTGAGAATACCCCCCAAGTCACCAGCAGTCAATACGGTTGCACGGTCTGTTGCCCCACTTTCTCGAATGCCCTCGGCTATTATATTGTAGTACTTGCTGATACAGTCCTTTCCTGTTGTACTGTTTTCGATGCAGATGACATTTGTTTTTCGAACAGAACTCCGCCACTCTGATGAACGTGCCGGACATGAAGCCAGCGAAAAAGGAAAAGATGCCCTCCCGCCTTGCTCCTTGCCCCTTCATGTCCGCCTCTGCGGATTTGTGTCTTCTTGACCCGACACAGCAGGGGATGCATCGTTTCCCGGTGCGGTGATTTACCAAGTGAGGGGCTCTCATGTTTTCTCGATGGATAATGGCGGTCACTTCCTGCCTCATCATCCTTTCCGGTTGCGGCATCGGCCGTACAACCGTAAGGCCTGAAATCTACGGGCAGTTCGAAGTGGTCGGTCCGATCATCAGGGATACCGTGACCGGGCTCGAGTGGCAGGTGGGTCCGGACCGGGGCATGAATTGGGATGACGCGAAGGAATGGGTTGACGGTTTTGGGGGTAACTGGCGCATGCCGACTCAGGCGGAGCTTTGGGGGCTATGGGATTCTGGAATCCGCCGTAGCAACTGGGGTCCCTTTGCGAACAGCGGCTGGGTTGTCTGGGGTGAGGTCCGAGATTCTTCGTCGGCCTGGTACTTCTACTTCGACGACGGCGACGAGTACTGGGGCGCCCGCAGCAACACCACCAACTTTCGGGCCTTTGCTGTGCGATGATCCATTGATTCAAAAACAGGGGCGCCAGCATAAGCAACTGGCGCCCTTTACTATGAAGTGGCAGCGGGGGCAGGCAACGAAGTCCCTGCCCCCAACGGAACAAAGATGAAAGCGGGGGCAGGCAACGAAGTCCCTGCCCCCAACGGAACAAAGATGAAAGCGGGGGCAGGAAACGAAGTCCCTGCCCCCAACTTGTCAGATGGTAGCGGGGGCAGGCAACGAAGTCCCTGCCCCCAACTTGTCAGATGGTAGCGGGGGCGTGGTATGAAACCGATTGGGAAGACATCCCGCTCATTACTGTGCGATGGAAATGCTTAGGAGATAAGCACAGCACAAAGTCGCTAAATCGTTTGGGGGTCTCGATATGAGCCTTCAAACGAATGAAAAACACAGGCTTCCGAGTTCACATGTAAGAGAAAAAAACGACTGGCTCATCGACAGCCCCTCTGATGAGTTGGTAGGAGTAGCGGTCGCTGAGGATTTCGACTGCTGTCGGAATCAGATCACCAGTACAGAAGGTATCGAGTTCAGCGAACGCATGTCCCAGACTGCTGGGAAATCTTCGTGGTCGCGTACAGATCCCTATGAGTGCTTTTTGGAGAAGGAACGCCAGAGACAGGAAAGAGAACGTAAAGGATCTGAACACGATGCTAGAAGGCCTAACCATCGTGACTTCGACAGACCTCAATACGATGAGTTCAAAAAGTACTATGGAGAAGACTGGACAGATGAACGAGCGCGTAACTGGCATGGGCTACAAAAGCTTCTACGTGATGAGAACTACCCCACGACCTATGGTGTCGGCGATTCACTAATACCAGACGAGTACAAGCTGACGAGAGATTTCCCCGCATACATTACGTCCAAATGGAAACCGAAGTTTGGCTACCCCCCATGTGTGTTTGAGCATGCCAGGAATCTGTCGAGAAGTGAGAAACAGGAAAAAGGAATCACAGCACTTGATGGATTCCTGTTCTTCAATCTCGTAGGGCGGATTCCCCGGAACATGACAAGGGGAGTCATGTCATCGGATAGCTGGAAGCGGTTATCAGTTGAGAAGATACAACTGGACCATTGGGATAAGGTTGCACCCGGCAAGAAATTGATAACTCCCACAGGAGAGTACGATGGGCTTGCAGCTGTGTATTCAATATCTCCAGAGTATCTAAAAGAATGCATAAAATCTGAACTTGAAAAAGGGCTGTTTCGAAGTAGAGCAGCTTATGAAAGCAGGAAGAGACACATACCCGACAATGAAATGGTAACCTATTCACAAACAATTCCGGACGAGTTTGTTGATCTTCTTATCAAAGGTACTGGCCTTATGACATCTCCAAAGGCAATGCACGATATCCTCAAGCGCCCCTGGAAGTACCTCATTTCCGATTACACTGTTGATGAAATCTGGGTACGGGCTGTTTATGGGTGGAGAATCCTGTCTCATTACCTATTGCAGTGCAATCTACGACCTTCATGGACTCTTGGTGTTAATGGATGGCTGTACACAAGCAATCCAATGCTTCAGTCATTGCCCAAGATTGTGCGCTTGTTTGGGCTGAGGGGACTGAATGATGAGAGGTTGGTGGAACTGGATTTCGCGGGCTGTCAGCTCAACGTTGCTCGTGCAATTGCAGGTATGGAAGTACTTGAAGACCCGTATTCCGAAATCCAGACCAAGCTCAGGGAGATGGGAATAGACATCGACAGGAAGCTTGTAAAAAAACATGCCATTACAGGTTTCAGCGGGAGAACCCTGAGCGATTACAAGTTCCGAGTGCTTCAAGGGAAGGAATCTGATGATCCAAATCACTTCGAAGCGACGCTTAAGGTTTTATCAGCTCTCGGCTATCCCAAGGAAAACGGACGATCCAGAAGAGCTCAGGGCAGTATCATGATGGAGGTAGTAAGGCGAGTGGCGCAGGAAACAGGATACACGGGTTTGCCCGTGCACGATGCGATACTCGTTCCTTCTTCGTTCTCTGACATTGCAGAAGCAGCCATGAAAGAAGCGTGCATAAATGTGGTTGGAACTGAGTTGCCGTATTCAAAGCTGGATACATCAGAACTCGCATAACTCTGACGTGTTCAGTTTCTGTTCTGGAGCACCTAAGTACTTGCACTGCATGGAAGTGTCTTTGATCCATGACCTACTAACATTGTTCTTCCCGGGTGTTTTTGGTTTCGTTTTGATGTTTTCTTCGGGCATGCTCTCCGGTGTAGCTAAACCTCTTTGCAGCCGCTCTCTCAAAAAAGTAAAAGGAAGTATGGCATTGCTGTGCGATGATAGTTCTCGTGAAATATGGTCCAAGTTTTCTTGTGAGAAGCACAACCAAGTGCCAGTCCACTCAGGAACCCTGCTGATGGACTGCCTGTTAGCTCTCGATGCCATCTATGGGCAAACCAGAGCCTCAAGAAGATTCCAAGGGAGTGAGATTGGGATGGTCAGACGAGCGGCAAAATCTTTACTCGGCTGCAACTGGCAGAAGTTCCCAAAGAGAGGGGGTGATAACAGGTGTTTCCGTTCTGAGTTGTCAAAGGAAGGCGACAGAGAGATGCGTGAGAGAGATCCAGAAGAAGAAAACCGGGTGGGCGGGAGAAACCGTGAAGTTCCGGCGAATCTCTTCAGAAGAGAAAAAAGACACACGCACGAAGAAGAGACTCCGGACCAGGACCGGGAAAGACCCCTCGCCGGGCTGGGGCTGGGCAACCGAGAGAAAGGAGCTGAGTATGGACCGACGAAAAAGACACTCGCGATGAAAGAAGATCTCAAGAAACAGCAGTTGCAGTCCGATGGATGGCCGGACCCGACCGGGAATGAGCCAGACCAGACCGACAAAGCTGCTGGGAGGTCGAACGATTCCTGTGTTACTAGATGGTCGGGGGGTGGGGTTGTTGCGCCTCCTGAAGCTCTAGTTCGCGAACCTGAAGTGATGGAGCTGGACGACGAACGAGTCAAGTGTGCCTGTTCGGGTGTCGAGTATTTCCCTTAACCAGTTTGGAGGAATTGAGATGATTCGGTATGACAGGAATAGCAGAACATTTGGATTTAAAGAAGAATTGCGACCTGCAATGATCCTTGTGGATGCCGATTTTCTTGGCAATCAGTTCCGCATGTATCAGGATTTCTTCTCCAATACCGATGACCCTTTCGACAAGAGAAACATCCGGGAGGAAGGGATTCCTGACAGACTCGATCCATGTCACTTGAAGAGAGCCCTGCTCACGCAGGCGAGGGCTCTGGAAGAGGAATCCGACTTGGTTTTGTATACGAAGGATGGAGGACTTGACTACTTCAATCCAGAACCTTCGCATGAATTCAGGATAGTCAGGTGCTCTGAACAGATCAGGAATGAAATGCTTGTGGCAATTGAGTCAGACTCGAAGTTCAGGCATCTGCTTTGCCTGGGAGGAGTTGACTACGACGATTACATTACTAACCGGTGGAATCGCTACGATTTCCTGTCGTTCATCACATCATACGAGGAGGAAGAGCGTCTGGGGAATGAGGGTTACAAAGACCTGGCAGACTATTCGATTTTCCGCGAGGATATCGACATCTATCAGCAAGGTCTCCTCGAACGATGCGGTGATGTTTGGAACAACGTAAAGTCTTGGTCCGAGATCGCTTGGGTTATGGGTTTCACCAGAGAACACTCAATGTACATTCCATGGTGATTCCACCCCTAGCACGACGGATACTGGAGCGAAAAATCATGAAGGGTGGCCGGGAAACCGACCGCCCTTCATGTTTTGACGCGATGATATGTGAAGATTACCTTTCGCCGAACTCAGCAAAACTCTCGATGATTGATTCCGTCCTGTCCCTTCCCACGAGAATCCGTCCGAGCCTCCTGAAGTGTCTCACCATGGCTTCCCTGTCGTCCAGTTGCCCCCTGGTGATTTCAATGACCTCGTAGTTGCGGCACCTCAGCTCCTCGCGGATGATTCTGTCCCGTTGAGCCGTTTCGGGATTGCCGTGGAGAGCCTCGCTCATCCCGTCGAGGTAGATGCAGACCCCGTCCTTTATGCCATTCGGGTCTTCGAAGTAGAAGTCTGGAAGAGTTGTGCCGAGGGGACGGCCGAGTTCGATGGGAACCTGAGTCCGGTATCCATTGAAACCAGCTTTGTCGAGCATGGCTTTCAGGGATTCCTCGTTGAGGTTTACTGTCTGCTTGGAGTCCTGGCTGGCCGGCAGGCGAGGCGGAATCTCATGGGAAGCTGGCGATTCCACCCTAAATCATGT
>Ga0334882_1000975_pt1 | contig 38255 bp, 21 predicted proteins | sample GraSluR1_MG_5_FD_207226 | JGI IMG/M metagenome (GOLD analysis project Ga0334882, IMG submission 207226) | Sludge microbial communities from methane-producing bioreactor in Wageningen University, Netherlands - Granular Sludge_15_04-R1 | ecosystem: Engineered > Bioreactor > Anaerobic >... | reverse complement strand
AGGGAGAGAAGAATAACGGGGTTTTTGGGCGGCGGCGAAGCCGCCGCCCAAAAACCCCACAAAAAAATCCCCCCTTTCCCCCGCTTGCGGGGGAAAGGGGGCAGGGGGATAGGGGGAAAATCTCCAATAATTTGTCCTATACCCCCCCCCAGTATGTGCTGCTTGACGATCTATTTGGCTTTTGGTTGCTCTAGCTCAGGTTGAAAAAGTTTAGCAAATTTTGTCCTAATCAGTAAATATGCTCTGGAGAACTCTGCTGAGCCTCTTGAGACAGGTCAAGTCTCACAACAGCACAAAGCGCGTTACGGTGAGGTAACGCGCTTTGTGTTAGGGGTGCGCTTCAACGCTTTTTGTACTTTGCTGCGTTTGAGGTTATACTAATGATTGTGAACAAAAACGCTCAGTGACGAGGGTTGTTATATGCCGAATCCTAATTCGCAGCGGATTTACGAATTGCTCCAGCAGATCCCCACCGAGGGCCTGAGCGCCATCAAACGGCTGTTCTGGACTGAGCTCAACTACGACCGGGCCGGTGAGACGCTCTCCACCCGCGACTGGCCCACGAGTGTGCAAGCCCTGTGTGCCGCGCCGCCGCTGTTGCTGGCGCGCCACGCGGCGGCCCACGGCGCTTTCGATGTGGTCTACACGCCGCTGGCCGAGGCGCACACCGGGCGCGGCTTTCCCCTCTCGACGACGGCGGAGCGGCAGATCATCGCGCAACTCCTGCCCGACCACCCCTACGCCCTGTTTGTGTTCAGCGACGCCGCCGGGCGCTACTGGCGGCTGGTCAACGTCAAATATCAGCGCGAAAAGGGCCAGGAAACTGGGACGGCGCAGCCCGTCTTGCGCCGCATTGCCATCGGCCCGCACGAGCGGTTGCGCACCGCCGCCGAGCGGATCGTCCTGCTCGACCTGGCGAGCCTCAGCCCCGACCTGGCCGGGCTTTCCCCCCTCGCCATCCAGCAGCGGCACGATGAGGCCTTCGATGTGGAGGCCGTCACCAAAGCGTTCTTCACCACTTACCGCGAGCGTTTCGAGGCCGCCGAGTCCCACATCACCGGCATCCGCGATCCCAACGAGCGGCGGCTTTTCACCCAGCGGCTCTTCAACCGCCTGCTCTTCATCGTCTTTTTGGAGCGCAAGGGCTGGCTTACCTTCCAGGAACGTGACGACTATCTCCAGGCGCTGTGGGAGGCGCATCAGACAACCCGGCAGCGCGATCCGGCGGCGAACTTCTACGCCGAACGCCTGCGCCCGCTGTTCTTCAACGGGCTGAATAATCCTGGTAGCCGTGATTTGACCGGCATCAACCGGGGCGGCGCGCTGCGCGATCTCATCGGCGCTGTGCCCTATCTCAACGGGGGGCTGTTCGAGATGGAGACGCTCGACGAGCGCGAGGGGATTGCTGTGCCCGATGCGGTCTTCGCGCCGCTCTTCGCCGAGTTGCTCTATGCCTACAACTTTACCGTGACCGAGAGTACGCCGCTGGATGTGGAAGTGGCGGTGGACCCGGAGATGCTCGGCAAGATTTTCGAGGAGCTGGTGACGGGCCGTCACGAATCCGGCAGCTACTACACGCCCAAGCCGGTGGTGGCCTTCATGTGCCGCGAGGCGCTCCAGGGCTATCTGCGTGATCTCTGCCCCGGCGAGCCGCCCGCCACGCTGGCAGCCTTCGTGGAGCGGCGCGACGCCCGCGACATTCGCCGCCCCGAGGCGGTGCTCGCCGCGCTGCGCCGGGTGAAGACCTGCGATCCGGCGTGCGGCAGCGGCGCGTACCTGTTGGGGATGCTGCACGAGCTGGTGGAACTGCGCCAGGCGCTCTTCGCCTCCCGCCAGGTGGACGCGACCTCGGCTTACCAGCGCAAGCTGGAGATCATCCAGCACAACCTGTATGGCGTGGATTTAGATCCCTTCGCCGTGAACATCGCCCGGCTACGGCTCTGGCTCTCGCTCATCGTGGACTTCGACGGCGACACGCCCCCGCCGCTGCCCAACCTGGAATTCAAGATCGAGGCGGGCGACAGCCTGACCGCGCCCGCGCCTACGCCGTTGCAGCCCGATCTCTTTCGCCAGCAGGAGGTGACGCGCTTCTTCGCGCTCAAGGGGCAGTTCATGCAGGCGCACGGCCCGGAGAAGGCCGCGCTGCGGGCGGAGATTGCCGCGCTCAAGGCGAGCATCGCGGCATGGGCCAGCGAGGAGAGCGGCGCGGATGCTTTTGACTGGGCGGTGGACTTTGCGGAAGTGTTCACGCCGCAAGCGGAGGAGGCCACGCTGCGCGGGGGCATGGCGGGCGTGCTGAACGCCACGGCGGGCCAGTTGCAGCTGACCGAGACCTCCGCGCCGGGCTTCGATATCATCGTCGCCAACCCGCCGTATGTGCGCCAGGAGCTCATCAAGGCGCTCAAGCCGATGCTCAAAAAGCGCTATCCCGATGTGTACACCGGCACGGCGGATCTGTACGTCTACTTCTACGCGCGGGCGCTGGACTTGCTGCGCAAGGGTGGGGTGGCGAGCTTTATCACTTCCAACAAATGGCTGCGGGCAGGGTACGGGAAGCAGCTGCGCCAGCAGCTCAACACAAAAGCCACCGTGCAGGCCATCATTGATTTTGGCGATTTGCCGGTCTTCGGGGCGATTGCCTACCCGCAGATCATCGTCTTCCGCAAAGCCGCGCCGCCGGAGGGCCACACCGTGCGCGTTTTGACCGTAGAGGATTTGAGTGTGGTAGAGTCCCTAAGCGACGTGGTGCAAACCCAGGCGTGGGAGCAGCCCCGCGAGAGCCTGCGCGCGGATGGGTGGACGTTGGTGAGGCCGGTCATTTTGGATTTGCTGGACAAGCTACGCTGCGCGGGGAAACCTCTCGCAAAATATGTTCGCGGTGAGTTCAATATGGGGATCAAGACGGGTTTGAATGCCGCGTTCATTGTGGACGCAGATACCCGGCAAAATTTGATCCAAAACGATCCTAGTTGTGCTTCAGTTTTTCAACCTTGGTTACGAGGTCGGGATGTAAAGCGATGGCAGTTGGATTGGGGGGAGAAGTATATTCTTGCTATTCAGAACAGTAATGATGTGAATTCGAAGAATCCGTGGAATAAAGCTCATACGGAGTCTGAAGCGCGACAGATTTTTGCGTTAACCTATCCTGGGATTTATGAATATCTGAGCAAGTTTGAATCTGCACTCAAGAAGCGAACTGATCAAGGCCGGTTTTGGTGGGAACTAAGAGCTTGTGCTTATTATGATGCTTTCAGCAAGCCTAAAATCCTGTACCCTGATATTGCTAAACGTTGCGAATTTGCTTTTGATGAGCATGGCTTTTTCAGTGGCAATACCACATATTTCATTCCTACTGACGATTTGGCTTTGTTAGGTCTTCTCAATTCCAGAGTTGTGGAGTTTTTTTATCGCCAGATCAGTACAATGATTCAACAGGACTATTTGCGTTTCTTCATTCAATATATCGAGCAAATCCCCATCCCCGACCCCACCGCCGAGCAGCGCGCCGCCATCGAAGGATTGGTCACGCAGCTGCTCGCCCTGCACCAGGCCGGGTCGCCGCCGGCGGCGCAAGTCGCCGCGCTCGAGGCGGAGCTCAACGCGCACGTCTACACGGTCTATGGGTTGACGCGGGAGGAGATCAGGGTGGTGGAGGGGAGTTAATGCAAGGGCGCAAGGAGGCAAAGACGCAAAGAAAACCCCTTGCGCCGTGGCGTTGAATGAAAATTAGCAATCGCGCAAAAGTCGCCCGGTCAAAGCCGTCAATAGGCGTGGCTTGAGCATCCTACCGGGTTAGGTTTGCGGCAGAGGCCTTCGACAGGCTCAGGCACCGGAGCAGCCCGGTGGCTGAGCCTGCCGAAGCCTCTCCCGGTGGCCCTATGGCATTGCCTTTGACGGCAATCGCGCAAAAGTCGCCCGGTCAAAGCCGTCAATAGGCGTGGCTTGAGCACCCTACCGGGTTAGGTTTGCGGCAGAGGCCTTCGACAGGCTCAGGCACCGGAGCAGCCCGGTGGCTGAGCCTGCCGAAGCCTCTCCCGGTGGCCCTATGGCATTGCCTTTGACGGCAATCGCGCAAAAGTCGCCCGGTCAAAGCCGTCAATAGGCGTGGCTTGAGCATCCTACCGGGTTAGGTTTGCGGGACTGCGAAAATTTAACTTTCGTCGGCCTGGCGTAACACTGCCTGATAAACATCCTCCGGCACCTGAGTTTCTTGCGTTAAAATAACTTATTTGTACAGGAAGGAATACCAATGCAAACAAATCTAATCAAAACACGTTGCTTTTCCATACTCTTGGTTGTCATGTTATTCGCCTTGATAACTCCCCTTGTTCCAGGGGTATCGGCTGCACCTACCCCGCCGCCACCAACCGCGCGCCGGGAGCTGACGATTCTCCAGCCGGAAAGTTTTATAGGGCCTGTATCGCCGCCAGCGACAGCGATGGGGGTTACAGTAGCCGCATGGGAGAAGGTGGTTTTCCAAAGCTTCCGTGATAACAACTGGGAAATCTATCTCATGGATGGGCATGCAGGCAACCAACGCCGTTTGACCTACGATCACGCTGCGGATATCATGCCGCGTCTCAATCGCGGCGCTAACCGCATCGTGTTTGCATCCAACCGTACCGGTAATTATGAGATCTTTGTGATGAATACGGACGGTTCGGGGCTGATGCAACTTACGCACACCAGCCAACATGATGTAAACCCCGTCTGGTCTCCCGACGGTACGCGCATTGCCTTTGAATCCTACCGGGATGGGCAGGCTGAAATCTATGTGATGAATGCCGACGGCAGCGACCAAACCCGCTTGACCACCCATGCCGGCTATGATGGGCAACCGACGTGGTCTCCGGATAGCAAGCGTCTCGCTTTCGTTTCGGAGCGCAGCGGCAACACGCGCATCTGGATCATGCAGGCCAATGGTTCAGCCGTCACCCAGTTCCCTATCGACTACTATAGCGCCTATCCGGTCTGGTCACCCGATGGGCAAAAAATCGCCTTCAGCAGCGATCCCAGCAACACGGGCTGGTTATCGGCCTGTCAGGCCAATCTCGATGGTAGCGATTTCTATTGCCCGCACGTTCCTCAAGGTCAAACTGACGTTTGGGTGGGCAGCTGGTCGCCAGATAGCAAAGATCTTATCGTCACAACCATTTCCTTTATCCACTATGCCGGCAACTGGTATTGGACCGAGGCCTATCTCGAAACCGTGCCCGTGTATTGGACAGACCCGCCATATCGCTTGAGCACCTCTGGGGTGGATTGGAATCCCGATTGGGCTACCACAGATCTGTCCGCTCCGTATGCGCAGATAAGCCCGTTGCCGGAATATACCCGCGCGCCGGATGTGGTAGTCAATTGGAGTGGCGCGGATGTTGGCCCTGCGGGAATTCAAGGCTACGATGTGCAATATCGGCTCAATGGCGGTGTCTGGGTGCCGTGGTTATCCAATGTTGATCAGACCAGCGCCACCTATAGTGGGAGCGGCGGACAGCGGGTAGATTTTCGTGTGCGCGCCCGTGATAACGCAAGCAATTTTAGTGCCTGGACAGACGAAGCCGTTAGGGCGAGCACCCAATTGTATAGTCGCACGCTCGCAGGTCAGATTTATGATATGCGCGGCATGCCTGTGTTAGATGCCACGATTGTCATTACTCCGGCCTCTTTGAATACTCCAGTGATTGATATAGATGGACGTTTCTTGGCTTATCTAGCTCATTATGGCGAAACGCAAGTGCAGGTTGCGGCTCCTGGTAGGGTGGGTTCCCGGAGTATTGAAACGTATGAGACGGCTGATTTGTTAAGGGTATTCTGGTTGGGTTTAGAAAACAATTTGATTCAAAACGGTGGATTTGAGGCAGATTCTGCCCATCTGCCGGGATGGCAGGTTGCGGAAGATCTATCACCTACAGTGACAACCTATACGCAACGGAGCGGGGTGAATGCGGTAAATTTTAGTGAATTGCGTGTTTGCGATGTTAGTACAACTAGTATCTCCTTGCCAAACGCTACATTTGTTGTTGATAGAACTAAGATAATTCATCAAATTATAGAAGAATTTTCTGGTAGTAGTGTAAAACTTTATTATACATATCGTAATGTAGATGGTACATGGTCTGAGCATGTTTACTTCGGATCTGCATATAATTATGGGTATTCTACTAGTCCCCTTGTCGCGATCACGCCACAAGGTGCTATCCATGTTGTATGGCATACAACAAATGGATTTCACCATAATTACATGTTACCTGATGGTTCGTGGCAGGGTGATCGTTTGATTTCTGCTGATACTTCTTTATCCGCGAGAGCTCGAATGATTAGTGATAATCAAGGCACAATTCATAGACTAATTGGTTATGGTGTGAATTCAAATTCCTTAAAATACTCTAATTTTTCGCCGCAGGTAGGATGGAGTGCGGAGTACATTGTTGGAATCGGAGATATTGGTAACATTACCACGGGGGCTGATAATAGTGTATATATGTGGAGTTCGAATAAGTACTGGCAACGGTTGCCTTCTGGCTCTTGGCTGCCACCCCTGACTGCACCCGTTGCTATTTCTAACTTGGTTGTTGATCGCTCCGGTATCATGCATGTACGGAGTGGAGAGAATTACCTCTATAGAACTCCTGCAGGCGAGTGGAGTTCGCCTGTGGTGTTGCCTTATTCTGGTGGTGGAAATTTCGGCATTGATAACCAAGGAACACTCTATTTTTTTAACTCATACTGGAAATATTCATCTTATACATCTTATGATATTTTTTTGCGTAGCAAACCTTGGTGGGGTGATTGGTCTGAGCCGTGTTTGCTAAGGGCAAATATGACCCAAAATCCCCATCCTTTTTTGAGAATAGATGAGCTGGGGCACCCTTACATTGTATATAGATTCCCCAACTACGGCTCTGTTCATTATCTCCCTTTAGTATGTACGCTCTCTGTAACCAGGAGTGCGACGCTGAGCCAAAGCGTTACTCTGCCAGCAGATATGCTCAATCCCACGCTTGCGTTTTTCTATGATTTGCATGGGGCGACCTCAGAAAACTCTGAAGCCTTTACTGTGAGTGTGGTGGATGCACTGACCTCGACAGTCATCTTTTCAACCACTGCCAATACGATTTGGCAGCACCAATGGTTGGATCTGTCGCCCTGGGCGGGACAGACTATTACTGTGGTTTTCGCTTCTAAAACATTAGCCGGTGATAATCATGTAAGCCTCTATTTAGATGACGTTGCGTTGGGGGCTTATTATCCCGACTTGTGGATAGAAGTGTCAGACTTGGTCTCACAACCGGGGCAGCCCATTGTGCAAAAGCTTACTTACGGTAATCAGAGTGCTGCTGCCGCGCATGATGTGAATATTGTTATGCCACAATCTCAAGCCTGGCTTTTCGAGAGCGCTTCTGTCACACCCACATTCAATGTGGCTTTGGCACAATATGAATGGGATTTGGGTACCGTTTTAGCCACTAGCGCGCATGAGATTGTAATTACCGCCACCGTAGCGCCTACAGTCACATGGCTCAACACATACCCCTACACGGTCACAATTAGCACACCAGTTGCCGAAGCCAATCTTCTCAATAATACTGCCTCAGCGCAACTCATCATTGCGCGCCGCCTTTATTTGCCTTTAGTGCTGCGTAACCGCTGGAATTAGTATCTATCCGACAATTCCACCAGTAATGGTGGCAATAGGCTCAACCGCCGCCTGCGGATAAATTTTTAGTAGGGGAGGTCGGATTGACTCACGACATCATAGACAATCGTACCGAAAAGCTGGTAGATGCCATCCGCCGCGTGCTGCCGGGTAGCCAATCGGCCAAGCTCGCTGTAGGCTACTTCTTCCTCTCCGGCCTGGAGGCCATCGCCGACCAGCTGGACAACGTTCACGAGCTGCGGCTGCTCATCGGCAACACCTCCAACCGCGAGACCATCGAGCAGATCGCCGAGGGCTATCATCGCCTGGAGCAAATCCAGGATGCCGCCGAGGATTTCGCGTATCCGGGGCGCGTGGCGATGAATGCTGCCGTCACGGCCACCGCGCAGGCCATCGGTCAGACCGCAGCCGCGCTCGACCAAACCGACGCCGCCGCCGCGCTGGTGAACACGCTGGTGCAGCTCATCGAGGCCGGGCGGCTCAAGGTGCGTGTTTACACCCGGGGGCGGCTCCACGCCAAAGCCTACATCTTTGACTATCCGCCCGATAGCCCCTACGGCAACGGATTGGCGGTGGTCGGGTCCAGCAATTTCACGCTGTCCGGCGTCAGCCTTAACACGGAGCTCAACGTCAAAGTGCATGGCGACGCCAACCATGCCGAGCTCACCCGCTGGTTCGAGAAGCTCTGGGATGAATCTCAAGACTTCGAGGCGCAGCTGATGCAAGAATTACGTGCCTCTTGGCCGCTCGCACTGGTCACGCCCTATGAAGTTTACCTCAAAACCCTCTACGAACTTGTCCACGATCAGTTGGAGGGTGCAGTAGGCGAGGCTTTGCTGGAGCAAGACGACATCACCGCTACGCTGACGGAGTTCCAGGAGCGGGCCGTGCTCCAGGCCGTGCAGATGATCCGCCGCTATGGGGGCTGCTTTGTCGCCGATGTGGTGGGTCTGGGCAAGTCGTACATCGGCGCGGCCATCGTCAAGCACTTCGAGCGGCGCGACCGGGCGCGCGCGCTCATCGTATGTCCCGCGCCGCTGGTGGAGATGTGGGAGCATTACAACCGCGCCTATCGCCTCAATGCCGAGGTGCTTTCGCTGGGGCGGTTGCAGGAGAACGCGGCACATGGCCCAGAGTGGTTGCTCCACGACCGCCGCTACCAGGATCGCGATTTTGTCCTGGTGGATGAGAGCCACAACTTCCGTAATCCCAACACGCAACGCTACCGGGTCTTGCAGAGTTACCTCGCCGCCGGGGAACGGCGGGCCGTTTTCCTCACCGCCACACCCCGCAACAAATCGGTGTGGGACATCTTCCACCAGCTCAAGCTCTTCCACCCGGAAGACAAAACCGTGTTGCCCGTGGATCCTCCCAATCTGCGCGCCTTCTTTCAGGGCGTGGAAGCGGGGGAGCAGCGTTTGCCGGAACTGCTCGCGCATATCCTCATCCGGCGCACGCGCGCCCATATCTTGCGCTGGTATGGCTACGATGCAGAAACCGGGCAACGAGTGGATCCCGAAGCGTATGCCGCCTACCAAAATGGCACCCGTAGAGCCTATGTTCAAGTTGGGGGCCGGCAGCAATTCTTCCCCCGCCGCGAACTGGAGACTATCGAGTACAGCATCGAAGAGGTCTACGGCGGCTTTTATGATGAATTGCTGGGGTATTTGACCCCCTCCCAGCCCGCCCCCTGCGAGGGGGCGGGTGGGGGTCTCACCTTTGCCCGTTACGGCCTGGGACAGTACGTCCGCCCGGAGAAGCAAGCGCAACCGCCGTATGCTGATCTCAAACGTGCTGGCGCCAACCTGCGCGGCTTGCTGCGCGTGATGCTGTTCAAGCGCCTCGAGTCTAGCGTCCACGCTTTCCGCGAGACGCTCCAACGGATGCTCCAGGTTCATCAGCGCTTCCTTCAAGCGCTCGATCAGGGTATCGTGGCCGCTGGGGAAGCCGCACAGACGCTGCTCTACGAATCGGATCAGGATGAGGAGCAAGTGCTCTGGGATGCTCTGGAACAGCTCGCAGGCCGCTACGCCCTGGCGGACTTTGATGTGGACACCTTGCGTGAGGACTTGGAACACGATATTCGCATCCTCGGCCAAATGCTCACCGTCGTGCAACTGGTCACGCCGGAGCGGGACGCTAAACTGTTGACGCTCAAAGCGCGGCTCGCACAGCCGCCGCTTAACCAGCGCAAGGTCCTGATCTTCACACAATTCGCCGATACAGCGCAGTACCTCTACGACAATCTAGCCTACCCGCCCCCCATGATAGAGGGCAGGGCGGGGGAGGGGGGCAAAGATGACATTGCAGTCATTTACAGCCGTGACAAGAACAAAGCGCAGGTGGTTGCCCGCTTTGCACCTCAAGCCAATCCACAATTGCCCTGCTTGCCGGGCATACCAGAGTTACAGACACTCATTGCCACTGATGTGCTTTCCGAGGGTCTCAACCTGCAGGATTGCGACAACGTCATCAACTACGATTTGCACTGGAATCCGGTACGCCTCATCCAACGCTTCGGGCGCATTGATCGCATCGGCTCCGAACATGACCACATCTACGCCTACAACTTCCTGCCCGAAACGGCGCTGGAGCGCACGCTCGGTTTGCGCGAGCGCCTGGTCCGCCGCATCCAGGAAATTCACGATACGCTGGGCGAAGATGCCGCCATCCTTGAACCCGGCGAACGCCTGAACGAGGAGTCGCTGTACGCTATCTACGCACAGGGCGATCTCAGTCACTACGAGAACGATGAGCCGGACGAATTCGTAGACCTCAATGAAGCGTTGGAAATGGTGCGGCAGTTGCGCGAAGATCAGCCGGAACTCTACCGTCACATCACAGAACTGCGCGATGGGATTCGTTGCGGCTATGCCAACGGGCAGGCGGGCGGCGTAGTTTTATGCCGGGCGGGGCGCTATTGTCAGCTCTACCAGGTGGATGCAGCCGGCGAAATCGTCAGCCGTGACGCGGCGCGCATCCTGCACCGCATGAAGTGTACCCCAGATACACCGCCCAGCGTGCTTCCCACCGGACATAACGCCCAGGTGCTGCGCGTCAAGCGCGCTTTCGCGGCGGAAGTCCGCGCGCGGCAAGCGGAACACCAGCACACGCGGGCGCTAACGCCGGCGCAACGCTACATCATTGCCGAACTGCGCATACTCTACGCTCGGGCCGATGAGAGCCTCCGCGCGCAGATCGCGCTACTCGATACCATCTTTCAACAGCCGCTCACCCGGCCGGTTGTACGTGAGGCTCTGAACCGGCTGCGGCGGGAGCGGGCCACTGGGCATCCCCTGCTGGAGGCCTTATTGCAATTGGTGCGCATACATGGCTTGGAATCCTTGCTGCACCGCGCGCGCGCGGCTGAAGAAGAGAAAGCCGGGTTGCCCCTGGTTGTCTGTAGTGAAGGTTGGAGCCAGTAAGCGGGTCGTTTTTACTTCTGTTTTGGGCAGATGAACGCCATGGTCAGCCCTGGGGAGGACTTCTAAGATAGCCGGAGCAGTAGCAGGGAAATCATGCCAGATAAGGTATTAGAAGAGGAAGCGCTCGTTGGTGGCTTTGTGACCCCTGTGGTCAGGATTGGCGATACCGTACACAGACAAGCCGGGGATTGGACGCCGACCATCCACCGGCTACTGACCCATGTGCGCGCCAAAGGCGTGCTGTGGACACCAACCCCGCTGGGCTTTGATGCGCTCGGGCGAGAGGTGCTGTCTTTCATTGCGGGCGACGTGCCGCATGACCTGCCTGATTGGATTTGGTCGGAACAGGTATTGTGCGATGTGGCCCGCGCCTTATGCCAATGGCATGAGGCCACCCGCGACTTTCCGCTGGCCGAGGCCCGGTGGAATTTCGTTGCGCCAGGCCCCCTTGAGGTCATTTGTCATAACGATTTCGCCCCCTATAACTGCGTTTTTCGTGACGCGCGTCTGGTGGGGGTCATTGATTTTGACCTTTGTGCGCCCGGCTCGCGCTTGTGGGATCTGGCTTACACGGCCTACCGTTATGTGCCCTTGCTGCCAGGGCCGGAGGTTGCGGCGGCTGGCAGCGAAAAGTCCCCGTTCACTTCAGCCGTTACGTTGGAGCGGATACAAACGTTGCTTAAGGCCTACGGAGCCGCGGCCAACATCACCCCCGCCGCACTGGTGGCGGCGACGATTGACCGGTTGCACGCGCTTGCTGCCTGGACCGAGGCGCATGTCAGGCAGCATGGTGTGGCGGAGTTGGCGCAGCACCCGGCGCTGTATCGCGGCCATGCCAGTTGGTTGCAGGCGTGGCGTAACGATTTTACATAACCTTGCCCGTCGGCCCTGCGCTCTGGGCCGCTGCGGTGCGGGGGTGTCGGACGACTCTGATGCCATCACCGCGCTGTCTACTCCTCACCACCCCTCCCCCATCTTCTGCACCCGTACGGCGTGCGAGCCAATCGCTGCCGGCGTCGGGAGCGTCCGCCTCCGCTAGTTACCCTTCGGCGGCGGTAAACAAGCGCCCTAACTCGCGTCCGTTGAGCGGCTCGACGGGCCGCGCCACACGCTGGACGCAGTGGCGGGCCAGCACCTTCACGGCGGCCAGGCGTTGCTTGACGGTGGCGGCCTGGAGTTCGCGTGGTCGCTCAAGTGCGTGCGCCACTCGCGTAGTTTCCTGAGCGAGTCAGCGAAAAGGCGAGAAAGCGGCAAGTCACAAGCCTCAAGCCTCAAGTTTCCAGCAACCAGCCGTAGGCCAGTCTCAAAAACTGTGAAATCCAACCGCTACCGGGAGGCATGTCAAATTGGCGCGTTTGCAAAATTGCCCTATACTAAAGGCAAGGTTAGACAACGCACACAAAAACACCGCGCGACTGGTTCAGAGCCAGGAGTAGTGATTATCACGATTCTATATTTTGAGCAAACGGTTTTTTCTGTGTTACTTTTACTTTCAAAACACTCTCTTAGATTAAAGTGTTTTGGATGGAACAAACCGTGTAACTATTGATAAACTTTCCGCTTGTTCTGGCGATCAATGTAACGTTAAGGAGAATTTGCCATGATTAAGAAAATCTACCTATCCTATGAAGCAGCGGTGTCCGATTATTTGGGCCAGTTCAATATGTTGCTTCAGGCCCCCGCCAAGACCCAGGAAGCGGCTGTGCGCGGCGCGAGCGACCCATCCACCGTAGCGCTGATCGAGCGCGCTGATGCGATCGCGGACCTCTCCGCGGGCATGATCCCGTTGGCGGCAGACTATCTTGATGCGCCCGACCCGGCCTTGCGTGAGGGCATCAGCGCCCACTTGCTGGCCCAGGCTGCTGCCGAGATGCAAGTGGCGACCGAGCTGCTGCAAATCGCGGCGGCGGAAATGCCGGGGGCAGCCGCATTCACCGTGCGCAGTGGGCAACTAGAGGCGCGCGGCGACTTACGCGACGCCATTGCCAGCATGGAGCAAGTGGTGGGCGTCCCCCTCGCTGCCAGCTTCACAACGTCCCAAGTGATGGCCCGTGGCACAGCTGTGACCGATCCCGACCAGGCAAAGCAAGCGCTACAACAAGCGGCTACAGTAACCACGAATACGATCTCGCAGCAGGTGGTCAAGGTAGGCGGTGACTTGGCCTTCAACCTGGTCTTCAAAACCCAATGGGCCGCAGTCATTGGTAGCGCGGGAATGCTGAACAAAGATATTGCCAAACTGCTAGAAAGTGCCAAAGAAGGCGCCAATGCGCTTGCCCAACGTGCGTTGACCGTAGCCTCTAAAACAATCCTTAATGTCTTTGATAAGATTCTGGCTTTGCTTGGCAAAGACGGCGAAGATCTGGCCCGTAAACAGATCAGAACATGGCTGGATGATATCCAGGAGAGCGGCAAGATCGAACTCTTCGAGCAGTTGGTGGGCAAGCTCTATCAGGTTGATGCGCTGACAGCCGCGCTTCCGAACTGGCTGGCGGCAACCAAAGCCGAAGTAGCGCTGCTCAATACCACCACAACCCAGGTTACGGCGCTCTCCGGAAAATTCGACGTATTGATGGGGCAACTCAACACGGTGAGTGATGTGATTGGGTGGACGAAGTTCCTTGAGCCACAGATTCCGCAGCTCCTGGCAGTTTGCACGGCCCTCCGGGTCTCGTTGCTAGCTGTGCTGGTCTACGCCGGGTACGATTATATCGGCTATGAACAGGTAGCCTTCTTGAATCTGACGCAGGGGGTGGGTGAGACAATTCGCGCCAATCTGGGTGTTGCGTCTGTTGTCGGTTGAGCCTTTGCGCCAGCGCGGTACTGCGCTGGCGCAAATTTTATCCCTGTAATTTTGCAGGAGGCTTGCCGATGCCTACGAACAGCAAACCGGTGATCTTCCTCGCCTTTGCCAATGACCGCGAAAGACCTGGGGGCTACCTGCGCAATCTGCCGGGAGAGGCGGAACACCTCCGCGCCACGCTCGACGCCGCCGCCCAGGCGGGCCTCTGCGAGGTGCTGCTGCGCCAGAACGTCACCGTCGAGATGCTGCTCGATGTGTTCCAGGACGCGCGCTATCGCAATCGCATCGCCATCTTCCACTACGGCGGCCACGCCGGAAGCTACGCGCTGCTGCTGGAGACCGCCACCGGTAAGATCGCCATAGCCAACGCCGGCGGGCTGGCGACTTTCCTCGGCCAGCAGACTGGCATCCAACTGGTGTTTCTCAACGGTTGCTCGACCCAGCTCCAAACACAAGAGTTGCTCGATGCGGGCGTGGCCGCCGTCATCGCCACCGCGCAGGCCATTGATGACACCGTCGCCACCGAGTTCGCCGTGCGCTTCTACAAGGGGCTGGCGAGCGGGGCCACGTTCCAGACCGCGTTCCATGAGGCCGAGGCGGCCTGCCAGACCGCGCACGGCAACCAGCCGCGACACCTCTACCTCAAAGAGGCGCTCTCGAACGCCAACCAGTTTGTAGCCGACCGCTGGCCCTGGGCGCTGACCCCGCGCCCAGGCGCGGAACGTGCCTTGCAATGGAGCCTCCCCGAAGCGGTCAATGACCCGCTCTTTGGTCTGCCACCTCTCCCCCCGCTCGACCTGCCTGACAAGCCCTATCGCTACCTGAACTGGTATCGCCGCGAGGATGCCGCGGTTTTCTTCGGGCGCGGCTACGACATCCGCGAGCTCTATCAGCGCATCACCGCTCCCGACGCGCCGCCCATCACCCTGTACTACGGGCAATCCGGGGTGGGCAAATCCTCGTTGCTTGCGGCGGGGTTGTTGCCCCGGCTGGAGCAGGTGCAGACGGTAATCTACGCTCGCCGCGACCAGGCGCTCGGTCTCGCCGGGACACTGGCGACCAGCCTGCCCGGCGCGGCGGAGGCGGCTGGCCCGGTCACGGGCGCTGAGCTGCTTGACCGTTGGCGTGAAATTGAGGCAGCTACCGGCAAACCGCTCACGCTCATCCTCGATCAGGTGGAAGAGGTCTATACCCGGCCCAACGCGGCATTGCCCACCGAGATGGATGATTTTCTGGACGTGTTGGTCGCGCTGTTCGGTGACCGGGCGACGCGCGCTCAGGGGCGGTTGATCCTGAGTTTCCGTAAGGAATGGCTCGCCGAGATCGAGAAACTGGTGGCCGAGCGGCAGTTGCCCCGGGCCAAAGTCTTCTTGCAGCGGTTGGCGCGGCGCGGCATCATCGAGACCGTGATCGGCCCGGCGCGCAGCGCGCGCTTGCAGCCGCACTTCGCCCTGACGGTGGCCGAGGGGTTGGCGGGCGAAATCGCCGACGACTTGCTGTTCGATCCCATCTCGGCGGTGACGACGACGCTCCAAGTGCTGCTCAGTAAGTTATGGGAGCAGGCTAAGCAGCGCAACTACGATCACCCTACCTTCGACCGGGCGCTCTACCACGAGTTGCGCCGTCAAGGGCTGCTGCTGAGCGATTTCCTCGAGCAGCAGTTGGCGGCCCTGCGCGAGGCGCAACCCGGCGTGGTGGAATCCGGGCTGGTCTTCGACCTGCTCGCCTTTCACACCACACCGCTGGGCACCGCCGAGCAGCGCACGCTGGCTGAGTTGCGCGCCGCCTACGCGCATCAGGAGCTGAGCCTACTCGCCCTGCTGGGCGCGTGTCAAAGCCTCTACCTGCTGGTGGATCCGGCGGAAAATTGCCCCGATGCCGAACCATCTAGCCGTTTGGCACATGACACCCTCGCGCCACTGGTGCGCCATCGCTTCGACGAATCCGACGCACCGGGGCAACGTGCGCGGCGTGTGTTGGAGAGTCGCTTGAGCGCCGAGGCGGACGTGCAGGCGACGCTTGAACCGTTGGGCGAGGCCGACCTGGCCCTGGTCGAGAGCGGGCAGGCGGGGATGCGCGCCTGGCGCGAGCTGGAGGTGAATTTGATTGGCCTGAGCCGCGCTACTCGCGAGCGGCGCCGGAAGCGGGAGCGGCTCATCCGTGGGGTGCTGATTGCGTTGGGGTGTGTGATTGTGGTAATTGCGGGGGTGGCTTTTGGGCAAGCCCGACGCGCTGACCGGGAAGCAGCGGCGGCTGTGGCAGAAGCTCTGCGTGCTGATGAGAAGGCAGAAGAAGCACTAGCAGCACAAACCATTGCTGAAACAGAAGCCGAAAAGGCCCGCCAAGCCGAAGCTAATGCCGTAACAGAGCAAGCCCGCGCCGAGCGGCAAGCCCAGATTGCCCTGGCGCGGCAGTTGGCGGCGCAGGCGCAACAGCTGATGGTTAGCCAGCCAGCGCAATTGTCACGCACACTGTTGCTAGCGATGGAGTCTTTGCGCCGCTATCCGGAGCGTGCCGCAAATCAGGTGACGGCGGAAACCCTGATCCTGTTGCCGCGCGAAGTCACCCGTGTCATGCATAGTGCGGCAGTTAATGCTGTGGCCTTCAGCCCAGATGGACAGTGGATAGCCTCAGCGGGATGTGACAAGATGAATGAACCGGGCTATTGTAACGGCGGTTTGGTGCAAATATCGCAAGCGGCGACCGGAAATCCGGTCGCGCGAATGTCCTCCCATGAAAAAGAAGTAAACGTTATAGCTTTCAGTCCAGATGGACGGTGGCTAGTGTCGGGCAGTGATGACAACACTGCCCGAGTGTGGGAGGTCGCTACGGGGCGCGAGGTAGTGAGCGTGACGCATCAATGGGGGGGTGTGAATGTTGTAGCCTTCAGTGCAGATGGACAGTGGATCCTCTCCAGCGCCCGCGATGCCGCACGGGTCTGGAACGCGGCAACAGGAGAAGAAGTGGTATCAGTGACTCATGATTTGTGGGTGGAAACGGCAGCTTTGAGTCCCGACGGATTGCGGCTTGTCTCGGCGGGATGTGACACGGTGGCATGGGATACCTGTGGTAGCAGATCGGCGCGCGTTTGGGACATTTCGGCTGCTCTTAACACAGGGTTGGCAACCAAACATGAAATAGCATCAATTCCTCATTTCACTGAGGTATCCACTATCGTTTTTAGCCCCGACGGACAATGGGTAGCCTCGGCAGAAGATTTAGGGTATTACATCATAAAGGTATGGGAGGCCACAACCGGGCGTGATGTGGCGCAGATGATACACGAAGACGGAGTCACGGCTCTAGCTTTTAGTCCGGATGGAAGATGGCTGCTTTCCAGTAGCAAGGATGGTACAGCTCGGATTTGGGAAGCCGAAACTGGACGCGAGGCAATGCGTTTCATCCATGAAGGATTTGTAAGCGCCGTGGGCTTCAGTCCCAAAGGTCAGTGGATTGTTTCCGCTGGTGGCTATGGAGATAGTGTCGTGAGAGTGTGGGAAGTGACGAATGGCCGGGAAGTAGCCCGCCTGATACACAATGGGCCAGTAAACGCTGTCGCCTTCAGTCCAAACGGAGAATGGATTATTTCTGGCAGCGCCGATGACACTGCGCGGATATGGGACATCTCACAAAATCTCAACCCAAATGCGGCAAGCAGCGTCGAGACGCGGGTTGCTCATGGTTGGGGGCCATCAGCAGTGGTCTTCAGCCCGGATGGACAAAACGTGGCCTCGTATGGCGGGGACGGCTCGGTGCAGGTATGGGAAACTTTCACTGGGCGTGTAAGGGCACAAATACCTGTAGATTACGCATCAACTTTGGCTTTTAGCCCGGATGGACAATGGCTTGTCTCTACCGATTTCGATGGCACACGAGTATGGGATGTCAAAAAAGAGCGTCCAATGGTCTGGATACGTGAGGGGGATATAGCCCTTAATCCAGATTGGCAATGGATTGTCTCAGGCGCAGGGAGTCATATAGCACACGTTTGGGAAACAGCGACCGGAGATGACGTGGCGCAAATGCTTCATCAGAATATCGTAGGGCCAGTGGCTTTTAGTGCTGATGGACTGTGGGTTGTCTCCGGCAGTCGCGATGGGGTTGTGATTGTTTGGGAAGCTGCAACGGGAGACGAAATCGTACGTATGCGCCATGGACTTTCAGTAGATTCTGTGGGCTTTAGTTTAGACAAACAGTGGGTGGTTTCGGCTGGCTGTGATGCATATGATGAAAACACCACTATCTGCACTCAGGAGTCGATACGGGTGTGGCATGTAGAAACCGGGCATGAAATGGCGCGGCTGATTCCAGATACTTACATAGATGCGGCAGCTTTCAGTACAGATGGAAAATGGGTATACATCACCCGTTTCGGTGAAGTAACACAGATTTGGGACATTTCGGTGGTACTCCAGCGAGATGCATCTAGTAAACCAGAGACGGTGCAAATGACCCCGGTAGAGTCTGTGAAACCAGTCGCGTTCAATGCGGATGGGTCTTGGCTGGCAACGGCAGAAGGAAACATAATGCGGATATGGGCAGCAAAAAGTATGACTGAAACCGCGCAAATGCTATACAAGAACGGTGTGCGAAGGGCAACTTTTAGTCAAGATGGGCAGTGGATAGTTACTGCAGAAAAAAACACCGTGCAGGTATGGGAAACAAGCACTGGTCGTGAAATGGCGCGAATAACGCATGAATATGACGTAAATACGGTCATGTTCAGTCCCGATAGTAAATGGATTCTCTCCAAAAGTGAGGACAACACCATCCGCGTCTGGTGGTGGCAACCCGAAGACATGATCCGCCTGGCGTGTCAGCGTCTTACCCGTAACCTCACGCACGAAGAATGGCAGCAATATCTCGGTGATGAACCCTATCGCTGCACTTGCCAGGATTTACCGCCCCATGCTTCAGTTATCGAAGCCGGGGTTGCCATCATTGAAGGCAGTTGCCCAGTGATGTTGCAACCCTGAAAATAATAGCACGCAGCGTTGCTAACCTGTAACTTTCAACTCGTAACTTTTAACTATTCTCGAAAGGAGCAAACCATGAGCGATCTTTATGCACTACTTATCGGCGTTGATTTCTACTTCCCTGGCGGCGGCTACGGCCATCTGGGCGGCTGCGTGCGCGATGTCACCCACGTTGAGGCGCACCTCAAGGGGCGTCTGCATTTGCCGGATGACCACATCCTCAAGTTGACCGCCGCCAACACGGGCGATACTCAACCGGCAGGGCCGCCGGAACACTGGCCGACCTACGCCAATATGGTGACCGCCTTCCAAAAGATGACGGACATGGCGCAGCCCGGCGACCGTGTCTACATCCATTACGCCGGCCATGGCGGGCGCGCCAAGACAATCTACCCCGAGCTCAAGGGTGATGGCCCTGACGAGGGCCTGGTGCCCACCGACATCGGCCAGGCGCATACCCGCTATCTGCGCGATGTGGAGCTCAACTACCTCTTGCAAGCGATGGTGGATAAGGGCCTGGTGGTCACGGTGGTGCTGGATAGCTGTCACTCAGGCAGCGCGACGCGCGCCGCCAACGGCCAGCTCCTCGGCGCACAACCGCGCGGCATCCCGGAAATTGACTACACCCTCCGCCCGGCGGATAGCCTGGTCGCCCCTCGCGAGACGCTGACCGCTGCATGGCAGGCGCGGAGCACCCAGCAGACCCGCGCGGCCAAATCCGTGAGCGGCTGGCTGCTGGAGCCGCAAGGTTACACGCTGCTGGCGGCCTGCCGCGCCAACGAATTTGCCTTCGAGTACCCCTTCAACGGCAGCGAGAACAACGGCGCGCTCACCTATTGGCTACTCGATACGCTGCGCCAGGCTGGGCCGCACTTCACCTATAAGATGCTGCACGACCGGGTGATGGCAAAAGTTCACAGCCAGTTCGATAAGCAAACGCCCATGCTCCAGGGCGAGGGTGATGTGGTGGTCTTTGGCGCGGAACGCATCACACCGTTCTATGCCGTGCCGGTGCTCGCTGTGGAAGGCGACAGCCGGGTGCGCCTCAACGCTGGCGAGGCGCATGGCCTGGTGCGCGGCGCGCAGCTGGCAATCTTTCCCCCCTTCACCACCGACTTTGGCAACCCTGCCAACCGCATCGCGCAGGTGGAAGTGACCGAAGTTGAAGCCGTCCACGCCTGGGCGCAGGCCGTCGAGCCGCCCACCGCCCCCCTTGAAGTGGGCGCGCAGGCGGTGCTGGAGAGCATGACGAACGTCAACTTCCAACGCAATGTTGCCCTTGACATCAGTGATCCCACCCTGCACGCGCAGCTGGTGGCAGCGCTCGTCGCTCATGGCAAGGGCTTTGCCCGGCTGGCGGCAGCTGGAGATCCAGTGCATTTCGTGGTGGAGCTCCTGCCCGATGGCGAGTTGCGTATCGAGAACGCCGCCGACCAGCCCCTCCCCAATTTGCGGCCCGCGATCCACGCCAGCGAGCCGGATGCTGTGGCGCGTATAGTCGCGCGGCTGGTGCATCTGGCGCGCTACCAGAGCGTGCGTGAGTTGAGTGTGCAGGATACCAGCGCTGCACAAAAGCTCAAAGTTGAGCTGCTGGGCAATCCCATCAACCGCCCCGGCGACAAAGTGGGAGTGCGCATCACTAATACCCAGGCGCCCGGTAATGATGCCAATATCCTCAACATCACGGTGCTCTGCCTTTCATCGGATTGGGCCATCGCCCAGATTTACCCAGGCGGCGCAGGGAACTTCGAGCCGGTAGACCCCGGAAAAAACATCGAACTGAAATTTGAAGCCTATCTGCCGGAAGGGCAGACTTTGAGCGTGGACACACTCAAGGTCTTCGCCACCCGCGCCACCACCAACTTCCGCTGGCTGGAACTGCCCGCGCTCGATCAGCCCGTGACCCGGTCCGCAACGCGCAGCATCAGCACAGATCCGCTGGAACAGCTGCTGGCAGCCGTCACCGATGAAACGAGCACCAACACGCGCGCCATTCGGTTGACGGGGTCATCGGTGGAGAAGGCCTGGAGCGTGGTAGAAGTGGAAATTCGCGTGGAGCCGGCATAATTGCCATCAACAATTCGGGCTTTGACCCTGCCCGTGAACGCTCAAGTTCGCTTTGAACCGGTAACGCAAACGGTAACCGCGTAACTACTGTAATTATATCCAACTGCACCACGTGCGTGGGTATACGACAAACTATTGGATAAAGAACGATTCTTATCTGAAAAATACCTCTCTAAACTTGTAGCTGGTCTCATTTTGAGAATCTTGCCCCTTTCCCTGGCCCCCTCCCCATGCCGCTATGCGGCGCGGGGAGGGGGATAGGGGAAAACTCCCCAATAATTTGCCCTATGCCCCACGTGCGCGATTTGATTGCTTTTCCCTCCAAATCGTGCTAAACTGAATCGGGTGTGTTGGATTCTTGTTGGGGAATATCTTGAAAGTGTGACACGTGAAAATTCCTTCACGCTTAAGGCGCTACCTAACTTAAATGCGACACGCCTGAGTCAAACGCAATCTATTAGCGAAAGGATTTAGGGTATGAGGGCGAGACTTACTTCGATTCTGTGCGCGTGTTTGTTAGTGATGGTTTTGTCCGTGCCCGGACAATCGTTGGTGGTGGGGAACGCTCCCGGCGTACCTGCTTCGGCGGCCCGTACCGAACCGCTTATCATTGATCATACATGTACGGACTTGAGCCAGATTCCACCTCATTGGATCGAGCAGGCCAAAGCGCAGCTGCGCGTATCCTATGGGCACACTTCACATGGGAGTCAATTGGTCACTGGGCTGGATGTATTGGAGAGTGGGCCGCTCAACATTGATGGTTTGTACGACTTCAACACGAGCGGTGCAATTCAGGTGGGTGTTCTCTCGCTGGCCGACTATACGCCCGACGGTGATCTGGGCAATCCGGATTATACGACATGGGCTGCCAGAACGCGCACGTATTTGGATAATGCGGGCAGTGACCGGAATGTGGTGGTGTGGTCCTGGTGCGGTCAGGCGGATACCACGGTCCAGAACATCAATGTTTACCTCGGCTTGATGGATGCGCTCGAACAGGACTACCCGGATGTTACCTTCGTTCACATGACAGGGCATCTCAATGGCAGTGGGGAGGCCGGGAATTTACATCAGCGCAATGAGCAGATACGTGCTTACTGCCGTGCCAACAATAAGGTACTCTTCGATTTTGCCGACATTGAGAGCTATAATCCGGATGGTGATTACTTCCTTGACTTGGGCGCAACCGATACATGCGATTACAGCGGCGGCAACTGGGCCTCCGAGTGGTGCGCGGCGCATCCGGGCGATCCCCTATGCGCCACATGCAGTTGTGCTCACTCACAGCCGTTGAACTGTAACCTCAAGGGGCGGGCTTTTTGGTGGATGTTGGCCCGCTTGTCCGGCTGGAGTGGGCCGGGTGAGACTGTAAAGGCGGCTTCTGTAGACACGGCCACGATAGGGACGGTGGTGACATACACGGTCACCGTTCAAAATCTTACCGCCCCCTTGACGGCCACGGTTTATGTCACTGATACGTTACCTGCCGGGCTAACCTACCTGGCCGGATCGCTGGAAGTGACCGGGGGGACCGGGGCGTATGATGATACTCATGCTCCCGCATTGACGTGGGTAGGTACACTTAGTCCTACAACACTGATTACGATGACTTACAGCGCCACGGTTACGGCGTTGCATCCTACCGTAATTGTGAACACAGCGACAGTCGCTGCGCCAGATTACCAGACCCTCACAGTCTCTGCGACCGTCATTGTTAATCCGATGCGCCTTTGGTTACCTCTCATACTAAGGAGCTATCCATGAAAACCCCAATTTTGATCACGCTTGTACTTTTGGTTGTTGTAAGTCTCTTTTCTGGGCCGCCGCCAGAGCCAGCTATGTCCCGTGCTGTCGTTACTTATGGTGCGCCGGTGCTCAAGTGGCAACACGGTGGCTGTTATGCTTCCTGGTGTGAAACGGGTTGGTATTCCTCGCCCGCTGTGGCCGATCTGAATGGTGACGGCAAGATGGCGGTCATCGGCGGGGCGAACACGATCTTCATTCTCAATGGTGAGGATGGCGCGCTACAAAAAGCCATTGATACACCCGGTAATCGTGTCTGGCCAGGCATTGTCGTGGCCGACTTGGATGGCGATGGCGATTGGGAAATCGTCACGGCGCAGGGGAGCGGTTATCTTAACGTGCTCGACCACACGGGCGCGCTTATCTGGTCGCGTCAACCGGTTGTCAATGAACTGCGCGGTTTGGCGGTGTATGATCTCGACGACAACGGCACGCTAGAAATTATCGTCAGTGCTGCCCGGAGTGACAAAACCAATACCTGGGTCTATGGACACGATGGGACTTTACGTGCCGGTTGGCCGCAGTTGAGTAACAATACTGGCTATGCCTGGGGTGTCTTCAACGATAACGTTGCCGTGGGCGATCTGAACGGCGACGGGATGGCTGAGATCGTCGTGCCTTCTGATGTTCACTATATTTGCGCTTACACAGCCGCTGGGGTGCAGCTTCCTGCTCATGCCATGTATGGCGATAAGGCTTGGGGGGCTGTGGGCGTTCACGTGGATCATGAGGTAGACCTGCGTGGATATGCTGATTGTGGCACGGAACATCGGCCTAACTTTGCCCACACACCTGCCAATGTCGTAGATGTCAACGGCGACGGGGTGCTAGAGATTGTCGCGATAGGGAATGTTTATAATTGTGGCACCAATCCTTACACCAGTCTCTATGAAATGCCCTTTATATTTAATGCCGACCGTACCCGCTGGAGCGACAATAATTTTGATTGGGAGGTGATCCCTATTCCTGATGGCAACGCGGCTCCGATAAACGAAGATTGGGCTATTATCGAGAGCAATATGTCCAATCCGGTGACTGCCGATCTCGATGGCGACGGCAATCTCGAAATCATCTTTCCCTCCTACGATGGGCGCGTCCATGCCTACTGGTTGGATAAAACCCAACATGGCAATTGGCCGTTCGTGCTCTATCCTGGTAGTGGCCCGCTCGTCTTTGCTTCCGAACCGGTAGTCGCCGATCTGGATAACGATGGCTATGCTGAGGTTATCTTCACCACCTGGTTGCAAAAGGGTAGCGGCCAAAACGGCAAGCTCTACATTCTGGATTATCTGGGCAATCTGATCCATGCAGTGGATTTACCGGCTGCATTCGGCAGTGCTACCGAGAACGGAGCGTTGGCTGCCCCCACGCTGGCCGACATTGATGGGGATGGGGAGCTGGAAATCGTCATCAACACCACAAGTTCCGGGTTTGTCGCCTATGATTTACCGGGAACCGCGGATGCGCGTGTCTTGTGGCGGACCGGGCGGGGTAATTATCAGCGCTCTGGTTCCATTCTGCCGGGTTCCTTGCGCACTTCGCAAGTGCGTGTGCAACCGTACCTGGCTGATCCTGGTGACACGCTGTTCTATTCCGTACAACTTAAGAATACGGGTTCTGCATTAGCCTCTGTAAGTGTTACCAGCACCTTGCCGTCCGAGGTGATTTATCAAGGCGATCTATGGGCCTCGTCTGGCAGCTATAGTGAAGCGGGCGGGGTGATTATCTGGACTGGGCCGGTTGCCGATAGCGCATCTGTGGATATTACTTACAGTGCGGTTGTCCCTGTCGGGCTTACGGAACCTGAGGTTCTCGTCAATTCCGTATTGATTGCCGATGGTGCGGGCAATGTGAGAGAGTATTTCGCAAAGGTCATCGTCAATGGGCTTTCTCTCTATCTGCCGTTGATTATGAAAGGCTATTGAAGCTAGTGTTTTGTTAAATGGGCTGCTAGCCAAAGAAAAATCCCCCCTCGTCTCGGCGTTTGCGCGGGGGCGAGGGGGGAACGTGTGGAGGATCTTCATGGGGCGGTACGCGCATGTTTGAAGCCATTCTATTCGATTTCGACGGCACGCTGGTTGATTTTGTGGACGCCGACCTCCGGAGCTTGCGCTGGCTGCACGCGCACAGCGGCGCGCCGGTCAGCTGCGAGGCTTTTCTGGAAACGGCGGTGGATGCAATCATGGCCTTTCATCAGCTGGTTGAGGCGCAAGCGATTGATCCGCTGCTGATGCACAGCTGGCGCCTGCAGCATACCTTTGCCCATTATGGCCTGCCCTGGGATGATAGCTACACCGAGCTCTACCGTGCCCAACTGATTGAAGTGTGCATCCCTTTCGCGGGTGTCGAGCCGATGCTGGCGCAGGTGCGGCGCAAGGCGAAAACGGGTCTCATCAGCAACGCTTACGACGCGCAAGAGCAGCGAGCGCGCATTGCCCATGCCGGCCTTGTATCTTACTTCGATAGTATCGTCATCGCCTGCGAAGTGGGTAGTTACAAGCCGGAGCCAGATATCTTTTGGCACGCTTTGGCGCAACTCGGCGTCGCGCCGGGAGATGCCCTCTACATCGGTGATTCGGTCACGCACGACATCGCGGGCGCGAAGGCGGCGGGGATGCAAGCCGCGCTGTTGAGCCGCACGCCCAGACCCGCCCCCCTCGCCGATTACAGCGTCGCTAGCATCGCCGAACTGCACCAACTTCTCACGCAGGTACTTGCCTGATGCAACAGTCTTCGCCCAAGCATCACGCATCACGCATCACGCCGTACGCATTACTCATCCTACCGCTGCTTTTCCTCACGCTTTTCTATTTCTACCCACTCGTGGCAATCTTCCGCGTGAGTTTTATGGAAGGCGATAGCGTTGCTGTGCTGTCCCGCCTCTTCAGCGCGGCGATATGGCGCGTGCTCGGCTTCACCTTCGGGCAGGCGTTGCTCTCGACGGTGCTCACGCTGTTGCTAGGACTGCCCGGCGCTTACGTCTTCGCCCGCTACGATTTCCCCGGCAAGACCCTGCTGCAGGCGCTCGCCACCGTGCCCTTCGTGCTGCCCACCGTCGTCGTCGCGACGGCGTTCACGGCATTGTTAGGGCCGCGCTCGCCGCTTGGCGCGCTGACCGGCGGCGTCTTCGATTTCCGCTACACGCTCGGCGCGATTCTGCTCGCGCACATCTTCTACAACGTGACCCTGGTGCTGCGGATGGTGGGCGGCTTCTGGGCCAACCTCGATCCGCACCTGGAGCAGGCGGCGCGGACGCTGGGCGCATCGCCTTGGCGCGCCTTCCGCGAGGTGACGCTGCCCTTGCTCGCGCCGGCGCTGGGCGCGGCGGGCCTGCTCGTCTTCATCTTCTGCTTCACTAGCTTCGGCGTGATCCTCATTCTCGGCGGGCCGCGCTTCGCCACGCTGGAGGTGGAAATCTACCGGCAAACGGTCAACTTTGCCAACCTGCCCCTCTCTGCGGCCCTGTCGCTGGTGCAAATCGCCATCACGCTGGCGCTCACGCTCACTTACACCCGCCTGCAAGCCGGGTTGGCTCGTCCGTTGGAGCTGCGTCCACAGTGGGCTACCCAACGCCGTCCCCGCAGGCCCGGCGAGATCGCCCTGGTGCTGGCGACCGTGACCCTGCTCGGCCTGCTGCTCGCTGCGCCCTTGCTCACGCTCGTGGTGCGCTCCTTCGATGGCGGGCTGCACTACTACGCCGCACTCTTCGAGAATCCGCGTCGCTCCATCTTCTACGTCCCGCCGATTGCGGCGGTGTGGAACTCGGTGCGCTTTGCCCTGGCGACGATGGCACTCGCGCTGACGTTGGGGCTGCTCACCGCGCTCGCGCTCTACCGCCAGCGACGCGCTTGGCTGCTCGATGCGCTGTTCATGCTACCGCTGGGTACCTCCGCCGTGACGCTGGGATTGGGCTACCTCATCGGCATGGGCCGCCCGCCGCTGGCCCTGCGCGGAACGCCGCTGCTCATCGTCTGCGGGCACACGCTCGTCGCGCTGCCCTTCGTCGTGCGGAGTCTGCTGCCCGCGCTGCAATCCATCCGCCCGGCGCTGCGCGAGGCCGCCGCCACGCTCGGCGCATCACCCGCGCGCGTCTTCGCCGAAGTAGACCTGCCCATCATCCGCCGCGCCCTGGCAGTGGGCGGTGTCTTCGCCTTCACCGTCTCCATGGGCGAGTTCGGCGCCACCTCCATGATCGCGCGCCCCGAACTCCCCACCATCCCCATCGCCATCTACCGCTTTCTTTCTCTGCCGGGTGCGGTAAACTATGGGCAGGCGTTGGCGATGTCCACGATTTTGATGACCGTGTGTGTGGTGGGCTTCGTCGCCATGGAATGGCTCAGACCACCAGGGACGCAGATGTTCTAATACGTACTGCGTAATGCGTAAAGGAGAAAATTACGCAGTATGTTCAGGACTTACGCAGGTAGCGTACCCTGAGCCTGTCGAAGGGTACGCGCTAACCAAAACCCACTGCCTTCGACAGGCTCAGGCAACGGGATTGCGAAATTCTTAAGATTGTTCTTTTTTGGAGGCCTTGTGACAATTCCAACTTCAGCTCCCCCACCTTTGCGCGTTATTACGACACGACCACGCCCGGTCAACCGGCTCAAGGCGGAAATCGCGCTGGTGTTGATTACGATGGTGTGGGGTTCCACCTTCATCATCGTCAAGAATGCGCTGGATAGCATCGGGCCGTTTGTCTTTATCGCCACGCGCTTCTGGATTGCCGGGCTGGGCTTGCTCGGAGTGGGGCTGGCGGGCCGTCGCAAGCTTACCATGAGCTGGGCTTTGCTGCGCGAAGGCGGGCTGACGGGCGTCTTTCTCGCGCTGGCCTTCGCCACCCAGACCATCGGCTTGCAGACGACCGAGGCGGGCAAAGCCGCGTTCATCACCGGCCTGAGCGTGGTGCTGGTGCCATTCTTCGCGGCGGTGGGCTTGCGCCGCCCACCTGCGCGCGCCGTATTCTTGGGCGTACTCCTGGCGACGCTGGGCCTGGGGCTGATGACGCTCAACCGCGACTTGACCATCGTCACCGGCGATGTGTGGGTGCTCGCCTGCGCGTTGGGCTTTGCGCTGCACATCCTTGCGACGGGGCTGTTCTCGTCGCACCATGCCACGTTGCCCTTCGCGCTGATGCAGCTTTTCACGGTGGCGCTGCTGAACTCAGTGGCAGCGCTGGTGCTGGAATCGCACGTCCTGCTGTTGCCGCTCCCACTGCTGCCGATTACGCTCTACATGGGTCTCATCGCCACCGGCGCGATTTACTTCACCCAATCGTGGGCGCAGCAGTATACCACCTCTGCGCGTACCGCGTTGATCTTCGTGCTGGAGCCGGTCTTTGCCGCGCTCTTTGCCGTCGTGATTGCGGCGGAGCAGCTTGAAGCCCGGCAATGGCTCGGCGGCCTGCTCATTTTGATCGGGATGTTGGTGGCGGAATTGGGCAAGAAAGATGGAGGCTGAGCGGATGCAAAAGTTGCGCGGGGCATTGCGCTGGAATCGCGCCAGCTACGTTGTGTTGAGTGGCTTTCTCGCCACAGTGGGCCTCATCGTGGTGGTCTGGTGGCCGTTGGCCGAGGACGTGCTCGCCTACATTGATCCCACCCGCCCGCTGCTGCCGCAACTGGATTGGCTGCTCATCGGCATCTTTTTGGTGATGTCGCTGCTTATCATGCTGGGGGCCGATTTGCGCACCGATGGCTTCATCGTGCTGGTGGGGCTGGTCGCGGGGTTGGCTATTGAGGGGTGGGGGACGCAGACCGGGCTGTGGGCCTATTACACGCTCGAACACCCGCCGCTGTGGATCATCCCCGCGTGGCCCATCGCCAACCTCTCCTTTGAGCGGATCGCACGGGTCCTGAATGCGTTCACCGCACGCCTGCCTGAACGCTGGTTTGTGGGACTTTATTGGGGCATTTTCGCTATTTTTTACCCGCTATTGCTCGTGTTTGTCCGCCCCACCTTCGGTCATATTCTCACGCAGCTGGCGTTGGTGATTTGTGCCTTGCTGATTGTCAGCTGCCGGCAGCAGCCGCGCCCGGCAATGCTGATATTTACAGCTGGGATAGGCCTGGGGTATTTCCTCGAACTGTGGGGAACCACGCGCCTGTGCTGGACATACTACACGCCCCAAGAGCCGCCCATCTTCGCCGTGCTGGCACACGGTATGGCGGCGGTTGCCGTCTGGCGCGCGGTGGATTTGCTCAAACTGGTGACGGGCTACTCGAATCTGGAAGCTGGTTCTAGCAACCAGCTTCCAGCAACCAGCATCTAGATTTAACTCGCTGCAGCAGCGATGAGCATTTTCGCGCCACTCTCGAGCGCCAAATCCACAGCCCGGAGAGCCTGCCCTAGCGCGGCTCGCTCGGCGTGGGTGAGTAGTCCGTCCCAGCGTTGCGCGCGCATCCAGGCTTCCAGTGTGGGCTTGTCACGCACCTCATGCACGATCTCGTCGGCGAGCCACCAGAGGAAGGCCAGCGGGCGCACGGCCCAGCCGCCGGGAATGATGGCATCCTCACAGACGAACCCCTGACGCTCTAACAGCTGTAACTCCTGACGGAAATCGCGCATTACTTCATGCAATACGCGTACTGCGATGTGTAGCGGCTGTGGATTTTCCCTTTCGCAGAGAGCATTAAACGAGTTGCCGGTGAGTGCTACCGCCAGCGTATTGAGCTGGGCGATGATTTGCGCGCGTTCGCTCTTGCGGGTATCATCATCGAAGAAGCGTCGGCAATGGGCGATGTTCTCCATCAGCCGTTGCTCATAGATGAGGGCGTCCGGATGATTGCGCCCAACAGTTGCTAGCAGTGCATGGAGTCCTATTTCGTAGGACGTGTAGGTGTCGGTGAGCGAAATCTCATTAGGGGTGGTGTTGTGGTTCATGCCTGGTGGGACGAGCGCGTTAAGGTGTTGCAGGGCGACAGCGGTGAACGCGCAGCGCATTTCCGGGGGCCAGAGCCGCCAGGTATCAGCTAATGTCAGTGCGACTTCGGAGTAAAGCAGTTCGGCGACTTGCCGCCGACACCCCTGCGCTGATTCTGGTTCATCCTCGTAAATTTCCCAGAGTTCACAGGCTGCTACTTGCAGCAGGTACGGATGCCCCCCCGCCAACACAGTAATGAAGTGGATGTCGGCGCTGCTAAACCGCTCAAGCCCCTGGTTGAGCAACAGCAGCGCCTCACGTTGCGCCAAGGGGCCGAGTGTGACTTCTGAGAGAAAGTTAAAGTAAGGTGACCCTGTGCGGCTGAGCTGTTGGGTATCGGTGTTGAGCCGACCTAACGGGAAACGGCCTGCAATGATGAGTGCCAGTGTCCCCCGGCTGCGCGAGGCCAGTGAGCGCAGGCTGCCGAAGAACTCAGCGCTATTGAGGCGGGGATGGTGCAGGATTAGATCGAATTCGTCCAACAGCAAGACGAGCCGCTTATCAGTGGTTTCCAACTGGTTGAAGAGCCGTTCTAGTGCAAAGGAGTTATACCCGGTATCGTGGCAAGCTGCGTAGAGCTGGCTTAGTTCTGTATCATGTGTAGATACGACGAGCTGTTCATACAACGGTTGTAAAGCCTGTTCCCAAAACTGTACCGGAGTAAATTCCATACCTAGCGTGTGGGCATCCAGGTAGGAAAAAATCAGGCGTCGTTCGCCCTCCGTGCCATAGAGTGCGGTGCGCATCTCTGGGGCGGACAGATACAATAACAAGGAGGTCTTGCCGCTACGGGGTTCCCCTACGATGGCGGTGGATTGTCCCCGGTTGGAGAGCCGACTCACAATGCGCCGCAGCTCGCGTTGCCGCCCCAAGAACTTGTCGTGGGGTACAGGGTCGCCATAGAAGAAGGGATTGGGCATAACGGATCCTTATGTACAGCATCATGCGTACTGTGCAACCTAAGAATGATGCGATACGCCTGATACTGTATTTTCTACATTGTAAATTGATTTGTCAAGATCAGAATCACAACCATTACCAATAAAATTACTGCCAGGGAACCGGCGATAAAGGCCCTGCGGCGGTAATGTGCACGCTCTCGTGCCAGTTGACTCGGGTCAACGCCGGTGACGGCCAGGTGTAGGTAACGGGTGGCTTCCTCGTGGCGGGGTTCGACGGCAACTACTTGGGCCAGCAATGCACGCGCCTGATCGTGCTTGCCCTGCGCCAGTGCCTCCACGCCACGGCGGTAGAGATCGTCCGTGGCGCAGCGCTGCTCCAGTCGTTCGAGAGTCGTGCGCCAGCCGAAGACTTCCGGATATTCTTGCGCTAGTTGGCGCGCCAGCTCCAGCGCGTGTAGATAGTGCTTGTCGCGCTCCAGAGCTTCCACTTCCTGTAACCGCTCTGCCAGCACGCGCCGCTGCTGCTCCACTTCTACCTGGATGGCCTTGTTGTGGAAGCCGGCCTGCCGGTACGCCGTGGTAGCGGTTTCGAGGTCGTCGTTTTGACGTGCTTCTTCGGCGCGGCGCACCCAAATTGCCTGCCGCTCGGCGATGGCACGTTGTTGTGTGGGGGCGATGACAAGTACCCGGTCATATAGTGCGAGCCGTTCAGTGTCATTATCGGCGTTTTGCGCTTTGGCAAGTAACACCTGGATGAGGCGCGGGCGGGCCGCGCCCGGTTGGTACTCGTAAAGCCGTTCGAGCAGTTGGCGGGCCTCGTCGGCATGGGTTTGCGCGAGCAGTATGTCGGCCAGCAGCTGGTTGGCGGCGACATGGTTGGGGTTGAGCTCGATGGCTTGGCGCAACGGGACGCTGGCCTCTTCGAGCTTGCCGCCGCGATACAGGCCCAGCGCCGCGCGGTAGAAGTTTTCTGCCACCGGCTCAATGCGATCCAGTTCTTCCTGAACCCGGCGCAGGGGTTTCTCCGCGGCCAACCAGCGGCGTAACAGCTCCACACGGAAGCGATAGCCTTGTTCCGCCGGTTCGATTAAGTCCCATTTACGCAGCAGATCGGGCGCGTTTTGCAGTTCGCGGATCACCACGCGTACTCCGCTCTCTTGAAGCAGCGTCTCCAATGCTTCCTGGTCAATGGCGCTAGGGCCAGAGGCCGCCAGTGCCGAGGCCACTACGCGCTCTGCTGGGCCAAGTCCGTCCCATAGCCATTCCAATGTATTGCGGCTGGCCTCCAGCGTGTCGGTGATGGCCGCGTCTACCATTTCAATAGTCGCTATCGGCGGGGTTTCTGGATCCTCATCGTAGGCGCGTTCCCAGATGTGAGAGCACAGCTGCTGCGTGAGGAAGGGATGCCCACTGGTGAGCGCCCAAATACGCTCGGCGGCGGCTTCGGGCCAGGTGAGGGTCGCGTTGATTTCGGATATCTGGGCCAGCTGGAGGGTATCCTCATATTTGAGCAAGGAGATGTGTTGGTAGGGGATACCTTTGAAGAGCGACAGGGCGATGTTGTCCAGATCGTCTACGTTGCGCCCGATGACGAAGACGAATTGTAGGCGTTGGCGGTCGCTGGCGAGCAGGTTGCGCAGGTAGGCGAAGAAGGTCTGGGCCGCTTCCTTGCGTTGTGGATCAGCCAACACATCGAACTCATCAAAGAGCAGGACTAGTGCAGCGCCTTCCGGTAGCCCGTTGAGCAGGGCTGGCAGCCAGGTTTGGTAGAAAGCCAGCTCTGGGTCGGGGGCGAGCTCCGGCTTGGGCTGACCTAACGTGTGCGCAATGGTATCGGCCAACTCCTGCACCACTCGCTCCAGGGGCAAATCGGCCTTATCCTGCAAATCGAAGTAGATTGGGTGATACGGGCCGTGTTCAGGCAGGCGCAATTGCAAGTTTTGCAGGATGGACGTTTTTCCGATGCGCCGTTGCCCATAAAGGACAACCGCATTATCTTGCGGGCGACGTAATACACGCAGTACGGCACGCAGCACATCCGCGCGTCCGATGAAAGCGCCGCTATCGCCAACCGGGTTTCCTGCGATGTAGGGATTGATTGCCAGGGAAAAAGACCTATCGTTTTTCTGCATACCGTGCTCTAACTTGCGTTTAATTTTATTGTAGCCAGTTTGCGATTTTTGTCCAATGCGAAGGGCTGCGGTAAATCTCCGGTGGCTGAGCCTGTCGCAGCCCGGTGGCTGAGCCTGTCGCAGCCCGCCGGTGGCTGAGCCTGTCGAAGCCCGCCGGTGGCTGAGCCTGCCGCAGCCCGGTGGCTGAGCCTGTCGCAGCCCGGTGGCTGAGCCTGTCGAAGCCGAGCCTGCCGAAACCACCGGCTTTGTCATTGGTTGGCGTATCGGCGGATAGCTGTACAATGAACCGCATGGTCAAACCCTTTGCCTTGATGTCACGGGTCGCACGCTCAGCTGTGCTGGTGTCGGCCTTGTTCGCTGCGAGTAAGTTGCTCGGTCTGGCGCGAGATGTGGTGATCAGCCACGCTTTCGGCGCTACTGCGGAACTCGATGCGTATTACGCGGCTTTCGAGCTGCCGGACGGACTGTTTACTGTGTTAGCAGGCAGCGCGATGGCGACGGCCCTAATCCCCTTGCTCACCGCGCATCTCGCCCAACATGACCGCGATGCCGTTTGGCGACTGGCCTCCACCGCGCTCAATTGGGCGCTGCTGGTAGCGGCAGCGGTCAGCATCACCGCTTGTCTGGCCGCGCCACAGGTTATCGCCGTAGCTGCGCCGGGCTTCGACCCCTATCGCGCAGCTCTGGCTGCCCGGCTGATGCGCTGGGTGTTGTTCCAGACGCTGGTCTTTATCGCCAGCGCCTTTGGCATCAGCGTATTGCAAGCGCATCAGCATTTTCTGTTGCCCGCGCTTGGCCCGTTAGCCTACACCGGGGGGCAGATTGCGGGCGCGCTTTTCCTTGCGCCGCAATGGGGCATCTTTGGCCTGGTGTGGGGCGGCATAGCCGGCTCGCTAGGCCACTTTGCCCTGCAAGCGCTGGGGCTATGGCGCTTGCAGGCGCACTGGTATCCGCAGTTACGCCACCCTGATCTGTGGTCTTTGCTCAAATTGATGGGGCCACGGATGTTGAGCAGCGGCGTGACCTACTTGACCTTCGTATTGCCCACGTTTCTCGGCTCGCATCTACCCGCCGGCGCGATTGCGGCTTATGAGTATGCCTGGCGCATGATGCAGTTTCCGGAAACCATCATCGGCACGGCGTTGGGGTTGACGTTGTATCCTACCCTCACCGAGCTGGCGAACACTGGGGAGCGCGCCGAGTTGCGGCGGGTGGGGGGCTGGGCTTTGCGATTGGCCTTGGCGTTGGCGCTGCCAGCGGCGGGCGCGCTTGTGTTGATAGGCCGTCCTGTGACGGTGCTTTTTCTTCAGCGGGGTGCGTTCGACGCGACCGCCACTGACCGGGTTTATTGGGCATTGCAATTTTTGACGCTGGGTCTCGTGGCGCATGTTGCGTTGGAGGTCATTGCCCGCTTTTTTTACGCGCAACGCGATATGTGGACGCCCTTCTGGGCCGCGCTCGTCGGGTTGGTGATCAACTTAGGGGTAGGCTGGGTCTTCCTGGAGCTATTCGAGCAGGGCGCATTGGCGCTGGCAAACAGCACGGGGGTATTGGCACAGGCCGTGCTGCTGCTTATCATCGCGCGGGTGCGCCGGGGCGGGCTGGAGGAGCGGGCGCTGGGCCGCTCGCTGGCGCAAACGGCAGCCGCTACGGTGCTGATGATCGGAGCGATGACCGTTGTTGGGTGCGTTTGGCCTGCCGATACTCTTGGTGCGCTGGCGGTCAAGGTGGCTAGTGGTGGCATCGTTTATGTGGCGACGGCATGGCTTTTCAAAATTGAGGCGCTCACGGATTTGCTGGGGCTGTTGTGGAAAAAACCATGAAATACAGACGCTGGATAGCTGTATTGTTGATCTTGATTGCGCTTCTGGTATGTATGATAATGGGAACTGCAGCGTTGCCCGGCGCAGTGCGTGTCTTGCCCGGTCGCTATGCTTACTATCTGCCGGCGCCCCTCCGCGAATTGCGCCAGGTGGAGCATCCGATTACGCTCCCCATGCCGGTTTTCTCGCCCGGTGTGTTCTTGTCGCCCACGCCTGCACCCCGGACTCCCACGCCTACCGCGACGCCAGAACCGGATATCCCCACGCTTACACCGACGCCATCGCCCACGCTGCTGCCGGTTGCCCACGCCCTCACCGGACTGCGCCATGAGCATCAGGGTTGGAACAACTGTGGTCCGGCCACACTGGCAATGGCACTCTCGTTCTGGGGCGGCGTGGAAACGCAGTATAACATCGCGCCCACGCTCAAGCCCGACCCTGAAGATAAGAATGTCAGCCCGGAGGAGATGGCGCTTTACGTGGAGAGCTTGGGACTGGCTGCGACATGGCGCGTGGGCGGCGATCTGGCCCTGCTCAAGCGGCTGCTGGCTCACGGGTATCCTGTCATTGTGGAAACGTGGGAGGTGCGCGACGCTCGCGACCAGCTGGGGCATTACCGCTTGCTGGTGGGCTACGATGATGCGACAGAACACTTTATCACCTATGACTCGCTGCTCGGCCCGGATTTGCCTGTTGGTTACGCGGAGCTGGATGAGCTGTGGCGGGTGTTCAACCGTGTGTTTCTGATCATCTACCCTGCTGAGCACACAGCAGATGTGGCGCAAGTGCTTGGCCCCTGGTGGGATGCGGAGGCTGCTTTCGAGCACGCGCTACAGATCGCCCAAACCGAAGCCCAATCCCCGCCGCCCGACTGTGTGGCTTACGCAGCTTGCGCCGATGTGGAAGCTTTCGCCTGGTTCAACATCGGTTCAAGCCTGATAGGGCTAGATCGCTATGATGAAGCGGCGGCGGCTTACGATCAAGCGCGCGTGCTGGGCTTGCCCTGGCGGATGCTGTGGTACCAGTTTGGCCCTTACGCGGCTTACGATGCGGTGGGCCGGTATGCTGATGTCATTGCGCTGACCGATGCTACGCTGCGGGTGACAGTGAATTTGGAGGAATCTCATTACTGGCGGGGCCGGGCACGGCTGGCGTTAGGCGATACGCGCGGCGCGCAGGCTGACTTTGCGGTGGCCTTGCGCTATCATCCCGGTTGGTTGCCCGCGCAGGAAGCGTTGGATGGCTTATCGCAGTAGTAGGGGTGATAGATGCCTGAATTTACTATTTTCCGAGGAATTCCTCATTCACTGGCGTTCACCAGTGGTCGGATGAAAATGTAGCGCGAACTGTCAGCGCATAGCTGCGCCGTTCGCAGCTATGCGGAGCAGACGCTCCGCGTTACGCTGGTTTTGATTTGCGATTTGTTGATTTGTGATTTTACAGGAGGTTCTCTCATGCGCCGTGTGATCCGTGAGGCTGCTTTTGGCATGGCCCGCCGCGACGTGGCGGCTTTTCTGAAGGATCACGAAGATGATCTGGTGCGCATCTTCCGCGAAGAGATGCACGAGTTGGATGAACGGATACCGGAAGAGAATCTGTTCATTGATATTCACATGGTTCCGCTGGGGGAGATGATTCTCAAAGCGGCGCTCCATGCAATCGAACGTTTCTTGCTTGAAGCGCCGCTCCCTCAGCCAGAACGTGAAACGTGATCTTTCCTTCACGTTTCATCCAAGCGGTTTCGGCTTATTCCGGGCTGCTCAGCGCCACCGTCTCGATTTCCACTAGCCCCTCAAGAGGTAGCCCGGCCACCTGAATGGTCGAGCGGGCAGGCGCTGTGCCGGGGAAGAACTCGGCATAGGCGGCGTTGACGGTCTTGAAGTCGCTCATATTCATGATGAAGATGGTGGTTTTCACGATCCGGTCAAGCGAGCTGCCGGCGGCGGTCAGAATCGCCCGGATGTTGCGCATCGCCTGGCGGGTTTGTTCAGCGACGCCTTCGACAAGTTGCCCGGTGGCAGGGTCGAGTCCTAGCTGCCCGGCGGTAAAGATCAAGGTTTCGGTCTGAATGCCCTGTGAATACGGGCCAATGGCCTGCGGCGCGTTTGGGGTGCTAATGACAGTTTTCATGGATCTATCTCCTAAGTGGGATCATGCTTGTGTCGTTGTTACATACTGTCCGAGAGCCTGGACGAGTGGCCAGAAACGTTCCGGGGTGAAATCTTTGTCGCTGGAGCAGTGAATACGGGGAATATAATAGCCCCCAGGAACTAATGCTGGGTTGGCAAAGGAAATATCCACTGCACCCAAATGCTGGAACGTATAATTGTCGGAGAGGGGCATGATCCCCATATTCATTAACTTTGTTTCTGGTAGATATGACTGGATGGCCGGAAGTAATTTCTGGGCCAAATGGGCGGACTTGTGGTAGATAAGCAGTGGTTTTCGCCCGCGCGCGATGCAATCAAGGCTGATGATATCGGCTTGAGGGTAAGGATATCCTGCGTCGTCCCAGTGCTTCTTGAGCGCGAGCGAACCGAGCAACCCCAATTCTTCGTTATCCAAAAAGGCGAATTGCACCTGCTTCTGGATACCTGGTTTATCTTTGAGATAGTCAGCCAATGCCATGAGACCGAGAACGCCGCTTGTGTTGTCCTCACGGTTGTGCCGATTAGGGATAAGCATCACGCTCAGGGAGAGCAGTAGGAGGATAGGGACGAGCGAACTTATAGTGTCGAGTAGGATAAGATCTGGGACAAAAACTCTTAAAACTCGCGGTATTTGTAGCAAAATCAATAGAAATAGGATGGCAGAAATCTGCCGGGTGTGGCCCCACACTTGGTACAGCCAGGAAATCCAAAAGGGAAGTTTGGTGGGGGTATCGTAATGTGCCAGGAAGATGACAGACGGCTGTTCACATTGCGTTAACAGCAGCCGGTTACGCAAGAAACGTCCGGTCGTGATTCGTTGGGTCGGCCAGCCGCGCTCCGTCAATACGGCCTCTAGTTCTCCCAGAAAGCGGTCTTTCTCTTTGCCTGTGAGTCGTTTGGGGAAGCGGAGCGCCCAATCCGCGTGTCTGTTCAAAATTTGGCAAAAGTGGTAAGATAAGAAGCGGAGGTGTCCCATGCGTATTCAAGCCCGGTTGCCCAAAGTAAATCCTGACGTGTACGAGGTTCCCGAAGTGTGTCCCCATGGCTGTGGGGGGACGCATTTCCAGCGCCAGGGGCAACAAGGGTATCAGAAAACGCTGCGGGATTCGCAGTATTCCGAGGTGACCGTGTATCGGTATGCCTGTCTGAACTGTGGCCGGACCTTCCGCGTGTATCCGCAAGGGGTATTGAAAGGGGCGCAACAAAGCGCCCGGATGAAAGGGATGCCCATCTTGTTATATGTGCTCGGCTTAAGTTGTGACGCGATTGAAGACTTCACCAATGCGCTGGGGGACGGGGTGGGCAAAACCACGGCGTATAACAATGTGCAGGGCGCGGGAGTGGCAGCCCGCCAACAACAGCAATCTTAACGGCGCACCGGCGGGCAACGCGCCATCATCGGCGCGGATGCCACCTCTGTGAAAGTAAAGGGCGTCACGGTCGGGGTAGAAGTGGTGGTGGATGCTCAGACGGGGGAATTGTTGGGGTTAGACCTCATCACGCAGGAGAACAGCGAAGAAATTCGCAGCGTGATTCAACAGGTAATGGAAGAAGTGCAGGGCGAAGTCTTGGTGAGTGACGATCACAGCGCG
>Ga0334882_1000974_pt1 | contig 38256 bp, 17 predicted proteins | sample GraSluR1_MG_5_FD_207226 | JGI IMG/M metagenome (GOLD analysis project Ga0334882, IMG submission 207226) | Sludge microbial communities from methane-producing bioreactor in Wageningen University, Netherlands - Granular Sludge_15_04-R1 | ecosystem: Engineered > Bioreactor > Anaerobic >... | reverse complement strand
TCCACAGGGGACGAGCCCGGACGGCGCACGTTCTACATCGACCTGACGCTGCCGGAGGGATAGCGAGGGCCACTGCGGCAATGGTCACTGTCGAAACGGTCCGGGCGCGTGGCATTCCCACCCGCCCGGACCTGCTGTCTGCCTCCGGCCGTCAGTGGTGACCTCTACGGATACGTGTACGCCCCCGCCGTCGCATCGAAGGTGACCGTCTCCACTCCCGGGGGGAAGTACGCGGCCAGCATCCGCTCCATGGGCCCGTCGTACATCGCCACCCGGATCGTCCCCCAGGTGGCCTGATCGCCTGTAGCATAGTAGATGTACGTCCGGCCCTCCCACTCGAACAAGTCGGCGTCGGTGTTGTTGATGCCCTCGCCCTCCACCGGGTCCAGCATCGGGCCCCGGGTGGGGCTGATCTCCCAGTGCGCCAGGTCCCGGGAGCGGGCTACGAAGGTGGTGTACCGGGTCTCGGGCAGCAGGTACTCATACCGCGCGCCCGGGCCCTTCCAGCGCCATCCCCCGTAGATGACATAGTAGTAGGGAGAAAAGTAGCGGATGGTGGGATTGGCGCAGGCCGTCTGCTGGGCGGTGTCGGAGAACTGGATGCCCTCCACAGGCTCCCAGGTGGCCAGGTCCTGCGAGCGGGCGAAGCGGAAGCTCCACTGCACCGGCTTGTTGGACTCGTAGGCCATCACGAAGCCCCGGTCATCGCGGCAGACCGAGGTGTTGAACAGGTGCTCGTGGCCCTGACGCGTGACGACCTTCGCCTGCTGCCAGGTCTGCAGGTCGGTGGACCAGAAGCGGAACACGTCCTTGGTCCACTCGGTGTTGGTGTTCTCCGTGGCGAAGACGTTGAGTTCGTCGCCGTTGACGATGCCGCTGACGAAGGAGAATCCCTTGCCGAAGTGGGCCAGCTCCTCGCCGGTCACCAGGTCCTGGATGAACAGGTACGCCTGGTCCTGGTCATCGGCTCGAGTGGAGCGCCAATTGGCCACCATCACCGGGCGTCCGCGGAAGACGACGGGCGTGTTCTCCATGCCGGTGGGGAAGCTGAAGGGCAGCTTCACCAGCGGCGGGTTGGCCAAGGCCTCCTCGGCGGCCGCCGGGGCCCGACAGACCCCCAGGGCACAGACGGCGGGGACGACTGAGCAAAGAAGCCTGTTCATGGTCTGCTTGTCTCCCCGGTGGAGGATGCCCAACGCTTGTCTCCCGGTGTACTGGGCGCGGGGAGGGGGATCCCCTTCCCCGCGGCTCCGGGCCGGCCGTCCCGCTCACGGCAGCGGCATCTGCGGGAGCCGCCTGAGCTCGTCCCCCAGGTTGCGCATGGCCCCGGCGAGCCGGGTGCAGGAGGTCAGCAGCCCCGTCCTGTGCGTGGGGGCGGGGGTGCGCAGCAGCGACTGTCTGACCTGCTCGATCTCCTCCTCCGACATCCCCCACTGCCGGGCCACGGCCAACTCTTCCGGCGAGAACCCCCGGGCCTCCAGCTCCTGTTGGGTCTCCCGCATCGCCTCGGGGGTGATCCACAGTTCCGGTACACGCCGGGCCTTCATGGTGTTGACCCAGGCCTCGAGAGCGTCCGCGGTGCGCAGCATGGCTTCCCCGCCCTGCCTCTGGTACTCCACCATCACCGCGGCCTGAGTGGCCGCCCACCGGCCATCACCGGCGCGCATCGCGCCGCCGTGGCGGTCCTGGGAGATGGCGAAAGCCCTCAGGATGGCGGTCATCTCGTTCTGGGCGTTGTAGAAGCCGCGCCAGGCGGAGAGCAACTCCGCGTCGACGCCTTCACCCCCCTGTACATCGGGGAACTGCGGGACACTCGGTCGCGCGATCTGGTCGTAGTCATCCCGAGGCGGATCGGTGCCCACCTTCTCCAGGCGGTCCCCGGCGTCCTTGAAGGATGAGACGTTGAACTGGATGATCTTCTGCACAATGGTGAGTTGTACGGTGTAGGGCTGAGGCACCCCGGCGGCACCGTGGGCCTTGTCGAACACCTTCACCACCGTATCTGAGTACTGCTGCGCCTGCTTGAAGTTATTGTTGCTCTTGGTGTTGACCGGCGTCGCGGCGGGCTTGGTGGAGTAGCCGAGATTCTGGCTGCCCGGATTGGATGAGTAGCTTGCGGTGCGCGGGTTGAAATAGGGCGGGGCCTCCCCGCCATAGGGGTCCCAGGTGCACTCGGGGATGGACCGCCCCCCGGAGCGTGAATAGCCCCACAGGGCCTGGGGCAGAAGGTCTACGGCACCGGTAGTATAGGCACACATCCGGATGCCTCCGGCCTGAGAGCCGTTCGGAGGTAGCGCTCCGGTCCGGGTTGTCTCCGCCGGCCGCCAATGGGCCAGGTACAGGATCTCCGAAGCCAACGCGCGGTACGCAAGTCCTATCCGGTCGCCCAGGAACGGGTACTCGGGGCTGTTCTCGGGGGTCTGTTGCTCCAGGGCGGTCTTGACTCCCCGGCACAGCGATGAAAGGTCCATGACATCGCCCAGCAGGGCCTTCGGCGGCGTCTGACGCCCCTGGTGGATACGAGAGAACTCCGCATCGATGCGCTGGATCTCGGCCTTTTGCTCGCACGCCCAGGCATAGCGTTCCGCGGCGCCGGGGAACCTGCCGGCGGATTCGGGAGTCCCGCCGTTGGCCCAGGGCAGACCTACCGTCACCCAGCCCACATCCTCGTACTCGGCCTGCGCCATGGTGTCGAAGTCATCGGGCCTGCGGGGGCCGGTGATGCGGATGCGGCCGATGGCGTAGCCCTTGATCCCCGGATCCTTGCCGAACGCAAGCGGCGGCACCGCGTCGTCGTAGGCCACCTCAAGACGGTTGCCGGCAGCGTCGGCGAGCAACGTGACACGCCCCAGAGCGTCGGCCTCGAGGGTGAGGTGCTCGGGAGCGTAGAACTGAAGCTGGGCGGTCTTGTAGCCTCTGGGCAAGAAGCGCATCACACAGCCGCCGGAGGCTTCGCCGTCATAGGGGCAGTAGGCCCAGCGGCCGTAGGGGACGGGGCGCATGTCATCGGGGATGGGCGGCGGATTGCCCTGGAGCACCGCCAGAGCGGATACCGTGTCGTAAGATGCGGCGGCGGAGGTGGAGATGCTCCTGCGTAGCTCATCCTCCGTGCCCATCTCCGCGCGGAGCTCGGGCGGGAGGTCGGCCAGGATACCCCCGGGGCCGAAGATGGCCTCCTGCAGCCTCTTGTCATGCTTGGCGTCGATGGCTTCGCGCTCGGACGCCGCCTGCTCCAGGCGGCTGATCTCGTCGGCGGTGAGCATGGCATGGGCGGCCTGCTGCGCCGCGGGGGCGAGCTGGGATACCCGGGTGCGCAGCAGGATCGACCACAGCAGCAGTTGTACGCTCTTCTGGTCGATGTCCGGGTGCATGTGGGATTGCTGGAGTACCCTGGCAACCAGGTCCGCCCGCGGACCGGCGAGGCGTACCGGGACATGCCCCTCACCTGTGCTGGGAGCATAGGCGCCCGGCGTGAGGCAGTAGCTCTCGACCCACATGTGCCAGAGGCCCGGCAGGATGGGTATGGACCCATCAGGCCCGTGGGGAACCCGGGTCAAGGATGCCGGGGCCTGGGGTTCGAAGCCATCCAGCAGGGCCAGGTCGGGGTAGCTGCTCTCCAGCCTGAGGTCGAGCGATGCATCCTGCTTGAGCTCCTCACCGCGCTCGGCCTGGATCCTCAAGTACTTGTCACCGAAGTCCTCGTCGGCAGGCTGGGCTCCGGCGATACCGCAGACGCATAGGGTCACCAGCCAGATCGGCACATACTTCACACGCGCATTGCGCACTCAACACACCTCCTGGGTTTCTGGTCTCTCGCGGGGGCGCAGGTCGGGCTTGTCGGCAGTCGGGCCGACGGGTCCTGCTCTGCGCTCTGGCTCCCATCATCTCCTGTGACCGACTTTCGCTGATCGACCACACATAGTTGAACACGAGCCACGAAGAGTCCTCCATCGCCCTGGAGCATCTCGAGCGTAGCGCTGAATTGCCCATGGATGATGTGGCTCCTCGCCATGTGGTCACGAGCCAACCCCGCCGAGGCCCGCGCGGAGTCTCACCTCCTGTCTGCGCCACGGCCAGGCTGCGAGCCGGCAGGCGCGCGGAGTCGGGCGGGAGAACCCGATCTCTGCAGGTCGGGAGGCCGGCGAACGGCGGGGACGAGCCGCAGAACTTGCCTCAAAACGTCAGGAAGTGCGCCCATATCGGCACATCGTGAGAGGGATTGATCCCCTGAACGCGAACTACTCAGCGGCCGTGCCGGGTCCCGCACTCCGGCGCCCGGCTCGCATCGGCTACGGCGCACAGTCCGCGGCGATCCGAAGGGAGCGTATCCACGATGGCTGACGAGTTCCGGGTGGCGATCATCGGCACGGGGCGGCCGTGGGGCAGTGAAGGGCGTACCGGATCGGGCATGGCGCATCTGCACATGGGCGGCTACAAGCGATGCAAGCACTGCCGGGTCGTGGCCCTGTGCGACATTGTGCCTGAGAATGCGCAGGCCTTCTCGGACCAGTACGAGCTGGAGGCCGAGGTCTTCACCGACTACAAGAAGATGCTCAAGGCCGTACAGCCGGACATCGTCAGCATCTGCCTGTGGCCCCATCTGCACGCCCCGACGGTGGTCGCCTGCGCCAAGGCCGGCGTCAAGGCCATCCACTGCGAGAAGCCCATGGCTCCCACCTGGGGCGAGGCCCAGAAGATGGCGGCCGAGTGCGAGAAGGCCGGCACCCAGCTTACCTTCAACCATCAGCGCCGTTTCCTGCCCGCCTTCCGACAGGCAAGGGACCTGGCCAATGACGGCAAGATCGGCGACCTCGTTCGGCTCGAGGGCGCCTGCTCGAACATGATCGACTGGGGCACGCACTGGCTGGACATGATGTTCTTTCTCAACAACGAGAGCCCCGCTGTGTGGGTCCTGGGCCAGATCGACGCCCGGCAGTGGCACGAGGTGTTCGGCCTGCCCTACGAGCATCAGGCCATCTGTGAGGTGAAGTTCGAAAACGGCGTGCGCGGCGTGCTGTTCACGGGCGAGGACAGCGACATCGGCTGCTCCATGCGGCTCATCGGCACCGAGGGCGTCATCGAGCTGCGCGAGGGCGAGAGCCCGCTGTGGGTCCGCGGAGCCGGTGATGGGAAGTGGAAGCAGCCCAAGATCGGCGGGAACCTGCACGGAGGAGACGCCGTGGGCGATGCGATCTTGGACATGGTCGAGTGCCTGAAGTCCGGCCAGGAGCCGGAGCTGGCGGCCCGCAAGGCTCTACAGGCCACCGAGGTGATCTTCGCGACCTACGAATCCAGCCGCCGCCGCGGCCGCGTGGACCTGCCTTTGAAGCAGAAGGACTCCGCGTATCTGAGCATGATAGACAGCGGGGACATCAAGCCGAAGAAGACGGCCAAGAGGGCGAAGTGAGGGCGGCGGTCTTGGACTGGTGCCATGGAAAGCGTGGAAGCTTGGGCCGGGTGCCGTGCTCCCCTCGCATCAGCGGCCGCATCGCGAACAAGATGGGCTATGGGTGAGGCGATCCCGCAGGGCGGGATCGTTGGCCGTCACCGGCCCCTCGCCCCACACAACCGCACAAGGAGAGCCTATGCGACCGCTTCTGCCCGCTTTGATGCTGCTCGTTCCCCTGATGGCGTCGGCCGCCGAGCATGACGTGGTCATCCTGCGGCCCAACAAGTATCTGGCAGACAACCCTCGGACGGCTTCCGAGGTCACCGGGTACTTCAACACCGCCCGCAACATCCTGGCCGCCGCGGGCCTGCGTCATCACACCATCGACGAGGCCGAGGCCGTCGACGGCGGCATTCCCGCCGATGAGTTCCTGCTCTGTCCGTACAACCCGTCCATGCCGCCGGAGGTCATCGCGGCGGTGGGCAGGTTCCTGGACGTCGGCGGGCATGGGTTGTTCTGCTTCCTGCTAGAGGAGCCCCTGCGCTCGCGCATCGGCATTGGTGGGGGAGACTACACCCCGGCCGGGGAGGGCAAGCTGTTTGCGGCCCTGCACGCCACGGGCGATGCGCCCGAGGGCATGCCACAGCAGGTAAGGCAGGAGAGCTGGAACGCCTTCTTGCTCCGCAGCGTGGACCCGGACAAGGCGAGGGTGGCCATGGAGTGGCTCGCGGCGGATGGGCAGACCAATTCCGGCGCCGCGCTGGTGATGTCTCACGAGGCCGCCTGGCTGGGACACATCCTCACCGGCGGAGACCTGATCGGCAAGGCTCAGATGCTGCTGGCCATCGTGGGGCACTGGCGGCCGGCGGTGTGGGAGCAGGGAGTGCAGGCGGCTCTGGATCCCGACCTGGGCTTCCGCCATGCGGCCACGCTTGAGGACCTGCGGAAGCTCTCTCAGGGTGGCGCAGCCGAGGCCGGGGTCTCCCAGATGGTGACAGACCTTGAGGCCCTCAAGCAGCAGGTGGGGCGGGCTCCGGCGTGGGAGATCATCCGCAAAGGCCGCGAGTTGCGCGCACAGGCCGAGAGCCTGTACCTGGGAAGCCTCCCCACGCGGGCAGACGCCATGCGGGGCGCCTGGGTCGTCGGCGTCAATGGCTGCGGCGACTGGGGTTGGGACAAGACCGCCAGGGTGGCCAGGGACAACGGCCTGACCGACCTGTTCGTGCGCATCGCGTGGGCCGGCCGCGCCTCATACCCCAGCGAGGTGCTGCACAGCCGACTTGAGGGGGACGAGGACCCGGTGGCCGCGGGCATCGCCGCCTGCCACAGGTACGGCCTGCGCTACCACGCGTGGTTCATCAACCTCAACTGGCGCACACCGCCGCAGGAGCTCATCGACCAGTATGGGGCCAAGGGGCTGTGGCAGTTCGGGCCCGACGGCAAGCCGGGGATCATGGAGGGCGGCGACCGCGTGTACTGGCTGAACCCCTCGGAGCCCGAGGTTGTCGCGCTACAGGCGGCGATGATGGCCGAGGTCGCCGGCAACTACGCCGTGGATGGCGTGCACTTCGATTACATCCGCTACGAGAACTACAATGGCTCGTACGGTGAGCGCGACCGGCAACGGTTCGAGCGGTGGGCCCAGGTCGAGGTGGAAGACTGGCCGGGAGACGTGCTGCCCCGGAAAGGCGAGACGCCGGAGGGGCCGCTGCACGGCAAGTTCTGCGAATGGCGCTGCGAGCAGGTGAGCGATGTGGTGCAGGCGGTGCACAGTGCGGTGCGCGCGGCACGACCTGACTGCGAGATCTCGGCGGCCGTATACCCGAGCTGGCCGTACCATCGGAAGATCGTGGGCCAGGACTGGGCCTGGTGGCTCAAGGAGGGCTGGATCGACTTCGTCTGCCCCATGGTCTACGACGCCCCCGGCTACTACGACCGGCATATCGACCGCGTGGCCCGCCTGCGGGCGGCCGCCGGTGACAAGCCCTTCATGGCGGGCCTGGGCTCGTGGCTGCACCCCTCGGCCCGCACGGTGGCCGAGGCCATCGTGGCCGACCGCGAGCTGGGCGCCGATGGGTTCCTGCTGTTCTCATACACGCCGGAGTTGGGGAACGACATCCTGCCGGAGCTGAGGAGGACCGTGTTCCGGGGACAGTAGGGGAGAGGCGCGGGTGTTCGTGGTATTGTTGACGCTTGGGGCAAGCTGTGGAGCCGCGATCCTGCCTGCGAACGGCGGGGTTGCGGCTCCACAACCAGCTCCCAATGTCAGTAAGTGCGCCTGGATAGGCGTCGGATAGCCCTCCCGAGGGAACCATGCTCACCGAGGAACGGCGGCCAGCGCCTCCTCCAGCGCTTTCCCCAGTTCCTCGTGAATCGCCAGCACCCGCTCCGGGTCGCGCTCGAAGTGCGCCCGGGAGGGGCACAGCTCGCGGATCGACCGCTCGATCAGGCTCTCGTACTCCGTGCGCTTCGGGTCGGTTTCCGGAAGCCTGCCGGCGGCCTCACGCAGGAGCCAAAAGTAGTCGTAGTCCTCGATGCCGTCCCGCATGTTCTCCAGCCTCACCGAGGGCAGGGGTGTGGCGTCTGGTCCCGGGTAGATGCGGCCTACCTCCCCATTGCGGATGCCGCTTCGGGCCGGGTCCCACGGCACCTCCGGCCAGCGCTTGTCGCCCTCGAGGTTGTTGGTCCACACATTGAGCTCCCAGTGCAGCCAGCCGGTGTATTGGAACCGCCAGGCCACCCAGAAGAAGGCCCTCGCCTCCACGCCCGGCACGTCCAGCAGCTCGTGGGTAGGGAAGGGGTCGTAGGGGGCTCCGCCCGCGTAGTACCACACCTCCTGCCCGCGCTCCCGGGCCTGCTTGTAGCCGGGCATGTCGTAGCACAGCGCCGGGCACCAGGCGTCGATGACGTCATCAATCGGCGGCACCGGATGGACCACGGTGCTGCAGGCCTTGACCCCGGGCGCCACCTCCTTGATCAGGTCATACGTGCGCTTGATCTCCCCGTAACGCTCCACATCACTCCACTCGTCGAAGCCGTAGACATACGCCCGGTCGCCCAGGCCGTGGGCCTCGGCGATCTCATGGAAGCGCTTGACCTTCTCCAGGGTCTTGCCGAAGTTCCCCACCAGCACGACCTTCGTCACATGCTGCGGTTCGCCCAGGTCCACGCCCAGACTCACGCGCTTGTAGTCGAAGGCCGCGCCCCAGGTGGCGCTCCAGGAGCCCAGGGGCTTGGTGCCGTCGTCCGGGCCCGCGTAGCCAACCGGGCCGACCATCTCCCGATCGCCGTCGTAGGCCACGATCCCGCCGGGCTCCAGGGTGCGCAGCACCACCTCGTGCTTGTCATCCTCGAACAGGCTGTGGAGCTTGATGTACCGCGCCGTCACATCCAGACCGGTGACGGCGATGCCGCCCTCGTCGTCGCTGCCCGCCTCCCAGCCCGGCTCCACCTGACGGTACGTGACATTGTCGTCACTGATCCACACCTGCATGGTCTCGGTGGTCGTCCGAGTGTTTCTCTGCAGCGGCGGCGTGGTCATCACCATGGCGTTGAAGCCGCGCTCGATGCAGAAGTCCAGGTCCTCCTCCTCCGGGATGGCATCGGAACCATAGATGTTATTGGGGTTCATCCGGTAGCGCAGGCAGAAGTCGTACCAGCGGCGCTTAACCTCCTGCGGCACCTCCTCCAGCCTGTAGAAGGCCTTGATCGAGGCCAGGCGCAGGGACAGCAGGCTGGGGAGGCTCGTGAGCCCCAGGTCGAAGTCCAGCACACGGGCGGTCAGGTGCAAAGTCAGCGGTGCCATGCCCTCGGCGGTGACGGTCAGTGTGGCTCTGTGCTCGCCGGGGGGCGTGCCCCTGGGGGCATACACGCGCCCCCAGATGGGCTGGGTCCCGTTGGCGTCCACCTGCACCGGCCCCGGCGGCATCAGCGGGTCGGGCCACCAGCCCACGTACTGCGTGAAGTTGTCTGGAGCGGGCTTGGTCTCCACATAGCCCACAGGCTGGAAGCTCATCTGCGGGTGCGGGCCCTCGCCCTCCCACTGCACGCTCACATCGGCGTCCGAGACGGGCCGGTCCAGAGCCGCCACGATAACCTGGAAGGGCTCGTACTCCTCGCGCGCCAGGCTCAGGCGGTGCTCGGTGCGCAGGGGCTCGGGGAAGGGCCTGTCGCGGCGGTACTTGGCCATGCCGTGGGTGATGGAGGTGGCGAAGGCCGCGTCTTGGCCGAAGACGTCGCGGGTCTCTGCGGCCAGAGTCTCCGGCCGCTGGGCGTAGCCGGCCTCCTGGGCCGCCTCGCGGGCGGCAATACAGGGCTCAAACTCCGGCCGGCCGTAGAAGACCCCCTCCCACAGATCGGGCCTCTCAATCTTCTCGAAGCTCTTGCCCCGGTTATAGACGCGGCTGATCCAGGCCATGACCTCGAGGATGTAGCGGGTCTGGGGAAGATCGGCGTAGGCGTCCACGAGGCCCTCGGTCTCGCGGTTCAGCCGCTCGCGGGCCAGGTCGATGGCCGTCTGACAGGCCGCGACCTGCTGCACCACTTCCGTCGGCGGCCGCCGCATCCAGCCCAGGAACTGCCGGGCCTCGATCAGCTCGCGCTCGCCGCGTTCCAGGACCATCAGGCCGCAGCCGGCCTCGAATAGCGGCACACGCCGGACACGCACCAGGTCTGCCCCGTCCCGTCCCACCACCAGCAGACGCGCCGGGCCGGTCCAGGCCACGGGCTGCCCTGTCACTTCGTGGCCGAAGTAGGCCAGCCGGTCCTCCGCCGCGGCCTCACCGCTGCCGGATGTGAGAAGACGCCATCCGTCTTGCCCGCGGGAAAGCAGCAGGTACTCCTCCGGCCCGTTCCAGAATCCGAAAGCCTGTAGCCCTTCGGGCTCCCTCTGCGGGCTCACGAGGACGGCCTCCCCGGGGGCCCACGGCAGGGTCCAGAGTTGCTCGTTGATGGTGGCGAGCAGCGGGTTGTCCAGGGCGATCTCCCGGCTCTGCCTGGCCGGGCCGGTCAGGCCCGCCGGGAGCGGTCCGGTCACCTCCTCCCACTCCCAGGCGGCCTCCTGGGCCGCGGCCGGGAGCAGTGCGACAAGTGAACCGAGGATGCCGGTCAAGATAGCGTGCGACATGATAGGGGCTCCTGTCGGGGCGGCGCGACGGAACGTCGTTGCTCCGCGTTGCTCTGCGTCCTTCTCCGTACGTCTATGTTCGTCGTTCGGCCTCCGTCGCCCTCTGTGCCGCCTCCCGGGAGGCAGGGGAGAGCCGGGCACGGGGCGAAGGTTCGTCTACTACTCGGGTGCAACTCGGAGGTGCTTGATGCTGTGTTGGCCGGCCGTGCTTCTGGCCTTGACCGCCGCCGTCGCTCCGGCCCAGCCCGTGCCAAAGAGCCCCTACCTGCGCCCCGGGACCCCGGAGGTGGGCGGCATCCATGACCTGTGCCTGATCTACCACGGGATGCAGACCCGCGTGCCGTGGACCGCCGAGAATCTTTTGCCCTATGTGGCCTACGTGGACGAGCAGGGCCGGCCGCGGGATCGGCTCTTTGACTCGTTTCTGTTCATCGAGTTCTCCACCGACGCCGGTGCCTGGCTGCACCACTACCGCGAGGAGGGCCCGCACGCGAGCGCCGAGGACTGGGCCTGGCTGGCGGACGCCTGGTTCCGCGAGGAAACCGGCCTCATCGGCCTGGAGCGGGCAGTCGCCCGGGTTGGCGAGGCGCTGGGCGACTCGGGCCACAGGGTCAGTGTGGTCATCTCCCTGCCCGTCCCCGCCAGTCAGGAAAGGGCCTTCGGGCCCCTGCCGGGTCGGGAGCGGGCGCTGGATTTCGCCTCGGAGATCGACCGGCAGGCGGCGCTCACCTGGTACATCGACCGCGTTGTGCAGGAGTGGGAGTCGCGCCGGCATGAGCACCTAGATCTGGCCGGCTTCTACTGGCTGGCCGAGACCATCCCCACAGCCGACGAGGCGCTCGTGATGTGGACCGCGGATCGCCTCCGCGGCCTGGGCCTGAGGCTCTACTGGATCCCCTACTTCGGGGGCCAGGGGGTGTCGCGGTGGCGCGAGCTGGGCATCGATGCGTGCATGCTGCAGCCCAACCACTTCTTCATGGAGGACCCCAACCCGCAGAGGCTGCTTGCGGCGGCCAAGATCGCCCGGCGCGCCGGCTGCGGCATCGAGATCGAGTTCGACGCTCGCGCTGCGACCTCGGAGGACTTCCGCACCCGCTTCTATGCCTACCTTGACGCCGGCGTCAAGTACGGCTGGATGAACGACGCCCTGCTTTGCTACTACGAGGGCGGCGGCGCGGTGAAGGCCTTCGCGGAGACGCCGGGTACCGGCAGGGAGCTTTATGACGCGCTCTATCGCTTCGTGAAAGGAGCCTACGAGCCCTCGGGGCGGGTGGACCTGGAGACTCTGACGCTGGTGGAGCATGACAACACAGGAAACCTCGCCCTGGCCGCCGCCGGCGCCGTCATCCACGGCGGCATCCGCCTGCCCGAGCACCCCGACCTGGCGCCGGAGAAGATCATCGACGGGGACGTCGACAACTACGGCGGAATGGACGGCTTCGGTTACATCAACGTGGGCGACAGCTTCACCATCGAGCTGCCGCAGGCCGCCACCGTGGCCAGGACGCAGACGATGCTGTGGGACCTGGATGGGCGCGAGTTCGGCTACAGGATCGACACCTCGGTCGACGGCGAGACCTGGGAGCCGGCGGTGGACAAGAGCGAAGGCGACTGGACGGGCCGGCAGGTGGACCGGTTCGCCCCGCGGGAGGCCAGGTACGTGAGGTTCACCGGGCTGTACAACTCGGTGAATGCGTTGGTCCAGGTGGTGGAGTTCGAGGTGTATGGGGACTGACGAGTCACGAGTCGCGAGTCAACGGCAACGGCGGGAGACGTTCCGCCGCTGTGGGTCGAGCGTCGCCGCTCGATGGACGCTCAGAATGACATACTGACGGCAGAACCGACTTCTCGGCCGGACTTCTGGACCTGGCGTGCGGCACATAGCCGCAACGTGACCTTGACACTTCGGGGGGGGATGATGATGGTGGCGACGAGACCGGACCCGCACTACCACCGCTCCAGCGGCGTGGCGAGAAGGGCGAGTGGTCACGGCATGCCCTTGCGGAATGAGGCGACGCCATGCCGGGTAAGTACTCGGGACCGTCCCACTGGGGTCCGTCCCAGGCGTCTGGCTGCGTGGGTGCTCATGTCGCTAACCGGCTCACTGCTCATCGGCTGCGGCTCCAGGGGCGGTGATGGCCCGGCTCCAACCACCACTGTGCGGTTGACCGTGGCGAGGTCATCGATCACTGCCGGGGAGAGCGTCACGCTGACTTGGACCTCCACCAACGCCACTTCGGTCGTCTCGTCCAACTTCGGCGCCACCGCCGTCAGCGGCACCAAGAGCGTTTCTCCCGCGGCGACGACGACGTACTCGATCACCGTGCGGGGCTCGTCGGGTGACAAGACGGCGACAGTGACGGTCACCGTCGACGGGTTGCCGGCGGCACCAACCCTCGCGCTCACCGCAACGCCCGACGAGGTCACGCAGGGCGAGAGCACCACACTCGCCTGGACCTCCACCAACGCCACTTCGGTCGTCGCCTCGACATTCGGCGCCACCGTCGTTGGCGGTACGAAGACCGTCTCGCCCCCAAGCACAACAACCTACACGCTGACCGTCCTGGGCCCGGGCGGCCGGGCAAGCGATAGCGTGACGGTGATTGTGACCGGCATGGCGGGCAGCCTGGACGCTCCCGGAGTCGCGGCGGGCGAGGAGCGCCTGGGGCTCGACGGCGGCACCTATGTGTGGGTGCCCGCCGGTGAGTTCATGATGGGTTCGGAAGAGACCGGCCGGCATGACCAGGAGAAGCCTCAGCACCGTGTGCAGCTCACCCGGGGCTTCTGGCTGAGCCGGTGCGAGACCACGAACGCTCAGTACCGGCGCTTCTGCAAGGCGACGGGTCGGGAGTTCCCGTGGGACAGCGACCAGGGGCACGACCACCCGGTGACCTGGGTGAGTTGGCACGATGCGCAGGCGTACTGCGCGCAATACGGGCTGCGCCTGCCTACGGAGGCGGAGTGGGAATACTCAGCCCGGGGTGCGGAGGGTCGACAGTACCCGTGGGGCAACGAGTGGGACGAGACCAAGTGCTGCTACTGGGGCAATCGGGGTCCGAAGGGGTTCACGTACCCCGTGGGGAGTTTCCCTTCCGGGGCAAGCTGGTGTGGGGCCCTGGACCTTGCGGGGAATGTGTGGGAGTGGTGCGAGGACAGGTATGCTGCGGACTACTACTCCTACTCGCCTGGTTCCGACCCTCAGGGGCCGCAAGAGGGAATGTACCGCGTCATCCGCAGCGGTAGCTGGGGCAACTCCTCCGACTACTGTCGCACCGCGTACCGCTACCGGGACCATCCGGACCTCCAGGAGTTCTTGTTCGGGTTTCGCCCGGCGGCCTCGCCCCGGTAGCTCAGGCCGTCTGGGCCCTGGGGGGCATCGTTGCATTCCGGCCGCGTCGTGGCCGGGACCGCCTTCGGGGGCCGTCCGCCTCCGAGGATGACCCCGGCGAGAGGCCCGGGTGCCCGCGCGTCGGGCGTGGCAGCCTGGCGTCCGGTGTCGGGCCATCCATCCGTTGGCTGCAGGTGTCTCTGCCCCTCGCACACTCGGCGCCCCCGCGGGCGCACAGACGTGTGCCGACCCGAGTCCACGAGCCGAAGCGCGCCGCCGCACAGTCTTGGGGCCCCGACGGCAGGCGGCCCCCCCCCGTTGCCCTCCCTGCCCAGCTCCGAGCCGGGTGATACCCCCGACCCTCGCGCGGTCGCGCCGGACGCCGGAGCGCGCGAACGAGAGGGACAAGGAAACGGGGCCGGGGCCCGGCCCCCGGCGGCCCGGCGCCCGCAGGGCGAGCATCCCCCTCAGTCCCCTCGCAAGCGGGGGAGGCCCTCTCCTCGCCGCCCGGCGGTTGCACAGCGCCTGCCGGGCGAGGGCCTGCTCGGTTGCGGGGCACCATTGCGGCCGCCCCGGCCGGCAGGAAATCCGCCGCCGTGGCGGAAGTATACAGATAGACGTTCGTCATGATCGCGAAGGGGTCTCGGCAGGACCCCTCAAGGGGAATGTGGCCGGTGGATGATGTCTCGGAGGACCGCGAGAAGAGGCTCTTGGCTCTGCAGCTTCTGGAGCGCGCGCAGAGGAGGCGCAATCTGTACTTGGCCGTGGTGGTCGGCCTGGCCGTGGTGGCCTTCGGGGCTCTGGTGGCCTTCAGCAAGCAGTACACGCTGTACCGGGAGCACTACCAGTTCCAGCGTTTCGTCAGGCCGGGTGTGAGTCAGGAGCAGATCGAGCAGCGTTTCGGGCTGCCCTACCGCACGTACTGGACCAAGTCGGCTCTGGAGCCGGTACTGCAGGGCCGGGGAGCCTACCGGCACTTCAACCCGGATCCGGGCGATTCGGACCGCGTACCCCGTGAGTTTGCCAAGGTGCTGCATTACCGCACCACCGCCGAGCACGGTGAGTTCGTGTACATCGGCCCGGACGGCCGGGTCATCCAGGTGTTGACGGCTCGGCCCTGAAGACCGGTAGGCCGGAACCATCCGGGACAAGAGGAGTGACGGGCCCATGAGTTACGAGTACGAGGAGTTGCTTGACAGGTTCGTCGACCCGCCCGCGGCGTACCGACCGATGATGTTTTGGATCTGGAACGGCGCGTTGGATCGCGAGCGCATCGTGCAGCAGGTCCAGGACATCGCCGACGCCGGCTGTGGGGGCTTCTTCATCCACCCGATGGGCGAGAGCTTCAGGCTGCACGACTTCATCCGCGGCATCTCGCCCGGGTATCTGACGGAGGGCTACTTCGAGGCGGTCAGATGGGCGGTGGAGGCGGCCGACGAGGCCGGAATCTATGCGTGGCTGTATGACGAGGGCGGCTGGCCCAGCGGCACGGCGCAGGGCGCCGTCCTGGACGGGCATCCTGAGTACTCGGCCGGGGTACTCAGCCAAAGAACGCTCCGCGCCGCCGGCGGGGCCAGGGTGGCCGTGCCGCAGGGAAGCGTGGCCGCCGTGGCCCGCTTCGCGGACCGGGCACCGATGGCGGTGGAGCTCACCGCCGGCGAGGTGGAGGCGCCGACGGATGCCGTGGCTCTGAGCTTCTACATCGTGGGGGCCATCGAGGGCCGAGTCGACCTGATGAACCCGGCCGCGGTGCGGCGGTTCATTGATGTGACTCACGAGAGGTACGCCGAGGCCGTGGGAGACTACTTTGGCGACGTGGTGCCCGGCATATTCACGGACGAGCCGGCCCTGCCGGGCCGCGTGGGCAGCGGACAGATACCGTGGACCGAAGCCCTGCCGGGCCAGTTCGAGGCCCGCCGCGGCTACGACCTGCGCCCCTATCTGCCGGCCCTGTTTCCCGAGGACCCCGAGATCGAGGCCGGGGAGTTCCAGTTTGCCCCAACCGTGGCGGCTCAGGTGCGCTGCGAGTTCTGCGACCTGTGGACCGACCTGTACAAGGAGGCCTACTGGGAGCAGATCAACGACTGGTGTGAGGAGCACGACCTCATCCACACCGGCCATGTGGGCGGGGAAGATAACCTGCTGGACCACGGCCGCCACGGTTTTGGGCATTACTTCAGGACCGCCGGTGCCCTGCATGCCCCCGGCGTGGACGCCATCTGGCGCCAACTGCACTGGGACAAAGACAACTTCGACTTCACGCAGCTCGCCGCCTCCGCCGCGCGCCAGAAGCCCATGGGAACGGTACCCGAGGGCGCCGAGGGCGAGTTTGGCAATCTGACCGTGTCGGAGACCAACGGCGTGTACGGCCTGGGTCTGACCTTCGAGCAGATGCGCTGGCTGGTGGACTATCACTGCATGGGCGGGATCACCATGATCTGCCCGATGTCCTACACCTACGAGACCGGCGGCGGCGGCCTGTTCCGGACCCAGGACCATATCGGGCCCAATACGCCCCAGTGGGAGATGTACGACGGGTTTTCGGAGTACGTGGGCCGGCTGTGCGCCGTGATGCGGTCCGGCGTCGGATTGGCCGATGTAGCGGTGTACTATCCTATCGAGGCCGTCTGGGCCGATTCCGATGGCGAGGCCGCCGAAGCCGCCTGGCATTCCCTGAAGCAGGTGACACAGGCCCTGCGCGAGGAGCAGGTGGCCTTCGACTACCTCGACGCGGACACCATCCGAGACGCCACCGTCTCCGAGGGGATCCTCGAGACCACCGGGGAGTTCTACGGCACCGTGATCGTCCCGATCACACCGTGTCTGCCCGCCGATGTGCTCAACCAACTGGCGGCCCTGTATGAGAGTGGGGGGCGCGTGGCGTTCTGCCGGGGCGTGCCGGGCTTCGCGTCGGAGCTCGAAGGCGGCCCAAGATGCGCCGAGGCCCTGGCCCTGCTGCGGGACAGCGCCGTGACAATGGACGCCGAGGCCGAAGCGGACTTGCCCTCGGGCGATGAGCTGCGCGACGGCATCGACGAGCAGGCCCGCTTCGACGGCCTGACGGCGGGCTTCGGCATTCCCCGGGACACCGATCGGTTCGCGGCGGCCGTGTGGGCCGAGAAGGCCGTGCTCGTGGTGCCGCGGGAGGAAGTGGGACGTCTGGGGCGACTCATGGCCCTGCGCACGGGGCGATTCGGCATCCAGCCCAGTGGAGTCATTCCGCACCTGCGCATGACCGTGCGCGACCTGGCGCCAATGCAGGTGGCTCTGCTGATGAACGACGGCTCCGAGCCGCTGACCTTCGAGTTGGATGTCATCTCCGACCGGCCGGGCCTGCTGGAGCGCTGGGACCCGGCGGACGGCAAGACGCTGTTGCTGGCACTGCATCGCGAAGTCAGCGAGATGACGCGGGTCCGTATGCACCTGCGGGGAAACGAGAGCGCTCTTGTGGTGCTGCGGTCGGCCGAGGAAGAGACGGTCCGCCCCCCCGCGGCCGTGGCACCCGGGGGCAGCATCGTCCTGGCCGATCTGCACACACCCGACAGCGTCGAGGTGGTTGCCTCCTATGAGATCGTCGACGGCGATCTCACCGTCACTCAGTCGCCACGGTTTGCCCAGGTGCCCTGCAGACTCGGGGAGTGGGGCGAGCTGGGGCTGGCCGATCTGTCCGGGGCCATCGCCTACGAGTTCGGTTTCGTGGTGGCTGAGGAGTACCTGAGCGCCGAAGTCATGCTCGACCTGGGCGAGGTCTGCTACGCGGCCAGGGTGCTGCTCAACGAGGAGGAGCTGCCCTCGTGCCTGTGGCCCCCATACGCGGTGGACGTGAGCGGCCTGCTGGTGGCGGGGGCGAACCGATTGCGCATCACGGTGGCCAACACGATGGCCAATCAGGCGGCCAGCGAGAGGGTCGTCGCCGAGGCCAGGAGCCGCGGCTGGTTCAACGGGTACTACGAGCGGGCCCTGCCGATGATGCAGGAGACGCTGCGCTCGGGCCTGATCGGCCCTGTCCGCCTGCTGCTGGCGCGGTGACGGGTCGACCGATGGCGGTGCAGGCGGGTGAGGCGACGTCTGACGGCCATGGCGCACGGCGCTGCGAACGGGCCCTTCCACAGGGCGCACCGCCCGCGGCTCCGACCGTCCGGCGGGCGGAGCGGTTGCCCACGAAAGGGGCTGAGATGTCCGATGGCGCTGATACCGGTGATGAAGTTCGGCGGGCGGACCTTGCAGGGCAAGAGCCGCTTCGGCCCCAATGAAGACCGGCTCTTGGACGAGTGTCATCGGGCTCAGGACCTCAACGAGATCTACCGGGCTCTGGCGGCGCGGCGCAACATGGCTCGGGCCCAGCGTCTGCGCGAGGTGGCGCGCGACTTCATCCTGCCCGCCTGGAAGCAGGGCATCTGGCCGGTGGTGGTGGTCTCGGCCTTCGACTGGGCCACGGACAAGCTCGAACACCTGCTGGCCTGTATCGACGCCGACCCATCCCCGCGAGAGAGCGCCCGGCTGCTGATGTCGGGCGAGTTGAGGGCCAACGCGGCACTGGCGATTGCCCTCTCGGCCGTGGGGTGCCCGGCGTGCTCGATGACCGGCCGTGAAGCGGGGATCATCACGTCCGCCAGGGCGGTCGGGGCGCGGATCGAGCAGGTGGACACCGAGTACGTCCGGTCTCTGCTGAGCCTGCGGGTGATTCCGGTGGTCGCGGGCTTCCAGGGGTACTATCACGATCCGCAGACGGGTCGGGACGAGGTCTCGATCCTGGGGCGGGGCGGGTCCAACCTCACCGCGGTCGCCCTGGCCGATGCCCTGGACCAGCCCTCGTGCACCATGTTCTCCGACGTGGACGGTCTGTACGACAGGGATCCACGGCGCTACCAGGAGGCCCGCAAGGTGCCTGAGATCTCCGGGCCGGAACTGCTGGAATGGGAGAGTTTTCCGCAGGTGATTCAGAGGGAGGCCGTTGAGTACGCGGTGGCGAAGGGGGTCGACATCTGGTTGCGCAGCGGGTTCGAGCCGGATGCTCCCGGCTCGCGGATCATCTGTCGCAGACAAGGCTGACGGCGGCCGGCGGCGGGCCTGGTTTCGCCCCGGAGCCGGTGGGGTATGAACATATAGGAGTGTCTCCAGGCGATCGCCACCGAGGGCCGATCACGAGCACGAACGCTGTCCCCGCCCTCGTTGTGACCGGCTTTACCTTCAGCGCGCGCCGCGCCCATGCCCATCTGCACCATGACGAACCCATCGCGGAAGAAGTGGAAGAAGTCATTGAAGGTAGCAAGTGACCCGGCAACGAATAGTCCCGCCATCGCCGGCCCAGGGCGAGCCCGGAATCACCGGGCCGCCCGGTGCTGTGTGTCCGCCGAAAGGCCGCTGTGTCAGGGGCTCCCACAGTCGTTGGCGCCGCGGCCGTGACGGCTCCTGTCCGTCCCCGGACCGTTCCCATTTCCGGGGTATCGGGGGCACCGGCGCCCCCCCGGGGCTACGATGAGCCCGTGGCGGGTGGGGCGTGGCAGGACGCAGGACGCGGTGCGGCGCCGCCGCTTGGAGCAGCCGGAGGTCGGGGCTGCTCTGGGTGTCTCGTCAGCTTGCCAACGTTTCAAATGCTGTGCTATAATCGCCGGGTTCCGGCACAAGGCCTTTAGCTGGCGCGGCGAGGCACCCCGGTTGGAACGGTTCTCTCTGTGGTTCGTTCAGCAACAATGCGCGTCCCGCACGGGCGGGAGACGTGCTTGGTCCCGAGGCTGGTGCCGGCGAGGCTGAAGCGGGGAGCGGCGGTCGCTGTCCCAGCGAACACATCGCGCTCAATGCGCTATCCGTGCCACCCGTCAAGGGAGTGATCGTGTTGCAGAAGGGCCACGCCCCTCAGTCGGGGATCTCGCTACTGGTCACCTTGGCCATCGCCACCATCGGCCTATCCCTTTGCGCGCAGGCCTTCTCTGCGGGAAGAATGCCGATCGGGGGAGCATCGACGGTCACCTATGATGCTCTCGGCCGAACCACGACCCAGCGCTTCATCGGCCACGAACTCCCGCCCCTGCCCCGCCCCGTGGGCACCGGTCAGCTCACCAACCCGGATGTTGACCTGACGGCCAACGCGGTCAACATCGACCAGAAGGACCCCAATGGCGCCCCGGGGACCACCACCAACCGCGTGGTGTTCAGCAGCACCGGAGTGGATGAGGACGGGGACGGGTACATCGACCCCACCTACCCCGATGACCCCAACTTCGAGGCGAACTACAACCTGTGGATCATGCGCTCCGACGGCGCCGAACAGGTGCAGCTCACAGACCTCCCCGGCGACGAGGTGGAGCCCTGCTACGACCCGGGCGCCCGCCTGATCGCTTTCGCCTACGTGGACCGTACCACCGGCAACTCGGAGATCTACACCGTCGAGGTGCGCAATCCCGGAGTCATGAGCTGCCTGACGGACCGGCAGCCCGGCCTGAAGAAGCGGCACCCCACCTGGAGCCCGGACGGAACCTACATCGCCTACCAGTGTGATCTCACCGGCACCGGCGACTGGGCGATCTTCACCCTTCCCGCCACCGGCGCAGGCAACCAGGTGCAGCTCACCCAGCCCGCGGCCGAGATCGCCACCGACCCGGCGTGGGTCCCCACCGGCAACCGGCTGAGCCCCTCGGGCCAGGCCATCGCCTATACAGCCACGGTGGGCACGGCCAGCGTGGTCCGCTGGATCGATGTCCACACCGGCGAGGGCGGTGACCTCACCGACGGCAGCGGGCGCGACATGCAGCCGGCCTGGAGCCGCGACGGCGCCTATCTGGCCTTCGCCAGCGACCGCCTCACCGAGGGCGACGCAACCCGCAACTTCAACATCTGGCGTATCGCCACGCCCACCTCGAGCCAGGACCCGCCCGACCCGACACTGGTCTCCAACTGGGACGCCGCCAACACCTCCGACGACCTGAACCCGACGTTTTCGATGCCGCTGGAGCGCCAACCCCTGCGGATCTACTACGAGTCCTATCGGGCCGACGCGACCAATACCGCCCGAGACATCTGGGTCACGCGTTTTGCCGACACCACCAATCCCGTGCTCACCGACCTGCCCAGCACACACGACGCGGCCGGCAACCCCAAGCGCGTGTTCGCCGCCGGAGATGACGTGATCGTCCGCGTGCCCGTGTACGACGCGGACAGCGGCGTGGCTCGAGTCATGGCCCAGATCAAGGACCCGGACGTGAAGGTCTACAACCCGGTGATCTACTGGAGCGGTACCGGCGAGTGGGACTCGGGATTCCCCGGGTACCAGTACCTTGAGTGGGACTGCCAGCCCATCGGCCAGATAGAGCTCTTCGATGACGGTGACCCCGAGAACGGTGACGCCACCGCCGGCGACGGCATCTTCAGCGGGGTGTACACCATCCCCAACTCGCTGGTCAGCGACATGATCATCGACATCATCGCCCGCGACAACTCGGGCAATGAGCAGAACTACGACAGTGTATACGGCTTCACCAGCGAGACCTTCAGCCCCGCCGGCAACGTGCTGTTCGTGAACGACTACTGCGAGGGGCAGCACTTCATCTTCGAGAGCGGCTACAACAACGACTTCAACGCCATGTGGCACACCGAGGGCTGGCACACCTATAACCCCAGCGACAGCGAGAACGCGGGCAACGAGAACTACGACACGATCCGGGGCTACGCTGCTTCCTGGGGCACAGACGAGCCGTACAAGATCTGGCGGGTAATCTGCCGCGGGCCGATCCCGCTCAGCGTGTACCAGTATTATCTGCCAACCATCGAGTACCAGTTGGACCCCACTGCCGCCATGAGCGAGCCGCGGGAAGCCACGGCCACCGTGGCTCAGCGCGTGGCCAATCGGGCCGTCATCTGGGCATCGCCCCACACGGGGAACCTGTGGGTGGCCGACGGCTCGCTGATCGATGCCGGCACCCAGGCGGACCTGGCCCTGTTCCTGGATCGCGGCGGCCGGCTGATGATCTCGGGGTCGGACATCGGCTGGGCGCTCACCCTCAATGGAACGACGACCAACAACTTCTACAATCAGTACCTGCGGGCATCGTTCATCAGCCACACGATCAGCGGCCAGTACGTCGACTACTCCACCGGCTACTCCCCGATTCCGCAGCAGAACGTGAACTACGGTGTCTCGAACTTCACGATGACGGGCTCGGGGACCGACCCTGTCGCATTCGATCCGTGGGTCAACCAGAGCTCGCCGCGGTACCATTACGGTGTGGCCTCGGCGCCCGACTCTTCCGACATGCCTACCGAGCTGCAGACCCCCGGCTTCGGCAGTCACGAGACCAACCAGGACGCGCACCCCTACTCCTATCGCCCCGACGTGATACAGGCCCTGGGTGGAGCGACCGTGCTGTACACCTATGGCAACGGCTCCACGGCGGCTGTTCGCTATGAGGACACGACAACGACGGCGCGGTGCATCTACCTCGCCTTCGGCCTGGAGTCGGTCCATCGCCAGTACCACAATCCCAGCAACAACCCCCACTGCATGAACAAGCGCAGTCACCTGGTGCACAACGCGCTGTGCTGGATGCGCACGGGGGCCTTCCAGGGCAGGGTGCTGTCGGCCGAGGGCGGCGGCCCGATCCACGACGAGGGCGACCCGCTCTCCAATCCCATCGTGCTTCTGTGGAGAGGTGAGCATACGGCGGGAGACACGCCGGAGTACGCCGTGCGCTGCCAGGATGACGGCTCGTACATGATCTCCGGCGTGGCGCCCGGCTTCTACAGCATGGAGGCCCGCCGCGGCCCGGACTACCTCACCGACCACTACGACGGCTGGGTCACCCACGGTGGCTGGGACCCGTTCGTGGTCGACTTCGCGCTGACCAAGGCGCGGCCCGGCGTCATCGCCGGGGTAGTCACCTCAGAGGCCACCGGCGCCCCGCTGGCTCTGGTGAACGTGCGGGTGTACAAGGTGCCGCAGGAGGAAGAAGAGGAAGAGCCGACGACCGAACAGGCCATGGGACAGGAGCCGGACTGGGACACGCTGGAGTTGGTGGGAACCGCCGTGACGGCGGTGGACGGGGCGTATAAGGTGGAGAGCCTGCCGGTCGGGGACTACTACATCTTGGCCGACGGCTCCCCCATCAACTACGGCAATGCCTGGGCACAGGCCTCGGTGGCCACCGGTGACACCACCACGGTGGACTTCCAACTGCCCGCGGCCGACGGGACGCTGGTGGCTCAGGTACGGACCCGCGCGGGCGATCCGGTCAGCAATGCGCTGGTCGAGGTCCTCATGGGTGCGGTGACGGTTGCCAGCGGTGTGACCGGCGAGGACGGGGAGGCCGAGGTTCCGGTGCAGCCCGGACAGTACCAGGTGCAGGCGAAGGCCGCCGGCTACGCCGCGTCGAGCCAGCAAAACGTCAGGATAGAATCCAGCGTGCGCACCGATCCGCCGGTGCTCTTCACCCTGCAGGCCGAGCCTGCGGGCGCCATCACGGGCAAGATCGTCGCCGGCTCCAGCAACGCCCCGGTTGGCGGGGTGATCGTGCACGTGCTGTCCAACAACGTCGACGTTGCCACTCCGGTCGTGACCACATCGACACTCGTGGATCCCGGCAGCGGCCGGGCGACGTACAACTTCATCGTCCCGCAGGTGCCGACCGGAACCGTCACGGTCCGGCCGGATCCCGTGGGCTTCACGGCGACCCCCGCCGAGCAGACGGTGACGGTGGTAAGCGGGGAGACCACGGAGAATGTGAACTTCATTCTCACCAGTCTGCACACGTTCCCCGCCGGACTGCAGTTGGTGTCCACACCGTATGACTACTCGAGCAGTGACCCGGCGGCCCTGTTGGGGATTCCGGCGGCCGATCTGCTCATGGCTACCTGGCAGGGCTCCACCCAGCAGTACCGGCAGTACCCGCAGGCTCCGGCGGATCGCTTCAGGCTGGGCACCGGGTACTGGATGCGCCTCGCGTCGGCAGCGGACATCACGCTGCAGGGCACCGGCAGCGTAGACCCGGCGGGTATCCCGGTGCAGCCCGGCTGGAACCTCCTGGGCAACCCCTTCCCGGTCACCATCGACTTCTTCACAACCCGGGTGCGCGACAACAACACCGGAAGCACGATGACCATGCAGCAGGCGCTGGCTGCGGGCACCGTCGAGGGCGGGATGTACGCGTACGCCCTGGGCGGCTACCAGAACACCTCGGTGTTCCTGCCCTGGGTGGGGACATGGCTGAAGGCCAATGAGGCGTTCACCCTCGAGATCAGTGGGGCCCAGGGGACGCTGGCCTCGCTGGCCGACGCCAAGCCCGCGGTGCTCACGCCGGAGGGCGGTTGGCTGGTAAACGTGGAGGCTTCGGTCGCGGGCCTTTGCGACAGCGCCTGCCACTTCGGGATGGCGCCGCTGGCCACGGACGGGCACGATGTGGGCCTGGACTGCGCCAAGCCGCCGATCCCGGACTTCGCCACCTACATCTACACCTCGCTGGGCAACAACGGCACGGGCTATGCGGTGGATGTGCGCGGGAGCGGCGAGGCCGTGGCGCAGTGGCCGTTGCAGGTGCGGACCAATGCGGTGGGGGCCGATGTCTCCCTGCGCTGGCCGGATCTGAGCTCGATGCCCGCCGGCGTCAGGCCGTATCTGGTGGACAAGCTGACGGGCAAGTCGATCTACATGAGGACCACCGGGTCGTACCAGTTCCGGGCGGGCGCCGAGCCGCGGCAGCTCACCATTGTGGTGCGCAGCGGGGACGCGGGCGCCCTGACGGTGGCGGGAGTGACGGCGCAGCAGGTGGGCGGAGACAGGGCGCAGATCAGCTACACGCTGGGCACCGACGCCGCTGTGGACGTGGAGATCCTCAACATCGCCGGGCGCTCGGTGAGGGCGCTGTGCAGCGGCGCCGTGCAGAGCCAGGGCGTGCAGACGGTGGCCTGGGACGGGCGTAACGCGGCGGGGGCGAGGGTGCCGGCGGGGCGGTACATCGTGAGAGTGACGGCAAGAGCCGACGATGGTCAACAGACCACGGGAATCGCCGCACTGGGGCTGCGACGCTGACGTGTGGGCGGAGCTGCTGGGCTGCCGTGGCGTGGCCTATGCGCGCAGTTTACAAAGCAAAAAGTAGTGTGCTATACTGCCGGGCCGTTGCGCCAGGCTAACAGTCGAGGCCTCCTGGGAGGGAACCGACCGTCATGCACCGATCGCATCAGAGGACGTCTCGTCCGTCGACAGCACTGTCACTGGTCACCGTTGCGGTCCTTGTGGCCGCGCTGTGCTCAGCAGGGGGGGCGCACGCACAGAAGATCAGTCAGGCCATTTCCGTGGCCGTGATGCCCTTCGTGGACCTCTCCGAGCAAAACAGCAGCCTCATCGCTGAGATGGCGACAGACGCCGTCTCCCTGGCATTGGACGACTCCCAGGAGTACGTGGTGACTCCGCGGGCGGACACCAAGCGGGAGATGCAGGCCCTGGGGATCGTCAAGCCCGATGACCCCCGCCTGTCCGTCTCCGACACGCAGATGGTGCGGGTAGGTGAACGGCTCAGGGTGGAGAAGGTCGCCAACGGCGACGTAGGCACCCTGTCGATCAGCAAGCAGGGCGAGTGCCACTGCGTACTGACGGTGCGACTGCTGGATGTGGCCACCGACGAGTACCTGGACGGGGCCACCTACTCGTACACCACCAAGCCCGTGCCGGGATGGAACGGCGAGGAGTCCGACGTCATCAACGAGGCCCTGAGGTCCGCGGCAGAGGGTGCGGTCCGCACCATTCAGACCAGCCGCCGCCCCCGGGGCAACGTGGACATCGTCGACTATGCCGACAACATCCTGGTCAACCTGGGCAAGCGCGATGGTGTCGAGATCGGCATGGAACTGCTCACCGTCCGCGGCGTGTGGAATGCGGCCCTGGAGCGCGTGGTGATGCAGAAGATCGGCGTCATCGAGGTGACGCGGGTCGAGCCCAACATGTGCACCTGCAGGCTGGTGAGCGGGACGATGCCGCGGACCAGCGACAAGTGTCACGTCATGTACCGGCCCGCCTCGACGGTGGCCAAGGCCCGGTCCAAGGCGCGCCTCAATACGCTGGTAACCTGGCTGGCCGGCGCCGGTCTCCTGTGGGGTATCATCGGGACGGCCACAGGCGCCGACAGCAGCAGTCCACCCGCCGTCGAGGTGCTTCTCAGTCAGGCGGCTCCGGGTTCCGAGCCCCGTATCCGGGTGAACGCGCTGGTCGGCGACATACCCGGCAACCACAAGACGCACGGCTGGCTGGTCTTCCGCGGAAACGCCGCGGGCTTCCCGGCCATCGCCGACAGCCGCAACTACCTGATCGCCGCTCTTCCGGGAAGCAAGCTGAGCAACTTCGAGGACGACCCCGCTCGCTCTGTAGACCTGGCCTTCGACCTCACCTTCCAGTATCTGGATGAGAGTTCCGACCGAGAAGAGGGCAGCGTCAGCGCCACCTATAACCACCTTGAACTCAACGCGGGCAGCGCGTACTACTACAAGCTGCAGCGCATCGTTGACCCCGGTCGCGTGCGGATCCCGTTCGCCGATGCGACCGGCGTCGGTTCGCGGCAGGCCGAAGAGCTCGCCACCGTCGACTTCGACGCGGACCCGGCGGACTGCCTGAGCGAGCCCAGCGATCCGGCCGGCCCGATCACCTACTTCTACCCCCCCACTCCCGAGACGCCCTCAGACGGCAATGAGGTTGTGGACTGGGATGCCAGCAAGGGCAACACCGTCTTCAGATGGCGCCCCTCCTATGGCGCCAACGAGTACCAGGTGCGCATCTACAACAACGCCAGCGCCAGTGGAAGAGCGGTGCAGGAGAGTCCGGTCCTGTCTACCACCAGCAGCGGCTCGAGCGGGTCGATGTCATGGACGATGGCGATGGACCTGGCGCCGGCCAGCACCTACTACTGGTTCGTGGCCGCCCGGGTGCGCGGCGAAGCCGAGCCTGTCGTCCAGAGCACGGGCGATAAGGGCTGGATCCTGAGCCGAGCCTTCGCACTGAAGACGGTCACGGGACCGCCCGCCAGCCCGACGGGAGTCGCCGACGGCGGCACGGGCCGAGCACGGCCCTCAACGCGCCGCGACCCCTTCGGTTTCGGCACCCTGAGAGCAGACTAGACGCCCCATCGGCGCACCTCATGACGTCTGGAGCAGGTCCTGGGCCCGCAACCGGGCCGTTGGCCACTCCGTAGGTCGGGCCCTACGGCCCCATGCTGTACGGGAGCGCAGCCCGGGTGAGGTACCGAGCGGAGGCCGGCCTCCGTTCCGTCTCCCGGTCGGTTTGAGCCGGGGCGTCGCCGGAGGCCGGCGGCTGAGCGACCCCAGGCTGAGTGGACGGAGCACAGGCCGAGGACGGCGCCGGCACAGCGAGGGGAGCCACGCGGTGGCGAGGCTGCGGACAGCTCGCGGGGGCATGCAGAGCGCGGTGGGCAGTGCTGTACTGCTGGGGCTCCTGTGGGCCGGTCCCTGCTATGGATACGAAGCGTGGACGGTGACGGTTGCCGTCGATGATGCGGGGCCGTTGGCCACAAGCGCGGCGGAGAAGGTGGCAAGGCTCGCCGGGGCGGCAGAGGGCGAGAGAGTGGTGTGCGCCACGCTTGGGGCGGGCCTGGGTTCCGGCATAGCGGCGAAGCTGCTCCGCGTACAAGAGATCGTGGCGCAGGGGGCGCGCAAGGCCGGAGACGGCCCGCTGCTGGTGGGGCTGTGCGGCCATGGGACCGGCGCCCTGGGTGGTGTCGCGGGCCTGTTGGCCGAACCGGACGGCGGCGGGGCGACGATCGCCCAAGTGGCAGAGGCGCTGGGCGCCGGGCTCCGGGCGGGGGGGCGCGAGCAGGCCGACTTGATTGTCCTGGAGATGTGTCGCACCGCCTCTTTGGAGGTGGCGGTTGAGTTGGCGCCGTACGCCAAACAGTGTGCCCTGGTCGCGGGCGATCTTGTCCTGCCGGGGCTGTGCTGGGCTCAGACGGTTGAGAGTGCGGCCGGTGGCCCATCCGTGGCATCGGGCTGGATTGTGGGCCAACTGGCCGGCAATCGGGCGCAGGCCGGGACGGGCAGAGCGGGGATTGTTCTGGTAGACCTGGGGGCCGCGAGACGCCTGACCGCCGCCCTGGCATCAACTGTGCAGGCCGCCGAGACGGATCGGTCCACCGTCTACTGGGCGTTGGGAGATCTCTGGGGGCGCCGCAGCCCGAAGGAAGTCCAGGGGGTGAGCGTGGCGAGGTTAGCTGCGCGACTGGCGGGAGTGGCGCCGGAGGGCCCGGTGCGGGTAGCCGCGGAATCGCTGGGGCGGGCGACGAGAGAGGCACAGGTGGGGACGTGGCGCCTGGGCGGAGAGACTTGGTGGACGCCGGAGCTGACCCTCTATGTTCCGGCCCCGTTCGGTGGGTCTCTGGACGCATATGAGCAGGCCTGCGGACTATCGCGAAGCAGCGGGTACTCCCGCCTGCTCAGAGCCTACGAAGAGCACTGTCTGAGATCGCTTCCGGTGCGTTGTCATTAGTTTGGACGAGTCACAGAACGGGCGGGCTGATAGGGTTCAGGTGCGACGGCAAGAGGTGCGGCGAGGCGCAGAACCGCTGCGAACAGGCTAAGCCCCATGACGACGGTCAGAAACTCCAGGAGGGGGCACGAACGTGAGTCGTTTCGCACGACGATCCAGTCAACCTCGTACAGCCATGGTCGCCCTGGCCGCCCTGTGTGCACTCAGCGTGTCGGCGGCCGTCACGGGCGACGGCGTGACCGCTCTGGATAAGCTCTCGGGCTCGCTGCGCCAGATCGCGGCGGGCGCCACGACCCCTGACGCCGTGGGCCTTAAGCTGACCCCCGATGGCGGGGTCGTCGTCGAGGTGAGGTTCACCGGCACGCGAGAGGCGGCCGAGGCCGACCTGTCCGCGATCGGCGCGCGCAGGCACCTGTGGCGAGGGGCAACGGTTGAGGCCGTTGTGCCCCCGGCCAATCTCGAGGCCCTGGCGAGCCTGCCTCAGGTGTTGAGTGTTGTGCCGCCGGCTCGCCTCATCCCCTGCCAGGCCGGCGTCGGGTTCGGTGCCACCGTCTCCGAGGGTGTCCAACTCACCAACGCCAACTCCATGCAGGCAGCCGGGTATACCGGCACAAACTGTTCCATCGCCATCATAGACACCGGTTTTGCCGGCTATGACAGCGCCGAGGTGCCCGCCTCGGCCGTGCTCGTCTCTACCCGGGCGGATGGCAGCACCACCACCGGCCAGCACGGCACCGCGATGGCCGAGACCGTGGCCGACATGGCTCCGGACGCGAACCTGACGCTGATCGCCGCCGATACGGCGCTCTCGGTGCAGTTGGCCATCGACTATGTGATGGCCAACCGGTTCAACGTGGTGGTCATGGGGCTCGTCCTCGTGGAGGGGCCCTTCGATGGCACGCACGGTGTGTCCAAGTCCGTGGCCAGCGCTGTCGCTTCGGGCGTTCTGTGGGTCCAGGCGGCGGGAAACTTCGCCCAACGCCACTGGACGGGAACCTACCGCGACAGCGACAATGACAACATCTGCGAGTTCGCTCCCAACGTAGAGAGTATCGACGTGACGCTCACGGCGGGAGCGACCTTCGAGGCCTATCTGAGCTGGTTCCAGTCTGCGGGTCCCGCCACCGCGCAGGACTACGATCTGGTCCTGCGCGACGGAACCGGTGCGATCGTGGCACAGTCCGCCTTCGGGCAGACAGGGGCCACCGCGCCCCGGGAGCATCTGACGGCGGTGGCGCCCTACGAGGGAAGCTACAGGCTGCAGATCCAGCGCATCTCCACGGATCTGAGCCGGCCCGATACCTTCCAGTTGTACATCCCCGCGATGGATATCACCCCCGCCACGCTGCAGGTTGACGACAGTAGTCTGCCCATCCCCGCCGAGGTACCCGGAGCGCTGACCGTCGGCGCGACCCGGGGCACCAACGTCGATCCGACCTCGTTCGGACTTACCGCTGTGGCGATCGACGTGATAGAGCCGTTCAGTTCGCTTGGCCCCTCGCTCTCCGGGACCAGGAAGCCCGACCTGGTGGGTCCCGACGGGTGCCGCACCAGCCTTGCCGCCGTGGGTGACACCCCGATCCGGGCCGGTGGCGACCCCATCGCGCCCTCCGCCTTCGGGACCTCCTTCGCGGCCGCGCACGTGGCGGGAGCCGCCGCCCTGCTCCTGAGCGAGGACAACAGCAGGACCGCGGCCGGTCTGCGCACTGCCCTGATCCAGTTGGCGGTGGCCGTTCCGCCGACCACCGGGACCGCCGTGCGCGAACCGTTGCCCAACAATACCTACGGCCACGGGCGGGTCTCGCTACGCACGGGGATCGATGTGACCAGACCGCTCGTGAGCATCACCTACCCGCGCAATGGTGACACGATCAGCACGACGGAGCCTGAAATCACCGCTGTCCTCAGCGACCAGGGAGCGGGCATCGATGAGAGCACAATCGTGCTCACCATCGATGGCGAGCAGTTGGAGAACCCCCGGTACGACACCAACAGCGGCGTATTGACGTACAAGATCGGCGGGCCGAACGCGACCGGCGCCGGGGCCCTGGCCCTCAGCCGCGGTAGTCATCTGATCACCCTGGCGGTGCGCGACAGGTCCGGCAATGAGTCTGACACGGTCTCCAGCACCTTCCGGGTGTCGCCACCGGCGATCGGCGCGGGGCTGCACCTGCTGTCGTTGCCGTTCTCAGACCTGGCCAGCCTCAACCCCAGCGTGGTCTTCGGGCTGCCGATGGAGCAGGTGCAGGTTGTGCGCTGGGTGCCCTCGGACGCCACCCCGGTGACGAAGTACCACGGCTGGGGCTGGCCCACACCGCAGTCGCAAGATGAATACGCAAGCTTCGAGCCGCTGGATAGCAGGGAACGGCCCTATGTTGTGAGCGCGCCTCCGGCGGGTCTGGGGTACTTCGTCAACCTCGCGGCCCCGACGTATCTGAATGTGGCCGGCACTTCGTTGTCCAGTCAGATCAGTTACGAGATCAATCTCACCTACGGTCAGACCGCACCCCGGGGCTGGAACATGATCGGCTGCCCCTTCCCGGATGCGGTGACCTGGGGTGGTGTGCAGTTCATCACCAACGGGGTCCGTCAGGACCTGGCCGACGCCATACAGTCCGGAGTGACGGAGGGCCTGCTTTTCTCTCTCGAGCGCTCCGGGAGCAGCACGTACTACGAATTCCCGAGCAGCCCGCTGGCGGGCACGGTACAGCCGTGGAAGGGCTACTGGGTGCACGTGTTGAAGGACACCACGCTGGTGATGTACAACAGCGTGATCACCTCCGCGGCGCCCTCGGCGGCGCCGACAAAGACGCAGCCTACCGAGACCGAGTGGGCTCTGCGGTTCGGGGCCTCAGTCAGTGGCGGTTGCGATCCGGCCAACTACATCGCTGTGTCGCCGGCCGCCAGCGACGGCTATGACGCGGGCCTGGACGTGCCCGAGCCGCCGGCTCTGGCCGGTCCGGTGCGGGTGACCATGGTGCGGAACGCCTGGGGCGACAGGTCCGGGGGATACGTCAAGGACGTGCGCGGTAGCGTGGGGGCCGGGCAGGAGTGGGAGGTCAACGTCGAGTGTACTCAGCCCGACGCGGACGTCACGGTGACCTGGCCCGACCTGAACTCCGAGGTTCCCGCCGGCGTGGCGCTCCTGCTGCGTGATGAGGACGCGGGGCGCGAGGTATTCATGCGCACCGTGGGAAGCTACACGTACAAGTCGGTGGGTGCCCGCAGCGAGCGGCACCTGAAGATCGTCGCCGTGCCGGCCGACCAGCGCGCGATCCTGCTGGAGGTCCACCCGGCGGCAGTAGCAGACGGGTCTGTGCAACTGGCCTATACCGTGAACGTCGCCGCCAGCGTGACGGCCGAGGTGCACAACATCGCCGGGCGCACCGTGGCGCGGTTGGGGACGCAGGGCGCCACTCCGGGTGCGGCGCAGACCTTCCGGTGGAACTGCCGCGGTCTGCACGGCGCTCCGGTACCCAATGGCCGCTACATACTCAGGCTCACGGCCACAACGGAGAACGGTCAAGCCGCGCAGAGCGTGGCCGCGTTCAACGTGAGGCGCTAGTCGGGTGTTCCGCGTCGGAGTACAACCGTGAGTACCATTCGCCGCGTCAAGGCCTGCAGCAGCCGGCGAGAGGAGTTGACGCATCAGTGCAGCCAAAGCCAAGACATCACTTCCGGATGACGGGCTGGGGAGCATGTGCCAGCGTAGTCGTGGTCCTCGTGGGTCTGCTCAGTGCCCTTCCGGTGGCCGGCCAGCCGAACGTCGTCACCGCGACCCATCCGGGCGGACTCATGTCGCTGCAGGTGGAGAACCCGACCATCGTCTCCTGGTACGTCAGCGGGACGCGACACACCTGGCAAAGGCCCGGCGGCCGCTTCCGGCTTCTCACGGGGCCCACAGTGCCCACAGGCGGCGACCCCACCTTCACCGGAGACGAGGGGCGAGCCATCGCCAGCGCCCTGACACTTCCGGATGGTGAGGACGACAGCCCCTACACACGGTTCTCCTCCAAGCTTACGGTGGCCGTGGCGGAGACGTACTACGACATTCACGCTCTCGGCGCCGCGGCAGGGGATGTCACTGGCAGCACGCCGGTGGCCAACTTCTGGGTATCCAACCCTACGGCCGGCAGCCGTGACATCGCAGGCATTGCCCAAATCCCCCTGGATGATGATGACCCGAACGACGCGACTGAGTTCGTCGAGGTTGAGCATCAGTTCACCTTGATCCATGACACGCTCATGGTCGAGTACATCGTGACCAACAAGTCTGCCAGCACGAAGCCCGTAGGGCTGCGCGTGCTGATCGACGGGCGGTTCGGCAGCGCCAGCGACCTGGACGGCAGGTCGATCTTCCTGCCCTCGGGTGATGTGATCGCCACGGAGAAGGTGATCCCGGACGCCACCACGCCCCTGCTGCCGAACACCTGGGTGACCATGGACCGGCTCAGCAACCCCACGGTGTACCTGCGCGGGACGATCGAGGGAGCGGAGGTCCATCTCCCGGGGAAGGCGACCGCCACCGCGGGCTCCCCGGACCAGATCGGATGGGGCCTGATGCGCAACGCCGGAGCCGACGCGCAGTGGGACTTCACCCCCAACTCGGTACTGGCGCTGGACAGCGAGGACTGGGCGTACTTCGTCAAGTGGAACCAGAGAGACCTGGCCGCCGGCAGTTCTCGGCGCTATGTGACCTTCTTCGGCATGGGAAGCTCAAGCGCCGACTACGACCCGTCGTATGCGTTGGCCGCCTACGCGCCGGCCACGCTGGAGGTCGTGGCAGGTGACGATCCGTCGACTCCCGCGGTGGAGAGTGCGTACCTGGCCGACAGTCAGGGCCGTACCGCGTGGCCGGTGTACGCCTATGTGGACAACTTCTACCCCTCTGCAATCGTGGATGGGTCGGTGCGCATCAGCCTCCCCAGCGGTCTGGAGCTGGACCCGGAATCGCAGCCGCGGAGCCGGTCGCTGGGCACCGTGAACCGCAATGAGGTGAAGTACGTGAGCTGGACCGTGCGGGCGGCCAACGCCCGTCCGGGAGTGAGCGTTATCCGCTTCACCGGTCCGCAGGGGAAGACGGTGGAGAGGTCCATCAATATCCCGGCGCTACCGATGCTGACGCCGGAGCTCTCGGTCAACGGCCTGGAGATGGTGTCGATCCCGTACAGCTTCCAGAACTCCGACGCCGAGCACGTGTTCCAGGCCCTGGGAAGCCTCCATGCCGGTGGCGCCAACGCTCTGATCAAGTGGGACCCCGGTGTGGCCGACTACCGATGGTTCCCGGATTCCTTCGTGACCAACGTGCAGCCGGGCGAGGGGTTCTGGCTACTGAACCAGAATAGGCTCTCCGTGCCGTTGCCGGCGGACGCCGCCGCTCTGGACACCACCAGGGGGCACACTCTCGCGGTGTACAGGGGCTGGAACCAGATCGGCAATCCCTTCACCGGACCGATCTACTGGAAAGACGTCAGAGTGATCGACAGCAGCGGCGACGAGTGGACAATGACGCAGGCTGTGAACAGGGGCCTGATCCTGGCCTCCGTCTTCAGCTACGACGCCGCTAACAACGAGTACAACTGGCAGTCCGAGCTGCAGAATGTGAGACTTGACCCTTACCAGGGGTACTGGGCACTGTGTCGCGAAGATGTCAGCCTGCAGTTCCCGCCGCCGAACCTGTTCGCCCCGGCCGACGCCGATGAGAGCGAGACGGGGGTCACAAGAACCGGGTGGACGGCGCAGCTCACGGTGTCGGGGGCCGGTCGAGTGCGGAGCGGACGGACCTTCGGCGTCAGCAGTACCGCCCAGGACGGGGTGGACCCCAGCGACATCCTCGCCCCACCGGCGGGTATCGCCAACGGCGTGAGCCTCGAGGCGGCGCTGGTGAGCGGGATCGCCAAGACGAGGATGGTGCAGGACATCCGACAGAGCGGCGGACGGCAGGAGTGGACCCTGGCGGTGAGTACCAGTGCCGCGAGCGCTCCGATCACCGTCTCCTGGCCGGACCTGAGCCAGGTACCGGAAGACCTCGTCCTGGTGTTCGAGGATCCCCAGACCGGCGAGCGAAGATTGATGCGCACCTCGGCCGGCTACACCTTCGCCGCGCCGCAGGGCGGCGAGACCCGGGAGTTCTCCATCTGGGTGAAGCCGAGGACCGCCGTGGGGGCTCTGGTGGCGACGGCCAACGTCGTCCAGGCCGGGCGTGGCGCGACGATCGCCTTCACCCTGGCGCAGGACGCGGAGGTCGATGTGCAGATCAGGAACATCGCCGGGTTCCCGGTGAAGAGGGTCGCCGCTGGGAAGGTCGCCTCCGCCGGCGTGAACACGGAACTGTGGGACGGACGGAACGACAGTGGTGTGCGGGTACCCAATGGCCGGTACCTATGCACCGTGACGGCAAGGGACGTAGCGGGTGAGCAGCACAGCGTTGTACGTGCCTTCAGCCTCGCCAGGTAGGAGGCGGGGTGCCCTCCCAGACGGTTGCAGCATGGCTATGTCGAGTAGATCGCCACATGACAGCAAGGGGGAACAGGTGTAATGTCCTCAATCCGATCGAGCCGCCGGGGGAGGATGCTGTGCTACGTCCTCGTGGCCGCAATGCTCTTGCCGCTTCTGCCGTGCGCCCTGCCGCTGGCGCAGGCTCAGGAGCGTGGGCGCACGATCCTGCTGTTCGGGGTCACGGATGAGACCAGCAGCGACCTGCCGGAGCTGAGAAAGCTCGCCACAGACGCGGTTCAGATGGCCGTGGATGCCGTGGATGGACTGGAGTGCACGGAGTTCTCCCGCACCTCCCCGCTGGTTAGGCGAGCGGTGCTTGAGGGCCGCGTGCTTCCCACACAGGTGGAGAGCGGGCCCACGAGCCCCAGGGATGCTGTGGCCATCGGCCAGGCCCTTGGTGTGGACACCGTCCTGCTGACCAGCATTCAGTCGTACCGGTCCACGACGGAACCAAGGTCCGTGGAGGTCATCCTCTCCGGCCAGGCGTATGACGTCAGGGACAACTACGACGAAGAGGCCGGTGAGGCGCGGCGCGAGGAGAGCATCGCACCCGCTTACGCCTTCGGAGTCGTCGGCACCAGCCGGAAGATCCCCGGCTATGAGGGCAGCGACCGCCTGCTGGCCCGCGAAGCCCTCAACGATGCCGCGTATCGCGTGGCTAAGGTCCTCAACGGGGCCAGCATCAGTGAGGTGGCGCAACCGAAGCCCGAGCCCAGGAAGGAGAACAAGGCCGTCAAGTGGCTGGCCGTCGCGGCCATTGTCGGTCTCCTCGTGTGGGCCGTCAGCTCGGCCGGCGACAAGGACGATACCGGGCCCAGCCCCGACGCGATCGCGCCCACCCCGCAGCCTCTGCAGGTCGTGGGCACCAACACCATCGTGATCCGCTGGGACCCGCCGACCGGAACCTCGTTTGAGGTCCTGCGCTATGAGCTGCAGCGCTCTGTCAACGGCGGCGGCTACGCGGCATTCGGCTCCGGTGGCGACAGCGCACAGATCGCCGCGGGGACCCATGAGTACCCCGACTTCGCCGTGTCTGCCAATAACACCTACAGCTACCGCATCAGAGTCATCTACCGCAACAGCAGGTACTCCAACTGGGTGACCTTCAACGGGGTGTCGCTGTAGGCTCTGCGGGCTTACTCCCCGCGCCGTCTGGCTCGGGGTCACAGTGTCAACGGACGCCGCCCTCCGCCGAATCGCCGGCTGAGGGCGGCGTCACGCCCGGTGACCGATGGGCGCCGTTGAAGCTGTCTGCCGCCGAGATGCTCCTTGCCCGGCGCGCGGAGTTCAGCACAGCGGGAAGAGGTCCTCGCCGCACGTCGCCGCAACTCTCACTGCCGGAGGAAAGGTCGCGATGCTCAGGCCGTCGGCCGCGGTGACGACTGCCTTCGTCTTGGCGGCCTGTTACCTCCCGGAGGTCCCCGCTCTTGCCCAGGGGGCTCGGGCCGGAAATGTGCGCGTCGTCATGCGCGCGAACCCCGGCACGGTGCCCGCCGACGCCAAGAGCCGCGCCGTGATCCGGATCGAAGTCCGCGACCAGCAGGACAGGCCGGTCCTCGACGGAACCCCCATCTTTTGCCACACCAGCCTCGGCTTGCTGAGCACCGGTAGCGCCGGTGGTCAGGAAGCGATGACGGTCTCCAGCAGCGGCGGCTTCGCCACGGTGTATGCCACCAGTGATACCCCGGGTGCGGCCGTGGTGAGCGCCAGCGTGCAGGAGAGCCGTGGCGAGGTGGTTGTGCAGTTTCTGCCCGAAGGCGAGGTCGCCCAGCGGTACGCGCGGGTCGTGGACGTCAAGGGCGCCTGGGTGGCGTACTGCGTGGAGCTCAACCAGATCCGGGCCCGGGACGGCGCCAGAGCCAAGGTCGGCTCTCTGGTGTTCCAGGATGTGGATCGCCTGGAGGTCCGGGTCGACGAGTTGACGGTCCGTGGCTGGGGCGGCGAGATCTCGCTGAAGGGCGAGACGGTGGATGTCGAGGAGTTCTTCTACGACCTGGGAGCCAGTCGAGGAGTGTTTCGGCGCTTTTCCGACGAAGGCGTGGAGTGGGTCCGCTTCAACCAGTACCTTCTGCACGACAGTGGGCCCGAGTGGGACATCCCCCAGGACGCCTTCCGCCCGGATGAGAGGGACAACCAGACCTGGTTCGTCTGCCGGGGAGCCCAGTTCTTCATCGGCCAGAAGGTCGTGGTCAAGCACGCAACCGTCTATGTCGAGGACCAGAAGGTCTTCAGTTTCCCGCCGTACTGGGTCATCGGGCTCGCGGGGTATACCGGTGCAAGCAACACCCAGACCCTGGGGCTGAGCAGTCGGGGCGGGCTGGCCGTGGACTTCCCCTACTTCTACCGAGTCACCGACGGCTGGTCGGGATCGGTGCGGATCCGGAAGGGCGCCAGCGGCACCAGTTTCGTGGCGCGAGACGGCTGGAGTGTGGGGGTCACCGAGGAGTACGACGACGGGATCGCGAAGGGCTTTCTGGAAGCGGATGGGCTCGGTCGCCCCGACTGGGGGCTGCAGTGGCAGGATGAGCGCCCGATCCTCGGTGACAGCCAGGGCTTCTTCAATGTGTCGTGGCCCGACCACCGCAGTCTGTTTGCCGATGCCAGCATCTACCGCTACCAGAGCTCGTACCGCTTCAACCTGCGCGGGCAGTATGACAATCCCTGGAACGGTGCGGAGAGCATGTCGATGGCGGGGGAATGGCTGACTGAGCCCCGGACCCTGGGACCGACCTACAGCTATCGTCTGGGAACGATGCTGGGCGCCAGGAGGCAACTGTGGGATGACAAGGGTTGGGTCATGGAGAACGAGCTGTATGCCTCGCTCGACATTGACCCGTGGCGCCTGAGCTCTCGCACGCAGTTGCGACCCTCTCTGAGCCACCTGTACGCCTGGGACACCAGCAAGTACGCGCAGAATGCCTCCCGTGCCGAGTTTCGCCTGGACCACACGTTCACGCCGAGCACGCGGATGGGGCTGAACTACTACCTCACTTACCGTACCGGGCAGACCAGTCGCTACGGGGTGAACCACCTGCTGGGCCTGAACTTCACCACCGCCTCCGGAGGCAAGTGGTCCAGCTACCTCAATGCCTCGTACGACCTGACAGAGGACGATCGCTACGCCAGCCTCGGGTTTGACTACTATCCGTCCCGCGGATGGCGCCTGGGGTTGCTTGGCACCCACTACAGCTACGCCGACGCGGAGTTCAGTGACGTGGAGCTGGAGCTGGCCAAGGCTCTTGGCAACAAGGAGCTGGGCCTGAGATACTCGATAGACAGCGGCCGGCTCTCTCTGGAGCTGGGCGGCTTCGGCCTGGGCCGCTGAGCCTGTCGGCGAAGCCCCTGCGCACCCTCGGATACGCGCGGGCGGGTGTCGCCGCTCGGGTGAGCGCGCCTTCAATGTGGCGGCAACGCATCCGCAAGACCATGACGACACTCTTCGT
>Ga0334882_1000972_pt1 | contig 38310 bp, 28 predicted proteins | sample GraSluR1_MG_5_FD_207226 | JGI IMG/M metagenome (GOLD analysis project Ga0334882, IMG submission 207226) | Sludge microbial communities from methane-producing bioreactor in Wageningen University, Netherlands - Granular Sludge_15_04-R1 | ecosystem: Engineered > Bioreactor > Anaerobic >... | reverse complement strand
TGGTATATCATTAAGAACATGGCTAATAGCTAATATAACCTTAATTAACAGATTAGGTTCTTTAATTCCTTCACTTTTTAATCTTGTCATATCCCGAAGACTGACCTCTTCAATTATCAAGAGCATTGCAGGATTTGCGCAGGAAAGATCCATTCCTTCATTACATGGAACCACCCTTACGAGATGGCTAAGGAAGAATCTCGACTCACTCAATCCTGTAAGTCCTGTTGCTGAAGTCTGTCTTTTCACGGATGAATTCACCGATTATAATGACACTGATGCGGGAATAATGGCAGTCAAGCTTCTTACCAGGCTTAATTACAAGGTTCTGGCGGTTAAAAGCAATGTCAGTGGCAGGACTTACATCTCAAAGGGACTGCTGAGAGAAGCAGCGTCTGTTGCTGCAAAAAACATTGAGACTTTCTATCCCTACGCAGAGAAGGGAATTCCATTGATTGGCATTGAGCCTTCTGCAATATTGTCGTTCAGGGACGAATATCCTGACCTTGTAAGGGGTGAAATGCAAGAGAAAGCCATAAAATTAAGCAGTAGCGTTTTGACATTTGAAGAGTTCATATCCGGAGAATTCAGTAAGGGTAACATTAAAAGCCAGAGCTTCACTGACAACAGTGCCGAAATATTTGTTCACGTTCACTGTCAGCAAAAAGCAGTAAGCACCTCCGTCCCCACCCTGAAAGCTCTTTCAATACCGGCAAATTACAGAGTCAGGGAGATAAAGTCAGGATGTTGCGGCATGGCAGGTGCCTTCGGTTATGAGAAAGAGCATTATGAATTATCCAACAAGATCGGTGAACTGGTATTATTTCCTGAAATCAGAGATGCGGGCAGTGAGGTGCTGTTATCAGCACCCGGAACAAGCTGCAGACACCATATTTCTGACGGTACCGGCCGGCAGACAAAGCACCCCGCCGTGATACTATACGAAGCATTAAAGGTCTGAGAGTTAAAAAACCACCCTCCTCTGTTCATCAGTAAACCTGATTAAGAAGGGTGGATGCAGTTGCAATAAGAAGTTAGTTTAGGCGATCAGGCCTTATTGCTTAAGTGTATTGTAATACTCTGTAAAAATTGAGGTAATCAGTGGCTTATAATAGAGCCAGAAGAAACGTCTGGGATCATTCTGGTCATTTTCAGAGTAGTAGCTCTTTTTCAGAAGACCGTGCTTTGACAGGTATGATGATGAATAATTGACATCATTAGTGGCAAAATCCCCTGCGAAATAGTAGTTCCTGTGCTTTTCAGGGTCAGCTATCACAGCCGGGAATACATCTGAAAGGAAGTTCTGGGCAAGAAGGCTGTCACCGGCGGCATTTGTATGTATCTGGAAATATGAAATTATATCATTTTCCCTGCTGTCAATAACTTCAAACCATTGAGTGAAAGGGACACAATCAGCAACACCAAGTCTTTCAATATCCTCCTCTGCGGTTTTAACCATTGGCAGCGGGTTAACCAGATGCTTTTCGTCCTCAAGAACCACTATTTCACGGTTTTTAACAAATACAATGCCCTTGCCCTTAAATGTCCATGGCTTACCATAGTATTTCCTGTACATACCTGTCATCCAGATGGGGAAATCAGGATTCCTTACCGTATCGAGGGACTCGAAGTATTTTGCTGTCCAGCCTGTTGATTTAATTCCAAGCATCTCCTCCACCTTATACTTCTCAAGGTCAGCAGTTGGAAAATCGAAGCTGTTGTATTCGAGTATCATCAGCTTATCGCGCTTCTGCATCTCCACTAAAAGCAGCTGGTCGTTGTTGTTAAGTCCCCCGTAGATTTTTCTGGTTCTCCTGGTTCTGTTGACAGTCTGGTACCATTCACTGAAGAAGACCCCATATGTGTCTGCAAAATAGACAGCATCATATGTTTCAGCAAGATCAATCAGTTCTGCAAGCCTGTAATCTCTTCTTTTGTGCTGTCTCTCCCTGAGGGGCTTCAGAGGGAAGAAACCATAATAATCCTTCTTGTAAGAGTAGTTACTCTTCTTCTGTCTGTCGACAAACCTTTCATTGTTAAATATCCAGAACAGTGATCTGTGGGTGTCCCTTTCAAGGGTAGGTACCGTTTTATTCAAAACCAGAATATTCAGTGGTTTTTTCTCCTGGAAAGCCCATCTTACCACACTATAAACAGGGAAGGCGAGTATTACTACCAGGATAATGATTACAATCAGGAGAGGCCTTTTCATAGTTAGTCTGATATTTGAATATACTCAGATACTTGATAAATATTTTGTTACATCTATATTATAATCTGTCAGGGTCAGAGAAATTGATTGTTAAAAGTATTAATTTATTTTATTTATTGAAAAAAATTTTTAGCCAAGTTATTAAAATTTATTCAAGTACCAAATGGTTCAACTTTTGGGCAGTTCAGAATTTTCTATCCCCCTGTAAATGATATCTGATTGACACATCGATACAAGTATCCCATAGATAATTTAATATAAACTTAACATAGGATAAGTCATACGGATAAGACCAGTTACTAATTTCGCAACAAATTACAGACAAATGGAAAATGTATACATTTTTGTTCTGATAGCACTGGCTCTTCTGGCTATATCAGACCTTGCCGTAGGAGTGGCGAACGATGCAGTGAACTTCCTCAACTCGGCATTCGGATCAAAAGTTGCTCCCGTAAAAGTCATTCTGCTGATAGCTTCGGTGGGTGTGCTTGTAGGGGCTACTTTTTCATCAGGCATGATGGAGATAGCCAGAAAAGGCATATTCAATCCGGCTGCCTTTTCCTTCAGCCATGTTATGATAATTTTCGTAGCAGTTATGATTACTGATATAATCCTGCTCGATCTCTTCAACACCCTTGGCCTTCCAACTTCAACTACGGTCTCAATTATTTTCGAACTGCTCGGAGCGAGCGTTGGCGTTGCCCTGGTAATAGTATCGGCCGACCCTGACAGCTCAGGCATTTCTGGCTATATCAACTCTTCAGGCGCCCTAACAATTATCTCAGGTATACTTCTTTCCATTGTAGTTGCCTTCACCGTGGGAATGGTTATCCAGTATATCACGAGAGTGATCTTTTCTTTCAACTATGAAAGCAACTTCCGTTACCTTGGCTCAATATGGGGAGGCATAGCAATTACTGCCATTACATACTTTATAATTATAAAGGGAGCCAAGGGTTCCGCCCTGATGAAACCGGAAATGGTTGAATGGATAATGAACAATAGTGGTAAGCTGATGCTCTTCAGCCTTGCCGGCTGGACGATCTTTCTTCAGGTGCTGTATTCCCTTTTCAGGGTCAATATACTAAAGATTATTGTTCTTGTAGGGACATTCTCACTGGCTATGGCATTTGCAGGCAACGACCTGGTAAACTTCATAGGCGTCCCGCTTGCCGGCTATGAATCGTTCAAGCTATGGGTAGCCAGTGGAGAAGCTCCTGAGATGTTCAGCATGACCGGTCTGGCAGGAGCTATCAAAACACCTACAGCCTTCCTCCTGCTGTCAGGACTGGTCATGGTTCTTGCTCTCTGGTTTTCAAAGAAAGCACGCTCGGTAACGCAGACCGAAATAAACCTGAGCAGGCAGGATGAAGGTATTGAGAGATTTGAATCGACACTGTTTTCACGCCTCCTTGTCAGACAGGGAGTGGGTATCGGCAGATTCTTCAGTTTTATACTGCCCGACAGGTTAATAGCCTGGCTTGACAGCCGATTTGACATGACTGAGTCGGCCAGAAAACAGAAAGAACAGGGAGCAAAGTTTGACTTGCTTAGAGCTTCTGTGAACCTGACAGTGGCAAGTGCCCTGATCGCAATAGGAACTTCATATAAACTCCCCCTTTCTACTACATATGTTACTTTTATGGTAGCAATGGCCACCGCGCTGGCAGACAGATCATGGGGACGTGAAAGTGCGGTTTACAGAATATCAGGTGTCGTTACAGTCGTATTGGGTTGGTTCATAACAGCCTTTGCAGCATTTACCATCTCATTGCTGGTGGCCCTTTTCCTGAGCAAAACAGGATTGGTGGGTATTCTGATCCTGCTGCCTGTGGTTGTAACAATAATTCTGTACAGCTACCTTGCCCATAGAAAAAGGACCAAAAAGGAGGAAGAGACCGAAAAGAAATATGTTGCTTTAAAGAGCAAAGCGTCAGATTATGTTCCCGAGTGCCAGAATTATTTGATTTCCAATATAATAATGATGTCAGGACTGTTTGATAAAAGCATTATTGGCCTGATAAGGGAAGATCGCAAACGGCTGAAATCGGTGCGCAAATCAGTTGCTGAAATGAATCAGGACATTAAACGGCGCAAAGACTCAGTTCATCTCTTTATAAGAAAGATAAGTGAGGAACATATAGAATCAGGTGCTTTTTACGTACAGGTCTTTGACTATCTGAGAGAGGCAGGCCACTCAATAACCTATCTGACGGGTCCGATCTTCAATCATGTTGAGAATAACCACCCCCCCCTGTCGCTGAATCAGCAGAAAGAGCTGAGAGGCCTTAGTCTGGAGTTCAACGAGTACAGCAATTTTATCATATATGTCTTGAAGTCAGGCAATTTTGATGAGTTAAGCGGAATGCTTGCCAAACAGTCTCAGTTTATTGCTGCTATTGAGGGAATTAAAAAGAAGCAGCTCAGCAGGATCAAAAAGGGAGAAAGCGGCACCAAGGCGGGAGTCCTGTACCTGAATGTTCTCAACGAGTCAAAGAACCTTGCACTTCAGTTAGGCAACCTTATTAAAGCCTACCGTGATTTCAGCAGATCAATGACGAAATGACGTGACTGCTGAAAAGATTTATAAAGGGAGGCCGGTGTGGTCTCCCTTTATTTATACTTTTGTAGAAAAAAGTGAGATGTTCTCAAACCAGCCACTGGCAGAAAGACTAAGACCCAACAATCTCGATAATTATTTCGGGCAGCCTCATCTTGTCGGCCGTGGCAGTGTGCTGAGAAAAATAATAGAATCAGGAAACCTGCCTTCATTTATTCTTTGGGGACCACCGGGAGTTGGTAAGACAACACTTGCCGTAATAATAGCAAATCAGCTTAACAGGCCCTTCTACAGGTTATCAGCAGTCAATTCCGGCGTAAAGGAGGTGAGGGAATGCATCGAAAAGGCCCGTAATGCAAGATTCCTCGATCAACCCAATCCAATTGTCTTCATCGATGAGATACACCGGTTTAACAAATCGCAGCAGGATTCACTTCTCGGGGCAGTCGAACAGGGTGTGATAACCCTGATAGGTGCCACAACCGAAAATCCCTCCTTTGAAGTCATTGCCCCTCTCCTTTCACGTTGCCAGGTGTTTATTCTAAAGCCACTCGATGATGAGGTTCTGAGAAAGATGATTGACAATGCACTGAAGCATGACTATTACCTGAAAAAATTCAGTATCAATATACTGGAAGATGATGCATTGATACGATTAGCCGGCGGGGATGCCAGAAAACTTTACAATGCCCTTGAGCTGTCAATATCCCTTGAGGCCGGAGAAGCAGGTGAAGATGCCATACTGGAAATAACCAACGAGAAGGTACTCGACCATGTACAAAAAAACCTGGCCCTCTATGACAAACAGGGAGAGATGCATTATGACATAATTTCCGCCTTCATCAAGTCAGTAAGAGGCAGCGATCCCAATGCAGCGGTGTACTACCTTGCAAGAATGGTTGAAGGAGGTGAAGATCTGAAGTTTATTGCACGCCGCCTTGTCATACTTGCAGCTGAGGATATAGGACTGGCCAATCCCAACGCACTTATGCTGGCCCAGTCAGCCTTTGAAGCTGTCAACGTTACAGGCTGGCCTGAATCAAGAATTATACTTTCAGAAATTGCCATTTACCTTGCCACATCTCCCAAGAGTAACAGTGCATATATGGCCATCAACAAAGCACAGGAGGAAGTTCAGAAAACCGGGAATCTTCCGGTGCCGCTCCATCTCAGGAATGCACCCACAAGCCTGATGAAAGAGGCCGGATACGGTAAAGACTATAAATACGCCCATAACTATGAAAATCACTTCGTCAGGGACAATTACCTCCCTGATGCTGTCGCCGGCAACTCTTTCTATGTTCCGGGTGACACAAAAAGAGAAGAAGAAATAAAAATACGTCTCAGGGATATGTGGAAAGGAATCTATGACTATTAATGATTATATTTACTTTCTAATCCTTAGTTATTATAAACCCACTTAGTATTTATATAAACCAGCTTAAGATGAAAAGATCAATTATTATCATGCTTATGATTGTGGCTATCATGCCACTTAACGCGCAGACACTTGAAGAAATCGTAAAGAAGAACTATGAGGTCTCTGCAATGGAAGCATACAGAAATGCAACTACCCTACAGATTACAGCCAAGGCTTACCAGGGTGGCATGGAGATACCTACAATTATCTCAATTAAGAAGCCCAATATGGTAAGGATTGAGATGACCGTTCAGGGAATGTCAGTAATTCAGGCATATGATGGTGCCCGGGGGTATATGATTAATCCCATGATGGGCAGCAGTGATGCAATTGACCTTCCCCCAGCAGATGCAGCTAAACTTAAGGATCAGGTCATGTTTTCCGCTGACCTGGAAGCATATCTCAAAGATAATATTCTGGAAATGGCAGGTGAAGCAGCAGTCGACGGAAAACCTGCATGGAAAATAAAAGCAACAATGCCTGGCGGAGAAATAGTAACAGTCTATATAGACAAGTCGTCATACCTGCAGGTGAAGTCAGAAACTAACGTTAACCAGATGGGTATGGAAATGGCTGTTGAAACATATATTTCTGACTATACCGACTTTGAAGGATTGAAGTTTCCAAGAACAACGACAACCTATGCCAATGGTACGGAAATGGCAATGATAATGATTGACAAAGTAGTCAAGAATATTCCAATGGATGATAATATGTTTAAACTTAAGTAGTTAAAACAATAATGTACAAAAGGCGCTCCGATTGAAGCGCCTTTTTTTATATTCAAACAAAGCAGCCGGTCTGTAAGCCGGGTTCTGTCCAGTAGCTCTCTCTCAGAAAGAGGCTGCTACGGTTTCCGTCATTTATCTTGGCCGTTCATTACTGGACGGCTCATGCGACCTACCCCCCGGCTCGGACGAGCAACCCTCAGGCGCCGGTATACATGGTCTTACAACCCATGGGACGTACGGCTTCCTGCATCACTGCAGGAACCGGTGAGCTCTTACCTCACCTTTTCACCCTTATCCGACCAAAATGGTCAGGACGGTTATTTTCTGTTACGCTGCCATACCCTTGCGGATATCTTCCCGTTAGGAAACATGGTGCTCTTTGTTGCCCGGACTTTCCTTTCCGAAACGATCTGTAACGGAACGACGGAACGACCTGCTGCGCTGCAAAGATAACAAAACCTATTAATAATACGCTACACTCTTGACATTCAGGAATTCACAGAAACCTTCATACGACAATTCCCTGCCAAAGCCTGATTCCTTCACACCTCCGAAGGGCAGAGCCGGATCTGACCTCATGAATCCGTTTACCGCAATACTGCCCGTATCAAGAAGCTCTATCATCTCATCAGCAAGTTCCTTATCATTTGTCCAGACTGATGCCCCGAGCCCAAACCGGCTACCATTGGCAATGGTTGCGGCCTCTTCGGCTGTCCAGAACCTGAAAATCGGTGCTACCGGTCCGAATACCTCTTCCAAAGCAACAGGAGCCAGCCGCGGAATATCAGTCAAAACCGTCGGCTCATAAAATGCAGGTCCGTGAATACCCGGCCGGCCGCCGGAAAGAAGGGTTGCTCCCATCTCAACACTCTCTCTCACCTGTCTGTCTATCTCATTCATTGCATTAACATTGACAAGAGGCCCTATGAATACTGCGGGATCAGCAGGGTCACCCCTTTTCATCCCTGCCACAAGCTCAAGGAATCTGTCAGTAAAGCGGTCATATACTGATTGGTGGACAAGCAGACGTTTTGCTGCAATACAACTCTGGCCGCAATTCTGGAATCTTCCTGTGACAGCGCCCTCTGCTGCCTTTTCAATATCAGCATCAGGAAAGACAATGAATGGGTCGCTGCCGCCAAGCTCAAGTATACATTTACGGATATACTTACCTGCCAGTGAGGCGACCTTTGAACCAGCTTCATTACTTCCGGTAAGTGCAACACCCCGGATCTCAGGCAGGGCAATTAATCTTTCAATCTGCTCATGGTCAGGTAACAAAACCCTGAAAAGTGATTCAGGAAAACCTGCTTCCTTCATGGCTGCCTCAATTGCAAATGCACATGAAGTAACATTTGATGCATGTTTTAGCACCGCCGCGTTGCCGCCGGCAACAGCCGGCAAAACAAACCTGAAAACCTGCCAGTAGGGATAATTCCATGGCATTACCCCCAGTATCAGACCCTGTGGATCATATCTGACATAACTCCTTTCAGCTGACGAAATGCGCTCCCCGGGCGTGAGAAACTCTTCCAGCCTGGAGGCATAGTACCTGCTGAGGAGCGCACACTTTTCAACCTCAGCCAGTGCCTGCTGAACAGGCTTGCCCATCTCTGATACCATCAGCGATGCATGGTACTCCCTCTTCTGTACAAGCACTTCCGATAAATTCTCAAGAAGCCTGATTCTTTCAGTGACAGAAGAAGATTTCCACTCTCCCCATCTCCTGTGAGTCTCTTTTATCTTATCAGCCAGCTCGCTGTCATTGTCTGAAGGCCAGCTGCCAATCTTCTCCAGGGTGTAAGGATTAATACTGATATAAGCCATATATTTTCCGCCTTTTGTTTGAAGCTATATATTAAGTGAACCTGTCACGAAGGATAACAAAAATAGTTAAATTTGCTCCATTTCTGAATTGTAATTGTGAGTATTCAGTAAAGTGACATAGTATTACCTAAATTATTTTGTGATCAGAATACTGTAATGAAAAATATCAATCTGGAGGATTACTCCTACACTCTTCACGAATCAAAAATAGCAAAATACCCCCTGAAGGAAAGAGATCAGTCATCTCTCCTGCTAAGCCTCTCAGGAAAAATATCTCATGACAAGTTCCGGAATATAGTCAACTACCTCTCCGGTAATGACATCCTGGTGTTTAACGACAGTCGGGTTGTCAGGGCCAGAATCCATATGAAAAAAGAGACCGGAGCAATGATCGAGGTCTTTTGTCTCGAACCGCACCTGCCAATCGACTTTGAAAGGAATTTCGCATCGTACGGACCGGTTAAATGGAAGTGCCTGATTGGCAACCTGAAAAAATGGAAAAGCGGACTGATATCCAAAAAGTTCACTCATAATGGAACCGAGCGATATGTATGGGCCAAACGCCTTGAAAAAGCAGGCGACTCCTGGATAGTAGAATTTGACTGGAATGACAAATCACTGACATTCAGTGATGTATTGACACTTACCGGCAGAATACCGATCCCTCCATACTTAAACCGTCCGGATGAAGATTTAGACATTGACAGGTATCAGACAATATATTGTAAAACTGATGGTTCCGTAGCTGCACCTACAGCAGGACTTCACTTCACGGAACGCGTCTTGAAGGATATTGAGAGTAAAGGTATTAAGAAGACATCGGTTACCCTGCACGTCAGCTCAGGAACTTTCAAACCTGTTAAAGGTCTGAATATCACCGATCATGAGATGCATACCGAGCATTTCTATGTTACACCGGAGTCTATAGAGGCGATTAAGTCCGGACGGGTAATATCTGTTGGAACCACCAGTCTCAGAACACTTGAAAGTATCTACTGGATCGGAGTAAACCTCATATCAGCCAGATTCAATCCTGCCATCGGTCCATACGTCGGGCAATGGGATCCTTACGGTCCTCACCGTGATATATCCTCTGCTGAAGCTCTCGATGCCGTACTCGGTTATATAGAATCACTGCCGACGCGAATACTCGAAGCCAGAACAAGCCTGATAATAGTGCCGGGATACCGTTTCAGGATTGTAAAAGGACTAATAACCAATTTTCATCAGCCTAAAAGCACCCTGTTACTGCTGCTTGCTGCCTTTGCCGGTGAGAGGTGGAGGGAGATATATGATTACGCCCTCAAGAACGATTTCAGGCTTCTGAGCTACGGAGACAGCTCCCTGATAATTCCCTGAGATATACAGACCTGGTGATAAATATAACGGGAAAGCCCTTATTCAGCTGTTATGCCGTGAAATCCAATAATATTACGATTTCATCAGTCGCTTGAGTAAAGATACAAACTCAGAAATATCCTCTTCCGTGGTATCCCAGCTTGTCATCCACCTGTATTCAGATATCTCCTCATTCCAGGGATAGAAGAAAAAATGTTTCCCAAGCTCTTCAGCAACAGTTGAAGGGATTATAACAAAAATCCCATTTGACTCAACCTTCTGCGTTACGGTCACTCCCTCTATGCCGCGAATTTCATTGTAAAGCCTCTGTGCCATTGCATTAGAATGTGAAGCCAGCTCCTTCCAGAGATCATTTCTGAACCATGCAATGAATTGTGCCGAAATGAACCTCATCTTCGAAGCCAGGTGCATTCCCTGCTTTCTTATGTACATGAAATCATCAGCCAGACCTGACCTCAGAAAACAGACAGCCTCACCGGCCATCATGCCGTTTTTTGTCCCGCCGAAAGAAAGAATATCCACACCGGCATCGGTTGTAAAACTCCTGAACGGAAGAGACAGGGAAACCGCTGCATTTGAGATGCGGGCACCATCCATATGCAGTAACATATTATGCTCATGTGCAAAATCTGCCAGCAGCCTTACCTCTTCCGGCCTGTAGACTGTTCCCATTTCAGTAGTCTGCGATATTGATATAACTTTTGGCTGAGAGTGGTGTTCAAAGCCAAAGCCGTGCATGTGTCTTTTAAGAAGGCCCGGTGTCAGCTTCCCGTCAGGGGTATCTACGGTGAGGACTTTGCATCCCGAAAACTTTTCAGGAGCCCCGCACTCATCCTGCTCGATATGGGCAGTAAATGCTGTAATAACTGAATTCCATGGGCGGGTAACCGCTGTAATCCCGAGTACATTGGCCCCGGTTCCGTTAAAAACAAAAAATACTTCACAATCGTTTCCAAAATGGTTTCTGAAGATACCCTCTGCCTCACGGGTATATATATCGTTCCCATAACCTATTGTATGACCGTTATTTACACGCGCCATCTCTTCAAGTACCAGAGGATGAACACCTGCATTGTTATCACTTGCAAAGCCTCTTTTGTTCATTGATCGGAAATTTTGATTACGGATTGCAAAAATAACCTCTATTTCCGTTTTTACCCACAAAGCCGTCCTCAAATCAATATTTGACCCTTAAAAAAAAAGGGTGCGTCTGGTTATTGTTTCAAATTCCTTTCTATTTTTAGACTCTGTTTATCAATTAACTAAAGCTTTGAATATGAGCGGGAAATTTGAAACGATAGATGTCATTATCTTTGCGGCCTACGCGCTGGGAATCATTGGATTGGGTTTATGGGTTTCACGGTTCAAAAAAGGGGCCGAAAGAAATGCAGAGGACTATTTTCTTGCCAGCAAAAGACTTCCATGGTGGGCAATAGGTGCATCGCTGATCGCCGCAAACATATCTGCCGAACAGTTTATAGGCATGTCGGGGTCTGGTTTTGCAATAGGCCTTGCAATCGCGTCATATGAATGGATGGCGGCAATTACCCTCATTATTGTAGGTAAGTATTTCCTGCCAATTTTCATTGAAAAAGGGATTTACACTATACCCGAGTTCGTTGAGCAAAGATTTAATACCACTTTGAAAACAATACTCGCAGTTTTCTGGATATCTCTTTTTGTTTTTGTCAATCTGACTTCTGTGTTGTTTCTGGGAGCCAAGGCCCTTGATACGGTAATAGGCAATGGAGACGGACAGATGATTACCATTGCAATATGGGGCCTTGCCTTCGTTGCAGCTGCCTACTCCCTCTACGGCGGGCTGTCAGCAGTAGCATGGACAGACATAGTGCAGGTTGTTCTTCTGGTTACCGGTGGATTGATTACAACCATGATAGCACTCGATAAGGTCACCCCCGATGGGGGCATTATTGAAGGCTTCAGGCATGTATATGATACTGCCGGAGACAAATTCCATATGATACTTAAAAAGGACAATCCTGAGTTTGCCAATCTGCCGGGCATAGCCGTGCTTATCGGGGGAATGTGGGTGGCTAACCTATACTACTGGGGATTCAACCAGTATATTATCCAGAGAACACTTGCCGCAAAATCGCTGAAGGAGGCACAGAAAGGTATTGCATTCGCGGCTTTCCTTAAAATGCTACTGCCACTGTTCGTGGTAATTCCCGGTATCATAATGTACGTTATCTTTTCGCAGCAACCGGGAACTACGGTAATTGAGGGTGTCAGCGAAGCATTTACGAAAGCTGACGGAACAATCAACTTCGACAAATCCTATCCGTGGCTTATCGGGAATTTTATTCCCGTAGGCCTTAAGGGTCTCGTTGTGGCGGCACTGGCAGCTGCCATTGTATCGTCACTGGCGTCTATGCTGAATTCAACTGCTACCATTTTTACAATGGATATATACAAACCCTATTTCAATGTTGGTGCTTCTGACAGAAAGACTGTTACCGTGGGAAGAATTGCTGTCGGAGTTGCTCTTCTTACTGCCTGCCTTATCGCACCACTGCTGGAGAGCATTCCACAAGCTTTTCAGTATATCCAGGAATATACAGGAATGGTTAGTCCGGGTGTGCTGGCCGTATTCCTGCTGGGCCTGTTCTGGAAGAAAACCAATACCAGGGGAGCCATAACCGGAGCCATACTGTCAATACCGGTTGCAGCTCTTCTCAAGACAAAGGCCGTAGCACTGCCTTTCCTCGACCAGATGTTCTACACAACCATAATCACCATGGCAATTATAATCATGGTAAGTCTCTCTACCAACAAGAGTGACGATGACGGAAAGGGAATTATGCTTACCTCTGAGACCTTTAAAACCAGCAGGGCATTTAATATCTCAGCATATATTATCTGCATTCTGCTAGCACTACTATACACTGTGTTTTGGTAGGTAAAGGTCACACCCTCATCAGGCGAATCGTAATTGATGCTTCGCTGACTGAAGTACAAGTCTAACCGGTGAAATGCTGACAGTAATGAGGTATTTTATCTTTCTGAGTTATAAGGGTACCGGCTTTCATGGATGGCAACGCCAGCCAGAAGCTATGACAGTTCAGCAACTCATTGAAAAGGTCTTAAGCCTCAAGCTGGGAGCAGATACCCCGGTAACGGGTGCGGGACGGACTGATACAGGGGTGCATGCACAATATTACTGTGCCCATTTTGACTCTGACAGAACCGATCTGGCAGGTAACAGCGATTTTGTGCACAGCCTGAATAGTTTTCTGCCCTCTGAAGTGGCAATCAGGAAAATAGTGCGGGTAACTCATGATGCAAGCGCGAGATATAGTGCTGTTTCAAGAACCTATATTTACAGGATACTTAGGGAAAAAGATCCGTTTCTGGCAGATACCGGCTGGTGTTATACAGGTGATCTTGATGTTGAATCAATGAATCATGCAGCCGGCATATTACTTGAATATACTGACTTTGCCAGCTTTTGCAGATCAAACAGCGATGTCAGAACCACCATATGCAGAATAACCGAGGCAGTTTGGTATCAGAACCAGCATATTCTGGAATTCAGGATAACTGCAGACAGATTCCTCAGAAATATGGTCAGGGCCATTGCCGGAACAATGATTAATATCGGCCAGGGCAAGTTATCACCAGATGAATTCAGGCAAATAATTGAGGCAAGAGACCGGACGAAGGCAGGACAATCTGCTCCAGCTCAAGGACTTATGCTTACAGATATAAGGTACTCTGAGGAGATATTTATTGACTAAAGATCTGTACTGTTCCAGATATCCCAGGCTCTGTCGGCCTGTGACTCAAGCATATTCTGACCATTCATAACCCTGCAGCCTCGCCTCACACCCTCCTCCATGAATTTTGTAACTGCCGGATTGTAAACCAGGTCATAGAGAAAGTTGTTATGCGACAATAAATCATAATCTAAGGGCGGCTTAGCCTCAGTGTCCGGGAACATGCCAACAGGAGTCGTATTTATTATCAGTTTCGAACCGGATATCATCTCAGCAGTAAGTTCTTCATAAATGATTTTATCCCGGGCAGGATGCCTCGATACCACATAGTAACTAATGTCAAGCAATCTTAGTGCGCAGGCAACGGCTGCTGATGCTCCTCCGCTTCCCAGGATCAGAGCCCTGTCTGTATCTTCCTTAATATCATCAGGCAATGAAACTATGAATCCGTAAACATCAGTGTTGAATCCTTCAAGCAACAACCCGGCACCTGATCTGCGAGCTCTGATGACATTTACCGCTCCGGCTTCCTTTGCCGTATCATCAAGTAAATCAAGATATTTTATTACTTCCTGTTTCCATGGGATTGTAATATTCAATCCTTCCAGGTTCGGGTCAGTTTCGAAAAGATGTCTTATCTGACCAGCTTCTCTGACGGGATACAATTCATATTTACAGCCTGTTATATTCTTCTGTTTGAATTTACTATTGAAGTAACCAGGAGAAAATGAATGTTCAAGTGGAAATCCCGCCAGACCAAAATGCCTCATACTTTCTCTTTTTTACCAGCAGCATTTACAGACACAAGAAGCAGGATGCCTGCAAAAAAGACAATAAGGGAAGGCACCAGCATCGGATCCCCTGCTCCTGACAACCTGTATGTGCCGGGCAAGATATTCTTTTCAGCCAGTACAATTACTTCACCATGGGCACCCTCCATAAAAGATGTAACCAGCTTCCATGGCCAGACTTTGTTTAGTGATCCAATCATGAAACCTGCCAGAGTGGTAATAGTGACAGAATGGTAGTTATGCAGCAACCAGCTCAGAAGATTCGAAAAGAGTACCAGTCCGGTTACCGCACCTGCAATAAAGATCAGCAAAACCGGGAAGTTAAGTTCGCTTACAGCTGTTATTATAAATATGTATTTACCGAGCAAAAGGAGTATAAATGCGCCAGAAATACCCGGAAGTATCATTGCACATATTCCTATTGAACCTGAAATGAAGATGAACCACCATGTCTCAGGTGTTGAAGCAGGAGAAATGGTTGTAATCAGCCAGGCTGCAATAACGCCGGAGAAAAATGCAATCCATTCTTTCGTCCTGATCTTCCCTGCTGTTCTTATGACGTAGTAAGATGAGGCAAGTATAAGGCCAAAGAAAAATGACCATATAACTATCGGGTAGGTTGCAAGAAGCCATTTCATCAATTTTGCCAGAGAGAATATGCTTATCGCCACACCTCCAAATACAGACAATAAAAACCAGAAATTGATTTTATTGAATAATTCTGACCACCTGCCCGTGAAAAATAGTTTCAGCGCTTTTAAGTCAATCGATTTAACCGATTCGATCAACTCCTCATAAATACCTGATATAAAAGCTATTGTGCCGCCCGACACACCGGGAACAACATCAGCGGCGCCCATTCCTGCTCCCTTAAGAATGAGTTTCAGATAATCGAATGGTTTCCTCATCAGCAGATTATTTTATCAGGTGATCCGGAAGAAATTGAAAGAAAGTATCACCTCGCAATCCGCATCTCAGTGATTCCAGTGGTATAATCTCTGCCGGGGCAATGTTTCCGAGATTGACATCAGCACCAAAATGCCTGATGAACCAGGCCTGTTGTGATTTTTCCGGAGCCTCCCAGATTACGTTTTCAGTCCCTACTTCCTCTGAGATTATGCTTATAAGCTCGTTATTGACAGACCCGTCGTCATTGTATATCCCAATTGTACCAGACTCTCTTGCCTCGGCTATAACCTTCACTGATCCGGCCTGAAGCTCTTCCTTCATCATGGCAACCCATTGTTCGGGCGTGTAGACTACATCTTTTTTTTTGGAACCTACCTCAGATATTACTGTAAACTTCTTCGATAACTTCTCGATATAACCCAGTTTCTCTTTTCTATCCATTTCCCAGGAACCGTCAGAGACCTCCACTAATGTTATACCGCTGTTTTGCACATAACTTACAAACTCGCCGAACATATTCCTTACTGCAAATATTTCAAACATGGTTCCCCCGAAATAAGGGACAGTACCTGCATTAAGATATATATCAATTTTCTCGCGGCAACCAGGAGTAAGGTAAGCAGTTCCGAAGCCCAGTTTTACAAAATCGGTATACAGTTTTCCCACGGACATGAAGTCCTCAGCCTGCCTGATGCTTAAACCCTTATCCATAACCATGGTAAGACGCTTTGACCTGGGTTTTGCCTGACGGTCAGGAATAAAGGGAATTTTAATCTCCATATCAGATGTTTTTAATCAGTTCCCTTAATTGATCTGTAAGAAGGTTGTCGGGATAAAAGAACCTGAAATCGTTGAAAAGCTCATTATCAGCGCCTGATGCACGTTGAAGGTCATCATACGCTTCCCTGGTTTTTCCGGCAGCCAGATGGCATCCGGCAAGTATGTAGTTGAGTCCCGGAACATCACCAACTATACGGTGGGCTTTCTCGAAATGACGCAAAGCTTTTATTTCCGAACCCGTCTGAAACACTATACTGGCCAGATCAATCCATGCCTCATCAAAAAACGGATCTGCCTTGAGGGCCTTTTTTAGATTCCTGATACATTCCTTTATCCTGCCAAGCGAAAAGAAGGTCTTAGCCAGCATATGGTACGACTCAGGATTCTTGTCATCAAGTCTTATGCATTTTCCGAACAGCATAACCGCATCATTGAAGGCACCTGTACGGAATGCCACGATGCCCAGGCCAAACCATGCTTCTGTATATTCAGGAGTATCTTCAATGGCGTCCTGAAAATACTTTCTTGCCATATCAAACTGATCCAGTTTTTCATAGCATTCAGCGATATAGGTCATAGCTTCAGGACTCTCACTTTCAAGGTCAAGATACTCATGATAAGCAGAGAGCGCCTCTTCATATCTCTCCTGGTTGCAGAGAATATTTCCCTTGTTGAAAAGGGCAAATGTATTGACAGGATTAACGGCGAGTGAATAATCATAGGCTCTGAGTGCCTTATCATATTCTTCAAGTTTATTATAGACTATGCCGATATTGTACCATGCACTGTCTGATAAGGGCTCCTCCTCAAGGTACGTTTCGTAATATCTTGCTGCATTAATAAGATCGCCTGTTTTTTCATATGCAAAAGCCAGATCGTAATAATGTGCATGAAAGTAAGGTTCCTTTTCGATCAGTTTATGCATATAGAAAATCATATCCTCATAGAAATTCAGGTTTTGAAGGATACTGGTTACAGCATAAAGTGTGTTTTCGGGCTCTTCAGTATCCGTCATGATTGCAGTATCAAACATCCTCCTTGCACCTGCGATATCACCCAACATACCCAATGCCGTTCCTTTGATAAGATATATCTCATGATTTCCGGGTTCCAGGTTCTCCAGCTTCCTGAGCAGCCTGAGTGTCTCAACCGCCCTGCCCTTATCAAGCCATACCCTTGCCTGTCTCAACTGTATTGATACTGAATTAGGATGCTGATATACTGCAAGTTCAGCAGCATCCTGTGCCTTGGCGGGATTATTGCACTCCAGGTAATAATCAATAATCAACTCAAAATCAGAAACATCGAAAAACAAATTCTCATTATTCTTCCTCATCCTCTCATAGCGTCTTATCACATCCGCTATATCCTCTTCATGTGCGAATCCAAATCTCTCCTCTTCCATAGGATCTAAAAAATATGGCTGTAAAAATACATCTTTTTGACAGAAGACGAAACTGTAAATCTACCAGTTATGAACAGGTGTCATATTTTTTTCACCTGTGACGCAACCAGAAACCACACATTTTCATCTTATAGTTGTAAAGTGACACCTCTAAACCTATAATATCATACCCTTAAATTAACCTGAATTCAACCTTCATGAAAGCCGGGACCTTAAAAATCCCGGTTTTTTTGCTTTATTTTGACGTATCTTTGTGATAAACAAGTTTTGCCATGACTAAGAAAAAGTATATCGGTCTGACAGTTACAGCAGTGATATTATTATCAGTAATAATATCGCCATCATGTAATAAACCGCGTGAGATGCTTTATCTGTTCGGGACATTCCCTGACACCTGTATCAATCTCTCGGGCATAAACACACAGTATGATGATTATAATATGGATCTGGGCATAATATGTAACGCTTCATCTGCCATATTTTCTTCAAACCGGAATTCACAGGGAGGCCAATTTGATCTGGTCACCGGCCTGATTGAGTATTCGTTTGACAAGTACACCGGTCTTTTTGATATAAGATCGGAGATGTTGAGTGACCTCTACCTCACAGCCCTTGTCACAGCCGCTAATACTGAATTTGACGATCTCGGTCCCTACAGGATGTTAAGCAGGGAGGAGAGTTATGAATACCTTTTCATTACAACCGGGGGAACCGGAGGAGATATGGATATCAAATACATGAGATACCTGCCCGATCTAAGTCCTGTTATCCCTGACTTTGGATCCTTACAGCCAATGAATGTGATTAACTCTTCAGATGATGATGGTTACATCTCTTTTGATGTTGCACAGGAGAGGTTGTTTTTCCATTCAGACAGGGAGGGTGTATTCAATATATTTACCACCCAAAAGCCTCAGGGAGTATCTCATTATGAGTGGTTTGCTGGAGAAACAGCGACAGTTACCAGAATCGACAGCATAAACAGCGAGTATGATGACAAATGTCCTCTGGTAATCAGGAATCTAATGGTATTCACATCGAACCGCCCCGGAGGCCTGGGAGGATATGATCTCTATTATTCAATCTACAAAGATGGTAAATGGGGCTCTCCGATAAACTTCGGCCCGACAGTAAATAGTGAATCAGACGAATACAGACCTGTTGTCGGCTACCACCCTGATTTTTCCAACTACTTTCTGATATTCTCATCAGACAGGCCCGGTGGTGTAGGTGGTTTCGACATCTGGTTTGCAGGTATTGAAATTCCCGGTCAGCCTGCAATTATAATGAAATAGAGGATTACCTCAACGAACAGGCAAGCAGGGTGTTCCTTAACAGAGATACTATGGTCATTGGTCCCACCCCCCCTGGTACCGGCGTTATATAACCGCAACGGGGAGCAACCGATTCAAAGTCCACATCACCCATAAGTTTCCATCCTGACTTTGTCTTATCGCTCCTGACCCTCGTGGTTCCGACATCAATAACTGTTGCTCCCTCCTTGACCATATCGGCAGTAACAAAACCAGGGCTCCCCAATGCTGCAACAAGGATATCGGCTTCAGAGCAAATCTCCTTTATGTTCTCTGAGCGGCTGTGAACGACAGTCACAGTAGCATCAACACCTTTACGGGAGAGTAATACACTCAGAGGCCTGCCAACTATGTTGCTTCTGCCAATGATTACACATCTCTTCCCACTGGTTTCTATCCGGTATCTTTCCAGAAGCTCCATGATACCATATGGAGTAGCTGAAATAAAGGATGGAATGCCCAGAAGCATACGACCCAGGTTGACGGGATGAAAACCATCCACATCTTTTCCGGGAAGTATCGATTCAGTTATTCTTTCTTCATTTATATGAGAAGGTAATGGTAACTGTACAATGAAGCCATCGATCGAATCATTTTCATTAAGCTCTTTCACCTGATTGAGTAATTCCTGCTCTGTTACTGTTTCAGGCAACCTTATCAGTGTTGATTCGAAGCCGACCTCCTCACAAGACCTCACCTTGTTGGCAACATATGTCTCGCTGCCGCCATCGTTGCCTACCAGAACCGCAGCCAGATGAGGCACCTTCAATCCTGATTTCCTGCGACTGAGAACCTCGTCAGCAATTTCCTTCTTAATGTCGGAAGCAACCTGCTTCCCATCTATGATCTTGTACATAACAGATATGTTTTAACGCCTTCCTGCCAGTTTTGCGAGATTTCCGCCCCCACGGGTAGTCATCTGCTTCATCATTTTCCTTGTCTCCTCAAACTGCTTCAGCAACCGGTTCACCTCCTGAACCGTTGTTCCGCTTCCCTCTGCTATACGCTTCCTTCGGCTTCCGTTAATTATATCGGGTGCAGCCCGTTCTACAGGAGTCATACTCCTGATAATCGCTTCCACCCCCTTGAATGCATCATCGTCAATATCAAGGTTCTTGATGGCTTTACCTGCTCCCGGTATCATAGACATCAGATCCTTGACATTACCCATCTTCTTAATCTGCTGAATCTGATTAATAAAATCGTTAAAATCAAACTGATCGCGTGCAATCTTCTTCTGCAGTTTTCTTGCCTCCTCAGTATCAAACTGTTCCTGCGCTTTCTCAACGAATGAGACAATGTCGCCCATTCCGAGAATTCTGTCAGCCATCCTTGATGGATAAAATATATCAATGGCATCAAGCTTCTCCCCTGCACTTATGAATTTAATGGGCTTGTTTACCACTGATCGTATTGAAAGAGCAGCTCCTCCTCTGGTATCTCCGTCAAGCTTGGTAAGTACCACGCCATCAAAATCGAGTCTTTCATTAAACTCACGGGCCGTGTTGACAGCATCCTGTCCCGTCATGGAATCAACAACAAAGAGTATTTCATGAGGATTGACTGACTTCTTGATTGATGCTATCTCCTCCATCATCTGCTCATCAATTGCCAGCCGGCCTGCCGTATCTATAATGACAAGATCGTGACCACTCTTTTTTGCCTCCCTGACGGCATTGGTCGCTATTGAGACCGGATTTTTGCTGCCTTCTTCGGTATAGACGGGCACAGATATCTGCTCTCCAAGCACCTTAAGCTGGTCAATGGCCGCAGGCCTGTATATGTCTCCGGCAACAAGAAGCGGATTTTTTCCTCTCTTGCTCTTAAGCATACCTGCCAGTTTGCAGCTAAAAGTAGTTTTACCCGATCCCTGAAGGCCTGCTATCAAAATTACTGACGGATTGGTTTTAATATTGATCTCACTCTTCTCCCCTCCCATCAGGTCAACCAGTTCATCGTGAACTATCTTGACCATCATCTGTGAAGGCTTGACTGACTTAAGAACATCCTGGCCCAGAGCCTTTTGCTTGACTGTATCTGTAAACTGTTTTGCAATCTTAAAATTGACATCGGCGTCAAGCAAAGCCCTGCGTACCTCCTTCAGAGTCTCCGCAATATTGATTTCGGTTATCCTACCCTGCCCCTTTAGCAGTCTGAACGATCGCTCCAGCTTATCACTTAGGTTCTCAAACATATCACTGAAATTTCATTTTTTCTATCACATTCTGTCAGGCATCTCAATACCCAGCAACCACATTGAAGAGTTAATCACATATGCCAGCTTAACTGAGAGGTGTATCCTGAAATCACGTCTGTCGCTGTCAGGTTCATTCAGTATGGAATACTCATGGTAAAACTGGTTGAACTCCTTTGCAAGGTCATATACGTAGTTTGCTATCAGAGAGGGATTCATCTGGGCAGCGGCATCAGAAACCACAGACGGGTATCTTCTCAGCAGCCTGATTAACTCAGTCTCCTTGGGAACCGGAGATACAATAATATCAGCATAATTCTTTACAGGGAGATTCATCGACCCTGCTTTCTTTAGTACCGAATTAATACGGGCAAAGGTGTACTGAATAAAGGGCCCGGTATTTCCATTGAAATCAACTGACTCTACCGGATTGAAAATCATGTTTTTCTTTGGGTCGACCTTCAGAATAAAGTATTTCAGTGCGCCAAGTCCAACCTTCCTGTATACCTCGCCTTTCTCAACATCGTCAAGGGAATCTAGCTTACCAAGCTCTTCCGAAAGGGCCCTGGCTGTTACCAGCATCTCATCCATAATATCGTCAGCATCAACTACGGTTCCCTCTCTTGATTTCATCTTACCATGAGGCAATTCAACCATACCATATGAAAAATGATTCAATCCACCGGCCCAGGGATATTTCATCTTGGTAAGCAGGGCCCCAAGAACCTGAAAATGATAATTCTGCTCATTTCCAACCACATAGATCATGTGATCAAAACTGTAATCCTCATACCTTATTACAGCAGTACCCAAATCCTGTGTTATGTATACAGCCGTGCCGTCAGCTCTTTGCAACAATTTGTGATCGAGGCCGACATCGGTGAGATCAGCCCACACTGATCCATCTTCATTTCTGTAGAGCAATCCCTTTTCCAGGGCTTCAAGCACTATCTCTTTTCCTCTGAGATAAGTGTCAGACTCATAATATATCCTATCAAACTCAACACCCAATCTATTGTAGGTTACGTCAAATCCTTCGTAGACCCAACCATTCATTTTATGCCACAGAGCTACCGTCTCTTCATCTCCAGCTTCCCATTTTCTAAGCATCTCCCTGGCTTCAGCAATCAGCGGGGCAGTTTCTTTGGCAGCAAAAGGCTCCACTCCCTCTGCCACCAGTCTCTCAACCTCCAGCTTATAGTTGCGCTCAAACATAACGTAGTATTTCCCTACGAGATGGTCACCCTTGATACCTGATGATTCAGGCGTTTCTCCTTCTCCGTGCCGCAGCCATGCCACCATAGACTTACATATATGTATGCCCCGGTCATTGACAATATTTGTTCTGACAACCCTGTTGCCTGTGGCTGAGAGTATCCTGGAGAGAGAAAAACCCAGCAGGTTATTCCTTATGTGACCCAGATGCAAGGGCTTGTTAGTATTCGGCGAAGAGTATTCTACCAGTGTTACCGGTGCATCTTTACCTGGCTCTTTAAATCCGTATTTTTCATTTTTAAATATCTCTCTGAATGTTTCAAGCCAGAAGGTATCTGCAAACACAAGATTAAGGAAACCTTTTATTACGTTAAAGTCTTTTATATAATCATACTTTTCAGCCAGGTATTCCCCTATGGCATTTCCTGTCGCCTCAGGAGTGTTCCTTGAATAACGGGTAAGCGGAAATACTATAACGGTAAAATCACCTTCAAACTCTTTTCTGGTCTCCTGTATCTGTATCGAATCAGGTTCAGGATCACATTCGTACAATCGCTTTACAGCATCAATAATATAATCTTTAAGTCTTCCTTCCATCTGCCATTGATTACCAGCGTGCAAATATAACACTTTATGCCTTATCATCAGATAACCATTCAGGCGTATAAACATATTCTGCCGGCAGTAATACTCATTGCTGAAATAACCTCTATGATTAGATTAAACGATAAAATTATTTGACCATTCAATGTTTCTTTTTGATGAAAGGTTTAGCTTGGAAAATAAAGAAGAGTTATATTTACATAGTTGTTACTACAAGATTATCATCCCGTAATGAAAGAACTGGAAGATTTACACATCGAAGCTACCACAAAAACACCATCGGCAGATTTGATATCACAAACTGGTGAGCTAACACTCACCGGCCGATCTATTCCGGAAAATGCGATACGAGTGTATGAACCGGTTTTTGAATGGGTTAAGGAGTATATTAAGAGTCCCAGACCTGTAACAAACCTGAGACTCAATCTTGAGTATTTCAATACCGCCACCTCCATCTGGATCGCAAAGATAGCCAAAGAATTATCTACCATTTCCAAACCTGATTACGTACTTTTTATCCATCTCTATTTCAGTATTGAGGACTTTGAAGAAATGGAGAGTGATGATATCAAAGAAGAACTTGCACCTATTACCGACATGGTTGCCAACGCCCAGTTAAGCATCGGTATAAAGATTTATGGCATAGATGATAACGGTGTAATCCTGAAGGAGCACCTGGTATTTATGTAATCATTGTTCAACTCCCGCCATCAGATTTTCACCTTTTTGACTAATTTTATTGCATTAATGACTGCCTGACGGTTTATCTTATTATGATGAAAATAACACCTATTGTTATTGAGAATGAACAAATCTGAGAGAATCAGACATGACAGAATGCCGTGCGTGGCAGGAAGATTCTATCCTGCAGTCAGGGAGACACTCGTAGAAGAGCTCGAAGTGCTTTTCAGTTCTGTCGGGGAGACCATTAAATACAGTAATGTCAGAGCAATTATATCCCCTCATGCGGGATATGTTTACTCGGGTATTGTTGCAGCTTCTGCTTTCGCTGCAGTTCCACCTCATCATGTCTATGATAACATCGTTCTGATAGGGTCAAGCCACAGAGTCTCATTTAATGGAGCCTCGGTTTACAATGCAGGTGATTATTACACCCCGCTGGGCAAAGTAAAAGTCAACAGGGAAATTGCCGACAAACTGATAAGCGACTCCGGTTATTTTTCCTATAAGCCCGAAGCGCATCTGAATGAACACTGCCTGGAAGTGCAGCTCCCTTTCATTCAGCATTACTTCAAAAAACAGCCACAAATTATTCCGGTTATCATTGGCACGTCAGAAATTAAAAGTATAAGAGAGATTTCCCGATCGTTGCAACCTCTGTTCAGTAGCGGCAATCTGTTTATTGTGAGCACTGATTTTTCTCACTTCCCGGGTTATTCAGATGCACAAGAGGTAGATGCTGAAACTGCAGGAGCCATATTAACAGGCTCGCCAGAAAAGCTCATTGAAGTACTGCGCAAATACAAAGAAAAGCCCGTAGACGGTCTGGCAACAAGTATGTGCGGATGGTCTGCAGGTCTTACTCTGATGTATCTGACACAAGCTGAGCCTGATCTGGAATACAAACATCTGATGTACAGAAATTCAGGTGATACCAGACATGGCGACAGAAATAGTGTCGTCGGCTACCATTCATTTGTCATAAAGGAAAAGTCTGACAAGCCGGCAGATGGCGTTCTTATCAACAAGGCAGAAGCCAGAATGCTTGTCAGCATAGCTAGAAAAGCCATTGAATCTGCACTGGGATCAGGTAATGACATTCCTGACTCCGGGTCGCTGCCGGAAGCTCTCAGGAAGCCATCAGGTGCTTTTGTCAGCCTGCATCTGGATGACCAGCTACGGGGGTGTATCGGGAGAATAAGCTCAAACGAGCCGTTGTGCGATCTTGTAGCCAAAATGGCATACGCTGCTGCTTTCAGCGATCCCAGGTTTCCGCCGCTATCCCTTGAAGAGTATAAAAAAACCAAACTTGAAATATCTGTCCTGTCTCCCATGTCTAAAATCAGTGATATAAATGATATTATAATAGGAACACATGGCATTTATATAAGAAGGGGGGGCAATTCAGGAGTAATGCTTCCTCAGGTCGCAAAAGAGAGAGGCTGGAGTGTTACACAGTTTCTTGAACACACTGCAGAAGGAAAAGCCGGTATTGGCAAAGAGGGCTGGAAGGATGCTGAAATATTTATTTTCCGGGCACAGATAATTGATGATAATGATCAAGAGATAATATGAGCAGTAGCCAGCATACAGAACGGCTGAAATACCAGAGAACAGAAGGATTGATCTCAATATTTGCCAATATCGCCCTGTTTGCATTAAAATACTGGGCTGGTATTGTTACCGGATCAATAGCCATAATTGCGGATGCATGGCACACTCTTTCTGATTCAGTCAGCTCTTTTGTTGTTGTATTAAGTGCAAAAATCTCATCAAAACCAGCTGACAAGGATCATCCATTCGGACACGGAAGGATAGAACTCATTGCATCTCTGTTTATTGCAGTATTACTCTTTATCGTCGCTTACAGTTTTATTGCCGAGGCATGGGAGAGGTTCAGGACAGGCAGAATGGTTGAGTACGGCCCGGCAGCAATTACAGTAACCGTGATATCAGTAGTTGTTAAAGAATTGCTTGCTCAATATGCATTCCGCATGGGCAATAAAACAGATTCTGAGATACTCAGGGCAGATGGCTGGCATCATCGGAGTGATGCGATTTCATCACTGGTAATTCTCGTTGGTATTTTTCTTTCAAAATATTTATGGTGGATTGACAGTCTTCTGGCAGCATTAGTGTCGCTGTTAATTGGATACGCAGCATCGAGGATCGTTGCCAGAACAATAAGCTCTATTCTGGGCGAACCGCCTGAGAAGGCTCTGATAAGCAAGGTAAGGGCCATAGCTGCTGAATCTGGCGATGACGCTACAGACTTGCATCACTTCCACTATCACAACTACATTTCACACTCTGAGCTGACATTTCATCTCCGTCTGCCGCGTGATATGTCAATAGAGAAAGGACATGATATAGCCGACAGGATAGAGTACAAGATCAGGGAAAAGCTCGGTATTGAAGCCACAATCCATATAGAGCCGGTAAAACAATCAGCCAATGAAAATTGAAGAAGCACGCAAGAGAATAGACTTGCTTAAGAGAGAAATTGAGCGACATAATGACCTCTATTACAAAGTAAACCAGCCTGAAATCTCCGATTTTGAATATGATATACTGATTAATCAACTTGAGACACTTGAAAAGAGATTTCCTGAACTCAGGACAGAGGATTCTCCTACCCAAAAGGTAGGAAGCGATATTATTCTTAAAGAGTTCATTCAGGTTCCGCATGAATATCCTATGCTATCTCTGGCAAACACCTATACCCATGAAGATCTGGCTGAATTTGACAGAAGAGTAAAAAAAATTTCTGGTGATGAACCCAAATATGTTTGTGAACTGAAACTGGACGGAGCTTCAATAAGTTTAAAATACAGCGGAGGCAGGTTTATCAGGGCAATAACCAGGGGCGACGGAGAAAAAGGGGACGACGTCTCATCCAATGTACTGACTATTAAATCCGTACCAAAGAGAGTGAGCGGAGAATTGATGCCTGATGATTTTGTAATCCGTGGTGAAATAATAATACACAAAGATGACTTCAGGAAAATGAATGAAGCAAGGAAAGAGGCAGGTGATCAACCTTTTGCCAATCCGAGGAATGCAGCCGCCGGGACCCTTAAACTACTCGATGCGGGTCTGGTTTCACGAAGACCCCTTGATTGCTATCTCTATTTTCTGTTAAGCACCGATCTGCCAACCGACAGTCACTACGAGAATATGAGACTTGCCTCAGAATGGGGTTTTAAGGTTTCCGATTCAATGAAGATATGTGATAATATTGGTGAAGTAGTTGATTATATTAACTTATGGGAAAGCAAAAGATACGATATTGACTACGAAATTGACGGAGTTGTTGTAAAGGCAGACAGTATCACACTGCAGAAGAAGATGGGATTTACATCAAAGACTCCCAGGTGGGCTGTTGCCTACAAGTACAAGGCAGAGCAGGAGAAAACCAGACTTATGAGTGTCTCTTTCCAGGTCGGTCGCACAGGAGCGGTCACCCCGGTGGCCAATCTTGAACCGGTTCTTCTTGCAGGCACAACAGTTAAAAGAGCATCACTGCATAATGCAGACCAGGTTGAACTTCTTGACCTGCACTACAACGATATGGTTTATATCGAAAAAGGAGGAGAAATAATTCCCAAGATCGTTGGTGTCGATATCACCCTGAGAAGCAAAGATGCAGATAAGGTGGTATTTCCTTCTTACTGCCCGGAATGTAAATCGGTGTTGGAAAGGTCAGAAGGAGAAGCAGGCTGGTACTGCCCAAATGAGAAAGAGTGTCCGCCACAGATCAAAGGAAAGATTGAGCACTTCATCTCAAGGAGAGCAATGAATATTGAAGGCCTGGGTGAAGAGACCGTGGCCATGCTGTTCGAGAAGGGCCTTGTCAGAGACAGTGCAGATCTTTATGATCTTACCGTCGACAAGCTTTCAGGTCTGGACAGGTTGGGAGAGAAATCTGCAAACAACATTGTCACATCTGTAAGGTCTTCGGTCGGGGCGCCTTTTCACAGGCTAATCTTTGCTCTCGGAATCAGACACATAGGAGAAACAACAGCCCGCACGGTTGCATCCAGTTTCAAAAACATTGACAGGCTAATGGATGCATCTGCCGAAGACCTGATAAGCGTAACAGATATAGGACCCAAAACAGCTGAGAGCATACGGAATTTCTTCAACGACGCAGACAATATTGAATTGATTGGCCGGCTTAGGGGTCACGGACTTATCATGTCAACAGAAAAGGAGAATATCGAAGAGGTGGAAGGTGGGGTCTTATCGGGTAAAAGCATTGTGATTACCGGCATATTCACAAACCATGAAAGGGAAGAATACAAGAAGATAATTGAAAAACACGGAGGTAAAAACCTTTCATCGGTAACCACCGGAACCACCTTTATACTCGCCGGCGAGAAACCCGGACCCTCGAAAATTGAAAAAGCAAGAAAGCTCGGAATACCTGTCCATAGCGAGGAGGATTTCCTGAAAATGTTAAAGGAATCACAATAGTGAAAGAAGTCGGATATTTTATTAAAAAAAACGGTAGGTTTGCAATATGGTACTTTTCAGGAAACTAAGAATAAATGCCGGAAACCGGATGTTGAAAAGGAGAGCGTCCAAAATGCAGAGAAAGCGCCGGTTCATTAATATTGCTGATGCTAAATCAATTGGAATTCTTTGGGATATAGAAAATGTAGAGGATCTCTCTCCTATCAGTGATTTTATTCTCCAGATGAGCGAACGAGGGATTAAGACTGAAATTCTTGGTTTTTACGGGGGAAAGGAGCTACCGGATAAACTGACGGCAATCAGATATCTCAACTGTCTTAAGCGGGAGGATTACTCTTATCTTTACATTCCGAAAGCAAAAGAGGCAGAGCAATTTCTTACATCCCGGTTTGATATACTGATAGAGATATGCTTCAGGGATATTTTCCCTCTAAGATATGTTTCAACGCTCTCAGAATCAAAAGTAAGGATCGGACCTGGTTTCAACGGAGATGAGATCAGAAAGCATAACGACATTCTGATAGAAACAGGTAAAGACCACAATGTAAGGGAATATCTCAGACAGGTAGTAATATACCTTGAGATGATAAATCCATGATCACAGCCCCAATCAGGCAGGCGGTGGTGAGGCCGTATCTGTTTTCCCGTGACAATGCTTGTATTTTTTGCCACTGCCGCACGGGCAAGGATCATTCCTTCCCACTTTCTTCTCTACCCTGACAGGTTCGACTCTCTGCTGACGCTGCTGTTGCTGCGATGGATCGCCCCCTCCCGATGCTGCAAGCTCCGGACGTGACGTTCTGAGATTGCTCATGTCAGTACGTCTTCTTCTTTGCGCCTCCTGCACCTGGTCTGTCGACTGGGTAGGAATAAAACCTTTCATAAGTGTACCGAGAACATCCTTGTTGACACGACTGAGCATCGACTTGAAGAGTTCGTATGATTCAAACTTGTAAATAAGCAACGGATCCTTCTGCTCATAGGTTGCGTTCTGTACAGATTGCTTCAGCTCATCCATCTCACGAAGATGCTCCTTCCATGACTCATCAATTGTCGAAAGTACTACTGTCTTCTCATAGGAGCGGGAAATCTCAAAGCCTTCTGTTTCTATTGCAGCCTTAAGGTTTACAACAACCTGGAAGAGCCTTACTCCGTCGGTTACCGGGACAACAACATTTTCATAAACATGGGACATCCTCTGATATACATCCTTTAGTACCGGATATGCCTGCTGTGAAATAGTTTCTGCCTTGCGAGCATAGGTTTCCAGCACTTTGTTGTAGACGGCGTCAATTATCTCATCGACTGACACTTTCAGGAATTTTTCCCTTGGTATCGGAGAGTCTATTGAGAATGACCTGATAAGGTCAAACTCAAAGTTATCAAAATCACCTTCACTATGGTATGCATCAACCATATTCTCAATAATGTCATACATCATATTGGCGATATCAACACTTAACCTCTCTCCTGAAAGGGCATTACGGCGCTTGGTATAGATAACCTCCCTCTGGGAGTTCATAACATCATCATACTCAAGCAGCCTCTTTCTTATTCCAAAATTGTTCTCTTCAACCTTCTTCTGTGCTCTCTCTATTGACTTTGTGATCATCGGGTGCTGTATCATCTCACCCTCTTTAAGACCCAGCCTGTCCATTATCCCCGAGATCCTCTCCGATCCGAAGAGTCTCATAAGATCATCCTCAAGGGAAACAAAAAACTGGGAACTGCCGGGATCACCCTGACGGCCTGACCTTCCTCTCAATTGCCTGTCAACTCTCCTCGAATCATGACGTTCGGTACCTATAATCGCCAATCCACCGGCTTCACGCACTTCAGGTGTCAGTTTGATATCGGTTCCCCTACCAGCCATATTTGTGGCAATTGTAACCGTCCCACGCTTGCCGGCTTCAGCAACGATCTCTGCCTCACGCTGATGCAATTTTGCATTAAGTACGTTGTGCTTCAATCCTTTCATCTTAAGCATCCTGCTCAGCAACTCCGAAATCTCAACCGAAGTGGTTCCCACAAGAACAGGGCGACCCTGTCTGTTCAAGCTGACTATCTCATCGATGACCGAATTGTATTTTTCCCTCTTGGTCTTGTAAACCAGGTCCTCCCTGTCATCTCTTATTACAGGCCTGTTTGTAGGGATCACCACCACATCAAGCTTATAGATATCCCAGAACTCTCCGGCCTCTGTTTCTGCAGTACCCGTCATGCCCGCAAGCTTGTGGTACATTCTGAAGTAATTCTGCAGGGTTATGGTTGCATATGTCTGGGTAGCGGCTTCTACCTTGACATTCTCCTTTGATTCAATTGCCTGATGGAGACCGTCTGAATATCTCCTGCCCTCAAGTATCCTTCCAGTCTGCTCGTCGACAATCTTGACCTTATTGTCCATAACCACATACTCAACATCCTTTTCAAAGAGAGTATATGCCTTTAGTAATTGCTGCATGGTATGTACCCGCTCCGATTTAACGGCATAGTCACGAAGGAGCTCATCTTTTGCCTTCACCTTGCTTGTCTCATCGGCAATCTTCTTCTCTATCTCGGCAACTGCGCTTCCAACGTCTGGAAGAACAAAAAACGAAGAGTCTTCAACAGAAGTCGATATCAGGTCAATCCCCTTCTCTGTAAGCTCTATCGAGTTTGCTTTCTCATCAATAACAAAATAAAGAGCTTCAGTAACCTTTGGCATCTCCTTGTTATTGTTCTGCATGTAGAAATTTTCCGTCTTCAGGAGGAGTGACTTGTTACCCTCTTCACTCAGATATTTGATAAGGGCGTTATTTTTTGGCAGACCCTTGTAAGCCCTGAGCAGCAGAAAGCCGCCTTCTTCACTATTGCCTTCCGCGATATGTTTCTTGGAGTCAGCAAGTATCTGGGTAACCAACTTTCTCTGTGCTGACACCAGCTTCTCCACCTTTGGCTTAAGCTCATCGAACTGATGTGTGTCGCTTCTCGGAGTAGGTCCCGATATTATCAGCGGTGTGCGGGCGTCATCAATCAAAACCGAGTCAACCTCGTCAACAATTGCATAATGATGTTTCCGCTGAACAAGGTCCTCAAGATTAATCGCCATATTGTCGCGGAGATAGTCAAAGCCGAATTCATTATTGGTTCCGAATGTGATATCGGAGTTATAAGCTTTACGTCTTGCCGCTGAATTCGGCTCATGTTTGTCAATGCAGTCAACCGTAAGTCCGTGAAACTCATAAATGGGACCCATCCATTCAGAGTCACGCTTTGACAGATAATCATTTACAGTGACAATATGTACCCCCTTGCCGGCAAGTGCGTTCAGAAATACCGGCAAGGTAGCAACCAGAGTCTTTCCTTCACCTGTTCCCATCTCAGCAATCTTGCCCTTATGGAGGGCTACCCCACCAATAAGCTGAACATCATAATGGACCATATCCCATATGATCTCGTTGCCACCGGCAACCCAGGTGTTCTTCCAGAGGGCTTTGTCGCCCTTTATCGTTATGCTCTCCCTGGATGAGGCAAGATCACGATCGAACTGTGTTGCAGTGACCTCAAGAGCTTCATTTTCGGTAAATCTCCTGGCAGTCTCCTTTACAATAGCAAATGCACGTGGCAGTATCTTATCAAGAATCTCCTCTATCTTTGAGTCAACAGTTTTAACCAGTTTATCGACTTCATTATATATCTCCTCCTTTAGAGATACGTCCTGTTCATTCTCAGCCCTGGCCCTTAGAGACAATATCTGCTTCTGGTCAGCATCTATATAATCACTTATTTCGTTCTTCAATCCCTGGCTAAGCTCTCTGAGCTCATCATGGCTGAGTGAGGCAAGTTTTTGGTATTCAAGTTTTATCGATTCAACATAAGGAGTAATCTCCTTCATGTCGCGTTCATACTTGTTTCCTATAAACAAGCCCAGAATTTTATTTATTACATTCATAATAATTATAAGGTAATTCTGTATTCAAATCAGAATGCAAAATTACTCAAATTTATTGCATAAACTGAAGCGGCATTCACTTTACTGATAAGGAACCCTTAGCGACACTGGCCTATTTCGTCATTAAATACCTGTAGGAGTGTCTTCTGCCTCCGGGTTCCTCTAAAATGATAAGATAAATTCCGGCCGGAAAAGCACTTATATCAAAGTAATTGATCCTCTCGCGCAAACCTGCGTACTGTTTAACTATTCTACCCGAGTAATCTGAGATAATGATATTGCACCCCTGCATGCCCGGTTCTTCAGCCAGATCGATTGTAAACCTCCCGTCTCCCGGGTTGGGATAAATTGAAACAGCTGTAACATATTCCGTGGCCACCGATGATGCAAGCCCTTTAATAAAAAGATCGTCAATTGCCCATCCCCAGCCGTTGGCATAAGGATCAGAGAAAAGCCGGAACCTTATAACGATGGTGTCTCCCTCTGAAATGACTCCCGTATTTGGTACAGAGATCGTTCTTTTGACAAAAAGGTCTGGTGTTCCGACATAAGTGGAATTCATTTCATTGAAATTGAGATTATAGGCATCAAACCATGCCGGATTGTCACTTGAATCATAGCCGTCAGCAAGCGGATTCCATGTTTTGCCGCCATCTTTTGATGCTTCTACGACAACATAGTCGTAAAAGTCTTCTGTTCCGAAGGGGAACAAAGGTTCGCCCGGCTCAACAAGCACTATCTCCCTGAAAGAGATGAACAGACCTGACTCGTCTATGGCGATAGGATATTTCAATATCGCCTGATATTCAATTGTCTCGTCCGGCACCTCGGGACTTTCATATGGATGACGAGAATGAAGGGCAGGATTTTCAAATCCTGCCGGACGTATCACGCTGAACCCGTCAAGGAGAAAATCTCCGTCTCCGTGACTGAATGGAGTGAAATAATAATCGACTGCATCAAAAAGTCTGTGTACCGCAACCTTGTGAAATCCCTCCTCAGGAGATATGCCGGTATTTGGCGTATTGGCAGCGTCAGTGGCAAGAATTCTGTAATATATTGTATCTACACCAGTAAGATTCAGATCTTCAAGATTGATTTTAAAAGTATAGTAATTTCCTCCTGATGTATCCATTTCTGCCTGATTCAGAACACCACCGTTCAGATTGTACTGTACTGCTGCGGTAACGGGATATAGATTATCACTAATTTCAGCTTCAATAACCAGCGAATCTATTATTGATAGTATAAACGGTGGTGGTGTGTGGGAAATGACAGGACTTACAGTATCAGATCCTACAAAGAAGGTATAGGGATTCATTATGCCTTCCGCGGGTGATTTGTATACCCTGCCAAAAGTATCACTCGCAGTAAGGTAATACGAAACCATTGTATTGTATGCCGGAATGGGAAGTGAGTACCGGAATGAACCTCCGGTCACAGGAACATCAAGGGTTACAGTGTCGTAGACAGGTGCATCATCATATTTATAGATAATACTGAAACCGTTTTTCTTCAGCAGAGTATCTGATGTTATTTCAGTAATTATGTCTGCCGAGGTGATATCTTCTTCTGTATCGCTTACAGGTGTATGATCCAGCCTTGTATGTATCCACCCCAGGTCGGCCAGCATGGAAAGAGTAAGCTTACCCGGATCATGAATAGCCTCACCGCGTGCTATAAACGGTGTCATAAGGGCGTCTACCTGTGGAGTCGCCGATTCACTCAGGTGACTGATGCTTGACCCGGAGTCAAATACTCCGGGAGCATACAGCGAAATCCTCTGTCCTGACTTATAGAGGAGACTGACAGGTCCGCCAAAATAAAGGCTTCCGCTTGTCAGAGCCTGAAGCAAAGCTGCTGAGGGATTAGGGTATACACTGTTACCCGTTAAGGGTCTTCTTGCATTATCCTCTATAAAGGTATCATAAATCACCGGTATGCCATTGAATCCGTATGAGCCAGTGGTTTCATCAGTTGCGAAACTGTCTGCAAAGCCCAGGCCGTGGCACAACTCATGAAGCACAACTGTAACAAAATCATGACTTGTTGAGGGCGTCCCGCCTGACAATCCGAAAAACCAGCTGGCAGTTGAGTTAAAACTGATTCTGATGTCAAAATCAGTACCGGGATTCAACTCGACGCCTGCGATCTTTTCAGCAAGAGATACGGCATAATAGGCATCCGGATTAAGAGCGCCGATAAAACTACCCTTGTAAAAGGTTGTTGATGAGGCTGAACCCAACACACCAGGCTCACTCATGGATGTCCATGTAGCCCTGATCCTGATTTTGACATCTGAACTTAACAGCGATGACCATATGTTCACCGCATATTCAAAGGCTGTCCTTGCATCTTCGGGAAACCCCAGATATATTACTTCTATCTGGGCCTTCTCCCCTCCCTTTCTGTCAGCGACCGATTGTGGCGGCGGAATGTAGATCATTCTGACCTCATCGCTGCCGTAACAAACACTTTCGGCAGTATTAATTATTATACCGCCTCTGTTCTTCTGCTGTGCATTCAGTAACGGTGAAGCTGCAGCCAGAAAAAGTGATGCAAGGATTAAAAGCCTCTTATTCACAGTGACTACACTTCGTCTGCTCCTTCTGAGCGCATTGACATTATGTCTCTGTCAAACATGTAAAGATTGTTCTTCCCTATCAGATTCAGCTTGTCAATTATTGCCTGAACCGAAGATTCCTCTTCTACCTGCTCGGAAACAAACCACTGAATCCAGTTAAGAAGAGCAAAATCCTTCTCGCTGGTAGCCAGGGCTACTATTTCATTGATGCTCTCTGATATAAACTTTTCATGATGAAGTACTTCATCAAACATCTCCTTTACTCCCTTATAATCTACAGGTGGCTTCTCCAGTGCCGGCATAATGGCATGTCCACCCCTTTCATTTATGAATTTGATGAATTTCAGCATATGCATCCGCTCTTCGTCACTCTGGGCATACATCCATTCTGCTATTCCACTCATACCATTGTTCTCTGCCCATGATGCCATTGCCAGATAGAGATTTGAAGAATAAGCCTCACGTTCTACCTGCCTGTTACAGATATCCTCAAGTTTCTTTTTCATTTTTGTGTTGTTTTAGTTATAAATATGTTTAAGTTTTCAAGATTTGACTTTGTTGCTTCGTGAATATATAACAGTTTTCAAAGCTATTGGTTTAACATATTTTCCGGACTTAATACCGCGGCGGCTGTTACTGTCTGAAGGCATGTAAATTACTTCTGGTACTATTCAAAGTCAAGGTTTAAATTTCTTTTAAGATCTTTAAGTGCAGGATTCTTACCTGCAAGATAATCAAACTTTTGCTCATCGGTATAAAATGAAGTATCGGTCTGCTCGACACTTTCGAGTCTGCTCTCAAGTGATATGCCGAACGATTGAATTCTTTTTTGCAGGTAATCGGTCAATGGTATCTTATATCTTCTGTCAAACTCTTCCTTGAGCGCGGCATTGCTCAGGCGGACGACTATCTGGTCGCCGTCAGGCAGTTCGGGTACCTTCTCGGCCAGCTGAGCCGATATCCTGGGACTCTCCTTCTTTATTTCAGCAGCAAATTCCAGCCACACTTTTCTGAGACTCTCTGAGGTAAGGGTTTCCTTCGGCAGGTCTGGAGTCACTTCATCTTTTACTCCGTTTGCAGTGCCTTTACCGGTCTCAGGTTCCATAACACCATTACTTAACACCTCTTTAACTGAGAGTGTCTTTGATCCATGGACCACAAAATTCTGAGGTTTAGCTGCCGGTGCCTCCTTCTGTTCTCCTGGTTCCTGCCTGACATCTGCAGGTTTTTCCCTCACCAATGGTACGTCATCAGATTCCTTACTTTTTTTTTCTTCCCCCGGTTTATTCTCCTCAGGCATCTCAGTAAACGATGCCATGGTAAAAAGAGCAAGCTCAACCAGTAATCTCTGGTTCCTGCTGGATTTATAAGAGAGATCACATTGATTGCAGGCCTCAAGAGCTTTAAACAGGAACTTTACAGAACATCTGGCTGACTGTTCCATGTATCTCATTCGGATAGACGGAGCCGTTTCGAGTAGCTTGATTGTCACCTCATCACGGCTTACCAGAAGATCCCTAAGGTGCGATGCAAGACCTGAAATAAAATTGTGCCCGTCAAAGCCATTCTCCAGGATCTCGTTGAACAGCATCAATGAACCGGAATAATTGCCCTGCAGAGAGGCGTCAACTATTCTGAAATAGTATTCGTAATCAAGAAGGTTCAGATTGTCGATTACATTCTTATATCTGATGTCGCCGTTACTGAAGCTGACCAGCTGATCAAAGATAGAAAGGGCATCCCTGAGTGCACCATCAGCCTTTACAGCAATAATATGAAGTGCTTCCTCCTCATATTTAACATTTTCGCTTTCAGCAACAAATCTAAGCCTGCTGACAATATCATCTGTCTTGATCCTGTTGAAGTCAAATATCTGACAACGTGATAGTATAGTGGGAATTATTTTATGCTTTTCCGTAGTCGCGAGTATGAATATTGCATGTGGAGGTGGCTCCTCGAGTGTTTTCAGAAAAGCATTGAACGCAGAAGAGGAAAGCATATGAACTTCGTCAATGATATATATGCTGTATCTTCCTGTTTGAGGTGGTATCCTCACCTGGTCGGTCAGGGTTCTGATATCTTCAACCTTATTGTTCGAGGCAGCATCGAGTTCATGTATGTTCAGCGATCTTAATGTATTGAATGAGATACATGATTCACACTGATTACAGGGTTCAGCATTTTCTCCGATATTGCTGCAGTTTATTGTTTTAGCGAATATTCTGGCGCATGTTGTTTTGCCCACACCACGGGGCCCGCAGAAAAGATAAGCCTGTGAGAGATAATTATTTCTGATGGCATTCTTCAGGGTGCCGGTGATAACCTCCTGGCCGACTACCATGTCAAATGTTGAGGGGCGGTACTTTCTTGCTGAAACAATAAAATTATCCATAAAACAGACTCCTTTTTCCTTCTGCAGTTAAGTGACAAATATAAAATAAAAAGAGTTTAGTAGGTCGATGAAATCAGGTCTTAAATGTCAACATGATGCAATTGATGATATGAATATGTTATTCACCAAATTCTTTTTAGTTTTTAAAAAAAAGATTACTTTTGCAGCCAATTTTGAAATAAACCAATTACCAAAATTAAAGAGAAATTATGTTAAATCAGTACGAGACCGTTTTCATTGCAACTCCCGTTTTGTCTGAGATCCAGATGAAGGAAGCGGTTCAAAAATTCAAGAAGGTGATCACCGACAACGAAGGTGTGATCATTCATGAAGAAAACTGGGGGCTTAAAAAGCTGGCCTATCCTATTCAGAAGAAATCGACCGGCTTTTATTATCTTATTGAATTCAAGGGAACCGGAGATCTTATTGACAAACTCGAGGTTCAGTACAGAAGGGATGAAAGGATTATCAGGTTCCTTACCTTCAGGATGGATAAATATTCCGTCGAATACGCAGAAAAGAAGAGAAGGCAGAGAGAAACAGAAAAGCTTAAGGAGGAATAAGTATGGCTATGAATGAATCAGAAATAAGATACCTTACCCCTCCCACGGTTGAGGTAAAAAAGAAGAAGTACTGCCGCTTCAAAAAGAATAAGATCAAGTATGTTGACTACAAGGACCCTGAGTTCCTTAAGAAATTTCTTAATGAACAGGGCAAGATTCTCCCCAGGCGTCTGACGGGTACATCACTTAAGTATCAGCGCAAGGTATCACAGGCTGTGAAGAGGGCCCGTCACCTCGCATTGCTGCCTTATGTAACTGATCTTTTAAAATAAGGAGGACAGGAGATGGAAGTTATTCTTAAACAGGATGTGGCTAACCTTGGGCTAAAAGACGATATTGTAAAGGTAAAGAGTGGTTACGCCAATAACTATCTGATACCCAAAGGATATGCAACTCTGGCGACTACTTCGGCCAGAAAGGTTCACGCTGAAAACCTTAAGCAGAGAGCTCACAAAGAAGAAAGCATCAGACAAGAGGCTGCTGCTATTGCAGAGAATCTCTCCGGGTTGAATCTGGTTATCGGAGCAAAGACCTCCTCATCAGGTAAAATATTCGGATCAGTAAATACAATACAGATTTCAGAAGCTCTTACCGAGAAGGGATTTGATATCGACAGGAAAAAGATAT
>Ga0334882_1000971_pt1 | contig 38425 bp, 19 predicted proteins | sample GraSluR1_MG_5_FD_207226 | JGI IMG/M metagenome (GOLD analysis project Ga0334882, IMG submission 207226) | Sludge microbial communities from methane-producing bioreactor in Wageningen University, Netherlands - Granular Sludge_15_04-R1 | ecosystem: Engineered > Bioreactor > Anaerobic >... | reverse complement strand
AAGGATTCGCCCGACTGGCCGGCGGAAGCCGACGGCGCGGGGCTGAGCCTGACGCGAATCAACAGCGCCGAATACGGCAACGACATAATCAACTGGCAGGCCGCCGAGCCAACGCCGGGGTGGTGATCTCCTTATGTTATCTGAATCCGGCAAAGGGTGTATGAACGAGTCGTACGTCAGGCAGGATGTTCAATGAAATGCAGTATATCCGCTATCAGATGATTCTTGGCAGCCCCAAAGAATATGACATGCTGTGAGTCAGGGTATTCGATGATCCTCGGCCTGCGAGAAAACTTCGCAAGAGCTTTACGAACGGCCCCGTTATCGACGATCCGGTCCTGTCCAGCCAGAAACGCGACAGATGGGAGATTAACTCTTTGAAGACGTCGGCGGACGAAGGATGTTATGCGGTGAGCCTGTATGAAATCATCCGCCCTTGGCGCAACGGTTCTTAACTTATCGTGGTAAAGGAACCAGAGCCCCTCAACCGAATTCGTGAACATTTCATCCGACCTTATGGGGCTTGGAACGTTGCAGGCAAGTCCAGGCATCATGTTGAGACCGATCTTTAGTTTTTCACGAGCGCTTGGCTGAACCTTGACATTAAGGCCCGGCGACATGTAGATGAGCGAGTCGACCGCGCGCCCGTGCTGTATTGCCAAAGCCGTTGCAACCACGGCGCCGAAACACAGCGAAGCCGCATGCAAAGTGGCTGCAGGCCAGTTCGTTCGGACACGTGTGCAAACGATTCGCAAGTCTTCAATCCAGTCGCGGTAAGTCCCGGCCATTCTCGTGTTGAGGCCTGACCCTCGCCGATCCAGTCCGTATACTGCGGTCCTGCTGTGAGTCAGTTGGCCGGCCGTCTCGGAAAACCAACCCGAGTGGCTTTCAAGACCGTTGACATAGATGACGACGTGCAGCGGATCCGGGCTTTTCCAGTGGTTGACATGAAGAATCTGTCCGTCCGGCAGCGGCCATTGCTCAATCGCAAAACCGTCCGACTGTGGAAGGCTTCCCCCCAGTACGCTTTGCAGCCGAGTCACCGATTCGGCATCGCCGCCTGACAGGCGCAACTGCTCGATCTCGTGCCTGACGCGCGACTGATACTTGGGGTTGTCAACTGTCAGGTCGGTCCTGTACGTGAACGGCAGTGGTCTCTTCTTCCTGTTGACGGCCATGTTCAATGCCTGTTTCCATCCATCTCTTGGTTATTGCAAGGCCTTCGTCGATGCGCACCCTGTTCTCGAAGCCAAGTTCTTCCCGGGCCTTCGAGATATCGAATTCAAGATTGTGGCTGAGAAACTTCAACCGCGTCTTCGTCAGGTAAGGCGGCTCCTTCTTGTGGGTGAGTTTTGCCCACCTCTCCATGATTTCGGTCGCTGTCCTTGCGACGATGACGGGTACGTGTGACTTCGGACGAGGATAACCCCAGAGATCGGCGACCTTGAAAATGAAAGTCTCCATATCGAGACTTTTGTCATCGTTGGCGATATTATAGACCTGGCCGACGGACCGGGGCGTTCTGCCGGCCAGCGCGACGGCGTCGGCGAAATTGCCGGCATAATTTAAATTCATCTTGTTCTTGCCGTCGCCAATGAAGCGAAAAGTCCCGTGCTCCAGATGTGACAGAATCCGCTGCAGAAACCTTCTGTCCCTGGGCCCATACATGAAACCCGGCCTTAGAATAGTGGTCGCAAGGCCGAAGCGGCTGAATCGCCGCACAAGCTTTTCGGCATCCATCTTGGTATCGATGTAAGGATCGCCGGGCTTGGCGTAATCCGTTTCCAGGCCCGTGTTGTAGTGGTGCCGGAAGCCCATCACGGACAAACTGCTTATGTAGAAAAAACGCTTTACGTCGCGCCCCAGAGAGGCCTCCAGCAAATTCTCCGTGCCTTCGACATTGACCTCGTAGGACAACTCCCGCGGCGCCCACTCCTCGGTTAGAGCGGCGGCATGACATATCCGGTCCATGCCCTCCACGGCCGCATAAACTGCCAGGGGATCCGTTATGGAGCCATACCGCAGTCTCACCCCGAGACTCTCGATGAACCGCGTATCGCTGCTGTCGCGCACCAGGGCGAATACCTGATCCCCTTCATGGCTAAGCTTCTCGGCAATGTGACTGCCTACAAGACCCGTAGCGCCTGTGATAAGTGTTTTCATGTCTCGCTCTCCTGTGGCATATTCAGCTTTCCGGACCGACTGTCATCAGCGCTGCACGGCGAGGCCGATGCTCAGCCGTCATCGAGCTGCCTTGCCCGCCCGCCGCGTTGGCAGCGGTTTTTAGACAATCAAACGCATCCTGTCTGCATTGCTGATTCCGCGTTTAAGAACAGATACCGCCCAGCATTCGTTCGACACATTTTGGACGCGAGTTGAGAAACGGCACGATGAGGACGCCCACGGTACACTGCAAGGCAAGTGTCCGGTATGCCGCAGGCTTCTTTTGCCCAGAAGCCGCTTACCTGATTGGTCGATGAATGAGCTAACGAGGAGACGACAGCCGCTAAAGCAATGCACAACACAGGGGGGCGACGATAATGATATACCTAAAGCGACACACGGCCGCCAACCAGCTTGACGATACGGCATTCGCATCCATCTGACCTTATTCCGATATCATGAAGATTGATCACTTTGTTGTTTACACGGTCGAACTGCCAATGCGATTATCGATAAGCCACACGCTTGCCGAGAGAAAGGTGGCCAGCAACATTCTGGTCCGGGCCTTCGGAGACAATGGAATGGAAGGCTGGGGCGAATGCTGCCCTCGGCCGTACGTTACCGGCGAAACTATCGAAACTGCCGCGGCCGATCTCTCCGGCCGCCTGCTGCCGGCGATGATTGGCGAAAGTTTTCTGGATCTGCCGGAGGCCGCCGAAAAAATGGCCTCTTCATTGCCGAACGTCAAACGCAACCAGCAAGCCGCCTTTTGCGCCGCCGAACTGGCGGTATTGGACCTGGCAGGCAAAACGTTCGGACTCAGCACGGGCGAAATAATCGGCCCCATAGAACGACGCCGCGTCCGATACAGCGCCGTCATCGCAGCGAAGGATTGCACCGAAGTGCGCAAGCGCGCCGCTCTCATTCGCATGTTCGGTTTTCGTGATGTAAAGATCAAGGTGCAGCGATCGCTCGATCAGAATCTCAGGATTCTTGAGACTGCCCGCAAAGTACTGGGAGGCACGGTCTCCCTGCGCATCGACGCCAACGGCGCCTGGTCCACCGATGAAGCCTTTCGGCAGATCGATCAACTGTCGCCGTTCGGTCTTGCGGCCGTTGAGCAGCCGGTCGGCGCAGATAACATCGAAGGCATGCAACAGATAACCGGCGCCAAAATGCTGCCCGTGGTTGCCGACGAGTCGCTGTGCTCACTGCAAGATGCCGAAATGCTCATTCAGCGCCGCGCAGCCGATGTTTTCAATCTGCGGGTCTCCAAATGCGGAGGACTCATCAATACGCTGCGCATTTACCGCAAAGCCGTCCGCGCCGGCTTGCCCTGCCAGGTAGGAGCCCAGGTCGGCGAAACAGCGATCCTCTCGGCCGCCGGCCGCCACCTCGCCACCAGGTGCCCGTCCATTATCTGGCGCGAGGGGTCATACGGAGTGATGCTGCTCAGACACGACATAGCCTACCCCGGGATGACGATCGGAATCGGCGGCAGAGCACGCGCCCTCGAAAGTCCCGGTCTCGGCATCGAACCTGATTTGTCCCGCATTGCCGAATACGTTCGACAAACGACGGAGGTGCATTCATGCGTCCCCGTTTGATCCTTGAGAAAGGTGCCGCACTATGGTGATGACCGCTATCGTCAAGTTGAGTACCCGTTCCGCCGCACGTGAATACGAACGCGCCACCTGGGATCCCGCCGCCATGCAGATCCGCAAACTGCTCGCCATCACAAAGGGCAACAGAAGCACTTATTACGGAAAACGCTACGGATTCGGGTCCGTACGCACGATGTCGGATTACCAGCGGCAGGCGCCGGTCGTCACCTATGAAGACTTAAGACACTATATCGAACGCATGGCCGCCGGCGAAAAGAACATCCTCACCGCCGAACCGCCGCTAATGTTCGCCCGCACCAGCGGAACCACCGGCCAACCCAAGTATATCCCCATCACGGCGACTTGTCGCCGCATTGAACGTCATCATTTCGCGCGAACATGGGTCTATCACGTACTGGCGGTCCACCGCGAAATATACAGCATGAAGGTTGTCTCCCTCGTTTCGCCCGCCGTCGAGGGCTACACCGTCGGCGGCATACCATACGGCTCGGTCTCGGGCAGCCTCTACCAGAGCATGCCCGCAATCGTGCGACGCTACTACGCCGTCCCCTACGAAGCATTCGAGATAGAAGACTATCAGGCAAAGTACTACGCCGTCGCCCGGATGACGCTGGAGCAGAACGTCGCCCTTATCTGCACGGCCAATCCATCCTCAATACTGGTGATGTGCCAGAAGGCCGACGAATTCAGCGAGGACATCATACGCGATATACGAGACGGAACGCTGAACCGCCGCATGCAGATAAGGCCCGCCATACGCACCTGCCTCGAAAAACGCCTGAAGCCCAACAAGACCGTTGCCGACTTCCTCGAAAACGCCCGCCGCCGCCGTCATGGTGTGCTCAAACCCGCCGACTACTGGCCCGGCATGCGACTGATCGGATGCTGGAAAGGCGGCACGGTCGGCCACTACATCAAGAAGTTCCCCCCGTGGTTCGATCCCGACGGCAACCGAAACATCGCCGTCCGCGACTGGGGGTACTTGTCCAGCGAAGCAAGGTGCTCCATACCCGTATCCGACGAAGGCAGCGCCGGCATCCTCGCCGTAGCAACCAATTTCTACGAGTTCGTCCCAGCCGAACAGGTCGCCGCCCAACCCGATAACCCTGCGGCCTGGACCTTTCTGACAGCCGAACAACTGCACGACGGCTGCGAGTACTACGTGATACTGACGACCACCGGCGGCCTCTACCGCTACCACATCAACGACGTTGTCCGCGTCGAAGGTTATCACAATCGAACCCCGCTGATAGCATTCGTTCGAAAAGGCGAAGGCATGACAAACATCACCGGTGAAAAGCTCAGTGTCGACCAGATCATCGAGGCCTTCGGCGCCGCCGCCGACAATACCGGCGCCGTCCTGACGCACTTCAAAGCCGAGGCCGACCTGGACGAGAGCAGGTACATCATGCGTGTCGAGTTTCGGGACAACCTGCCCGAAGACCGCGCACGAATGTTCCTCCAGTGCGTCGATGAACGGCTCAAGCGAGTCAACATTGAATACAAAGCCAAACGCAATTCCCTGAGACTGGCCCCCCCCGTGCTGCACGTGATGCGCCGCGGATGGTACGAGCAGACTCAGATGGAACTCGTCGCAAGCGGAGCACGCGCTTTCCAGTCCAAAGCCCAACTGCTCAGCCCGCAAAAACTCCACAGCATCGATATCGAGCCCCAACTCGACCGCGTCATCGAGATATAAGCGAAAGCCCCCCGCCGTCTGTCCCGACAAGTACAATGTCCGGCCGCGGCGGCGATTTCATTCCGTGTCCCAGAAAGAACCCCGGATGCGGCGGCTTGTTGTAGACTACATTCTGCCAGGCAATCGCCAGCCGATACTGCGGATCGTGCATCAGCGTGTAGATGCGGTGCCGCGTCGGTATCGTCGTCGTATAAAGCCGCAGCGACTGCCCGTCCGGCGAAGTCAGCAGAATCTCCTCGCGCCAGTCGCCGATAAGGTCACCCATAAGATTCGGTCCGCGACCCCCGCCGCGACCTGCCGCCGCAAAAAGCCGTTCCTCCACGCCCTTCTCCCAGTTCCACTTGCGAACCTCACCGCCCGCAAGCAGCTCCCGCAAAAGGTCCCCATCCCACCATATCGCAAATTCGTTGCTCCGCGGACAATGCCCGATCTCATGCCCCTTGCTGTCGCGCAAGCCGCCCGGACCGCCCCACGCCTCATAGCCCGGATGCCGCGGGTCAATGTCTGCGGCCATGCCCCGCCCGACGTCCACTGCGGGACTGTGGCTCCAGATGATCTCGCCGGTCCGCGCATCCCGCATCGCCGCTCCCGGTGTCCTGAACCGCACCGTACTGCCTTCGTTCTCGTGGATAGTAAACACCTCCAGCCCCGGCCGATCCGGATACATGTCGCTGATATGCATCGAGTCGCCGTGCCGAAGACCAGTAGAATAAAGCCCCCGACCATCGTCGTCGACCACCATAGAATGATAAACGATCTCGTCCCTGCCGTCGCCGTCCACGTCCGCCACCGCCAGCGAATGCCCGCCCATCCCCGAATATGGCGACGCATCCTCAAACGGCGGATAGCTTATCCCCGAATCAAACACCCAGCGGCTCGTCAGTTCTCCGTCCCGCCAGTCCCACGCCGCCAGTACTGTTCGCCCATACACGCCTCGGCACATCACAACGCTCGGCCGCCTGCCGTCAAGATACGCCACGCACGCCAAAAACCTGTCGCACCGATTGCCGTAATTGTCGTGGCCGCCATTGCCGCCTATGCCTCCCCATCCGTCAATCGGGTAACGATTTGGTATGTAATCAACGGTCTTCAACGCCGCCCCCGTCCGTCCGTCGAAGATTGTAAAGTACTCCGGCCCGTCGAGAATCCGCCCGTCCCTCCGGTCCCCCGGCCGAAGCGTCCGCCAGTCCTTGTCCTTGTCGCCGATAACCCTGCCCGTGCCGTCGATCGTACCATCGGCCGTCTTGCACGCCACCTCCGCCCGACCGTCACCGTCAAGGTCGTACACCATAAACTGCGTATAGTGCTCTCCCTCCCGAATATTGATCCCCAAATCTATCCGCCACAGGTGCGTGCCGTCCATCTTGTAGGCATCAAGAATCGGTGTCCCGGTTACACCCGGATGAGAATTATCCTTTGCCCCGGAAGTCTGGTGCAGCACGATCTCGTACTCGCCGTCCCCATCCAGATCGCCCACTGAAGCATCCCCAGGCCGATACCCCCTGATCGGCTTGATGGGGATCTCCAGATATCCCTTCTCCCACACCCTCACCGCCTTCGACGCCGCCAGTTCCTTGCCGTCCAGAATAGGCCGAACGAAATACCGCACATCGCCCGAACCAGCCTTGCGGTCTACAAAATTCGTAGAATCCGCAATCGCCGACTGGTTGACCCGCACCGCATCACCGCCATCCACAACACGATACACGTTGAACGCAACGCCATCCGGCTCGGTCCCGAACAGCCTCCAACCCACGTACACGTCCCCGTCCGCCTGCCGTACCGCAACGACACCGCGGGTAAGATTCTCCATCTGCCGCTGCCCGGCGACTGAACCCGCCAGAAAGATCAGCAGACAAGCAATACACGTCCGACTTGTGCTTGACCATGCACCCAACCGAAACTCCTTCATCAGTTCTCCCATTCCAGGCTGCCGCAAAACGCCTCAGCCGTCTTCGCGCTCGCGTTGAGTTCAGCGCCTACCGCCCGGGAGCTGGCTCGGCCGCCGTCCAGTTGGCCCAATCGTTTGTGTAAAGCTCGCGCGGATCGCTGCTGCCGGCATGCCTGTGCTGCAGGCTGGCGCCCATTCCGTCGGCGTCGGCCGGCCAGGGGTCCTTGTCCCCGTATTCAACCGAGTCGACGCGAATATAATACCTTTCACTGCCCCATTCCTTATCGCCCGGTCTTGACAGCGTAACGCGTTCGCCGCTGTTGTCAAGCTTCGTATCGTTGGCGAACGGACCCAATACCTGCACGCCTGACGGCAGAGTCGCGCCATAGCGGCTGTTGAAAGCCGCCGGATCCTGGGCTATGATCAGGTATCCATAAGGCGGAATCGAAACTCCCGCCGGAAACTCGTATGTTATCCCCCTGGTGAAGCGCCAGGGAACGGTCGCCCAGGCCAAAAGCGGATTCTCACCGCTGCTGAGTTCCTCGCTGACCACGTCCTCCAACATTACGGTCTGGCCCGTTATATTTCGCACTTCGAGGAACTCGCCGCCATCGGTTGCATGTCCCGGCGCAACCGTCGGGTTATACATAATCTCCGTGATAATCACCGGACCTACCAGGGGATCGCTGTTAGGAGCGCCCGGCGTAGCCGATTGCATAGGCACAAAGTCGTATCCGCCGCTTAGACTCTCCTTTGCGTAGCGTCCGAAAGTTACGCCCGTCGCCGACGCGCCGAAATCCTCCACCGCCACGTAGCCCGTCAGTACGCCGTTGACGCCGCTCTGCAAATGCACCAGTTCGCCCCCCTCGCTGAGTGCGAACGTCCCATGCCGCGTACCCGGACCGCTCGCGGCCGAACCGAAATGCTCGTCTTCCGTAAACACGACGTATCCTCCCGCCCCAATCACCGTATCCTCGGCGATCTCATATTTCATCCTGCTGGCCTCGTCCCCGTCGCGGTCCGACAGAAACCATCCGCCGATACTGACGGGTTCGTCCGTCGTGTTGTGAAGTTCGATCCAGTCAGGTTCGGCATTGTGCGAGTGCGCCAGCACCTCGCTGATGACAACCGAACCCGGCGCCGGCCCCGCATCGTCCGCACCCGGCGTACCGTCCTTGTAAGTGCTTGCCCGCCATGTCCCCTTGACGCCCCAATCCTTGTGCGAGGTCCCGAACACGTCCACAACCGTCAGCGAAAAGCCGTCGCCGTCGGTGATCCTGTACCAGGCGTCATTGTAGGCAAATTCAAGGATCGTGCTGCTGGTCGCGTCCTCCAGTTTGATCGTCTCGCCGCTGTTCGACAGCCGCCCTTCATAAGGCCCGAACACCGGCACGCCGTCGTCTATGCTGTATCGCGACGCAAACGCGTCATGATTCTTGATCAGAAGCGCACGCGCCCCGCCAGCCAGCCACGCGCCCTGCGGAAACTCAAAGTAGATGCCTTCAGTAAAGCGAATGCCGCCAAGGTCCAGATTTGAATCCCCGATGTTGATAAGCTCAACGAACTCGTACTCCTCCTTGTTGTATTCCTCCCCTTCAGCCGGCCGGGGATGGTACATTAGCTCGCTGATGCGCAGATACCGCTGCGCATCGCTCGGATTGCCTTCATAGAACACCGAATCGACCAGTCTCCCATCCGCGTCGCAAAGCTCAACCGTTTCACCCCAGTTGGAGAGATGACCCTTGTAGTTGCCCTGTACCAGCCGCTGCTCGCCGCCCTTCGGGCTGACGGTGCGCTCCCGGAACGCCGACGCATTGGCCGCCGCGTATAAGGCCCCTCCCGCGGGAATCACCGTGCCGGGCGAGAACGTATGCCTTACTGCATTGGCAAGACGCCACCCTGAAATGTCCACCGCATAACCCGCCGGATTGATCAGTTCGATGTACTCATGGTCCTGGTTGCCGCTTGCCGGATTATACTCGATAGTCCCTATGCTTATAACGGCATCGAGCGGCTGCGCATCAGGAATGCCGGCATTGTCGGGATAGCTCGGATTGTGAATGCTGTGATTCACAAAAAAGTGATTGCGGCGAACCGAAAGGTACTGCGTCTTGATATTGTTCGCATGGGTCGCAATCGTACCGCCCAACTCGTTGTACAACATGGCGGCAAGCTCATCGATCCGCCGTTCATAATACCGTTCCCCCACAGGCGTCGTCGACGGCTGCAGGACGTCATCCATCAGCGTACGCAGCCGCCGAAGGTACATCTGCCGCGTCGTTGGATGCCGCGTGATAGCATCAAAAAGACGATTCCACTGGTGGTCGATCTTCTGGTGAGTGCTGTCTCCATAGAATGGATGGCTTGGAGACCGCAGCGGATCATGCGGCCAGTCCTGGTCGGCAATGATGCCGCCAATGCCATTGTTAATACCGAACGTAAGATCCTTGTCCCACGGCAGGAACATCCACTCTTTCGTACCCTCGGTATCGCGATAAAGAAAATAGTTCTTGTGCGTGTGATCATTCTCGTGGATGAGCACCGAAGAAGTCATGTAGTTGATCACCGCCGGTATATTGATGTTGTCAAACAGGTACTCCGCCCACGCCGGATTCGACGCCCTTATCCCGTCGACCAGCGCCTCAAGATCGCTCAGGTCCTCCCATCGCCTGCTGATCTTCCGGGGCGGCTGTTCCCCGCTGATCCTGCTCAGATCGCTGTACACCTTGTAAAGCGCCCCGCGCTTGTCCAGTCCCGCACGCTCGATCAAATGCGTGTCCGGCTGCTCCACAAAAATCCTCACCGCATGAAAGCTGCCGTTCCTGCGGACATGCAGCGGAAAACTTATGCTCGCCGTCAGACCGGCCTTTGCGTAAGTATCCCACCCCAAAGGCTGGCGGATATATGACGGGTCCGCCCCCTGCTCGTTCAGGTTGATCTCGTCGACCCGCACAAGCCCCGGCGCGAACCTGAAGTAATGCCCGTTGTTGAAATCGAACTTTCGCCCATGCGTCGTATTGCCGCCGCGAAGCCGCACAAAAACATTGTCGTAGAACTCGCCGAGAAAATATACCGACGCCCGCGTACCGACGCGCGTCCCCTCCGACGACGTGTTCTGAACGAAATACTCGAACACCTGCAGATTGGTGTTCACGAAGGGATTCGACGCTACCGTACCGAAGTACTCGGGCGAGTTCTCCGGATCAAGAAACATGGGTTCGCGGGTCCGAACGCCTGCCTCGTCGTCCGCGGTTACATACCATCGTATCATCTGACCATGCCCGAACGCCGCATGCGGAATGACGGCCGAGAACACTCCGTCGCCTCCGACCGCGTCCGCTCCCGTCCCGTCGTCGGTCATCATTATTACGGTCTCTTCGCCGAAGCCGATCCGATAATGCAGTCGAACCTGCTCGACGGCATTGTATGTCGGCGCGACCTGAGCCGTAATTACCAGGTCATCGCTGGCGCCGGGCCTTGGCGGGTTCTTCGTCACCTCGCGAACTGACGGCCCCAAAGCCGCAAGGCCGCCGCGATTCTCCTCCCCCGGTGACGGAGCATGAAAGAATCCCTCTGCCGCTATCCGCATACCAACCCCGGCGTCCCGCTGCACCGTCAGCCACGGACTTATGAGCAGATCTGAACTGTTGACACCGTAGTTCAGCCCGTGGATCGCAAGAACATTGGCCCCCACGCGCAAATTGCCCAGCGCCTCTTCGGGCAGAGCGAAGCCTACGTAATTCACCGCCTCGGTGTCGTCGTGCCTGAAAGTGGCTCCCGAATCCCATGTCGCGTCCGACGGGGCGTTGATCGCCAGAACCGGCAGTCCGCCGTTGATGTATGCAATAAAGCCGTCATCGTATCGCATCCTCAGCGTCAGGCCCTGCACATTCGTCAGATCGTCAATCACAAAAGGTACGCGGATATAGACCGACTCATTCCGCCCGTACATCTCCGAAACATCAAGCCCCACCAGCGATCCGTAGTCATACCCCACGCCCGTATGCCCGCTCTTCCAACCCGAATTGTCGAACCCCGGCTCAGTCCATGACTGCCCCAAAGAACCGTCCTCCGGCACAAGTGCATAGGCCGCTGCTCCCTCCCTGACCAGATCCAGAGTAATCGACGAAACACCCTCAGGCGCCGTCAAACCGTAAGAAATCCCCGCAAACTGAGGCGGATATTCATACGAATGAACCACCGTCTTGCCGTCCGGTTTCACCAGTGCCACGTAGCCCGCGCTGCTGGTCAGGGCGAAATTTATGTGCAGCTCCCCCGCCGGATCCCGGCGGTCCTTTCCGGATGCAAACACCACCAGAAACGCCTGCGGCTCTAACAATACCTCCGGAATCTCCCATCGCGTCAGGTTATCCGGGTCGTCCGTGAGGTACCATCCCTCCAGCGACACCGCCTCCTTCGAAACGTTCACCAACTCCATCCAGTCAGACGACTGCCCATCCTCGTCCAGCAGTTCACCTTCTTCCAGCGGAGGCTTGCTGTTGTTGACCGCCATGAACTCATTGATCAGCACTGAAGGTCCCTCGGCGCCCCAGTTCTCTGCAAGCACCGCATAATCCCCAAAGTCAACCCCGCCCACGCCGTCCACGTCGCCTGCCCCAATACCCCCCTCATCAAGCCATCGGCTGGCAAAAATGCACAAATCCCTGAAATCGACACCGCAATCACCGTTCAGATCACCGGCCGGGCACATCGATCGCATTACTAATATGCACACGGTGTCCTCGCCCTCAAGCTCCGGCTCATTTGGATCGGCCGCCCAAAGCCTCAGCGTGTAAGCCCCCGCTACAGACGGCAATCTCACAACCGGATCCTCCCGGAAAGCGTCCGGATCAAACACAATGTCCCCCGCATCCACACCCGCCGGCACGCTCACCACCGACCACGCCCTCGGCGCCGGCGCCGAACTGCTGCCATAATAAGACACGCGACCGTCAAGCTGAACCGTCGTATAAGGCAGAACTACAATAAGATCGTCCCCCGCATCCACGTCCGGCGGCCAGCCCCCCGCCGGCCCGCCCAGCAACTCCACCTCCGCAACCTGCATGCTGTTGGCGCTCGACGGAGACCTGATCGCGGTAATAAGCACCTGGTAATGATCGTAAGGAGTCCCGTTGGCAAATCGGATCGGCGTCGCATTCATGGTATATCGCGGCCACGCAACAGCCTGCTTGAAATCAGTAATCTCTCCGCTCGCAATAACACCATATGGACCATCAATGCCGCTATTTGACCCCGACAATTCAAAAGCCACGGGGTCGCGTTCCGGCGCATCATTCGCCGTAGTAAATGTCAACCCCACAACAACCATGCCCCGCTTCGACGGTGTAACACGAAATCCCGTCGATTGTGTTTTACCACGGAAATTCAAGTACTTTGTGGCAACATTGTCGTCAATCGCAAGCGGCGGCGACTCATTCCCCGGCCAATCCCCATCGCTCGGCACACCAACCACCGTGTCCCCCGGCGACGTAATGTCGCTTACCGGCACGTCCCCGAACATCGCCGCCCCAACCAAAACCGGACAGAGCGCACCAAAGCCCCCGCCATAAGCCACCGCACCCGCGGAAACAAACACGACAAGAAACACTCGCATTCGATGAAGCATCACCCACCTGACCATCAAAGGACATCACCCCGTCACCACCAACAAGGCTCTCCCACACAGTATACCCGTTCAAGCCCCCGATTTCAACATCTTTACGGCCCCCACTCTCCATGCCCCCACAGCAGCACCGCCGCTCCCGCAGCCAAAACCACACCACAGCAATCCGCCCGCCGCACGCGCATATTTCTTGACTTGCCCCCCTGCTCAGGTCATACTCTATTCAGGTTCCTGCAAATAGAAACGCAAGAATAAAAGGAGGCATACCATGAAGAAGTCCCTAATCCCAGTTTGCCACTGTTGCTCTGTCACCCGCCGCCGTCTCCTCGCCAATTGCACCGCCTGTGCCGCCGGCCTCGGCCTCGCTGCCGTGCCGCAACCCATCTCAGCCGCACAGAACAGCAAAACACGCATCCACATCATCTACGCCCTGCACGCCGAAAAACAGCCCGGCCCCGACTGGCCCAACGTCGGCTTCGACTTCGGCCCACACATCAAACGCATAAACGCCGAACTCGCCAAACGCTGCCCGGCCTTGGAATTCACCTCCTCGATGGCCACCGGCCCCGAACAAGCTCAATCCATACTCGCCGCCGACGCCTCCGCAAGCATCGACGGCTACCTCGTCTACCAGATGAACTGCTGGAACCGCGTCGTCCAGACCATCGCCCAATCCGGCAAGCCCGTCCTCTACGCCGACTTCCAGTACGGAGGCTCCGGCGGCTTCCTCGTCTACAACGCCGCATTCCTCCGCGCAGCCGCACCAAACGTCGCCTTCGTATCTTCCTCCGACATAGCCGACCTCGCCGCCGCGGTCAGATGCTTCAGTATCGTCAGGCAAGGCGGCACACCCGCAGACTTCGTCGCCGCGGCCACAAAAGCACGCATCAAAGCCACGCCAAAAACCGGCGATCTATCCTGCACCCCGGACAATCTAAAAACCATCTCCCCCCAGGAGTGCATCAAGAAACTCCAGGCTTCCCGCATACTCGCAGTCCGCAACCAGGAAGCCGGCCCCGCCCAGCCCGTCATGGGCATACCAATGGAGTACGTTTCCTTCGCCGAAGTAAACGCCGCATGGGAATCCGCCGACAAGGACCAATCCCGCGCAATAGCCGCCAAATGGCGCAAAGACGCCGCCGACGTCATCGACGTCCCCAACGAAACGATTCTTGCCTCCGCCGCAATGTACCTCGGCATGAAGAAAGTGCTCAAGGACCACAACGCCGACGCTATCACCATCAATTGCCTCGGCGGCTTCTACGGCGGCCATATCCACGCCTACCCCTGCCTCGGCTTCCACGAACTCTGCAACGAAGCCCTCGTCGGCGCCTGCGAATGCGACATCCGCTCCACCGCCACCATGCTAATGATCAAACACCTCACCGACGGCCGACCCGGATTCATCTCCGACCCCGTCATCGACACCGCAAAGCGGCAGATCATCTACGCCCACTGCGTCGCCCCCAACAGAATGTTCGGCCCTGCCGGACCGGCCAACCCCTGGAAGATCATGACCCACTCCGAAGACCGCCAGGGCGCCTCCGTCCGCTCCATCCTCCCCTTGGACTACATGACAACCACGATGGACATCCGCAACGACCAGAAGGAAATCATTTTTCACATGGGCAAGGCCGTCGCCAATGACCCCGACGACCGCGCATGCAGAACAAAACTGGCCGCAGAACCCGTCGGCGACATCGAAAAGCTCTTCACCCAGTGGGACCACTGGGGCTGGCACCGCGTAACGTGCTACGGCGACCTCAAGGAACCTGTCTACGCGCTCGCCGATGCAATGAATTGGAAAATCGTGGAAGAAGCCTGACCCTGCAACACGCTTCAGGGCTCAGCCACCCCGAGTTGCACCCCGGGCACTTCGCCCAGCGGGTAACATCCGGCCTTCGCCGCCGGACTGGCGGCCTCTATGCGCAAATCCATGCCCCAGACGTCTCTGAAGCGCACCTCGGCGACAATGCTGCCCTTCTCCAGACCAAGCTCTCGCCGAACATCGTCCAGGCTCCCGTACCGCTTATGCCTCTTCCACGTCACACCCCAGTTTAACAGGCCCCCGCCGCCCCCGGCATAGTAAACATTGCCCCGCATCGTAATGCCAAGTTCCTCCAGCCCCAGCCCGCCGGCTTCTCCTTGCCGCATCGCAGCAGGCCAGTGGCGACCATCATCCATGTCGAACCAGCCCCACGTCTGGGCGTCCCGATTATAGGCAATCACATTATTGCACACCACCTCGTCATGATTCCATACCGCCTCGCTCCCGGCGCCGTCGATCCGAGGTGTCGATCTCTTCTGTTCGCGAAAACTGAACCCCTCCCGGTTGCCGACCAGCAGATTCCGCTCGATACGGCAGCCGGGCGAACTCGACAGGCTTATACCCGCGTTCGCCCCCCACGCCCCCGCCGTATCCGACAGTCCGTTGCCTAAGATAACGTTGTCATGTGCCCGCAGCCCGTAAGATATCTCATAGAATATGCCCGCATCCTCGTTATGGGCAATCAGACAATTCCGCACCGTACAGTCCTCGTTGCCGATATCGAACCATATCCCGTTGCCCCGGTTCTCCACGAAAATGGAATGCTCGATCACCGCCCCGCGCGTCATGCATATCTTGTTGCCGCCCGCCTCCCAGCCCCGATCAAAACCCTTCACGTTGTTGTCCCGAACCGTACACCCGCTCAACAGAAGTCCATGCGCACGATTCGCCCCGAAACCAAGCTGTCCGTTATGCTGAAACACGCACCGCCTCACGACGATGTCATGCCCCGAAAACTCCGCCCCGCTCGAATTGGCATATTCAAAGACACAGTCCTCCACTGCCAGACCGTTGCCCTTGAACTCCACCGCCCCCTGCTGCGCACGATTGGCCGCATAACGAAACCGTATGCCCTTGATCGTAATATGATTCCCCCTCACCGCAAGGATCCGATCACGCACCGAGGCCTCCACAACCGCCCTGCCCCCGCTCAAAGGACGATTATCCGCACTCCATGCCCACAGCCGCTTGCCTTCAGTATCCGCGTAAAAGGTCCCCCTCGTCAGTTTGTTCCGCTCCAGCACCTGCCGCAGCGCATACCCGTTCACAAACACCTGCTCGCATCGCCCGATCAGCAGGTGAAAATCATCCGCCGGATGCGTGCCGCTGCGATTCCACGGAATGAACCGATGCGCCCACGGCGTACTGTACACACGCCCGTCCCCCCCCGCCTCCTCCCACTCCGTAATGAGATCGGCCCCTGTCATGATCACACTGGCGCCCGTCGCCGCCTCGAACCTGATCGGCGCATCCGGCCTGCCGCTCGTCTCTATGACCACCCGTTCACGGTACACCCCGTCGTGTATCAAAACGGTATCGCCCGGCGATACGCGCGACACCGCGTCACCGATCGTTCGCACCTGATCCCCCGCCGCAACCCCCGCCGCCTCCTTCTGGCACACGTGCCAGACCTTACCCTCCGTCAATCCCGCCGACCAGAGAATCAAACACGCACACCCGACAACCGCCCGCATAACCTTCATTTGACCGCCATCCAAAACACCGCCCATATACGCACTTACGAACATCTGACCGCAGTTTACCCTGTCCCAACGCATTTTTCAACAAAGGCGAGGCCATCCTGCCCTTGTAAGTAGCGAGGGCATCCTGCCCTTGTAATGTGCCGAGGCCATCTCACCCGCGGTCGGTCCCACCCCATGCCTCGCTCCACTCGCCCGCCCCACAGCGACCAGGAGAGCAAAACCGTTTGGGCAGAGGCCGAAATTTGGAGCATTTGTTCGCCGGGGGGGGAAATTTTGGCCTCTGGGGGCCCCGAACGGTTTTGCTCGGCGCCCAATGCCAACTGCACGGCAAGTTACTACTTGGAGACCCGCACTGAACTGCACATCCGGCCACCGGCATGTGCCCCCCAGGACGCAACAAGTTCGTCACCCGCAATCACAGCCAACCACCTCCACAGTGTCCCATTATTCAATGCCCATTTGCCCCCCACTCCTGCGTAATAACCGAACATTTTGAGCCCTTCACCGTGCTATTTAAGTGTTCGTTTTTTGTGTGGAATTGAGTTGCCAACTCCCCGTAGAGTTGTTATAAGAGCACTTCTCGTTAGAAATCGTGTTTTTCTCTGCGGGGGGAGGGGAATCGTAATTTACAGATCTGAAATACGGAGATGTTTTAAATGAAGCGAAGGATGGTTACCACCGACGGCAATGCAGCCGTCACGCACGTGGCACACGCCACAAACGAAGTTATTGCAATATATCCCATCACACCAAGCTCCGGAATGGGTGAAATGGCCGACGCAAAGAGCGCTGTCGGCCAAACCAATATATGGGGCACCGTCCCCTCCGTTACCGAAATGCAGTCCGAAGGCGGAGCCGCCGGCGCCCTCCACGGCGCACTTGCAAGCGGTGCACTCGTCACAACCTTCACCGCCTCCCAGGGCCTGCTGCTCATGATACCAACCATGTACCGCCTCGCAGGCGAGTTGACACCCGTCGTCTTTCACGTCTCGGCACGCTCGCTCGCCTGCGGCGCACTGAGCATCTTCGGCGACCATTCCGATGTCATGGCCACAAGACAAACCGGCTTCGCAATGCTCTGCTCCGGCAACGTCCAGGAATGTATGGACATGCCCCTCATCGCACAGCAGGCCACGCTTGCCTCCAGAATCCCGTTCGTACACTTCTTTGACGGTTTCCGCACGAGCCACGAGATTGCAAAGGTCGAAGAGCTGACCTTTGATCAGATGAGGGACATGATCGACGAGAACCTTATCGCCGCACACCGCCAACGCGCCCTCACCCCTGACCGCCCGACTTTGGGAGGAACCGCACAGAACCCGGACGTCTACTTCCAGGGCAGAGAAGCCGTAAACGCCTTTTACCAGAAGACACCCGGAATCGTAGCAGACGCCATGGCCAAATTCGAGAAGATCACCGGACGCAGCTACCGCCTCTTCGACTATGTCGGCGCAGATGACGCCGAAAAGGTTATTATCGCTATGGGCTCCGGAACCGACACCATACACGAGACCGTCGACGCCCTTGTCGCTAAGGGACAAAAAGTCGGACTCATCAAGGTCCGACTCTATAGGCCCTTTAGCGTTAAACACTTCATCGAAGCGCTGCCCAAAACCGTCCGAAAGATCGCCGTCCTCGACAGAACCAAGGAGCCCGGCTCACCGGGTGAACCCCTATACATGGATGTCAGGACCGCAATCGGAGAGGCCATGGGCGCACATGCCACCGCGTTCGAATCCTACCCGATGGTCGTCGGCGGCCGATATGCCCTCGGATCAAAGGAGTTCAACCCCGCCCATGTCAAAGCCGTCTTTGACAACCTCGACGCCGCCGAACCCAAAAAGGAGTTCACCGTCGGAATAAAAGACGACGTTACCAGAACCAGTCTCGAAGTGGACGAATCCTTCGAAATACCCGCGAAAGCCTATGGCGCAATGTTTTACGGGCTCGGCTCCGACGGAACCGTCGGCGCAAACCAGAACACAATCAAAATCATTGGCGAGTTGACCGACAACTACGCCCAGGGCTATTTCGTCTACGACTCAAAAAAGTCCGGTGCAATGACCGTCTCGCACCTGCGATTCGGAAAAGAAATGATCCGCAAGCCCTACCTCATCAGTCACGCCGATTTCGTCGCCTGCCACAATCCGAGCTTCCTCGAAAAGTACGACATGCTCGCCAATTTGCGCAAAGGAGGCACCTTCCTCCTGACCAGTCTCCACTCAAAGGAGGAAGTCTGGGACACCCTTCCCGCACAGGTCCAGAAGCAGATGATCGAAAAGCAGGTGAAGTTCTATGTCATCGACGCCATCCATATCGCCGAAAGCCTCGGCCTCGGCGCCAGGATCAACACCATCATGCAGGTGGCCTTCTTCAAGATCAGCAACGTAATCCAGATCGATCAGGCGGTCACCGCGATCAAGGATGCGATTAAGAGGAGCTATGGCAAGAAAGGCGACAAGATTGTCAACATGAACTATGCCGCCGTTGACGCCGCTCTGGACCAGGTCTTCGAGGTGAAGATACCATCCAGGGTCACCAGCACACTCCAGATGGCCGGCGCCGTACCCGGCGATGCACCGCCGTTCGTAAGAGACGTCCTCGGCGCGATCATGGCCGGCCGCGGCGATGACCTGCCCGTCAGCGCCCTGCCCATCGACGGACGATTCCCCACGGGAACAACGAAATACGAAAAACGAAACATCGCCGTAAACATCCCCGTCTGGGATCCGTCCTTGTGCATACAGTGCGGACAATGCTCGTTCGTATGCCCGCACGCCACCATTCGCATCAAGGCCTACGACCCTGAGTATGCCGAAAGTGCACCCGAAACGTTCAAGAGCGTCGACGCCAGGGGCAAGGAGCTCGAAGGAATGAAGTTCACGGTCCAGGTCGCACCCGAAGACTGCACGGGTTGCGGAGCCTGCGTTGTCAACTGCCCGGGTATCGAGCGCAACGCCGAAAAGCAGCCAACCGGAAGGAAGGCGATCAACATGGCCCCGCAGGAACCTCTGCGAGCCGCCGAACGCGAAAACTACGACCACTTCCTTTCCATCCCCGATACCGATCCGGCAAAGTACAAACGCCAGAGCCTCAAGGGAAGCCAGTTCATCCCCGCCCTCTTCGAGTACTCCGGTGCTTGTGCCGGATGTGGCGAGACGCCATATGTCAAGCTCATCTCACAACTCTTCGGCGACAGGATGATGATAGCCAACGCCACCGGATGCTCCTCCATATACGGCGGCAACCTCCCGACTACGCCTTACACCACACGACCCGACGGCCGAGGCCCCGCATGGCAGAACAGCCTCTTCGAGGACAACGCCGAGTTCGGCATGGGCATGAGACTGGCCATCGACAAGTTTCAGGGTTTCGCACTTGAACTCCTCGCCAAAGCCGTCGAAAAGGGCTGTGTCGAAAAATCCCTCGCCGACCGGATCACCGCCGGCATGTCCTCACAGGACACCGATGCCGGAATCGAAGCACAGCGAGACCTCGTCGATCAGCTTAAGAATCAGTGCAAGCGAAACGGCGATTGCGTTGAGTGCAGGCGGCTGACTGATTTGGCCGACTACCTCGTCAAGAAGAGTGTCTGGGTCCTCGGTGGAGACGGCTGGGCCTACGACATCGGATACGGAGGACTCGATCACGTCCTGGCCGGTCCCGATGATGTCAATGTCCTTGTCCTGGATACGGAGGTCTACTCCAACACCGGCGGCCAAATGTCCAAGTCCACCCCGCGCGGCGCCGTCGCCAAGTTCGCCGCCGCCGGCAAAATGATGCCCAAGAAGGACCTCGGAATGATCGCCATGACCTATGGCAGCATCTACGTCGCCAAGGTCGCCTATGGCGCCAATCCGACACAGACGGTAAAGGCCTTCGCCGAAGCCGAAAGTTATGACGGCCCCTCTCTCATCATCGCCTACTCCCACTGTATCGCACACGGATTCGATCTGTCCCAGGGCACACTCGAGCAGAAAAAGGCCGTTGCATGTGGCCACTGGCCGCTCTACCGCTTCGACCCGAGACTCACCGCACTCGGAAAGAACCCCCTGCAGTTGGATTCAAAGGCCCCAACGGGAGACTTCGAGGAATACGCCTACGGCGAGAACAGGTACAGAACCCTCCGGCAGTCGCGACCCGAACAGGCCGCCGCACTCATGAAAGCCGCAAAACAGGATGTCGTAGATCGCTATGCGGCACTCGAAAAACTTGCCGGACAGTAGAACCCGGAAGTGGTTGCTGCACGTAAGGACGCAAAATTATGAAAAAATGCGACGTTTTCATACGCCGCAACGAAAAAAAATCGAATTTCTTCGCTTTTTGACAACAAAAGTGCGCGGTTTTAATTCATAATATGCAAAACCGCGCACTTAAATTGCCCGTTTCAAGGCATTTTTCGGGGCAGAAAAACATGCTAATACCCGTTTTCAGCCCAAAAACACGGTTCAGATGCGATTTCTTAGAGGATCTGAAATGATAACCAAACTCGCTCAATGCTCCATAATCGCCGTTTTTGCCCTCGCAGGATGCCAAAACCAACCTCAATCACTCTCAACCCCCCATCTCTCAGACCCCCAAAACCCCATCATCGCCGATGCCCTCGTAACCTTTTATATGCCAAACAATTACGTCTACCTCAGCACCCAGGAACACCGCCTTTTCCCACATGAAAACGCCATCCTCATAACCGCAAAAGAGCCGCAGGGCGACTTCAAGTGGCACCTCACAAACAACATTTACGAATCCCAAATACCCCCCTCAGCCGCCACGACCGCCCCTGCAACCGTCCTCGACCACGACGTCGTGCAGGCCATTGCATCATCTTTCAAGGCGTCAGCCGGCTATTACGACCTCAGCAAAGCCCGCCACCTCGAAAACGTCAAAATTCAGGGCCGCTGGTACCAGCCTTTCCAACTGGCGTCGACCGGCGATAAAACGCCGAAAATAACGCTTTTCATGCTGCTGGACGAGCAAAGAATTGATCTTGTGCGCGTGGCCGGCATTTCCGGCGAGAGGGTTGTCACTGCTCACAGTTATAATATGCATTGGTTCAAGGAAGTGCAAAGATTCGTTCCCACGAAGATCGACATCTTCGCGGGCGCCCCCGGCGCGGCCGAGCCTGCAAGGATACTCGGCATCACTTACAAGGGTTTCAAGCTGCTTGGAAAGGACCGGTGAGCATGCTTTTGTCGGACCTGCAATTGGCGGTTTCCGGCCGGGGGCTCTAAAGGCCTGGGTACTGGATGCTCTGGTTTACATTTCTGCGGCATGAAGCCAGTGATGCTTGTTCCAGATTCGACGGCGCCCGCGTGAGTTGGGACCTATAACACGGCGGGACACCGGCAGTTGTAAATCGCACTAAGACTGAAGGTTATGCGGAAAGAGGTTAAGCAGTACTATTTGCAGACCGACAGATTCGATAGCAGTACAGGTCCTTTTTGCGCACCCGGGCCGATTGACTCGGGGCCAGTGCCGTATTGTGTGATGGAAAACTCGTGATATTTCAGCCATGACAGAGCAATGTCCAGACGGCTCCTGCGGGCACGGCGCCCGAGAAGCCACGGGGGCAGGATGCCCGCCCCACTTGAAGGGAACACGCGTACAGGAACAGTGTGTTGCGCTGAAATCTTGCGGCAATTCCAACAGGATGACCCGACCCCTTGCGGGATATCGGCCAACGGATGAACGGAGGCATTTCCATTTTGTACAATTTTTGTTTTATGGGTGAAGAAAAATGACTGCACTAAAGGCTGGATCAGGCGGACTGGCATTGTTGTTTGTCGTTGTGTGCTGCGGAGGGTGTTCGAACGACATCCTTGACCCCACCGCGATCGGCCGCTTTCGGCCCGTTCCCGTGGTTAACGTAATCCTGGATTCGCTGGGCGTGGCGGACGAACCCGAGCCAACGTATGCGGGCGCCGAGCCGCCGCGTCCCGAGGACCTCATAGACTACGAGCAGGACTACATGTTCGGGGCTGGCGACGTTATCCGCATATCGATTTATGAACTCCGCCAGGAAGGTCTGCCTTTCATCAACGATTATATCGTAACCGAATCCGGGCGCATATCACTTCCCGACGTGGGCCAGATACGAGCCGAAGGACTTACCGAGGTCAAACTCGAAGAGGAGATCAAGGACATCCTCTCGCCAGGCGTCTTGAAGAATCCATCTGTTACGGTACTGCTGCTGCAGTCGCAGAAGCGGAAGTTCTCCATTTATGGCCAGGGCGTCAAGATGCCTGGGCGGTTTGAGCTGCCTCGTTATACATTTCGTCTTACGGATGCCATCGCCCTTGCCGGCGACGTGGGGCAGTTTAACGTCAGCAATATCTACGTCTCGCGAGATGTTCCCGCTGGGACGTCGTCTTTGAGCTCAAGGCCCTCTACGCCGGCGACAAGGCCTGCCACACATGGTGCCCAGCCCACGCCGGTGGAGCCGGTCAAGAAGATCGTCATTCCGGCGATTGAAGAAGAAATGCTCGAACTGATCAGGCCTTTCGGCGCCAATACGCGAGACGATAATACCGCGGTGATCACAGCGGCCGAGCTCATCACCGAGCAGGAACTGGAGTCAATGGCGGCTCCCGGCGGCGTCAAGCCGTCAGAAAAACAGGCCGCGTCGACGGCACCGGCCGTCGAGCCGGTCGAAAACGAGGCGCCGCAAGGTGCACCAACACGAGTCGAATGGGTTTTTGAGGACGGCAAGTGGGTTCCCAAGCAGGTTGGTGCACCGACAGTCGTTGAATCCCCCGCGGCGGCCCCGCAGACGGCAAGCGAACCGGCCATAGCCGCCGAGCCGCTTGCCGGACAATACGGCTGGCCTGAACTGGCCGACCAGAACGTCAGGACTCGTGTCATACAGATACCTGTTGACAAGCTCAAGAGCGGCGATCCGGCATACGACATCGTGATCCGCCCCGGCGACCGCATCTCAGTTCCCGTGGACATTATCGGGGAGTTCTGGATTACAGGCAACGTCAATAATCAGGGCATGATCAACCTGACCGGACGTCCGATGACACTGAAGATGGCTATCGCGGCCGCCGGCGGCCTCGGGCCCTTAGCCTGGCCGAAGAAAGTTGAAGTTGTACGGCGCATAGGCCGGAACAAGGCCGGTCTCATGCAGGAGGAAATAGTACTTGTCGATCTGGACAAGATAGCCCAGGGCTTGCAGCCAGATTTCTTCATCAAACCCTACGATCTGATCAACGTAGGAACGCACGGCACGAGCCGGTGGTTGGCCACCCTGCGAAATGCATTCAGGGCAACATATGGATTCGGCTTCATATATGACCGCAACTTTGCGTATGACCGGCGTTATTACGGGGACGGCCTGTTCTAATCGACCGCAATATACCCAGGTAAAGAGAGTGATCTATGGAATACCCGGCCGGCAAAATGTCGCAGGAGCACGAGAAAGCCGGGTGGAGTTCGCTCGGTCCGGCCGGCATAGTCAAGATCACGACCATCGCGCTTTTGATCTGGTGGTTTTTCCGGCAGGAAATCGACAAGACGGTTTACAGATGGTCCGATCCGACCTGGTCGCATGGTTTGCTGATACCGTTTTTCAGCCTGTATTTTCTTAACCAGCGAAAGCGGGACATTCTGCAGTTGACGGCGAAGCCCAACTACCTGGGCCTGGTCCTCTTGATCGCCTGCCTGCTGTTTTATGTGCTCGACGTCGTCCAGTTCAAGATAGCATATTTTCAGGTCATTACGCTTATACCCGCGATTGCCGCGGTTGTGCTGTTCCTGGGCGGCTGGAAACTGCTGCAGTATACGTGGCTGCCGATTACCTATCTGGTGTTCGCGTTTCCTTTGCCGGATCGTCTGTACAAAGGCATAAGCAATCCGATGCGGCTGCTCGCTGCCCGGATGGCAACGGTTCTTCTGAACATGGTCCGCGGGCTCGAGGCCACAGCCAGCGGCGTCGTTATCGACGTGAGCTACAGGGGTGCTCGGCTTGAGCCGCCGCTGGACGTGGCGGAGGCGTGCAGCGGCATGCGTCTTCTGATGGCTTTTTTTGCATTGGGCGTGGCGATGGCGTATTTGCATTACCGTCCCATGTGGCAGCGCCTGGTGCTGCTGGCGAGCACGGTTCCGGTGGCGATTCTCTGCAACATCGTTCGGGTAACAGTGACCGGATTCATCTATGTTCTTTGGGACCCCAGATATGCGCAGGGAATCTATCATGACTTGCTGGGCCTGCTGATGCTTCCGCTTGCGTTCGGCGCTTACGGACTGCTCGCCTGGTTTATGTCCAATCTTTTCGTTGAAGAAAGCGCCCCCGCGGCGGAGTTGGTCGTACGACGAAGCGGCCTAAGCTGATTCGAGAATCGGCAACATGGATATGCCATGAGTAATACTTTGAAACAATTAATGCAGCCGGCTTTTCTGCTGTGCGTAGCCACCTTGGCTCTGGCGGCGGGTTCGAAAGAGCTTGCAATCAAGTGGCTGGGCGTGCAGCTAAAGAAAGAGGCGATTGATCTGCGCAAGCCGTTCGACGACATCGACGAGATGCGCCTTGAGCCTTACCGCGTCGTTCGCAAGTCGAAGATCGAGAACGCCGACGTGGCCGACTCGCTGGGAACCGACAACTACATCCAGTGGGACCTGGAGGATCTTGAGGCGGACGCTTCCAGCCCCGCCAGATACTGTTCGCTGTTCATTACGTACTATACCGGCGATCCGGATCGGGTGCCGCACGTGCCGGAGGAATGCGTAACAGGCGGCGGCGACACCATGCTGTCGCGCGAAGGCGAGCGACTGCGCATTGAGCTGGGCGAAACGGTGGTCGAGGACCTTGAAGTCGATGGACGCTTTGCGCGGCTGCCGGTTCGATACCTGACGTTTCTGAGGAACCCGCGAAGCGTGTGGGAGACTGAATACAGGTACGCGGTGCTGTACTTTTTCAAGGCGAATGGTCGATTCGCCAGCAGTCGGGCGGGAACACGACGGATCATGGGTGAAAACCTTTTCGGCAAGTATTCGTACTTCTCGAAAGTCGAATGGAAATTCTATGGGATCGCGCCTGGCGGCATGATCCACGGCGACAAGGAGCAGGTCCTGCGGGCCAGCGAGAAGCTGATGAGCCGGCTTCTGCCGGTTTTGGAGACCGAACACTGGCCCGACTGGAAAGCGGCAAACGAACAAGAGTAACAAGACATCTCGAACAGGGACGAGCCATGCATGTGGTGGCGATTTCGACGGGAACAAGAAGCAAGCAATGGCAAAAAGAAAACTGAACAAGAAGGTTGCGATACTGGGCATATTGATTTTGGGTGTGCTCGTCGCGGGGGCGGGGTATGCGTGGCTCAGAATGCGCAAGGATCCCGACAAGCTGATTGCCGAGGCCAAAGCACAGTGGAAGCAGATCGAATCCCAGTTGGAGCATTACCGCCAGGCGGTCGCCGGCGGGACCGGCGAGGAAACGGACAAGATGCTCAGGGCGGGCCAGGATTCATATATAGAGATGCTGACGAAGTACCGCGTGGCTGCCGGAAACACCAAAGATGACGCCGACAAAATTGAAATTCTCTTCACCCTGGCTGATTACTACCTGCTTGCCAATGAATTCCATGCCGCTGACTGGGATAAGGCGCTGCGCACCTGGCATACGGTGACAACGATCAATCCAAGGAACGTCGACGCAAGGGCCAAACTGCTGCAGTATTTCTACGATGCAGGCGACAGCGGCAGCCGCGCCGCCTGGACTCGCGTCAGGGAGCAGGCCGACGAGATCATCGAACGTGGGGGCGACCAGCCGAACACCTTCGTGCTCAGGGCAAGAGCCAGAGCAAACCTGGAAATGGCAGCAGCCGGAGAGGTGCCAGATCCGATGGAGATCGTGAACAAGGCCATTTCGGATTTCCAGACGCTGCTTGAGACGGACCCGACCGACACGCAGACAGCTCGTTATCTTGCCAATGCAATCATGCTTCGCGGCAGACTGCGCCAGTCCATGGGCCAAACGGACGCTGCGAAAATTGCTTACGACAGGGCGATGACGGTTTTGAATGAAGTGGTCAACGCTGTACCTGATGCCGTTCAGGCCCATGTGCATATTCTTAACCTGAAGCTTGACGGCGCCAAAGGTGACGCAGATGCGGTCCAGGCGCTGGCGGCAGAATATGATGCCCTGACCAGCAGATTCCCGAACAGTGCCGAAGCGTATGCTGCGCGGGCGACTTATTTCCAGACTTGCGACGATCTGGCCAATGCAGCCGATGCCATGTTTCGGGCAATGGAACTCGATGATCAAAGTGTCAACTACGCATTTAACGCGGCCTACCTGCATTACGCCAAAGGCTCAATCAATGGTGACGCACAGTTGGTCAACCAGGCCATAGAGATGGCAAAGCGGGCATTGACTTTGCCTGAGGCACAGAACGTGGCAGGACCCCGGCAGCATACGTTTACCGAAAACCGCGTCAGGCTCCACTCATTCCTGGCGCGCCTATATGTTGAAAAAGCACTGCAAGCCAAAGAGTCTGGCGATGCGCCGCAGCATAAGTCGTGGGTCGAGAAGGCCGCCGGAAGCGTGCGCGAATTGAGGCAGATTTTCGGCAGTGAGACGAACGTCTATTCGGCAATGTGGACCGCCATACTGGATATGGCGAGAGGCGACGATGACACTGCCGTCAGACGGATGATCGACGCCTATCAGCAGTTGAAAGGCGCCGGCCGAAGCGATGCGATGCTTGCGAATATGCTGGCGCGTGCTTTCAAAAATGAGCCGGAAGTCGGAAGCCGGATGCAGTTCCTTGCGGACGCCATCAGGGGCGGCGCTGCGTCATCAAAACCCGACCTGCTGCTTGACTATGCGGACCTGCTCGTCGGAGTACAGGCATGGTCCAACGTTTTGTCTCTGGCGGAGACATACGAGAACACACTGGGCGCGACGCACCGCAGCAGCGCGCTTCGCGTTCGCGGCAGCATCGGGGCGGGACAGTTCGACAGCGCCGCGGATACCCTGGCGCAGATGGACGAGCGAGACCCGGAGACACAAGGGCTGGAGTTGGCCCTGTTGGATGCGCGCATTCTGCGGGCACTGCAAGTACAGACCCAGCAGACGCTTCCAGAGGAGATTCAGCGTCAACTGCAAAGCGATCTCGAAAGGCGGACCGTTTTGACCGAGCAACTGCTTGCCGGCGACGCCGACCAGGTCCCGTTTCAGACTGTGGTAAACGTTTGCAGCCATTATGTAAGCCAAGACAAGGGCGACAAAGCCCGAGATCTGATTGCGGCTTTTCTTGACAGGAATGAAAACCACTTCAACGCAAAGCTGTACCAGCGGCAACTGATGGAGCCTGACCCGCTTGACGTCAGCGCCGAACGCAGGGAACAGATTGCTCAAACGGTTCTGTCCGAGATAGCAGACGCTGTGGAGCGCAGTATTCGCACAGGCGAGTATCACCTGGTTCGCGGCCGATATGAGGAAGCCGCGGCGGCATACCGAACTGCCATTACTGCCGCTCCCGACGACATTCGTGCAATCAACGCGCTGTTTGAGACCATATTGCTGGGCCAGCCGGACCGCCTTGATGAGGCCAGGGAACTTGCCGAAAAGGCGCGTCGTGACAACCTTGACGGGTGCCAGGGCAACTACTACCTGGCGCGTCTGGCGTATGCGCGGCAGGATTATCAGGAAGCACTTCATCGAATCGAAGAGTGCCTCAAAGTCAAACCGATCTTCGCCGGTGCATATCATCTGCGCAGTCAGGTCAACGCGGCGCTGAACAACAACGATCAAGCGATCTCGGACGCCTCGACGGCGGGTCAGATGAACCCGCTGGATCCCGCCATAGCCCGACACAAGGCCGCCCTGCTGGCCGCCCGCAACAGGCGACTGGGACCGGCAGCCACGGGCGAACAGCGTGAACAGGCCGAAAACGCAATGCGCGAGGCCATCATGCTCAATCCGAACGATTGGACGCTGCAAAGCGCCTACGCCGAGCAGCGAAGCGCCACTCACCCGGAAGAGGCGCTTGCGCAGCGGCAGTACCTTGCCAGGCGATTTCCGCACGTGGATAACTTCGCGTTGTTGGGCAGCATGGCCATGAAGATGGGACTCCGTGAGCGCGACGAAGCGAAGAAGTCCGGTCTACTGGAGATCGCCCAGTCCGCCTATGAGCAGGCGTATGCGATGCAGCCGGAAAATCCGTCCGTTCAGCAGCAGTACGCCGAGTTCCTGCGGATAACCGCCCAGCACGACAGGGTCGAAGATTTGTTCAGAGATGAAGAAGGCGTGCTGTGGCGATATTATCTGCGCGATGGTCGGTATGATCAGGCGCGGGCAAAGCTCGAGGAACTTTATGCGGCAGACCCCAAAGACGCGGCCGTCGTGCGGGGTCTCGCGGTCGTTGCGCAGCAGACCGGTGACAAAGAAAACGTCAAGAGGTATTCGCAGGAACTGCTGGCCATCGAAAAAACGGTCAATGATCAGCTCCTGCAGATCCAGATGTATGTCGACGTCGGGCTGATCAGGGAAGCGGAGTTGAAACTGGCCGCTTTTCGCGAGCTTCATCCGCGTGAACCTCGGGCGATGCTGCTTGAAGCTCTGGTGCTGATGACGCAGGGGCGCCTCGACGAGGCGATGGACATGGTTAACCGCAACCTCGAGGTGGACGCCGACAACGCCCAGTCGTGGCGGCTGCGCGGGCGCATCAATCGCCTTAAGGGCAACTACGCGCAGGCGGTGGACGACCTGCAGAGAAGCAAGAGCCTCAGCCCGGGCGCGGTGATCAGCATGGAACTGGCGATGGCGTACCGGCAGACGAATCGCATGACCGCGGCAATCGGCGAATTGAAGAGCGCGCTCAAGGATGAATTGGCCCCGCTGCGGCTTCTGACCATGTTGGAGCAGTTCTACATGGATGCCGGGCAGAAGAACGAACTGCGTGCTTTCTACGCTGAAACAATCGCGAAGTATCCACAGTCGGAGCTTTGGTATTACAGGGCCGGACAGTTCTACCTTCAAGACAACAACGAAGCCAAAGCAGAGGAACTGCTTGCCAAGGCATGGGAGATGACTCGTCAGAAGAACGATCCTTCGCTCATTGTGTTCGACATGTATCTGGAGATACTCTGGAAACGGGCCAGGTACGATCAACTGCTCGCTATAGCCGCGCAGTACACCGATACGCCTCTGGCGTCGGTGGCATACGCGCAGATGGGGCAGACGCAGGCCAAACTCGGCAATCGCGAACTCGCTATACAGCATTATCACAAGGCACTGGAGAAATGTGGCGCCGACAGCAACCGTATTGCGGGCGTTTTGCGGAATATGATCGAAGCCATCGGCGTCGACGAAGTGCAGAAATGGACAACTCAGAGACTCACCGCCTCGCCGAATTCGGTGATTGCCAACATGGTTATGTATAACCTTGCAAACCAGAGAGCGGATTACAATACCGCATTAAAGCATCTGGACGTGGCAATGACCGCTGTTGATCCGGATAATCCCGCGCATTGGCAATATACGATTCTAAAGGCGCTTACGTTTGTTCAGGCTTACATGAAGACCCGCGACAGGCAATACCTCCTCCAGGCGGCGCAGCAATATGAGTTGATAATTTCGGATCAGCCGAACAACATCGGCGCCTTGAACAACCTCGCGTTTCTTCTTGCCGATAACGACGAGCAGCTCGACAGAGCCGCTCAGTACGCCGCACGAGCCCACGCGGCCGTGCCGGACAATCCAAACGTAATGGATACTTACGCATACGTTCTCTGCAAGCAGGGTGAATTCGCAAGGGCGGAGGAACTCCTGCTCAAGGCTATTCAGATGTACGAACTGGAGGCAAGCGACGCCCCCGCCGAGGTCTACAAGCATCTCGGAATGGCTCGCGAAGGCCTTGCCAAGAACCAGCTTGCCGCCGAGGCCTATCGGCGTGCTTTGGAAGTCGGCGGCCGGTCGCTCGCCGACCAGGAAAAAGTGTTGCTCAACGAGGCCATTAAGAGGGTCTCTCAGTGATTCTCAGTTAACAAGTTTTTGTCTGTGTCAGGTAGGAGATGATGTAAATGGCATCACAAATTCAACCGACAAGCCCCGCCCCATTGGCCAGACCCGTGGGCGCAAGGCCCCCAATCGCGATGCAGCCGACGATGACTCCAAAGGAAGTTATGGGCATTCTCAGGAGGCATGTGCTGCTGATACTGGTTCTGACGTTTCTCGGCGCCGCCGCCGGCGTCGGGGGCTGGTTTGCGCTGAAAAAGTACTGTCCGCGTTACACCGCCGTCGGCGCCATCCAGGTCCTTGAACCGGGAATGAAGGACCCCACCGAGATCAGGGACGCCCAGGCAAACAGGGACATCTACGATCGATTCCGAAACTCCAAGGTTATGCGAATCAAGAGCCTTGGTATGCGCCAGGAACTGCTCCGCAGCAACGTGGTCAGAAACACCCGGTGGTTCGAAAAGTTTGTCCACGGCAGCCATACCGACATCCCCAGGGCGGTCAGAGATCTCGAAAAGTATCTGCGGGTAAATGCGCCGCGCGATGACGTACACGTTACCGTGTCGATGGAATGCGGCAGTCCGGAAGAATCGCGCCTCATCGCCAACGCCATGATAGACCTCTTCCTGCAGCAGCAGCGTTCAGAAGCCACCGGTGACATGAGCAGTCAGCTTGCAATGCGCCTCGAACAGGCTGAAAAACTCCGGCGGGATCTCAGCGGAGCCAGCGATGAATTAAGGAAAATTCGAGAAGGCACGAACTTTGGTAATCTCGGTGAGACTACTTTTAGGGACTACCTGACGGAAAGCCTTGCTGATCAGGAGACTTCGCTAAGTCAACTGGAGAACATCATCATTCGCCTCGAGAGCAACGTCGAAATCCTGCGTCAGCGCGCCGAAGGCGAGTACGACGAAGTGGTCAGGGAACAGGTCGAGAGGGATCCGATCTCGCAGCGCATGAGAGACAGTATCGCGGCTCTTGAGCCTGCCCTTGCCGAGTTGCTGACTCGGTTCGGTGAAAACCATAGACGGGTGCGCGAGGTGCGCGACGCACTTGATCAGCGGCGGCAGGACCTCGCCCGTCGACAGGTGGAAATAGCCGACATCCTCCGCCAGGCCAATTACCGCAGCGCACACGACCAACTGGTTTATACCACGAGCCAATTGGAGGCCCAGCGCAGGCAGCTCCAAGAGGCCAAAGTCCAATACAGAGAGATGAGCAAGATCCGCGCCGACTACTTGGAGGCAATGACACGGCGAGACGAAAAACAGGCTTTATTGGAAGAAGCCAACGCAGTCATAGAGAAACTGAGAACACTCTCCACTGATCCCGAGGTTGCTAAAGTCAAACTGGCCTGGCGAGCTGAGGCGCCGCTTGAGATGAGTTTTCCTCGACTGGTGCTGTTCGCGCCGGGCGGCCTGATACTCGGGCTTCTGGCCGGTCTCGGGCTTGCTTTCGCAATTGAATTGCTCAATGACTTCGTCCGCACCCCAAGCGACCTCGTGCGGCACGTTCGGGCCCCGCTCCTGGGCACGATCTGTCACGCCGACGAAGACGACGCAGTTGATACGGCGAACCTGGCGCACGTGGTTCGAAACGCGCCTTATTCGATCATGAGCGAGTGTTATCGTCAGTTCCGAACGAATTTGAAGTTGTCTGGCCAGGACGGCCGAGCCAAGGTGCTTCTGGTGACCAGCGGAGCCGGCGGCGACGGGAAAACCACCACCGCCGTGAATCTCGCCGAGACCCTGGCCACCGAACAGAACAAGGTGCTCCTTATCGACGCCAATTTCCGCCGTCCCAAAATCGCGTCTTTCTTCCCCACGGACGGCGGCCAGACCGGCGAGAGCGGCCTCAGCAACTACCTGATGGGGCAATGCGACATGGACGGCGTCACGCGGTCGGCAGCCGACAACCTTGACGTTATCGACAGCGGTCCGTTGCCCGCCAATTGTGCCGAACTTCTGGCCGGCACAAGAATGAAGGAACTTCTTGACGACTGCCGCCAGGCGTATGATTATGTGATCATCGACGGGCCCCCGCTTCTGGTCAGCGACGCCAAGAACCTGGCCGCGGGCGCCGACGGCACCATACTGGTCGTTAATGCCGAAAGCACCCGCCGGGGAGCGGCCCAGCGGGCGCTACGCGAACTCCGTGAAATCGACGCAGTACTCGTGGGCACCGTACTTGTGGGCGCCAGAGCGATGAAGGGCGGATACTTCCACGAAGTCTTCCGATCCTATCAGGAGTACCAGCGGGTACAGGTCGGACGGCCTACGACTTGAAAAAACGCGAAACACGAATACCACCAAAGTAAAGGAAGACTATGGAAAAATATCTTGTGACGGGCGGCGCAGGTTTCATCGGCTCAAACATCTGCCGGCGGCTCGTGTCAGAAGGATGCTATGTACGTGTTGTCGATAATCTCATCACAGGCAAGCGGCAGAACCTCAGTGATATAAGCGAGCAAATCGATTTCGTGGAGGCCGACATGGGCGACCCGGCGGTCGCCTCTGCGGTTATGAAGGACATAGACGTCGTCCTGCACCAGGGCGCTGTGCCTTCAGTGCCGAAGAGCGTTGAGGATCCTGCCGCAACCCACAAGCACTGTGTCGACGCAACCTTTACCCTGCTGATGGCCGCCCGCGACGCGAAAATAAAACGGTTTGTATATGCGGCCAGCAGTTCCGCCTATGGCGACAGCCCTGCCCTGCCCAAAGCTGAGACCATGCCAACCGATCCGCTGTCGCCTTATGCCGTCGCCAAACTCGTCGGCGAGTACTATTGCAGGGTCTTCTACACTGTCTTCGGTTTGCAGACCATCTCCCTGCGTTACTTCAATGTCTTCGGTCCTTACCAGGACCCGACCAGCCAGTACGCCGCCGCCATACCGGCGTTTGTCACGTCCGTGCTGCGGGGCGTTTCACCGATCATCTACGGCGACGGCGAACAGAGCCGTGACTTCACATACATTGACAATGTCGTTGAAGCGAACGTTCTCGCCGCCCGCGCTCAGGCGACGCAAGGTGAGGTTGTTAATATCGCCTGCGCCGAGCGAATCACAATCAACGCCGTAATTAAGTGGATCAATGAGATTCTGCACACCAGTGTGCCACCTGAATATGCGCCAAGCCGCGCCGGCGACGTCAAGCACTCCCTCGCGGACATACGGCTCGCCGAAAGGGTCATCGGCTACAAGCCGATCATCGGTTTCAGAGATGGTCTCGTCAAAGCCATCGACTGGTATCGCAGCAACCTCCTGTAACTGACGTTCCGATCATCCCCGCGGTCTGTCCTATAATCCGCCGAATCCCCGATGCTTTTTTGCGCGGAGCCGGGTCTGCGCCGGCCGCCTCTCGGATTGCGCGCCATCACTGAGATTATAGGCCAAATCTCGGCATTTCACCCCCACAGCACGTTGCCCGCCTTCACGGCCCCCAAAACACAGATAGTGATTAAGCCTGCGACCGATATGTACGATTTGACGGTTAACGCCGCGTTACCTATATTTTTTAGAGTGGACGATTATACGGACGGTGGTGCGGGTTCACTGAGCCGCTTTGGTCAGACTTGAGCGTTAGTGAGTTAGAGGCAACATGAAAAGAAGCTGGGTGATTTGGACGGTAGCCCTCATCGCAATCGGGGGCCTGGGACTAAGTGCCGTCGTTATAGACATACATCGCGAAAAGACACAAACGGCGCACCACAAAGCGAAATACGGCAAGGGAGCAGACGAATACGTACAGCAGTATTTCGAATGGAGCACACTGCCGCCTGATGAACGCATCGAAAATCCGTGGGGACACGGCAGATACGGCGGACCCGATATGAGGGAGAAACTGATACACGGCCAGCGGGACCGCCTCAAAGCCGATCTGGCGGATCTCGCAGCCGGCGCCACGACGCCGCCAATGGTCGCCGATGTGCTTTACGGGCCGGACTGGCACCAGCAGGTGGATGACTACCGCAGACGGTGCGATCTGAGAGACGGCATCGCGCTTACCTCTACAATCATTGTGCTTGCCGGACTCATCATATGCATCGGTATGGCCGCGCATCACAGCCTCCGCCCAACGCTTGCGCAGCCTCAAAACGACACGGACGATCAGCCCCCGGAAACCGCCCCGAAGCCCGAGCCGGCAAACTCGGATAACGACCTTCAGACCTGCGGTGACCTCGTCTCTGAGATCATCAAGTCCGCGCCAAAGGAAATGCCCGCAGGCTCCCCAGGCGATTCACCTGCGCCCAGCATAGGCGTCAAGGGCGAGAAAATCGGCTATTTCCGCAACTTCGGCCCGCCATCAAGGGGCGACAGAACCGCCGAACTTAAGAACACGCTCCGCAGCCAGGCCGCCGGCTTCAAGACAACCGAATCCCCGGCCGCCACAGGCGGCGGATTAGGTACGCTAATGTCCTCGGCGCCGGTCGCCAGTGAACTTACGGAACTGACGCAGGAGGTCTCGGCAATTCGAGAATTCGCCGCACAGCAGCAGGATCGCGTGCGGCAATTGCAGGACGGGTACGACTGGGGAATAATCAAGCGATTCTGCCTGAGAATCATACGCTGCATCGACAATCTCGACGAACGAATGCAGGCCCTGCCCCCCGACGGTCCCGACATGCAGGCGCTTATGGACGTCCGCGACGAACTCGTGTTTTCGCTTGAGTCCAGCGGCGTCGAACAATTCGAGCCGCCTCTAAAAAGCGACTACAAGGGGCTCGAAAAAAGCAGCGAGGCCGTCAAAAGCAGAGAGCCGGCGCCTGCCCCCGAACTCGTAGGCAAGATCGCCGCCGTCATCAGGCCCGGATACCGCTACGCCGTCAGCGAGGAAGACGTCAAAATCGTGCGGTGCGCGCAGGTCAAACTCTACGGTGAGTCAACCATAGCAAGTGAGGACGCAAACAATGAATAACATAGCCGGCATAGACCTGGGGACAACGCTCTCGTCCATTGCCATTCTCAACACAATCGGAAAGCCGGAGATCGTGCCGAACTGCGAAGGCGAACGAATTACGCCCTCCGTTGTTTACTTCGACGAAGAAGACACCGCAATAATCCGCGTCGGCATCGAGGCGCTGAACTCCCGGCAGTTGAACCCGGAGCGAAGCGTACGATGGATCAAACGCCATATGGGCGACCAGCAGTGGCGTAAGAACGTTGACGGAAAGGACTGGACGCCCGAGGAGATATCCAGCCTGATCCTGAAGAAGCTTAAGCAGGACGCCGGTGTCGAGCACGGCCAGGTCGAAGACGCCGTCATTTCCGTGCCCGCCCATTTCGACGAGGTCCGCCGCAAGGCAACTATGGACGCCGGACGCATGGCCGGTCTGAACGTCATCGCCATCGTCAACGAGCCCGTCGCCGCCGCCCTTTATTATGCAACCACCCATGAAGTCGCGGGGCGGGTGCTCGTATACGATCTCGGCGGCGGCACATTCGATGCTACGGTTCTCGACATCAACGGCAGTGAGATCAACATCGTTTGCAGCCAGGGCGATCATGCCCTCGGCGGTATCGATTTCGACAAGAAGATCCTGGAGCTCTTCGAAACCGCGTACCGCGACAATTTCAAAACAGAACTCATAACCAACGATGAGGAGCGCGCGAAATACGAAGATGAGGCCGAAGACGTCAAGAAAACCCTCTCAAGGCGCAATGTCGCCAAAAAAATGCTCTATGGTCCCGCCGGCAGCATGAGACTCGAGATCTCCCGTGAGCAGTTCGAGGAAGCCATCTCGCCGCTGGTCGGCCGCACGGAAATGCTCATTGAGGTAATACTCGACGAAGCCAAGTGCAAGCCGTCCGACATCCACAAGGTCCTCCTCGCCGGCGGAAGCACGCGCATTCCGCTGGTCCAGCAGCGATTGCAGGAAATATTCGGCCGCGCACCAGAAATCGCAGTCAACGTCGATGAATGCGTCGCCCTCGGTGCAGCCATTCACGCAGGCCTGACCAAACTCCGCGAGAACCCCGACGAGGTGTCACAGGGAGTTGCAGGCGGACTCAGAGACGTCAAGCTGCAAGACGTCTGCAATCACAGTTACGGCACGATTTGTGCCCCAAAGGACAGCGAAACCGGACAGTACGTTATCGAAAACAGCATCATTCTGAAGAAAAACACACCCCTGCCCTGTCAGGAAACCCAGCAGTTCTTCACAATCGTCGAAGGCCAGACCGAAGTCGAGGTCACCATCACCCAGGGAGAGGACACCGACCCTGATTACGTAAACAAGATCGCCACCGAAGTCTTCCAGCTTCCTCCCAACAGACCCGCCAATCGCCCAATCAGGGTCACGTACAGCTATGACCTCAACCAGCGGATGCACTGCCGCTTTGAAGACGAGGATTCAGGCCGTACCCTCGAAGTCGATTTCTGCGTCAGCCAGGACGGACAACTTAGCCAGGCCAACGTCTCCGAAAAGGCGCGCCAACTGGAAAACTTCAAAGTGGAATAACGTCGGGACCCGGCCTATGGCTGAATCCATTCTCGCAGCAATCATACTGGCCGTGTGGATCATCCTGGGGCTGACGCTCTTCTGCCGAGGCTCGGCGATGCGCAGGATACTGGCAAGGAACACAGCCGCGCCTGAACCGGACCAGACCCCGACAACAGACACGTCTTCGCGGCATGAACCGACCTGTACGCTCGCCGACGAGAGTTTTCGCTGTATGATTGAGACCGTCGCCGGTTCTCTGGACCGTTGCGGCTCAAAGGCATTTTCAATCAGCATAAGAGGGCGAATCTGCGTGCCGACGCCCATGCACGAAACCCAGGTCCAGGTGCTGCTCATCGATGACACCGACGGCCCGGATGCCGCCCAGCCGGTGCTTTGCGCAGCAAGGGAATGGCAATTGGACGATTCGCCCGCATTCTGCTACAAAGCCGCCAACGGCAGAATACCTGCCACTGAATACGTCCTTTCGGACTGGGTCCCCGTCGCGGTCATACCCTTGGAAGTGCTCCGCTTCCCCAGACGCGGCAGGAGAACTGTCGAATGCGTTACCTCGCTCTTGTCGCTGGAGACCGGCTACGAACTCGCCTGCGCCACGGCTCTTCTCGAATACCACAACCCCGATCTGGGATACGTTGATGCACGCGAAAACGCCGAGCAGTCGGAGATACTTACAGTCCAGCTCGCCGTGGCGGTCGGCAGCGCCGCGACTGCGCCGCAGGAAGCCGCCGTGCGCACAATAGAGGATTGGATTTGTGCCAGGGCCGCTGCCGGGACCGAAGATAGCCGCCACGACGAAAGATCTCGGCGGCTGACCAGGGTGCTCCATCAAGCCGTAGATACCTGCATATCCGGAAGAAAGCTGGATATCGAGAGAATCTGCACGACGCTACGTAGCGTCGCGACGATTGTCGATATCTACGACGCCATGAAACTCTGCCTCCGAACAATCGGATCCGCCGGAACCGCCGACCGAGCCCAGACCGCGCTCATAGGTAGAATTGCAAAGGCCCTCCAGGTCGATGAAAAGAGGTTCCGGGCGATGTCTCAGAAAATACTGCCCGTCGCGCTGCATAAGGAGACAGACCTCGAATTCATCCTCGGCATCTCAGCCGATATGGATCCCGACGTGGGCCGCCTCCGCCTCCGTGAAGAGTACCAGAAATGGAACGCCCGAGTCACGAACCCTGATCCCGCCATTCAGGCCCAGGCCGACCAGATGCTCGCCCTAATCGCAGAAGCGCGCGACCGCCTCTTCGACGAAGTGCCCGCCGCCGGCTCGTAACGCACCCCGCCAACCAGGCGCCTCACGCCCGTTCAATCTTCCGCATCCAGGCGTAGAGCTGGCGCATTCTCCGCGGTTCAGCATCCCGAACCCACCCCACAGCGACCTTGGAGAGCAAAACCGTTTGGGCAGAGGCCGAAATTTGGAGCATTTGTTCGCCGGGGGGGGAAATTTTGGCCTCTGGGGCCCCGAACG
>Ga0334882_1000963_pt1 | contig 38543 bp, 45 predicted proteins | sample GraSluR1_MG_5_FD_207226 | JGI IMG/M metagenome (GOLD analysis project Ga0334882, IMG submission 207226) | Sludge microbial communities from methane-producing bioreactor in Wageningen University, Netherlands - Granular Sludge_15_04-R1 | ecosystem: Engineered > Bioreactor > Anaerobic >... | reverse complement strand
CTCCGTGCCTCAATCACACATGTTCACGCAGAGCCGCGGAGACGCAGAGGGTTTATAATTATTCACTATTCGTTTTACTCCATTCTTAAACAGACTCAAGCAGACCCGGCCCAAGGCCTTTGTGAATACTAAAAGCAGAATCAATAATTTTCCCTGTAATTAAATCAATATCCAAAAAAACACTCCCCTGCTGCTCGTGCTGCTCGTACTGAGCGAAGCCGAAGTACGCCTCCGCGCCTCCGCGTGAGCCCAAATCCTAAAAAAACAAATGGAGTGTTTCTTCTCTTAGATAAATTTGAGGCCGCAGATTGCGACCGCAAAATTTCGAACTCATCCAGTGTGAGCCGAAACTCCCCGCTTTCCTCTACTCTTCTCCGTGCCTCAATCACACATGTTCACGCGGAGACGCGGAGACGCAGAGGGTTTATAATTATTCACTATACGCCTTACTCCATTTTTAAACAAAGTATCACCAAAATTAATAAGCAGCCCGACTTCAAGTTTCATCAGTCGCAAATATGTTAAAAGCTGTTTAGAATGAACAGGCGCAAGTTGTTCAACTGATTTTAATTCAACAATTACTCTGTCCTCAACCAGCAGATCAACCCGGAACCCTTCTTTAAAAATTTCACCTTCATATTCAAAATCGATATATTTTTGTCTTTCAGTTTTCAAACCTGCTTCAACCAGTTTTTTGTACAGCACTACCTCATAAACAGACTCAAGCAGACCCGGCCCAAGGCCTTTGTGAATGCTGAAAGCAGAATCAATAATTTTCCCTGTAATTAAATCAATATCCAAAAAAACACTCCCCTGCTGCTCGTGCTGCTCGTACTGAGCGAAGCCGAAGTACGCCTCCGCGCCTCCGCGTGAGACCAAAAAACCCCTCTGTGAACTCTGCTCCTCTGTGGCCAATCCTTAATCTTTAACCCCGAATCCCTCATAACCGGCAACTGGTCACTGAGCCTGCCCAAGTGCCCTCCTCAGCTCCTCAATCTCAACCTGCATCTTTATAAACTCTGCCTCTTTCCGCTTTAAAAAATCAGCGGTTATCTGATATTTTTCACTTATCCCTCTGGGGGTAAGAACGTATCTATAACCCATTTTATTATTGCTTTTGGCAAAATTTTCCATTTTAACAAGCCCCTTCTCTGCAAGTGCCTTAAGGAGAAAGTTTACCTTCCCCAGACTGTAGCCAAGCTTACCCGCAAAATCGCGCTGGGACAGCTCACCAGAGCGTTCAATCTCTTTAAAAATGGCGTAGGTATCCTCAAGGGATATATTTTCTTTATTTCTGTTCATGTTGTGAACAATTATAATAGTGGAGTTTTTATGTCAAGTTAAAAGCTGATTATTGGAGCTTAATTTGTCTGAATCAGGATTTACAGGATTAGAAGATTTTCAGGATTAAGGCTCTGCGGGACAAATACTTACTCCACACAAAAAACAATCAATCCTGCTAATCCATAAATCCTGTAAATCCTGATTCAGACAGATTATTTCTATCAACTTGCTATTTTAGAGAACTCCTTCATTTCAATAACTGAGCCTTTTTCACGCACATCTTCTACAATTTTTTCAATAGTTTCAGCAATACTGTCTTCAATCCAGTCAGCTCCGCATTGATCACAAATAAGAGCAGGAACATGCCTGATAACAACAACACCGCTGCCTAAATCTGCAAAAAAAGTTGTAGTTCCATCGATCTTACTGCCGCCGCAGACGTTATAATAATTTACATGGATAGGATTTAAATTTATAATCATCAGAAATTATATAATAATTGCGTGTTATACTTTGAGATATCATCATCCTATCGAATGGGTCTTTGTGGTGACAGGGGAGCCTCATAAGCTCAATAGCGTCTTCTACATTAAAATCCAAAGGTTCAAATCCGCTCATTTGAACAGCATCACCTATATCAAAATCAAAATCCAGCTTTCCTATCGAATTTTTAATGGCAATTTCAGCAATGGCAATAGAACTGACAAATATTTCGTTGGAAATATCTAAAATATGTCCCAGGTATTCCTGTTTAAGCTTCTCAGGCTCAGTCAACACCCACAAAAAAATATGAGTATCTATAATTATTTTCACGATTGTTTACCGTAAAACATCGAATTGATTTCTTCATCCTCATCATTGAAATTCTCAGGTATAGACAACCTGCCCCTTAAAAGACCAAGCTTTCTTTCATTTTTCATTTCATGCTTTACAAGATCAGCAACAGGCTTATTGTTTTTTATTATAATAACCCTTTCGCCTTTACTAACCAGACTGATAAGAGTGGATAATTCTTCTTTCGCTTTTGATAATTCTATTTTAACCATAGTGCCTCCTGAACCTTAACGCCTACCTTATTGCAATTAATAAAGAAAGGCATAATATCTAATTGTCAATAAATTTTAACCCTGCAACATACACTGAAAACTATACAACTACAGTCAGCGGCTAGCGGCTCTCCAGGATAATTACATATTCCACACAAAAACTACACATCCTGATAATCCTTAAATCCTGAGAATCCTGATTCAGACAGCTTAACCGCAACTCTGTAAACTCTGCTCGTGCTGCTCGTGCTGCTCGTGCTGCTCGTGCTGCTCGTACTGCTCGTGCTGCTCGTACTGCTCGTGCTGCTCGTACTGCTCGTGCTGCTCGTACTGCTCGTGCTGCTCGTGCTGCTCGTACTGCTCGTACTGCTCGTGCTGCTCGTACTGCTCGTGCTGCTCGTGCTGCTCGTACTGCTCGTGCTGCTCGTACTGCTCGTACTGCTCGTGCTGAGCGAAGCCGAAGCAAGCGAAGCCGAAGTACGCCTCCGCGTGAGCCCTGATCCTTAATCCTTAACCACTTCCCAATGCCCGCCCTTGTCAGGACCAATCCGTTTTAATAACTGTTCTTTTTTTAGCTTAGTTATATCCCTTTTTATTGTTTTAGGGTCAACTTCTAATATATCTGCAAGCTCACCAATAGTCACCTTGCTGTTTAATTTAACAATATCAAGAATCTTTAATTCCCTGTTTTCTGGGACATTTTCTGGGACATTTCCTGGGACATTTTCTGGGACATTTTTCTCGCTGGTATTTGAATATATTTCAATTCTAAAAGCATCAGAAAAAAAGAATTCAACCTTGTTGCCGTTTTTATTACAGGCTTCTCTAATTCTCTTGACACCTGTTCCTGCCTTTTCCATATAATCTGTTCTTGATAACAGATCAGCCATCAGCCTGTTTCGCGGCTCACTCCTTTTGCCGAAATCCGCCTCAGGGAATAGCAGTTACCGGATTCCAGAATAAATTTCAAATCACTTTGCTTCAAAAAAATACCTCAATCACACATGTTCACGCGGAGACGCAGAGGGTTAATATCTAAAAAAACCCTCTGTGCTCTCCGGGTCTCTGTGGTTAATTTTCTTTCCGGCCACAGAGACACAGAGGACACAGAGAAAAGCATTTTCTTAAATCTCTGCGCCTCCGCGTGAACCTTAATCCTTAACCCCAAACAACTTCCCAATATCCGCCTTTTTCTTTTCTATTTATCTTATTACTATTTTTCATCTCTTCTATATCTCTTAATACAGTTCTTCTTGATACATTGAGATACTCAGCTATCTCGCGAGTTGATATATTCCTGTTTTCTTTTATCAAAACCAGAATCTGATTTTGTCTATCGGTGACATTATCGCCAGTATCATTCGAAAAAATTTCAATCGTAAAAGCATCGGAAAAAGAAAACTCAACCCTGTTGCCGTTCATCTCGCATGCTTCTGTAATTCTCTTTTTATCACACGGCTATTTCAAATTCAATGGAACCCGGTTTTTCCATTTTTTTAGACGCGTCAAGGATTTCCATACCCACAATATTGCCATCTGCATCATAATCAATAATAACACCCGGTTTATCTTCATCGCTCTCGACTATAGGAACATTGCTAAAAATAATTCTTACAATATCGACTTCGGGATCATAAAAAACTTTCATGGCTCTATCCAGTACTTACTTGCCTTGCTGTTTTTGTAAACAATAACAATAACCATTACATCAAATTTAAGAATTCTTCTACCGTAAGTCCGCTTTTCCTGATAAGTCCACGCAGAAGTCCCGGTGCGAGCTCTTTATGTGCCGGGATAGAAAGTGTAGGCCGCCATTGATGCGCAAGAATCATGTGGCTCCCTGTCTGATGTTCCATGGAATAACCTGTCTTTGCAAAAACTTTCGCAGCCTTTTTCCCGGAAATATTACCAAGAAAACCCATCAGACAATTACCTCACCGAGAAACACCTCCCTTGGCTCAGATACATTTACAAAACCTCTTTTTTCTTCAACAAGAAGCCAACCTTTAATTGCATCTTTAACGTTTTTTAAAGCCTCATCAATTGTTTTACCCTGGCTCATGCAGCCGAATAGTCCAGGTACATCTACAACATATCCCTCGTATTCTTCATCATAAGTTATAACCACAGTATATTTCATAAAAGCCCCCTTAATTCATCATTATAGTTTAGATATATCATTTTCAGTGTAAAATACTTCCGCTTTTGTCCCGAAAATCTTTTCTATAACAGCTTTAATTTTTTTCTCTCATATTCTGTAATACGCATACTTGACTTCAGGCTGCTCTTGGACAGTAAATTAATACTTTTAAGCTATCCGGTCAAGTATTAACCAGGCGGACATAGAGATATAACTTTGCAGGTGCAGAAGGTTTATAATTACTCACTATCCGTTTTACTCCATTATTAAACAAAGAATCACCAGAATTAATTACCAGCCCGACCTCATAAACAGACTCAAGCAGACCCGGCCCAGGGCCTTAGTGAATGCCAAAAGCAGAATCAATAATTTTCCCTGTAATTAAATCAATATCCAAAAAAACACCCCCCAGCTTCTCTCTACTCGTGCTGCCCGTGCTGCCCGTGCTGCCCGTGCTGCTTGTGCTGAGCGAAGCCGAAGCAAGCGAAGCCGAAGTACGCCTCCGCGTGAACCTGATCCTTAATCCTTAACCACTTCCCAATGCCCTTTTTTTGATGAACCTGTATATTGTAAAACATTTGCCTTTTTAAGTTTTTTTAAATGATAACGCACACCATGCTCGGACAAACCAAGCATCCCCGCAATCTCACGGGCTGTAACATCAGGATTTTTATTGATTATTTCAACAATTTTATCTGCCTGTCCAGCAGCGGTTTTACTGGTAGTTTTACTGGTAGTTTTACTGGTAGTTTTACTTTTATTGAAAAAAGTAATACTTACCCCACCGGCAATTTCTTCCAATAAAGGCTCTTTAAAACCATTTTTTTTGCAGACATTAAATATTTTATTTATCAAAATATTCCAATTCCCGGGCTAAATTTAGAGAGCAAAATACCCTCCTGTCTTTTTACTACCTTTATATACTATTTTACCTTCATCTTTAAGTTGTTTTATCCATCGCTCAAGTGTTTTTGCGGGAACATTCAAGTTTTTTTCTATTTGTGAAACCCTTTTGCCTGGATTATTTTTGATATAAATATAAAGAGGGCTTATTCCCTCATTTATTCCCTCATTTATTCCCTCATTTATATTTTGCTGCTTAGTTTCTGATGAAATTTGTATTTCTATAAAAAATACTTCCCCCTCTACTATCACAGGATCGCTTCCGCCATAGGCTTTTGCATATTTATAAAGATTTTTGACTCCACTTCCCAGTTCATCTGCAAAACCTATTTCCCGGAATATTTTAGCAATGTTCGGATTTTTCGGGTATGGAGTAAAGTTTGATGGTTTAAGTTCTCCATAAAAATGCGGGATATTCGCATTTTCAAAAACGACTCTGCCATTTTCTATAATCATCTTTGCCACATAAGCACTGCTATACTCTCTATGTATTAAGTTGTTCGCTACTGCTTCACGAAATATTGTATCTCTCAGACTTATTCGCATATCACCCTCAAGATAAAAAGGATCGTTCAGGTGTTTTTTAACAAACTCCATCATTTTATAGTAACTATCGATTAAGTTGGTTGTAACCACCTCTCGATCATCATATCTATCAAGATTTACCTTGCGAAGTATGAGGTCAGTTTTGTGATGAGGCAAGGCGTTTATAATAGTTTCATCTTTACCAAAAAGCAAAATAGCTCCAAGGGTAAAGCCTTTTTTATTTGAAGTTTTATCAATTTTATAAAGCCCTGAACTTTTTAGAATCTCAAAATCACTCAAACCTTTCCATGGATGGGTATCGACTCGTCTATTTGAAGCTGCCATTCGTATCCGTTTTATAAGATCCAAATCAAAATCATCCATCGCTGCATAAGGAAAAACTTTATCTTCTGTGTATGTATCCTGCTTGATGAGATACAGCTTTGCAATATTTGCATTTTGCCCTGTAATATTTATATCACTATCGTTGTTTCTATCAAATATTTTGCCGTTCAGGCTATGAACCGACTTACTTTGCGGCACATGGATATATAAAATCTTTTTGTTTTCCAATTCTATAGTTTCTATGTTAAGATACAGTGGTGGATTAAATTTTTGAGGATTATTTATAGTTGTCACAAAATCTTTTTTAATGCTCTCAATATCATTTTCGTTTACTCCAACTATAGCACCATCATCATTTATACCTAAAAATATATGTCCGCCTGCACGATTTGAAAATGCGCATACTGTTTTATATAAATCTTTATTGAGCTGTTTTTTTGATTCTTTGAACTCTATGGTAAGACTTTCACCATTAGATATAAATGATTTGATAGTTTCCAGATTCATATCAGCAGCTTAACCTCTTATGTACACTCTTAACTTGATCTATGGTTATGCCCATCATTAGTGCAAGAGCATTGCTGTTAAATTCGTTGTTGAGTAATTTTTTTTTCAAAATATTCCAATTCCCTGGCGAAAACATCAATACAATCTTTTTATTTTTACCCATCTGCGTCCACCTGTGTTTATGGTTCGGCAGGCTCACCACAAGTCTGTGGTTAATAAATTATTTTACCGCAAATAAACCATTAACCCTCCGCGCCTCCGCGCCTCCGCGTGAACCCAAATCCCTAACCCTTAACCAACGCCTCTACTACCCTTCCCATCTCCTCATCTGTCAAATAGGGATGCATTGGCAGACTCATAACCCTTTTCGCAGCCTCCTCAGCTACAGGGAAAGATCCCGGACCCTGCCCGAGATATGCAAAAACAGGCTGCAGGTTAAGAAGTATGGGATAATGAACAGCTGTTGGTATACCTGCGGCATTTAAGCGCTTAATTACCTCCCTTTATTCCAAGGGCCATCATTGCAATAAGGAGGGCCTTTGTGCCGTCCGAAACAGTGTAGCAGTATTTTGTACCGGCAAATTTCGCAAGTTTAGCTTCAAATTCGGCAATCTCAGGCCCCATTATATACTGGCCATGGTTCATTACCCTGTCAATATTCCTCTCTACTTCGGAATAAATATTCTGGTACTGCCTTTTAAGGTCGATAAAATTTATTTTATTATCGTCGTTATTATATAATACAAAATAATCAACCGGATGAAGCGCTATATCAGAATTTTTAAGGAATTCTTTATCAGAAGTAATTACACGGGCGCCAAATGATCTGGCGCTTACTTCAAGTAAATAATCTTCCGGATCATGCTCGAAGAAATTATTTTTTATATCAATATACGAAGGGGTCTTGCAAATATTAAATTTCTCAATCAATTCGCGGAATAATGGCAATTTTGACCTATCATTTTTTCTTATGATATAATCCAATGTGTGTAGTGAAGAGACAGAAATATATCCGTTATTATTCAAAATTAAATCATTAAGAATTTTTGTACTCTGACGGTAACCATCTCTTTTAAAAATGACATCAAGGATAATATTAACATCAATAACAAATTTCATTTGAGCCTCAACAAGTCTTCAAGACTTTCAGCTGTCAATCCGCGATTTTCACTGATAGAATCTATAGCCTCTTCGCTTAAGTGTGATTGTATGTTTCGTTTTTCTTTTTCCAGATACCGCTCCCATAATGCTTCATCCCGTAATTCTTTATAACTTTTATCTCTGATTTGTTTTTCTTTTGTATTTTTATTTTTTGTTTTTATTTTAATTTCAACTTCAAATTCTTTCATGACCTGATTATCTAATAAGGGATGAGGCGGCATCCAATAACCGTTTTTAACTTTTTTAACTATAATATTTTCAATTTTCATTTTTCCCCCTCCCTAAAAACTCAATTTCTCCATTAAACCTATCCCGGACAGGACATCCTCATAAGCCGGAAACATCTCCCATCTTTCCTCCACTATATACTTATACATAAAGTCGTGCCCTTTGCCATACTGGTGATCCAGCTTAAAATCCATGTCGGGCCGTTCCATCCCTTCCACATCCCAGAAATCTATCTGGTTAAGATTTGTTCCTGAAAGCCTTACTGTACCCTTTGATCCTATCACAGTAAACTCCAAGGCGAACCTGTTTTCATTTACAGTTTTCAAAAATATTTCCATTACAGATTCATGATATGGAGATTCTATATCAGATAAATATATAAGACAATTCGTATCAAAATACCGCATACCCGTGTTATTCATTACTATGAATCCATTCTCTGGTAATCTCTTTAACTTTAAGTCCAGGAGAAGAACTATTTGCAGTGATTAAAACAAATTCGAGTGCTTTTTTTTGTCAATTTTGTTATCTTCATGATCAATAATAAGATTAAGTTTCATGCCAGGTTTTAAAAGCTGTTGATGCTTTTCATCAATTACAATTTTTTTATCTGAAGTAACTTTAGCGGTAATAATTATATGCATAAATCCTCCTGGCTGCAAAAAATTATGGACTTCAATCATAATAAAATAACAGTTAAATAAATTACAGCAAAATCGTTTCTATCATATCTTTTATTACATCTTTAATTTTTTTCTCTCATATTCAGTAATACGCATACTTAACCCCGGGCTGCTGTTTGACTGTAAATTAATGCTTTTTAGATATGAGGTCAAGTATTAAACAGGAACCAGGGGTCAGAGCATATGCCGTATGTAGATATCGTTGGGGTTAGAGGCCGGAATATTACTTATTGCCTGAATCAGTATTTACAGACCGGGAAACTGAGCAGTAACAAGGATGCAAAGCAGCAAAAAAAAATTATTAAACTGATTTTTTTCAAAAAAAACAGCCGGAAAAACGTATTACTATATAAGACCGTTTCTGCTGCAAAGCTAAAAAATCATCCGGAGGGGGTACAATGAGTAAAAAATCTATTTTCATTTTCTGCTTAGTACTGTTTTTTTTCTGCGCCTGTGATTCACAGGAATACGGGAATGAGGATGACATCACAGAACAGGAAGAACATGAACCGGAAAACCCTCCAAAACCGGGCATAAGCTCTATTTCGATTATACCGGGGAAGCTGACCCCGGAGTTCAGCACACAAATCCTGGAGTATAATCTGCTTACAGAAACCCATATTGACGAAATTGAACTTGGTATAAATCCGGCCAATGGAAGTACAATTCAGGTTATATGCGGAGACTTTACAACAGATGGAACCTTTTCAATTATTCCGGTCACTGAAAATCCGGCAGATATTTATATATCAGCAAGCAATGATGAAGGGGAGGAGGAGCTCTACAGTATATCTATAAAGCGGATGAATGAAATGCCTGTAGAGAACTTTTCTTTTGAGGAATTTGATGAATTTTCAAGACCTTACAGCTGGGATATGGCTGGAGCCGGAAATTTCATTACCGGAGAAGAAGTTTCTCATTCGGGAAACTATTCCGCCTACTTTAGTTCACTTACTACAAGCATCGGAGGTAGAGAAATTTTAAGCTCTCCAGTTGAAATAGAAGAGGGAAATGGGCTTATCCTTTCTGCATGGCTTTATCTTGCTGATTCAGATGAGGGTTCACCGGAGAGGGTGAGCTCAAGCTTTAAGATTTATTATTATACCGATAATTTATGTGAAATCCCCGCGTCTACACCCTATTCAACAATGTCCAGGATATCTCCGGATGCACAGGGTGTATGGGAAAGAATCTCCTGGGAAAGGAGTGCCGATCAGATCCCGCCTGACGCTAAATTCATCCGTATAGCTATCAGAGCCTGCTACAACAAAGATAAAGGGGGGACAAAAGATAACCGCTTATATTTTGACAGTATTTCTCTTCAGCAATAAGGGAAAATACTTTATTTAATAAGCTGCCGAATCCGGGCCGGGGTCAGAGCATATATATTATAATTGACATCTCAATTATGTGATTAACAATATATAAAAAAAGATTAACCGGTCCGGAAAGTGATTACTGAAACACTGCTCCATTTTATAATGTTTTTCGGCCCCACATTTGCTGTTATAATCTCCATAGGGCAGCTTGTGCAGGCCAGAAAAAGCTTTATCGATTACCTCTTTGCCATATCATTCCTTGGAATGGCAATCTGGATGTACCAGATATGTATAATCAGCACAGGAATTCTGGACCATTACCCCTACACATATTACCTGGTAATACTCCCTGTCCCCCTGACATACATGGTGCCGCCCATAATGGTTTTAAGGTATAAATGGGTGCTTGCAAGTGAGTTCAGGCTCAGGAAAAGCTACCTTTTTTTCCTTATCCCGGCTATCGTTTCCATGGCGATAATATCATGGGGGCTTATACAGGGGTCAGAGCCTCCCCCCTACCCGGGACTTCCTGTATGGGGCGGGGCTTTTGCAGCACTCCCTTTTTACTATAAAGCGGTATATATTACAGCAATTCTCCCCTCACTCTATGTTGCCCTCTTAATGACACCGGTACTTATAGAGATGCTCCCTGTTTGGCTCAGCCCCGGGAGCAGTAAAACCGCAAAAGCCGCGCGCATGGGGTATATTTCCGCATTATCTATTGTCCTGTCCAATCTCATGTGCTTTTCAGGATTTATCTGGTCCCTTACACTTGTAAATATTTCTGTGGTAATGGCCACAATCGCAACAATTTATGTTTACCTGGTAACGCAGCGCCATAACGACTATTACAGGCTCCTTAGAAGCGAAACCAGAAAAGCAAATTACGAAAAATCGAGGCTTTCAGGGCTTAATGTAAAGGAGATACTTATACGCCTTCAGGAGCTGATGAAGGAAGAGAAATTTTTCGCGGATGAAGAGCTCTCACTTAGAGATCTTGCCAGGGAACTTGCCATATCACCTCACCAGCTTTCAGAAATACTTAATGAAAAACTGAAGAAAAACTTCAACACCTTTGTTAATGAATACAGGGTTGAGGAGGCAAAAACAATGCTCATTGAGGAGCCGGACAGGTCAATTCTTTCAGTGGGTATAGCTGCGGGTTTTAATTCCAATACAACATTCTGTACTGTATTTCTAAAATTTACAGGCCAGTCTCCGGGAAATTACAGGAAAACAGTTCTATCAGGGAAAGAGAATAAATAGCGCCGTCTATCTGCGCCTGTAAATATCAATACCATTTATGCTTCTGTCAAAATAATAATTATTCTTTACATACTTATAAAGATGCCGCGACTCCTTCAAAGATATATGAAATCCGTCAAATCCATTACCGGAAACATCGGCAATAACAGCAGGCCTTTTCCTTACAAGTGGTGCGATAATTTCATTCTCAATCTTCCTTGCCTTTAATATTGCATCCCTTGTCCCATCTGCATAAAGAGCAGCAATCCTGCCGGCTCTGCTTTTCATCCTCAGGTGTTCCCCCCCCATCCTTCTCTCAGCGTAATAATTGATATAGGGCCCCTCACCCCATACAAAAACCGCATCATTTACTTTAGTACTATTTTTTATGTAATCTGCAGCATCCCTGTAATCCTCAGCAGGGAGGAGGTAATGTTTATCAGCGCCCAGAATAAATTGCCTTGTAATAGAAAAAACCGGATTCTCACTGTAAAAAGATTCCGGATAAAAATGTTTTACAGCAATATCTTTTATATTCCAGAGAAAAAAGAAAAGAGCAGGTATAATTATCAATTTAACCATATGCCTGTTTATTTTTTCAATAATCCTTTTATCAGATCGTGCCAGACTTATTGCAGCAGTGAGTGCAAGGAAGGGATAGACGGTTATAAAATAATGGAAATAGATCCTTGAACCTCCGCTGAAAACAGTGATCCATGCTGTAAGAGTAAAGAGCATCAGAGCTGCCTCTTTTATATCTGTCCCTTTAAATCTTCTGGTTAAAAAAAGCCATGTATAAACTGCAGATGGTACCCACAATATAAAATGCCATAAAAGAAGAATTCCCTGTCTATGAATAAAGCGGAATAGAAAATCAGCAGGGCTGTAATCCCCCCCTGCTGCAAAAAATTCATTAATCTTAGCTGTTCCATGGCCCACAAGAAGATGAACAAATTTATCCTTTACCAGATAACCGATAAAAAAAACAGAAAAGCAGGAGACAACAAGAACAGCTAAACCGGCAAAATACTGACTCTTTATCCCCCATTCCCTGTAGGGGATATAGAAAGCTGAAAATAACAGTAAAAAAATGATAAGGATAATACCATGGGTACTCACATTAAAGGCGCACCAGGCCATTAAAAGGGTCAAAAAGAAACAAAGGGCTTTTTTTCTTATTGAGTCAGATGAGGATATTAAAATAATAAAGAAGAAAAATCCGGCTGAAAGGAAGAGATTGCATACTATTTCACGGCCAGTTGCCATAAAATCACTGTTAAAGGATGAAATCATTATACCGTAAAAAAGAGAGGCTGCCATGGCGGTCTTTCTCCCGGTAATTCTTTTCCCGGTTAAATAAACAAAAGAGGATGTAAAAAAAACGATAAAAATCGTAAAAAGATGAAGAAAGGCCCAGCCGTAATCGTAGGAGACCTTATGAGCTGCCCGATATAACAGATGATAAATAATTTTTTTACTCTCTGCAAAATCTTTACCCGGAATATCACCTGCAATAAAGTCCCTTACCTGAACCAGTGCATCAAGCTCATGGGCATTATAATAATCATTAAAAAGGGTAGGCCCCCTTAAAATCAGTATTACCAGAAAAAGAAAAGCAAAAAAATATATATCCCTGCTCATTACAGCTGAGCTGAACCGGGAAAAAACATTCCGGGTAAAACCGCTATTCATATTTCAGAGCCTCAATAGGCTTAAGATTGGAGGCTTTTTTAGCCGGATAATAGCCGAAAAATATTCCAACTGCAGCTGAAAAAAGAAATGAAATTAAGACAGCTGAAAGAGAAAAAATAAACTCCCATTTTAAAAAGTAGAGAATAACAACATAGCCTAAAAGCCCCAGTAATATTCCGATAGCCCCCCCTGCAGATGTAAGAGTAACAGCCTCAATAAGGAACTGAAAAAGAATATCCCGTCTCTTTGCCCCTATAGCCATTCTTATCCCTATCTCTCTGGTCCTTTCAGTAACAGAAACAAGCATTATATTCATAATCCCCACACCACCTACAAAAAGTGATATAGAGGCGATTCCTGCAAGGAGAAGGGATAGGGCCTTTGTAATATCCTCTGTCATTTTAAGCTTCTCTTTGCTTGTATTTATCTCAAAATCATCATCCTGATCGCTCCTGAGGTTATGGATACGCCTGAAGTATGTGATCAGATGTTTCTCCGCTGCATCGAGCATATACTCCTCTTTTGTTGACATAAGTATTTCCGAGTAGCTGTCGCGGCGGCCGAAAATTCTCACATTGGCGCTTGTATGAGGCATAAGAACCTTATTGTCAAAATCCCTCCCTGAAAAAGCCCTCCCTGCTCTGTTTAAAACGCCTATAACCTGAAGAGGTATATCATTAAAAAGAATGTGCTCACCAATAGGGTCAGCATTGCCGAAAAGTTCATCTTTCAGGGTAAGCCCTATAATTGCCACCTTGCCGAATGAATTTATCTCCTCATCTGTAAAAGCCCTGCCATGAATAACAGAGCGCCCCTTTATTGCCAGGAAATCATTATTAACGCCCCAGAGTATGGAATTTGAAACATTATTGCGGTACCGCACAATATTACGGGTCACAGAACTGTAGCATACAGGTGTTATTTTATCAATTTCATAAATATTATTCTGAATATATATAACATCTGAATCTGTAAAGAGTTTCCCTCCCCGTTTTGTTTTGATGGATATGCCGTTTTCACCGAAATTGGAAACCTTCTCCTTAACCTCAATTCTGGCACTGCTGGCCAGCCCTATCATGAGAATAACAGAGGAAACACCTATTATTATACCCACACTGGTGAGGAGCGATCTCATCTTATTTCTTTTAAGGGACCTTATTGCGGTTATTACAGCGTTCATTATATTCATATTATTATATCCATTATGCAGGAGGTATTATATCTGCCATTAAAGGCAGAAGTTCTTTTGGCGGTGTCATTCCCGCGCATACTTCGACAAGCTCAGTACAAATGCGGGAATCTCATAACTCCTGATTTATTCAGGAGATTCCGGCCCTTCTCTATCGCTTCGGCCGGAATGACAAGCTTCTCCCGCTATTTTTAAACTGTTACTTATTATAAGTCCTGACAAGTACTTTTTTTATAGAGAAATTGATAATTTCTGCAACATTTCCGATAATATAATAATAAGGTGAAGAGCGGAGTTATGTTATGACAATATCCAAGGCGCAGAAAGCAGCATATAATGATGAAATAAAAAACTTAAAGGCTGAAGGTGAAAACCTTGAGAGGCTGATTAAGGAAGTGCTGCTTAAAAAAAGAAAAAATGAGAAACTTGAGCCATACTACAACCTGGAAATAGTAAACTACCTTTTAAACTCAATAGAGCTGAATTTAAAAACAAATGAACTCTCAATTAATATGCTGGGGATAAAAAACAGTAAGAGTCTTGATGCGGCAAAGTCGAGTTTTTCCAAAATTCTTCAGCTGATGAAAGATAATTTCGGAGATGAAGTTGACAGAGAATCCCTCAAAGAGAATGAAGAACACCTGGCAAAGATCGGGAGGCTCAATGCAAGGCAGATCCTGGACCTGGTAAACAGGATTAACGAGGTTTTCTTTTCACTTAAAAACAGCCTTGGTGAGGACTCAAAATGGAAATGGCTCTTTGTGGAGCTGCAGGCCAAAGTGGCGATTATGAACAGAAACCTTATAAATTTTTCCGATATACAGAAATACCGGGACCCCAGGATGGAGTTTTTCCACGACAGGAGGGAACATCTGAGACTCGCGAAAGAGTCTATTGAAGAAGCGGCGAAATTATACAGAACAAAATATGAGCTCTCTGCTAAATCGCGGGAGGATCTGAAAAAATCGATAGAATATCTTGAAGCATTACGGAAAATTCATATTATCCTTGGCGAAAGCAGCGAGTCGGATAAGCTTAAAACCACAATTGATGCTGCAAGACTTACCCTGGAAGCAGGGGACAAAAAATACGATTCCACAGAAAAAGATAAAAAGAAAATCCCTCAAAAAAAATAGCCCCGGAAATCAGTTTTTTTAAATTTTTCCTTGACGATAGGAACGATTTTATTATATTGTTATTAGCACTCATCATATATGAGTGCTAATAACAGGATGAGTGTTATAAAATTGAAAAATGAACTTAAAAAAGAACGGCAGCTGGATGAAAGGGAATCTTCTATTCTTAATGCCATTGTTTATGAGTATATCCTCACAGGTAAGCCTGTAGGGTCAAGATCTTTTGTTCAAAAATACTCTCTTTCCCTTTCACCTGCAACAATAAGGAATATTATGTTCGACCTGGAAAGGATGAATTTCCTTATGCAGCCCCATACTTCATCAGGGAGGGTCCCTACAGACCTGGGGTACAGGTATTATGTGGACTCACTTCTGGACAATTACCATTCTGAATTTCATCAGGATATGATCCTTGATGACAAAATTTTCCAGAAGGAGCTGCAGATTGATAAAATATTCCAATCTGTCACAAAAATGCTATCACTTGTGTCCAATTACGCAGGGGTTATGCTGTCGCCGAAACCCGATTTCACTGTTGTAAAGATTGTTGAGCTTATTCAGCTTGAGAGTGATGAGGTTCTTATGCTGGCTATTACAAGAACAGGGATGATCCTTACAAAAAAGGTAACCCTTTCTGTAAAAGTAACCCAGGATGAGCTTTCGGAATACTCCAAATTCCTTACAGGGGAACTCTGCGGATTCTCCCTTCATCATATAAAGGAAAAAATTTTCAACGACCTGAGAGCGGATAAAACCGCTTCTGCCAACAGGGAACTTGCACTCGATATTGCCCAGCTCGCTTTAAATGTGAGCGATGAGTCCACTATAAATATAGACGGTATAGAGAATCTTCTGCGAATACCGGAAATGGTGGAGGAACAGAGACTTAACAGCCTGCTTAACATTATTGAAGAGAAAAATATTCTTAAGGATATACTTGAGCAGCAGGTTGAACATGAAGGGATAAAAATTCTCATTGGCGGGGAGATTGAAAACGAAAAGGTATGGGGATGCAGTTTTGTCACCTCATCCTACAAAATAGGGAATAAACCGGTGGGCGCAGTAGGTGTTATAGGCCCCACCAGGATGGACTATGAAAAAGTTGTTCCACTGGTCGATTATACAGGGAAAGCTGTTTCAGGCCTTCTGACTAAGATGTCAAAATAAACAGAAACAATTGGAACGGAGCAAAAAGAGAAATGAACAAAGAAAACAGTAAAAAAAACTCAGCAGATGAAACAGCAGCTAATGAAGCTAAGTTAAAAAATGATCAGGATTTAAAACATGAAGAAACTGGTGAAGAAAACACCAGCCGGGAGAAAGAGGAAAACTGTGAACCTTCAATGGAGGATGAAGTTATTAAACTGACAAAAGAGAATGAAACACTTAAAGACCTTCTCCAGCGGAGACAGGCCGACTTTGAAAACTATAAAAAAAGGGCTTTAAGACTCCAGGAGGAGTACAGAAAAACAGCAATTAAAGAATTTGCCCGTGATATTATCAATATCAATGATGACCTTATCAGGGCAATAGATGCAGCAGGGAACCTGGCAGACTCAGACACAGAGGAGGCACGCAGTTCCTTTTCAGAGGGGGTTAAAATCATCTCCAAGCGGATTGAGGAGACCCTGGGAAATTACGGGATTGTTGAAATCGAATCTGACGGAAAAGCCTTTGACCCGAATTTTCATGAAGCCATTGAAATTGAAGAAACTGACAGAGAGATGGAGAGTGACACTGTAACAAAGGTTCACCAGAAAGGGTTCAGGCTTGAAGACCAGGTTATAAGAACCGCAAAGGTTAAGGTTGCTAAAGCGGTGAAGAAAAACGGCACTGAAGATGCCGTCTGAAAACAGCCATAAAGCTGCTCTTTTATAAAGAGAGAAGCCAGTTTTAAGACAGGAAAAATTTTAAATTAACGATTATATTATAAACAAGGAGCAATAAAGATGAGCAAAATAATTGGTATAGACCTTGGAACAACAAATTCATGTGTTTCAGTTATGTCAGGCGGAGAGCCTGTAGTTATTCAGAATTCAGAAGGGCAGAGAACAACCCCTTCCATAGTAGCATATACAGATAAAAGCGAAAGGCTTGTTGGTCAGGTTGCCAAAAACCAGATTATCACAAACCCTGAAAACACAATCAGGTCGGTTAAACGCTTTATGGGCCGCAAAAACAGCGAGGTTTCTGAAGAGATCTCCATGGTCCCCTACAATGTAATTGATGACTCCAAGGGGGGTCTTGTTATTAAAACAGTTGCAGGGGAATTCACCCCTCAGGAGATTTCCGCCAGAATTCTTCAGAAGATGAAGCAGACTGCAGAGGATTTCCTTGGCGAAACCATTACTAAAGCGGTAATTACAGTTCCAGCCTACTTTAATGACTCACAAAGACAGGCAACTAAAGATGCAGGGAGAATTGCCGGTCTTGAAGTGGAAAGAATAATAAATGAACCCACTGCTGCGGCTCTTGCATACGGCCTTGACAAGGGTAAAAATAATGAAAAGATTGCTGTTTACGACCTTGGGGGCGGAACCTTTGACGTTTCCATACTTGAGCTGGGAGACGGCGTATTTGAAGTAAAATCTACAAATGGGAATACCCACCTTGGCGGTGACGACTTTGACCAGAGAATAATGACCTGGCTGATAAACGAGTTTAAAAATCAGACCGGCATAGATGTATCTAAAGACAAAATGGCGCTGCAGAGGCTTAAAGAATCTGCAGAAAAGGCGAAAATTGAACTGTCGGGCAAAATGCAGACAGAAATAAATATTCCCTTCCTCACAGCTGACCAGAACGGCCCCAAGCACCTTGTAACAAATCTTTCAAGGTCAAAGTTTGAGCAGCTTGTTGAGGATCTTATTGAATCAACAAAAGTTCCATGCATGAGAGCCCTTGAAGACGCGGGCCTTACTCCCGGCGACATTGACGAAGTAATCCTGGTTGGTGGTTCAACAAGGATCCCTGCAGTGCAGGAGCTGGTAAAAAGAATTTTCGGTAAAGATCCGCACAAAGGTGTAAACCCCGATGAGGTTGTGGCAATAGGGGCTGCGATTCAGGGTGGAGTTTTAGCAGGGGATGTTCATGATGTTCTTCTCCTTGATGTAACACCACTCTCCCTCGGTATAGAAACACTGGGCGGTGTAATGACCAAGCTTATAGAAAGGAACACCACTATTCCAGCAAGGAAGAGCCAGGTATTCTCAACAGCAGCGGACAACCAGCCTGCAGTATCAATTCATGTACTTCAGGGTGAAAGGGAACTTTCAGCACAGAACAGAACACTGGGGAGATTTGACCTTACAGACATACCCCCGGCTCCAAGAGGTGTGCCCCAGATAGAGGTGACCTTCGATATAGATGCAAATGGAATAGTCCATGTTTCTGCAAAAGATCTCGGTTCAGGAAAAGAGCAGAAAATAAAAATCGAATCTTCCAGCGGATTAAGTGAAGCTGAAATCGACAAAATGGTTAAGGAAGCGGAAGCCCATGCGGATGAGGATAAAAAGGCAAGAGCCCTGATTGAAGCTCGCAACGAAGCTGACACACTTATCTACTCCATTGAGAAAATGATGAGAGAGAATGAGGCCAAGGTGCAGGAGGATGAGAAAAATCAGATTTACTCTGCCATCTCCACTCTCCGTACAGCAATGGAAGGGAACAGTACAGAATCAATTACAAAGGCAAAAACCGAACTTGAGCAGGCTTCTCACCAGTTTGCACAGAGAATATACCAGGAAGGCGCAGCCGGCGGAGAAGCCCCGGGCCAGGCCCAGGATAACGGGGGTGCTGCAGGGGAAGCTTCAGGCGGCAATGACAATGTATATGACGCTGATTATGAAGTAGTTGACGAGGAAGAGAAAAAATGATCTCTGTCTTACCAGTCAGCGGGGAAAGCTATGGGACTGTTTCAAAAGTCGGATTTAAAAGGATTTGTCATTCCGGTTTTGCAACTTCAATTTGTGCAAATACCGGAATCTCCTGATAAAATCAGTCCTAAGAGATACCGGCAGTGCAGCCACGAGGGCTGCCTGCAAGCACGAAACAGGAAGTTTCAACAACGCTTGCTTTCGCTTAGCTACAGCCGGTATGACCAGGAAAGTACTTTTTGGAAAGGCTCATAGACAAACCCGCTGTTAAGAAGTAGTTTTTTAAAGAGGATAGAAAATTGGGAAAAAGAGATTACTACGAAATTCTGGGAGTACCTAAAAACTCTTCGGAACAGGATATTAAGCAGGCATACCGGAAACTTGCGCTGAAATACCATCCGGATAAAAACAAAGGAAACCCGGAATCTGAGGAGAAATTCAAAGAGGCCACAGAAGCTTACGAGGTCTTAAGAGACCCTAAAAAAAGAGCCTCCTACGACAAGTTCGGCCATGAGGGTGTCCAGGGATTCGATAATTTCGGGAGGGGCGCCTACACCGATTTTTCAGATATTTTCGGTGATGTTGATCTTGGAGATATTTTTGAAGGATTTTTCGGATCATCATTCGGCGGCCAGAGAAGCAGGTCGCAGAGGAAAAGAAGAGGAGCTGATTTACAGTACGATCTTACCATCTCTCTGGAACAGACAGCCACAGGGAGTGAGGTTCAGATAGAAATACCGAGGAGCGAGCAGTGCGAAACCTGCGGCGGTACAGGATCTTCATCTAAATCGAAACCTGCAGTCTGCACCACCTGTAATGGAGCAGGGCAGATCCGCCAGACACAGGGATTTTTCTCAATATCCCAGCCATGCCCCAGGTGCCGCGGTGAGGGTAAAATTATAACCTCACCCTGTAAAACCTGCGGAGGCTCAGGACTTACCAGGAAGAAACGGACCCTTACAGTTAAAATCCCCGCGGGTGTGGAGTCAGGTTCAAGACTCAAAATTACCGGTGAGGGGGAACAGGCTCCAAATGACGGGATAACCGGGGATTTATATGTTGTTATGCATGTAAAAAAACACCCTGTATTTGACAGACACGGCAATGACCTCCTCAATGTTGTTGAAGTCCCCTTCCCCACAGTCTGTCTCGGGGGAGATATTGAAGTTCCTACAATTACAGGGTCAAAAGTTAAAATGAAAATACCCCCTGGAACCGAAAACGGACAGGTATTCAGGCTGAAAGGGAACGGAATACCATATCTCGGCTCCTACGGGAAAGGGGATCAGCTTGTAAAAATCAATATTGAAGTTCCCAAAAAGCTCACATCGCGTCAGAAGGAGCTGCTGAGAGAATTCTCCAGTCTTTCCGGTGAAGGATCATCAGCTAAAGATTTTTACTGAAAACTGAATTGAATCAGTGTTATTTCCTTAACTATTATTTGATATAAAATGCTTTTACATTAGGGTTGCCAGAAAAGTATTTTTCTTGTCATACCGGCTGTAGCGAAGCGAAATGCCGGTATCTCATACACCTGATTGTATCAAGAGATTCCGGTATTTGCACAAGCTGAAGTTGCAAAACCGGAATGACAAATTCTTTAAAATTCGACTTTTTAGACAGCCTAATAAAAAAACAGCATTATTACATTAAAAGATATCCTTAGGAATAATTACTGAAATTTAATATAAACTTGACGGCTCCGGAATCTTTCTTATATGAGATAAATTTGCCTGATTGAATTCAGGCAAATTTTGTTTTCCATGTAACTAATATCAGGGACCGCGGCTTAAAAAAATTCTGGAGATTTATATGTTACCAATAGTAGATTACGGCAGTATTGCAATTGTAGTCCCTCAGATAACAGCTGTGGGGAGTGTAGTAAGCGAAGAGGGGAAACCCGGTTTTGAGGTATTTCTTTCAGGGATGGAGGATCCTGTAATAGTCGGATTCGATACTGAAGATGAAGCCGCGGAATCGAGGGAGGAGCTCATCGCCATTATTGCTCAGTACCATTATGTAAAGGAATTCGGACCCGACTTTGAATTCAGCGATCTGCTGGGGAGCAAAGAGGAAGGGGAAGATGACGATGATGTGAATGAACATTAACATTAAAAACAGGTAATGTGATGATAAAAAACAATATTGAACTCCTTAAACGGGGAACAGAAGAGATTATACCAATTGAAGAATTCCAGAAGAAGCTGGAAAAATCTGAAAAAGAGAATAAACCTCTAACAATAAAAGCCGGGTTTGACCCTACAGCGCCCGATATTCATCTTGGACATACTGTTCTTCTTAGAAAGATGAAGCATTTCCAGGATATGGGGCACCGCGTTGTTTTTCTCATAGGGGACTTTACAGGGATGATAGGCGACCCCTCAGGTAAATCTGAAACGCGCAAAAGGCTCACAAGGGAGGAGGTGCTTGAAAACGCTGAGACCTATAAAAAGCAGGTTTTCAAAATACTTGATCCGGAAAAAACAGTTATTGAATTCAACTCAAAGTGGTGTTCACCCATGGATTTTGCCGGTGTACTTGAGCTTACATCAAGATACAATGTGGCGCGGATGCTGGAAAGGGACGACTTTTCCAACAGATATAAAACAGGGAAACCCATATCAATTCTTGAATTCATGTACCCCCTTGTTCAGGGTTATGACTCTGTTGCACTTAAAGCGGACGTGGAGCTTGGGGGAACTGACCAGAAATTCAACCTCCTTGTGGGGCGCGACCTGCAGAGAGAATACGGACAGGAGCCACAGGCAATATTAACCATGCCTCTACTTGTGGGACTTGACGGTGTGCAGAAGATGAGCAAGTCCCTTAACAACTATATAGGGATAAACGAAGCGCCCAGGGAAATATTCGGAAAGGTTATGTCCGTTTCTGATGAAATAATGTTTCTATACTATGAGCTTGTAACAGATGTGCCCATGGAAGAGATTAAGGCTATGAAAGCAGGCCTTGCGGATGGATCGATCCACCCGAGAAAAATAAAAGTAGACCTGGCAAAAAATATCTGCGCCCAGTTTTACGACAGCGAAACTGCAGAGCATGCTGAGGCGGAATTTAACCGGATTTTTGTAAACCATGACACACCTGACGATATCCCTGAATTTACAGTGAGCCCTGATGATCTTAAAGAGAATAAAATCTGGATTGTTAAATTACTGGTATTATCAGGACTAGCATCATCAAACGGTGACGCGCGCAGACTTATAACCGGCGGCGGAGTATCCTTTGAAAACGAAAAAATTACCGACCCTGACCTTGAGCTTGAAGCTAAGGGAGGAATATTAAAAGTCGGTAAAAGAAAATTTATTCAGATAAAATTTTAATTTTTTATTCATAAATGTAACCTTTACAGGGGCCTTATGTCAAAATTTGATGACATTGAGATAATAAACAGAGTAATACACGGCGATATAGAGTCATACGCTCATATTATCAATAAGTACCAGGATATGGTATTTAAATATGTTTATTATCAGTTTAATAACTATGATGAGGCTCTTGATATTACCCAGGATATCTTTATAACTGTTCTGGAAGCACTTGCCTCATTTCGACAGGAATCCAAGTTTTCCACATGGCTTTACAGTATTATGGTTAATCACTGTAAAAACTACAGGAAAAAGCGGAACAGACAGAGAACTGTACCCCTCCAGATAACACGGGGCGGCGAAGAGATAGAATTCCAGCTTCAGGATTACAGAGAAAATACTGAAGAAAAAATAGTAACTGAAGACTCTCTCAGGATACTGAAAGAAGAGATAGGGAAACTCCCGGACGACTTCAGGGAGATTCTTACACTCAGAGACATTGAAGGTTTATCCTATAACGAAATATCGGAAATTCTGGGAATAAACCTCTCCAATGTGAAGGTGCGGATACACAGGGGACGTGAGTATCTTAAAAACAGACTTTATGCAAGAGGTTTAATATGACATTTCAACATCTAAACTTCGACCAGTTATCAGACCTTTTAGATGATGAAATTACTGATGAACTGAAGAGGGACTTTCTTCAGCATATTGTGATCTGTGAAACCTGCAGAATGGAGTATGAATCTCTAAGCAGATGCCTTCAGCTTCTTCTGGAGGTAAAAAATGAGCCTCTCGCACTACCTGATATATGCGGCAAAACAATAAGCCTCTACCGGACAAGAAAAAGAAACCGGATGCTCTATAAAACCCTCCCTGCCATTGCAGCCTCTTTTATGGTAATTACAGGTGCAGCCTTTATCGGAAGCAGCTATTTTATCCCTAAACAGGAAGGTGTAGTTGCTGAAGCAGAATTAATAGAGAACGAGACTCAAAGAATAATATCTTCAATCAGAGATGCAGACGGGAGAATAATCCGCATGACCGGTTCCTATATAGAAGGGGCTGTGCAGAATAAAGATTTAGCCAGACTCGAAAAAATACTTCAGGTGAATAATATAAAATATTCCTTTGTAAAAACCTCCGGATACCCTGCTTCACAGCAGCGGGGGATTAAAAATATTGAAGATGTGGACTTTAGAAAAGGGGCAAGGCCTGAGCTGCTCCATAGACCTGTATTCCCTGAAGCAAGTTCACCTGACGGAAACAGCGTTATCGTGCGGATTTTCAGATAAGCACTCCCCCGTTTTTATACAGGTTAATATAGAAATCTGTATCGTATATTATTCCGCCGCATACCCCTCTTGAGCAGTAAAGCGATGCTTCGTGAGTATTGTTATCATAGTCAGCCTGCGCGTCATATATATGAATAATTCTGTAATCTCTGTCAGAAGCATCCCTTGCTGTTGTTTCTACACACTGGCTTGTTGCAAGCCCTGTAAATACTATTGTTTCCGCCTCCATCTGCGAAAGCTCTTTTTCAATCATGGTGGAGGAAAAGGGGCTGAATGTTGTTTTATCAATAACAATATCCCCGGGCCCGGGCCTTAGCTCATCAATTACCCCGGCCATTGGATCATTCTGCAGAGGGTAGACAGCATCGAACCCCTTTCCAAAGCCCTGGCTCCATGATTCATAAAAAAAATTATGGAGATCTTTTCTTTCAGGGTCAGAGCCGCACAATCTAAGATAAACAACAGGGTCCCCTGATTCCGAAAAGAGCTGTTTCAGCTTTTTAATATTTGGTATTACAGTAGAAAGGCATGTCTCCCTTATATACTGGAGGGATCCGGGGTAAAGCATATTAAAGTAGCGGGAATAATCTGAAGATTCATCGATAAAATATCTCTGCATATCAACAATCATAAGTACAGTTTTGCCGCATTTTTCTCTTTTCTGAAGCATTATTACCGGTTCCGCCTCTAATTTTATCTGATATCCCGGCTTAATCGGGGAACGATTCATATATAATTAAGTATACAAAATTTACCACTTGCAGTCAATTAAAATTGCACAGGCTTCTAAATAGCTGTATTATTTCATGGGGTGCTGTCATTCCCGCGCATGCGGGAATCTCACAACTCCTGATTTTTACCGGAGATTCCTGCCTGCGCAGGAATGACATAGCCTGCAAAATTAATTACCCGGATAAAAGAGAGCAGGTCAGTGGAATTTTACTTGTAATAAGAAATTGCATCTGCTATAATAACATAATTTTTAATTCATAGCTCTTTCTTTTAAGGGAATGTAATAATGTATACATTGAATCTGACAGTATCATTTATCTCCTCAATAGTACTTGTTTACACAGGCATCTTTATCCTTTATAAAAACAGGGGTAAACAGTCACCCGTCTTTTATTCATTCTTCATACTCTCCGGTGCGGGGATTATCTTTACTATGTTTCTTACCTATCTTCTTTACGATACTCCCTATACAGTAAAAATTAACAGGTTAACCCAGGTTTTTTCTGTTCTATTCCCTGCCTGCATGCTTAACCTTTCCCTTACCTATCCGGAAAAAGAGGAAAGAATAAAACTGCATATACCTGTTCTTATTATTCTGCCTGCTCTCATTGTATCCGGCTTTGTCTACTTTACCGACTGGTCTGTTTACAGTGTAACATTTAAAGACTTCCATATGACAAGGGGGACGGGGCCGCTATACCCCATATATGCAGGTATTTCCTTTCTATATTTTCTAATTGCAATATCTATTTTCATTTACAACTATATTAAAATTAAAAATGAAACCTACAGACTCCAGATTCGCTACCTTATTCTTGCAACTTCAATATTCCTGTTCCTTACATATGTGGGTTCAATACTCCTCCCCATGACTGCCGGAATATACGACTTTTATATCATTGCACCATCTGCCGCCTCCTTTGCTGCCGCAATTACGCTCTTTTATTCGATTGTAGCATACAATATAATGGATATCCGGACAGCAATTCATAAAACCGCCATGTATGCTACACTGAGCGCCAGTATATTACTCCCTGTAATATTAATCTTTTATGCAGCAGAGAATATCATCTATTTAAGGGAATTCCCCGCTGAGGTTCTTGCAGGATCCTCTGTACTTATATTCCTTGTTTTCTCATATCTCCTTCAGCCCGGTATTGACAGAGTTTTCAGGAAAAAACAGGCTGACATTACCAATATTACAAACCAGTACATAAAAAAAGCAACCAGGCTCAAAACACTGGATGATATTATCCAGGCAAGCACCCTTGAAATACACAAGGGCCTTGGCCTGCTCAGATCTGCTTTTTTTATTTATGATGATGAAAAAAAACTTTTTCAGAAAGCTTTTGACACTGAGAATAACCTTGTTGAGGAGACACTGGAAAGGTATTCCCCTCTGATTAAATGGTTTGCCCGAAACCAGGAGCTGCTTCCGAAAAACAGGATTTTTGCCGATGATGACTCATTTAAAGTATCGCGGATTGAGATAGCAGAGTTTTTTGATAAATACGACATAGCACTTATACTCCCCTTCTACTATGAGAACAGGATTAACGGCATTCTCTGCCTCGGGAGAAAAGAGAACCTGGCCGGTTTTTCTCCCGATGAAGTTGAGAAAATATCGGAATACAGGGCCAGGGCCAATGATTTTATAACATCTGCCCTCACATTCGATAAGGCGAAAAAAGAGCAGTTTATTTCCAGAAGCCTTAATCTCTCATCAGAAATACTTGAGAACACTTCTGCAAATAAACTTCCGGATATGAAGAATATTTCTTTCAGTACTCTCATATCTCCCAGATACGACAAGGGTGTGGATTATTTCGATTTTCTTCAGCCAACAAAAAACAGTATGGGGATTCTATGCAGTGATATTTCCGGTATAGGTATAAACAATGCCCTCTATTCTGTAATATTGAGATCCGCTTTTCACGGCTGCATTAATGAGGCAGCTTCACCCTACAATATAATAAAAAGAATAAATCTTGTACTGAGTGAATACACAAAAGGTGAAGGTGAACTGGTTACAGCATTTTACTGCTACTTTGAAGCTGAAACAAGGCGTATCTTTTATACCAATGCAGGCTTCCCACCAATGGAGGTATTCAGGGTTGAGAAAAATGATTTTGACACCCTGGACACAGCCGGTTCCCCGCTGGGATATGATCCCATGTCGGAATTCGGACAGGGAAGAACTGAGCTGAAAAACGGCGACATCTGTGTTATATACTCAAAATCATTGATTAACTCCAGGAATAATGAAGGCGGAACCTTCGGGCTATTACGGCTGAGAGGGGCTATACGTGAATCGAGAGGTAAGCAGCCCACGGAAATAGCTTTTAATTTAAAAAAAATCTATGAGAAATTCATGAATCAGGCCCTTCCTGAGACAGATGTTACAGTACTTATAATGAAGATCAGCTGATAAATCCCTGTTTTTTTTGTACAAAATATCTTTTTTTGGCGATTTTTTTCACAAAAAATTTGACTCTACACCTCTAATATTATAAAGTAATAATAAAGAAAATATTAATACTTAATGGATCGTGCAGAGATTGTAAAAGAATCTCTTAACAGATTCCCGGAGGGACTTAAATGGGAGACAAAAAATCAAAGGCATATATTCCGGTGCTTGAAGATGAGATGAGCCTGTGCAATGAAATCTATTCCAAGTGCTACAATGATGAGCTGAAAGAGATAGATAAACATGACATTGTCATTAAAATTTGCGACATAATCGGTTCAAAACCGGAAAACCTTTGTAAAGCAGAGGAGATACTGGAAGCGATCAAGTATCATGTCACTAAATATGTACTTCATCATGAATACTGTCCGGCCACAAAAAGTGAAGTAAAGCCGAAATTTCTTTTATGGCTCGACAGCAAAGCAGAGCCTGAAAAAGCAAAAGAAGTTTCTGATTTTCTGAATAAATACTTAAAATAAAAAGTGACCGGAAAAAAATTACTCCTTCATACCTGTTGCGCGCCCTGTATGTCCTATGTCCTGGAACTGCTTGAAAAAGAGTTCCAGGTGACAGTTTATTTCTTCAATCCCAACATTATGCCCCTGGAAGAGTACAGCAAACGCCTGGAGGAAATTAAGGAATTCAGCAGGATAAAAGGTTTTCATCTGATTATTGAAGATGGTGATGCCAGGTCCTGGGTAGAAGCTGTTAAAGATTACAAATATTATGGCGAAAAATCGGAACGATGCCGGATCTGCTACAGTTACAGGCTTGAAAAAACTTTTGAAACAGCAAAAGCCGGAAAATTTGATATTGTTGCCACCACCCTTTCAATAAGCCCCCATAAATCTGCTCCGGTGATCAATGAACTGGGAAAGGCCCTTTCACTTAAATACGGCATAGAATTTTTTGAAGCTGATTTTAAAAAGAATGATGGTTTTAAAAAATCTGCAGAGCTTTCAAAGGAATACGGTTTCTACAGGCAGAATTACTGCGGATGTATCTATTCAAAGCTTGAAAGAATAAAGGACTCACCCTGGTCAAAAAAAAGTTCGGAGGAAAGAGAAAAGAGGGAGAGCACTGAATATGATGATTCCTTCCCTGATACAGGGAATGAGATCGATCTGCATCATTTCCATCCTGCAGATACAAAAAAAGTTGTGGAATTCTATCTGGCCAGGGCTCTTGAAAAAAGATACAGTAATGTACGCATTATTCATGGTAAGGGGAAATCCCGAAAGAAGAAAGAGGTTCATGACATACTGCGGACACACCCGGGGGTTGTCTCATTCAATGATGATTCATGGAACTGGGGTTCCACTATAGTTCATCTGACAATTTAAAAAATGCCCCCTCACCTCACCTATTAATAATTGACATTAATACGGAAATTTGTAGATTAGCATACATTAACCCGATCTAAGGCCCATATGGAATTATTAAAAAACAGAATTATTGAATACGGAAAGATTATTTCTCCTGAGATACTGAAGGTTGATTCTTTTCTAAACCATCAGATAGATCCTCTTCTCATGGATAAAATAGGTGATGAGTTTGCAAAGCTTTTCGGTTCAGAAAAAATTACTAAAATTCTGACTATAGAATCTTCCGGAATAGCTCCATCTGTTCTGACCGGCCTTAAACTGGGTGTGCCTGTTCTTTTTGCAAAAAAAAGCATCCCCTCAACCCTTACAACAGATACATACTCATCCAGGGTTCACTCCTTCACAAAAAACAGGGACTATAATATTTTTGTTTCCTCACAGCTTATGCAGCCGGGAGACAGGATACTTATTATAGATGATTTCCTTGCACATGGGAGCGCCTCCAACGCCCTTATTGATCTGGTTGATCAGTCGGGCGCGGAACTTGCAGGTGTCGGGATTGTGATTGAAAAAGGGTTCCAGAATGGCGGTGAAATTCTCAGGCAGAGGGGGATCCGCCTGGAGTCTCTTGCAGTAATAGAAAGCATGTCAGAGGATACTATACATTTCAGGAACTAACCTGGTTGTATCATATAAAATTTTATTAAAGGGTAGATACGATGAAAAAACTTACGCTCATTTTAGTTTTACTTCTCACATCACTCATGATTTTCAGCGCCTGCGGGAAAAAAGAGAGCAAAACCGCTGACGGCAAAGATGTTGTAATGGGTTTTATCTATGTGGGCCCCATTGGTGACGGCGGCTGGACATACGCCCACGAGCAGGGGAGACTCATGGTTGAAAAGGAAACAGGTATAAGAACAATCTACAAGGAGTCTGTACCTGAAGGCGCTGAGGTTAAAGATGTTGTCAGAAGCATGATTGACCAGGGCGCAACAATAATTGCAGCAACAAGCTTTGGATACATGGATTTCCTTGCGGAAATGTCCACACAGTTCCCTGAAGTGAAGTTTATCCACTGTTCCGGCTACAAAATGACCGAAAACATGGGTAACTACTTTGGAAGAATATATGAGCCCAGATTTCTTTCGGGACTTGTTGCAGGGATGAAGAGTAAATCAAATAAAATCGGATATGTTGCGGCATTTGAAATTCCTGAAGTTGTACGCGGGATTAACGCTTTCACCCTTGGAGTTAGAGCAGCCAATCCGAAAGCTGAAGTTCATGTAAGATGGACACACACATGGTACGACCCTGCAAAAGAGAAAGAGGCTGCTAAAGCACTTCTTGACGCAGGCTGCGATATTATTGCACAGCACCAGGATACAGCTGGTCCTCAGCAGGCTGCAGAGGAGAGAGGAATGTTTTCTGTAGGTTATAACACAGACATGACAAGAATGGCTCCAAAGGCTCACCTTACAGCCCCTGTATGGAACTGGGGATTATATTATGTAAAACAGGTTAAAGAAGTAATAGCAGGCACATGGAAGCCTGAGAGCTACTGGGGCGGCATGAAGGATGGAATCGTTGACCTTTCTCCTCTTACAAAAAATGCCCCTGATGGTGCTGAAGCTAAAGTAAAAGAAATGAAAAAGCAGCTGGTAGAGGGGAAATTTCACCCCTTTGCAGGCCCGATAAAAGATCAGTCGGGCAAGGTTAAAGTTCCTGCCGGTAAAACTTTGACAGACAGCGAACTCCTTTCAATGAACTGGTTTGTTGAAGGTGTTGTGGGAAGAATTTCAAAAAATTAAAATAATATTCAGCAAAGCAGAACCGGATTAATACACCGGTAATTGCTGATTTTAGTGTTAAAAAACCGGCGGAATTAATTGCATATCCGCCGGTTTTTTTATTTACAATGTCCTGCTGTTTCAGGATTAATGGGCACGAGTCCAAAGTTCATATATAATAATATTTGTTCACACATCTACCGGAGTATCCCCCTGTCCCCCAAAGGGGGCACGTAAAAGGGAAACTTAAGTAAATTGACAAATCAAAGAATTATTAAATTAAGACTATCTGAGTAACTGAAAAAGGGGAAAAACCATCAGAAATAATGAAGCTGTGAGAATGGTCGGCATATCCAAATCTTTTGGAGAGATTAAAGCCAACAGTAATATCTCCTTCACTGTAAATTATGGTGAAATATACGCCCTCCTCGGTGAAAACGGGGCAGGGAAAAGCACCCTCATGAATATTCTCTCCGGAGTATACACCCCGGACAGCGGCGAGATCTATGTGCACGGCAGCCAGCTCCGCTTTGCATCACCAGCTGATTCGATTAAATCGGGAATCGGGATGATTCATCAGCATTTCAAGCTGATTGATGTAATGACAGCTTCAGAGAACATTATTATAGGGCAGGAAGAGAGATTCTTCCTTAACAGAAAAAAACTCCGGAAAACAATCACAGGTATTTCTGAAAAATACGGTTTCAGAATCGACCCGGATAAAAAAATATACGATATGTCTGTGGGTGAAAAACAGGCTGTGGAGATTTTAAAAGTTCTCTACAGGGGAGCGGATATTCTTATCCTTGATGAGCCCACAGCTGTGCTTACACCGCAGGAGAGCGACAGACTTTTTGAAATTCTGAACAAAATGAAAGATGAGGGTTGTGCTGTAATTATAATAACACACAAGCTCAATGAGGTAATGGAGATAAGCGACAGGGTTACTGTACTTCGGGGTGGGGAAGTTGCGGGAACAATAAACACTGCAGATACAGATTCCAGAGAACTTACCAATATGATGGTGGGACGCCCTGTTACACTGGAGATTGAGAGGCCCCCCGTTATTCATGACCGCACCATGCTCCAGGTTATAGGATTATCTGTAATTGATAGTGAGGGGATAAAAAAACTGGACGAAATATCCTTTGATGTAAGGGCTGGTGAAATCCTCGGTATTGCCGGTATTGCCGGAAGCGGCCAGAAAGAGCTATGTGAAAGCATTCAGGGCCTGGAGAAAATCAGGAAAGGTAAAATCCTTTTCAAAGGTGAGGATATTGTGGGCCTCTCCCCCAGGGAGATTTTCGAAAGAGGACTCCGCATAAGCTTTATCCCTGAGGACCGACTGGGAATGGGACTTGTCCCGTCCATGGATATTGTGGACAATGTTATTTTAAAAGACTACTATCTTCAGAAAACTTTTTTTCTCGACAGAAACCCTGCCAGGGAAAGGGCAGAGCATATTATAAAAATGCTCAATGTGCATACACCGGGGATTTATCATCCCGTTAACCAGCTCTCAGGGGGGAACATACAGAAAGTTCTCCTGGGGCGGGAGATTGACGCGGACCCGGACTTTCTTGTTACAGCCTACCCTACCAGGGGGCTCGACATCGGTTCTGCCCATCTTATATACGATGAACTGAACAGGCAGAAGAAAAAGGGTGTGGGGATACTTTACGTTGGTGAGGATTTAAGCATTCTGCTAAGTTTATGCGACAGGATAATGGTTCTATTTGAAGGGGAGATTGTGGGAACCATTGACGGAGCATCGGCCACCAGGGAAGAGATAGGGATGATGATGACAGGCGGCAGGCCTGACCTTCGGAGAAAAGGAGATTAACCGTGATTAAAATGTCATCCCGCAGAGACTGCTCCCGCAGGGAAGCGGCACTCATAAGAACTATAGCAGTTATTCTCGCTCTTGCTGCTGCTTCAGTACTGATAATTATACTGGGGCACAACCCCTTTTCTGTATACGCCTCCATGATTGACGGCGCATTCGGGTCATCATACAGGATTATTGAAACATTAAGAAAATCGATACCACTCATTGTTGCTTCACTTGGGATTGCACTTGCATTCAGGCTAAGATTCTGGAATATCGGGGCAGAAGGTCAGATTATGATGGGTGCATTCGGAGCCACATGTTTTGCACTCTACCTTCCAGACCTGAACACATTTCTTCTTCTCCCTTTAATGGCGGCAGGTGGGATACTTTTTGGCGGGATCTGGGGGGCAATACCTGCTTATTTCAGGGCAAAATTCAGAACCAATGAAACAATCTTTACACTGATGATGAATTATGTTGCACTTAAAATAATTACCTATCTTCAGTATGGGCCATGGAAGGACCCCGCAGCACTGGGCTTCCCCAAGATCCCCAACTTTACAAAAAACGCTGTACTCCCGGAACTATTCGGCTTGCACATTGGCTGGATTATTGCGATTATTCTTGTAGTAGCAATGCACTTAATGGTGAATCACACAAAGCGGGGTTTTGAAATAAATGTTGTAGGTGAGAGCGAAAATACAGGACGCTATGCAGGGATGAATGTTTCAAAGGTTATTATTGTTACTATTTTTATAAGCGGCGGCATATGCGGCCTCTGCGGCATGATAGAAGTTCCAGGTGTAAACAAAACCCTCTCTGTGGAAATAACAAGGGGTGTGGGCTACACCGCAATAATAACAAGCTGGCTCGCCTCTTTACGTGCACCTATAATAGCAGTGGTATGCATACTCTTTGCTGCAATGATACAGGGCGGAACATTTATCCAGATGTCATACCAGATACCGCAGTCAGCAGCTCAGATTCTCCAGGGGCTTATCCTCTTTTTCGTTCTTGGAAGTGAATTCTTTATCCGATACAGGGTATCCTGGTTTACTATGAAATCCGGGAAAAGAGGAGTAAAATAATGGATATATCTTTTTTTACTGCAGCCGTTGTAGCAGGCACCCCGCTCCTCTTTGCTATTCTGGGTGAAATAATGACCGAGAAATCGGGGCACCTTAACCTTGGTGTTGAAGGGATGATGCTTATGGGTGCTGTTGTTGGATTTATTACAGCAATGTCCACAGGTAATCCCTACCTGGCCCTGGCAGGGGCTATGGGAGCAGGAGCAACAGGGGCTTTAATTTACGGTATCCTTACTGTTACACTCCGGGCTAACCAGGTAGTGGCGGGTTTAACCCTGACCATTTTCGGAACAGGATTTTCCAGCTTTATGGGTAAGGGGCTTCTGGGTGAGGTTATCCCTGACAATATGAAGCTTTTCTTTGCAGATATAAAGCTCCCCATTCTTGGAGATATTCCATATCTGGGGCAGATTTTTTTCAATCATGGGATTCTTGTTTATGCAGGTTATGTACTAACAATACTCGCGGGGATTTACCTCTACAATACGCGCATGGGCCTTAACCTGAGAGCAGTGGGTGAAAACACTGCAGCAGCTGATGCTGCAGGGATAAACATTACCCTTTATAAGTATGCCCATATAATACTGGGGGGAATTCTCTGCGGTATTGCAGGTGCATACCTCTCCCTTGTTTACATACCTTCATGGCAGGAGAATGTTACAGCAGGGCGGGGATGGATTGCTGTTGCACTTGTAATTTTCTGCAGATGGAATCCATACAGGGTTTTTATCGGTGCTTTCCTCTTCGGCGGGCTCGATATAATCGGATTCAGGCTTCAAAAATATGACTTTCAGATTTCACAATATATAATTGATATGCTCCCCTACATTGTTACTATTGTAATACTAATTTTTGTATCAGTGAGGAAGTCCAGGTCAGGTCATGCTCCGGCGAATTTAGGGGTATCCTATTTCAGGGAGGAGCGTTAATGAGCCAGGGTATAATCATAACTTTATTATATCTTGCAATGGCCCTGATCGCCGGTGCAACAATCCCTGTGCAGGCAGGGATGAATGCAAGGTTGAATTTTTTTGCAGGCTCTCCGGTTACTGCTTCTATTATTTCATTTATGGCAGGAACAGCAACACTTATTGTTTACGCACTTATCACGCGGGTTCCTGTTCCCGGGCCTGGGGCTTTTGCCGGGGCGCCATGGTGGATATGGACCGGCGGTATACTGGGTGCGTTTTTTGTAACATCATGTGTTATTCTTGTAGATAAGGTTGGCGCTGTATCAATGCTCGCTTTAATTCTTGCAGGTCAGATGGCTGCATCAGTTATTCTGGATCACTTCGGTATTTTGGGATACAATGTCAATCCGGTAAGCGCTGCCAAAATAGCAGGTATAGTTCTTATCTGTGCCGGAGTAATGCTTATACGTATTGGTTAAGCCTCAATCAGCTACCTGTCAAGGAGCCCTTCATAGTAGGATACTTTTTTGATCGTAATTTCTTTTCCACTGTTTTTCAATTTTATATAATCCTCAAATATTTCGAACTCTTCATCAAGGGGTGCGAATCCGCAATAGGTGAACTCATCTTTTTGGGGGAACTTTGTTTCAAAGGACTTTTTGAAAAATTTAAGTTCATTCATCCGGATCGAATACTGCCTTGGCCTGTCAACAATAACAGCCAGCTCAATAGCCGGAGAATTTTTCCCGTTCCTTGTCTCAAGAAAAACAGCAACACTGCCGGAATTTTTTGCGGCAATTGCCTTGTATTCTTTTATTCCATCTGCCCTGAAAAATCCCATTACATATCCCCTGTCTGAACAAATTATCAGCCTTCAGCTAAATGGTTACTTTTTATTCCCCCCTGCCTATATAACAAGTAAAAATTTATGATCTTAATCAGTAATTATTGATAAAATTATTTTTTAGTGTAATAATGATGTTTCCCGTATTCCCGCCGCCTACGGCAGCAGGAATATTAGAGCATTTTATTTCAAATAGAAGATAATGAATTAACACCGGATATGGTCAGTAAAAACCATTTATTAAAAGTGTCCCATTACCCGTCATGAACCTCTTTCACAAGAGTGCCATTAATCTCAATACCGGCCAGCCTTAACACTCTGGAGCATAAACCCTTAATATCCTCTGCAATATAATAAAATGAAGGTACAAGAATGAGGGTAATTACTGTGGCAAAGATAAGCCCATAACCGAATGCAAGCGCCAGGGGTGCAGTCATATGATTTTTTTCACCTATACCGTAAATACTGGGAAAAAGCCCGAGTACAGTAGTAGCTGTGGTAAGAATTATTGGACGAAGCCTCAATATACCCGCTTCAACAATAGCATCAACCAGGCCATGATTATCTTTCCGCTTATTATTGATAAACTCAACAAGTGTGACTGTGTTGCTTACTATAATCCCTGCCAGACTGAATATGGCCAGTACACTCATAAAACATAGAACCTCTCCATGTGTAAACACTGCAAATATTACCCCTATAAGGGAGAAGGGTATGGCAATCATAACAACAAGTGGGATCATTAAAGATTTAAAAAAGATCGCCAGAATAATAAATATTACAACAAGAGATATCTGAAAATATACACCCAGTTCCGCCAGGCTTTCAGATGTATCTTCGTGTTCACCTCCATATGAAACAAAATATCCGGGGTAACGCTCTTCCATATCCGAAAAAAATGAAGCCAGATCAGAGTTAACCTTAACAGAGGTTGTTTTTGTCAGATCTACCTGTGCCTTCACCTGTATTACTCTTCTGAAGTTAAGCCTGTTAATATGCGAGTATCCAGCCTTTTCATTTTTAGTAGTAATCATACCAAGGGGGATGAGTCCTCCGCTGTTATTAGAAATCATCACATCTTCAAGACCCCGCATGCTCCTGCGAGCCCCTTCATTAAACCTTATTCTGATCCCTATTTCATCCTCACCCTCCCTGACTGTAGTGGCTTTTGTCCCATCAAATGAAGCATTAATAGCTGTTGCAACATCCTTAGCAGATACCTTTGCCCTTGATGCCATAACCTCATCAATATTATACCTGAATTCGGTTTTTCCCGGTTCAAAATCAGTTTTAATATCATAAACCCCGTCAATATCGCGAAGAAAGGTTATATATTCATCCGCCATTCTGTTTAGAATATCGAAATCATCTCCTCTCAGCTCCACATTCACCGGATCGCCAATAGGGGGCCTTCTGTACTGAACTTTAATATTTATAACCATATCTGCGGAAATAATACCCTTAGATTGTGCTTCAGCGAACTGACCTCGCAGCTGTACCTCAATATCTTCAGATGTCCTTTCCCTGTCACCCTCTGGAGTAAGATATACATGAATTGTTGATTTGTGTGTACCGTCACCGGGCTGAGGATCAAGTCCAAAAGGAACCTCTGTACCCACCCTGGAGTAGACCTCCTTTAGTTCTGACTCAGGCAGCTCCAGAATAATTTTTTCCATCTTTTTAATCTCCCTCAGATTGGTCTGAAGATTACGGCTGTTTGGAAGATAGGTTTTAATCTCAATCTCCTCACCCCCGCCATCCGGACTAAAAACAAAGCCCACAACCGGGACAAGTGCAAGTGAACCTATAAGCATGAAGAATAAAATCGCAACTGTTATATATCTGCGCCTAAGAGCAAGTTGAAGAAGCTTCATATATAAAATCTGGAATTTACCGAAAAACCCCTTTTCAAGATGCTCCCCATCCTCCAGTACTACACTCTCTTCATTATTCTTGTTATGCCTGTCATTTCCGAACATATTAAGGAATGTGGGCATTACAAAAATCGCAATTACCCAGGAGGCTACAAGGCATATCATTACAACCATGGGGATATATTTTATAAATTTACCCATAATTCCTGAAAGAAGCATAAGAGGGGTAAATGCTGTAGCAATGCAGAGAAAAGTTACTGTAACAGGCCACATTATTTCAGCAGTCCCCTTAATGATGGCATCACTTTTTTTAAGACCCATCTCTATATACCTGTGGGCATTTTCTGAAACAACTATCCCGAAATCGACTATCATACCCAGAACCATAATAAAACCGAAGAGGCTTATAATATTGATTGTAACCCCCGCGGAACTAAGCCCTATAAAAGCCACCATAAACACAAGGGGTACAGTTGCTGTCACAAGTGTTGCCATTCTTACACCAAGCATGGCGAAGAGCACCAGTGCCAGAAGTATAAACCCGGTTGCAGCGTTAACCAGAACAGAGTCTATGCTCCTTCTTGTGTATACGCTCTGGTCATGAAAAAGCTCAATGCTTACCAGATCGGGGTGAGGATTATTAAAATCACCTATTTCATTTTTTATTCTATCAGTAAGGTTTATCTGGTCAGAACTCTTCTTTTTCAGAACTCTAAAAATCATGGCCCTCTTACCCTGGAACCTTTCAAGAACCTTAGGTTCCTCAACTGTGTCCTTTACCACAGCTATGTCCCTGATCCTAACTACGAATCCGGCATCATTGGACTGAACTACAGTGTTCAGTACTTCCCTGATATTGTTATACTGCCCCTTAGTGCGGAGTACAAACTCATCCTCCCCCACTCTTAAAGGACCGCCCGGGAGATCGATGTTTCTTAATGCAATTTTATTTATAACATCATTTATACCTAATCTGTACTGAGACAGTTTAGCCGGGTCAACCTCAACCAGAAATTCCCTGTCATAAAAACCGTTTTTAGCGACTTCAGCTACTCCGTCAAAATCGTAGAAAAAATCTTCCAGACTGCCTGCAACCTCCCGCAATACAGTAAAAGGCACAGTATCATTTTCAGCTTTTATTGCTGCATAAATAATATCCGTTTTATCTGTTGTAATCTCTTCAACAACAGGCTTTTCTACGTTTACCGGAAGATTTTCAACAAGGTCAACAGCATCTTTAATATCCTGAATTATCTTCCTTTTATCACGGGCTTTTTCTTCGATATAAAGGGCTATAACAGATACATTCTCTATATTGTAGGACCTCACCTTATCAAGTCCGTCTACTTCCCTCAGCTTTTTTTCTATGGGTATGGTGACCAGACTTTCAAGCTCATCCGGAGCACCCCCCGGATAGACAGTCTTTATTGTTACCATATCAAAACTTACCTCAGGGATCGATTCCCTGTTAAAGCTTTTAAGCGACATGACACCAAGCATTATTACAAGCCCGATTATTAGAGAAACAACCAGCTTCTCCTTCATTAAATATTTTATTATTGTTATCATTTCAATTCCACCTTCTGGTTAATATACAGTAAGCTCAGTTTTTAGGAATGTAGGATTCTACATCAATTTCATAGGTTTCAAAGAGTTGATTTTTTGAAACCTCAAATTCAAGAAGTGAAGCATTGTAGTATACCAGCATTGCAAGTTCCTGCTCCCTGCTGCTTATCAGAGAGTCAAGTGCATCCCGCGCTGCAGCTGCTGTAAAGCGTCCTC
>Ga0334882_1000962_pt1 | contig 38546 bp, 38 predicted proteins | sample GraSluR1_MG_5_FD_207226 | JGI IMG/M metagenome (GOLD analysis project Ga0334882, IMG submission 207226) | Sludge microbial communities from methane-producing bioreactor in Wageningen University, Netherlands - Granular Sludge_15_04-R1 | ecosystem: Engineered > Bioreactor > Anaerobic >... | reverse complement strand
ACTGGAGAAGAGCTTGTGAATCCGCCACTGCTGAAGGATCCTCGATCGTTTCCGTACACTCAGTTCACATCCATTTTGCGAAAAACCGCGAAAACAGCTTCTCACGCTCGCTGGAGATGCCGGCAGGCTATTTAAACCTATGGATGGGCAGCCGGGGCCGGGATCTCATTCCGCCCGACAGATCTCCTGGGTGACGAACTCATCCCCATCTCGGCGCATCTCGCATACGATCCTGCCGTCGACGATCCGAAGTATCCTATCCGTCTTCTCGGCCATGGTCATGTCATGGGTGACGAGGATGAAGGTCTGGTTCATCTGACGGTTGAGCTTCCTCAGAAGCTCGTATATCATGTCGGAGCTCTTGGTGTCCAGGTTTCCGGTGGGCTCGTCCCCGATGACGATGGAGGGGTGGCCCGCTAAAGCTCTCGCCACCGCCACCCTCTGGTTCTGGCCCCCGGAGAGCTGGTTTGGCCTGTTCATCAGCCGGTCGGCGAGCCCCACCTCCTGGAGAAGGGCTATCGCCCGATCCCTCGCCTCGTCCCTATCGACCCCGGCGATCAGAAGGGGCATCATCACATTCTCGACGGCATTGAACTCCGGGAGTAGGTGGTGAAACTGGAATATGAACCCCAGCTCCTTATTTCTCAGCCTCGCCCTCTCTTTGGGGGTCGCCCTGGTTATGTTCTGCCCCTTCAGCCAGATCTCCCCGGAGGTGGGGGTATCCAACAGACCGATCATGTTCAGGAGGGTCGACTTCCCGCTCCCGCTGGGCCCCACGATCGATAGGACCTCCCCCTCCTTTATCGTCAGGTCGACGTCGTCGAGGGCCACCACCTCCACCCCGTCCCCGTAGACCTTCCTCAGCTTCTTGATCTCTATGATGTTGGTCAAAGCCAGATCGCCTCCCCGAATCTCATTCTTTTGCTATTGCCTTCACAGGATCGAGCCTGGAGGCCTTGAAGGCGGGATATATCCCCGCCAGGAAGTTGACGAGGATGGCAAAGACGGCGACGTATACGAACGTCCCCAGGTCAAGAATCACCGTCATCCTGTCGGCTATGTAGATCTCAGCCGGAACCTCTATAGTCCCGATCAACTTTGCCGCGACGTAGGCGAGGCCGCCGCCGAGGAGGGCCGAAGGCGGCCCCAGGATGACGCTCTCCAGGACGAATATCTTCATGATCGAGATGCCGTCCGCACCCATTGCCATCAAGATCCCTATCTCCTTAGTCCTGCGGCTTATTATCATTATCATGGTGTTGGCGATGCCAAAGCCGGATATTATGAAGATCAACAGGTAGAATATGGCGGAGTATATCTGCTGGGTGTCCAGCTGCTCCAGAATGTCCCTGCTCTTCTCCTGCCAGCTTTCGGCCTTATACCGGGTTTTGTTGTTGAGATCCGCGGCTACAGCCGGGGCCGCGTCGATCTCAGAAAGCCTTATTCCCACCTCAGTTACCACGTCCCCCTCCCCCAGAAGGTCCTGGGCGGTCTCCAGAGGTATGTAGACGAGGGTCTGGTCGAGGCCCGTCCCGGTATCTATGATCCCGACGGTCTTCACCTGGATGGTGACGTCCTGCCTTGTGAGCCGGAAGTCGTCGCCCCGTTTCAGCTCCAGATCGTCGGCGAGGTCTGACCCCACCACTGCGGCGAACCTCTTGAACCGCAGGTCGTAGTAGTCGCCCCAGACCACGTCCTCCTGAATCCTCAGTAGGATATCCTCCTGTATGGGATCCGCCCCGATGAAGGTGACCCCCTCCACCTTGTCCTTGTACTTGGCCGCCGCCCTTCCCACCAGCCTCGGGGAGACCGCCAGGACCTCGGGGTCCTCCCGGGCGATGGCGGAGAGGGTTCTGTAGAGATAGATGTAGTCCTCGTCTTCCTTAGGGTCGACGGTGACGTGAGCGGAGTTCTCCACGGTGTTCTCGATGAGGTTTTCCCTGTACCCCTCGGTCAGCCCTATCAGAACCACGATAACCCCCACCGCCAGGGCTACCGAGAGGACAGTGAAGAGAACCATCCTGGGGTTTCCGAGGATGTGCCTTTCCGCGATCGAAAGCTCGAACATCTATCTCAACCTCGGAGAGCGACCACCGGGTCCAGCTTTGAAGCCTTGTGAGCGGGGTAGACCCCCGCGATCGTGCTCAGTATCAGGGCGAGGAGGGGGAAGGCGACTAGGTCGAAGGGGTTGACGAGGAACTGGATGACTATAGGCTGGGGGGCCGTCGGGGCGTTGACGGTGTACTGGAGGCTGTTGAAGTAGGCCGAGACGAGGTAACCGAAGACGGTTCCAGCTACGCCACCGCCAAGCCCCAAAATCCCGCTCTCGAAGAGGAATATCCTCCTGATCTGGGATTGGCTCGTCCCCATGGCCAGAAGCATCCCGATCTCCCTCGTCTTCTCCAAAACCAGCATGTTCATGACGTTGGCGATTCCGAAGGAGGCGATCAGAAGGACCAGGGCCAGGATCAGGTTGTTGGAGAAGGTCTCAAAGGCCAGGGTCTCCTCGAACTCGGGAAACATGCTCCGCCAGCTTTCGGCGTCGTATCCCCGGGCGGAGATCTCGTCGGCGAGGAAGTCGGCCTGATAGGGGTCGTCAAGCTGGATGTTGATGTAGGTGATGACGTCCCCCTCGCCCAGAAACCCTCTTGCCGTCTCCAGGGAGACGAAAGCCGACTGGTCCCACTCCTCGACCCCCGTCCTGAAAACGCCCGCCACCACCAGGTTCGTGGTCGTAGCGTCGGGAAAGCTGGCGACGGCGTTCTCTCCTATCTTCACGTCCAGCTTCTCGGTTACCTTCTCCCCCAGGATGACCCTTCTCCCGCTGGATATGGCGTAGAAGTCGCCCTCGATCATGTACTTGTCACCGATGCTGGTCACCTTGTTCAGCTCCGCCGGGAAGACCCCGGTCATCTCGACGTTCTCGACTTTGTCCTCGAAGGAGAGGGTCGCCGTAGTGCTGAGGGCGGGAGAGACGGCGGCGACCCCGGGGATCGTCCAGACGAAATCGATGAGAGTCTTGTATAGGTAGATGTATTCCTCACCTTCCTTGGGGAGAACCAGGACGTGGGGGGCCAGCTCGAAGAAGAGCCTGAAGTATGTATCAAAGCTCCCGTTCATGACGGACCGAAAGACTATGATGATGGCCACCGCCAGGCCGACGGCCCCCACAGCGAGGGCGGTCTGTCTCTTCCTGGTCATGATGTGCTTTGTGGCCACAAACAGATCGAGCAAGGAATCACTCCTCAGGGATCATAAGGCGTCTTTTTTGCGAGTAACCGTTCTTCGGATCTTATTTATAGAGATCGGGCCCGATCAGCTCAAATCGAGACCCAGGCCGCTGAAATGAACCGCATCTTTTGCGCAAGCCTTCTCGGATCAGCTCCGGAGGGCGATGACGGGATCGAGCTTCGAGGCCTGGTGGGCGGGGTAGACCCCGGCGACGACGCTCAATAGAAGGGTCATCAGGGGGAAGGCGACGAGGTCCCAGGGGTCGACGATGAAGGTCAGCACTACCGAGAAGCGGGGGCCGGAGGAGAGGGCGATGGCGAGGCTGTTGACGTAGGCGGAGATGAGATATCCGAGGAGGCAGCCCGCCATCCCACCGACGAGCCCCAGAATGCCAGACTCGATGAGGAAGATCTTGCGGACGCTCTTGGGGGTGGCTCCCATCGCCATAATCATCCCGATCTCCCTCGTCTTCTCCAGGACCAGGAGATTCATGATGTTGGCGATCCCGAAGGATGCGATCACTATCACGAGGAGCATGATCAGGGTGTTGGAGAACCTACGGCTCTCGATCGTCTCCACGATCCCCGAGAGGCTCTGCCAGCTCTCAGCATTGTAACCGCGAGCCTCAAGCTCGCTTGCTACCTCGTCGGCCCGGTATATATCCTCAAGCTTGATCTGGACGTCGGTTACGACGTTTCCCTCGCCAAGAAACTCCCGGGCCGTATCTAGGGAGACGTAGGCAAAGTTCGTTGAAAATCCGCCGGTATCAAAGATGCCCGAGACCACCAGGCTCATCGTCCTCGCGTCGGGAAAGCTCGCCCAGACCGAGTCGCCGAGATTCACCTCCAACTCGTCTGCTAGCCCCTGGTCCAGGGCGACTCTCCTCCCGGTCTCGATGGAGTCGAGGTCGCCCTCCACCATGTAATCGATCCCGATCTTCGATATCTTGTTCAGCTCGTCGGGGATGACGCCCCGGAGGACGACATTCTCGACGTTATCGTCGTGGGCGAAAGATGCCGTCGTCGAGAGGGCCGGGGAGACGGCCACAACGCCGGGAATAGCCCAGATCGCATTGATGAGGGTCTTGTAGAGGTGGATGTAATTTTCGCCATCTTCGGGAAGGACGGTGACGTGAGGGACGAACTCGAAGATGATCCCGTTTAGGGTCGTCTCAAAGCCGTTTATCAGGGACCGAAAGAGTATGGTGATCGCAACGGCGATGGCGACAGCTCCCACCGCGAGGAGGGTCTGTCTCCTTCTGGAAACGAGGTGCTTTGAGGCGACGTACAGCTCGAACAAGGAACCACTTCTTGGAGAACCAGATCTCCTAGTCGTTAGTGGTCCTGACCTTATTTATAAAATCGCGCCTTCCACCGCCTCTAGCCTTCAAAATTGGAAAAGTATGGGCGATCAGAGGGTGACCTCTTCGGCCTCCTCCAACGAGTAGTTCTCGTGGACGATCTTGCAGAGCCTCTTGACAAAGAGGGTCGGGTCTTTGGCCTGGAAGATGTTCCTTCCTATGGAGAGGCCTCCCCCTCCGACCTTTATCGAGTCGTAGACCATCTCCAGGACCTGGTGTTCCGTATCCATCTTAGGGCCGCCCGCGATCACCACCGGTACGCTGCAGCCTTTGACTACCTCCCGGAAGGTCTCAGGAGATCCGGTGTAGTTGGTCTTGACGATGTCGACGCCCAGTTCGGCACCGATCCGGGCGGCGTGCTTGACGTACTCGACGTCGTGCTCCGATTTCACCTTCGCCCCCCGCGGATACATCATGGCGAGGAGGGGCATCCCCCAGCCGTCGCAGGTCCGAGCGACCCGTCCCAGGTCCTGGAGCATCGTGGCCTCGTCCTCCGCCCCGACGTTGACGTGGATGCTGACGGCGTCGGCGCCGATCCGGATGGCGTCCTCCACCTCGGTGACGAGGACCTTGTGGTTGGGGTCGGGCCCCAGGCTGGAGCTGGCGGACAGGTGGACGATCAGACCCACGTCCCGGCCGTACCCCCGGTGGCCGAAGAGGGGGAGGCCCATGTGGCCGAGGACGGCGTTCGCCCCGCCTTCGGCCACCTTGTCCACCGCCTCCTGGAGGTCTATCAGCCCCTCGATCGGCCCCACCGTCAGCCCGTGGTCCATGGGGACGATGACCGTCCGCCCCGTCCTTCTGTTGAAGATCCTCTCCATCCTGATGGACTTTCCGACGTTCCTCATGGGTGAAGGGGATCGAGGAGTCGAGATTAAAAGATGGTGGTTGGATCTCCGGAGGGCAAAACCGCTCCTCGGTAATGATCCAGGTCCTGGAGAGGGGGCGATTTGTCGAATCCGGCAGCTGGAGAGAGCTTATGGAGACTAACGGCCATCTCGCCGGGGTCTGGAGGTCTCAGGAGATGGATGATCCTTCAAAGGGCGGTCCACCTGACGATCCCCCTCATCGCTGATGGGATCCTCTGGTTCCACCCGCGGCCGAAGACCGACCGATTTATTTAATTACTTTCGGATCTATCATTTATGGGGGTTTATTCATGAAGATCTTTGAAGCCCTTCTGCTGGGAATTATGGTGCTTTCCGCGTCTTCTGGCAACGCACTAGGAGAGAATTATGAAAGCGGAGACGTATCGACCCTGACGGTATCGGGGACGGGAGAAGCGACTGCCGATTCCGATTCGGTGACGATAACTCTTGGAGTCCAGACGAGGGACGAGAGCGCGGCCAACGCGGCGGACGATAACGCCCGACGTATGGCCGCCTCCATCGAGGCCCTCCAGGCGGCCGGGGTCCCCGAGGAGGAGATAAAGACCTCCAGCTACTCGATCAACCCCACCCGAGACTGGATCGATGGGAGACAGTCCGAGAAGGTCATCTTCGAGGTCTCAAACCGGGTCACCTTCACCCTCAACCTCACCGATGAAGTGGACGTGGGCGGGATCATCGACGCCGCCGTCGGCGCCGGAGCCAACACCATCGATGGCGTATCCTTCGGCCTCCGGGACCCGACCCCGGTCCGGGAGGAGGCCCTGGAGGAGGCCGTCCTCGACGGCATGGGGAAGGCGGCGGTGATCGCCGAGGCCGCCGGGGTGAGCCTCGGCCGGATCCTATCGATCTCTGAGGGCGGATCGGCCCCGATCCCGATGGCGGAGAGCAAGGTCTTCTTCGCCGCCGATGCGGGGGCGGCGACGCCGATAGCCCCCGGCGACGTCAAGGTGACGGCGACGGTCAGCATCACCTACGAGATCAAGGACTTGGTCGAAGCTCCGGCCTGAGGTAGGGGTTCCGCCCTCGAGCGGACCCCCATCATTTTTTCCGGCCTGCAGCAGAGCCGTTTTGGCTTGGGCAATGGAGGGGTGGCACCCAGCCTAACCTGCATCGTAGTAGCAGACGCTGTCGACTTCCAGGACCGTCGGGGACCCGATCTTGAGGATCTTCACCCGCCTCACCCTGCCGTGGCCGACCATCGCCAGCTGAACCCGGGCCGCCTGAGACTCCCTCTCCTCGTAGAAGTCGGCTCCGGCCTGGACGACCTTGTGGGTCACCACCTGGATCTCCCGGACCCTGGTCAGCATCCCCCCCGTCCCGGCTACGATGTCGGGTCCGCTCGCCTCCGTCAGGAATATGACATCCCCGGGGTTGGCGTGGAGGAGGGCCAGGAAATTGCCGGGGCTCCTGATCTCCAGGGTCCTGATCCCGTTGGTCAATAGCTCCCTGATCACCGGCCTTGATATTCCAGTAAGTGCAACGCATTCCATCTTCATCACCCGTACATCGGGAACTGCAGCTCCATCTTGCCCGGAACCTCTTCCGCAGAGGTGCTCTGCACCTGATCGGCGAGCTTCTGCATCTGCAGCTCGATCTCCTCCGCCCTCTCCTCCAGATCCGTCGTATCAACCTGGAGGCCGTAGAGGGTGTTGAGCATCTTGACGGTGACCACCGCCGCCCGGGGGTCGGGGGCCATGCTGTGGGTCTCCCCCAGGAGGCATATCGCCGGCATCTTCCGGAGGAGGCACTCGTTCATGACGGACCCCGATATCCCAGAGATGGTCCCAAACTCGAAGACCTCCACCTCTCCCCTGATCTTCTCCAGCATCTCCCTGTTGGTCGCGGCTCCGAAGACCCGCTGCTGGTCGCCCATCACCGTAATCCCGGCGAGACAGACCATCTCCCTCGATCCTATCGACTCCGCCCAGGATACGATCCCCCGGGCCAGGTCGTAGGAGGCGGCGGGGTGGACGGGGATGTCCGAGCTGACCACCACCACCCCTAGCTCCGGCTTCTCGTATATCCTCACCGGCATGTGGGCGACCCCCCCCACCAGGACGGATATCGGCGGGAAGAACCGGGAGTCTATGGCGCCGAGGTAGTCCATCTCCAGCTTGTTGACGACGTACTGGCTTGCGATATTTCCGATCAGCCCGATCCCCGGAAACCCCTCGATCACGACGGGGCTCTCGGATCGGGGCGCTTCAGCCCTGACCTGGACTTCGTCAGTCATGAAAATATCTTTGTCCACTGATGGGTGATAAGAGCATCGGTCATCGCCCTTCAAGAGGAGGAGACTTGCTGTAACAACTTATTAATTCCATCACCGCCTAAGATGAAGAGCAAATCTCGGAGATGGTGTGATTCTATGGGATTCGAACGCGTCGAGGGAGAGGACCGGGGCGATATAACCCTCTACGCCCTCAGCACCTGCGTCTGGTGCCACAAGACCAAGAAGCTCCTGGAGAGGCTGGGAGCGAAGTTCAGATACGTCTACGTCGACCTTCTGGAGGGGGATGAAAGGGATAGAACCCTGGAAGATGTAAAGAAGCACAATCCAAGTGTCACCTTCCCCACCACGGTCATAGGAGGCGATAAGTCCATCGTGGGGTTCAAAGAGAGGGAGATGAAGGAGGCCCTGGGAGTATGACCACCTTTGAGCCCTCTCGAGAGGAGGGTGAGAACCTCCGCGAGCAGCTGGACCGGGAGGCGGAGGAGATGGGCTATCACCTCAACCCAGACCTCGACTTTACGACGAGCCTCGTCCGGGGGCTCCTGGTGAACGAGAGGAGATACGGCTACCCCTCATGCCCCTGCAGGCTCGCCTCCGGCGACAGGGACGAAGACCTGGACATAATATGCCCCTGCGACTATCGGGACCAGGATCTGAACGAGTACGGTGCCTGCTACTGCGCCCTATACGTCTCCGAGGAGGTCCTGGCCGGAGAGCGGGATCTCTCGGCCGTCCCCGAAAGGAGGCCATCTCCCGAGGAGAGGGCGAGGGCGGCGAAGGCGTTATCCGCCCCGTCGGGGGAGGCCTTCTCCGCCCTCCCTTACCCGGTCTGGAGGTGCAGGGTCTGCGGATACCTCTGCGCCAGAGACGAGCCTCCGGGGGTCTGCCCCATCTGCAAGGCCAAGGTCGATCGGTTCGAGCGGTTCCTCTGATGGCAGGTCCGAAGACAGCGTGGGGTGAGGGACGATGGACGAGAGGTCAAAGGGGAAGAAGCGGGCAGAGCTCCAGATATCCGGGATGACCTGTGCATCCTGCGCCGCCGCCGTCGAGGAGGCCCTGATGGAGGTGGAGGGGGTCTCCGAGGCGAGGGTGAACCTGGGGAAGGAGACCGCCATGGTGGAGCTCGACCCTTCCAAGGCCGGGCTGGCGGACCTGGAGAGGGCGGTATCGGATGCAGGCTACGCCGTCGTGAACGAGATGGTCTCCCTGAAGGTGGGGGGGATGATCTGCGCCTCCTGCGTCTCCTCGGTGGAGGACGCGATCGGGGAGGTGGAGGGGGTGGTCGAGGTCGCCGTCAACCTGGGGGACGAGAGGGCCAGGGTGACCTACAACCCCAGGATCGCCTCCGTCGCCGATATGAGGACTGCAATCGAGGAGGCGGGATACCAGTACCTCGGGATCGCCGGGGAGGAGAGCGAGGGGAGGGAGAGGGAGGCGCGGGAGAGGGACCTCCGGGATAAGAAGCGAAGGGCGGCTCTGGGCTTTGCCGTCGGCTCCTTTCTGATGATCATCGATATGGCCCACCTCCGCCTTCCAGTCCCGATGCCGATCTTCATGCTGGTCATATCCACCCCCGTCTTCATCTACCTCAGCCGGCCGATCTTCTCGGCGGGTCTCCGGGCCCTCCGCCATCGGTCTCTGACGATGGACGTCATGTACTCCATGGGGATTGGTGTCGCCTTCATATCGAGCGTGATGGGGACCTTCGGGATCCTCCTGACGGACCAGTTCATCTTCTACGAGACCGCCGTCTTCCTCGCCGCCTTCCTCACCCTGGGGAGGTACCTGGAGGCGAGGGCGAAGGGGAGGACCTCCGAGGCGATCAAGAAGCTGATGGGGCTGCAGCCCAAGACCGCCACCGTCCTCCGGGACGGCCAGGAGGTGGAGGTGGCAGCCGCCGACCTCCTCGTCGGCGACGTGATCCTCGTCCGGCCGGGGGAGAAGGTCCCCGCCGACGGGGTCGTCCTCGACGGCGAGAGCTACGTCGACGAGGCGATGATCACCGGCGAGCCGATCCCGGTCAAGAAGAGTAGGGGGGACGCCGTCGTCGGCGGGACCCTCAACAAGAACGGCGCGATAAAGTTCGAGGCCTCTAAGGTCGGAAGGGAGACGGCTTTGGCTCAAATAATCGCCCTGGTGGAGGAGGCCCAGGGGTCTAGGCCCTCCATCCAGAGGATGGCGGATCGGGCCGTCGCCCTCTTCATCCCCGCGGTCCTGACGGTGGCGGCCGCCACCTTCTTCCTATGGCGGTTCGTCCTCGCAGACCTCGTCCCCGGCGACCCCCTCCTCTTCGCCCTCACTGCTACCATATCGGTCCTGGTCGTCGCCTGCCCCTGCGCCCTCGGCCTCGCCAGCCCCACCGCCATCACCGTCGGGATCGGCCGGGCGGCGGAGCTGGGGGTCCTGGTCAAGAGCGGCGAGGCTCTGGAGGCCTCCGAGAAGCTGAACACCGTCGTCTTCGACAAGACGGGGACCCTCACCGTGGGGAGGCCGGAGGTGACGGATATACTCCCCTTCGGGGTCGACGAGAGGGAGCTCCTCCGGATCGCCGGAGGGATCGAGGCCAATTCGGAGCATCCCCTGGCGGAGGCGGTGGTGAGAAAGGCGAGAAGCGAGGGGATCGACCTCGCCGAGGCGACCTCTTTTGAGGCCCTCGGCGGGAAGGGAGTCCTGGCAGAGATCGAGGGGAGGGACGCGGCCGTCGGAAACAGGATCCTCCTCCGGGAGTTGGGGATAGCGGTCCCCGAGGAGACGGAGGCGGCCGCCCTCCGGATCGAGGAGGAGGGGAAGACCGCCCTCCTCGTCGCCCTCGCCGGCCGGATCGTAGGCGTCGTCGGGGTGGCCGACGCCCTGAAGGAGAACTCGAAGGAGGCGGTGGAGCGGCTGAAGGCTATGGGCTTTGAAGTGCTGATGATCACCGGCGACAACCCCTCCACCGCCGGGATTGTAGCAAAAGAGACGGGGATCGAGAGGGTCCTCGCCGAGGTCCTCCCTTCGGAGAAGGCCCGGGAGATGAAGAGGCTCCAGGAGGAGGGGCGGGTCGTCGCCTTCGTCGGGGACGGGATCAACGACGCGCCGGCCCTCGCCCAGGCCGACGTGGGGGTCGCCATCGGGAGCGGGACCGACGTGGCGATAGAGAGCGGCGAGATCGTCCTGATCCGAGACGACCTCCTGGACGTGGTGGCGGCGATCGAGCTCAGCCGGAAGGTGATCGGGAGGGTGAAGCTGAACCTCTTCTGGGCCTTCGCCTACAACTCCGCCCTGATCCCGGTGGCGGCGGGTGTGCTGTACCCCACCTTCGGGATCGCCTTCCGGCCGGAGCTTGCGGCCCTGGCCATGGCCGCGAGCTCTGTGACGGTGGTGAGCCTCTCGCTGCTGCTGAAGGGGTACGTCCCCCCCTCCAAGAGGGTAGCTCGAGGGTGATTATTTCAAAGCCGGGATAGTTCTAGGTCGCTAAGAGGTGAAGATTTTGGCTATAGATCCGGTATGCAAGATGACCGTCGACGAGAAGACGGCTAAGTTCAAGACCGAGTATAAAGGGACAGCCTACTACTTCTGCGCCCCAGGGTGCAAGAAGGCCTTCGAGAAGGACCCCGAGAGGTACCTGAAGAGCTGATCGGCGATATTCGAGGTCCGAAAGAGCCACAAAAGATTGGGGGTCAGAGGATGAAGAAGTACGACGTCATAGTCGTCGGCTCCGGCGCCGGGATGATCATCGTCTCCCGGGGGATCCGGGCCGGGATGAGGGTCGCCCTCGTCGACCACGGCCCCATGGGGGGGACCTGCCTCAACAACGGCTGCATCCCCTCGAAGGTTCTGATCTACCCCGCCGACGTGGTCCGGACCCTGGAGGCGGCCCGGGCCGTCGGGGTGGAGGCCCGGGTCGAGAGGATCGACTTCGACCTCATCATGAGGCGGATGCGCGCCGTCGTCGATGAGGGTAGACGCGGCATGGAGAGGTCCGCCGAGAGGGCCGAGGGCCTCGACTGGTACCGGGGCTGGGGGGAGTTCGTCGGCGACTTGCTGATCAAGATCGGCGACCAGCAGATCACCGCCCCTCGGATCTTCATCGCCTCGGGGTCGAGGCCGCTCGTCCCCCCCATCCCCGGCCTCGCGGAGGCGGGGTACCTCGACAACGTCTCTGTCCTCTCGCTACAGCGCCCTCCAGAGAGCCTCATCATCCTCGGCGGGGGATACCTCGCCTCCGAGTACGCCCACTTCTTCTCCGCCCTGGGGACGAAGGTGACGATCCTGGGCAGAAACCGGATGCTTCTCAAGGACGAGGACCCCGAGATCTGCGAGATCGTAAAGAGGCGCCTCTCCAGATACGTCGACGTCAGGACCGGACACGAGGCGGTGGAGGTGGAGGTGAAAGGAGGCAAAAAGGTCGTATCCGCCCTGGACCTCGCCTCCAACGCCATCAGAGAGTTCGCCGCCGAGGAGGTGATGGTCGCCCTGGGGAGGAGGAGCAACTCCGACATCCTGAAGCCGGAGAAGACGGGGGTCGAGGTCGACCGCTCCGGCTGGATCGTGGTGAACGACCGGATGGAGACGAGCCGGGAGGGGATCTGGACCTTCGGCGACGCCATAGGAAAGCATATGTTCAGGCACACCGCCAACCGCGAGGCGAGGGTCGCCTGGGACAACGCCTTCGGCTCCACCAGCCGGGTGATGGACTATCACGCCGTCCCTCACGCCGTCTTCACCTGCCCCCAGGTGGGGTCGGTGGGGATGACGGAGGCGGAGGCGAAGGCCGCCGGATATAAGGTCCTGGTGGGGAGGGCGGAGTACGGGGACGTCACCAAGGGGTATGCCATGGCCGAGGAGGAGAGCCTGGTGAAGGTCGTCGTCAATGCCGGGGACGGCCGGATTTTGGGGTGCACCATCGCCGGGACCGGGGCCGCCGAGCTCGTCCAGCAGGTCGTTTACCTGATGAACGCCGGCGACCGCGACAGCGGGCCGATCGGGCGATCCCTGGTGATCCATCCGGCCCTGAGCGAGGTCGTCGCCCGGGCCTTCGCCAACCTGTTGCCGCCGAAGGAAGATTTTCCTCGACGATCTGGAGGGGGTTCTGACCAAGATCGGAGGGCTCTCGATGCCTCTGCGAGGGATGAACTATGATGAGAAAAACCCTGATCGGATCGGCCCTCCTCTTGACGGTGGGATTGGTGGTCCTCCTCTACGCCGGCGGTATCCTCCAACCAAAAAAGTACCTCGACCCCTGGGAGAGGTCGTATCATGAAGGGTTTGACGACCCCAGGCTCCAGGCGGTCGCCTTCGGGCTCCTCGCCCCCAGCTCCCACAACATCCAGCCCTGGAGGGTCCGTCTCGAAGAGGACGGCCTCGCCTTCACCCTCTTCGTCGATCCCAAGCGGCTTCTCCCGGAGGTGGACCCCCTATACAGGCAGATCATGGTGAGCCAGGGGACGTTCCTGGAGAACGTCAGGATCGGGGCGGAAGAGCTCGGCTTCACCCCGGAGATCGACCTCTTCCCGGAGGGGGAGATCGACCCCGAAGGGTCGGCATCGAGCGTGGAGACTAGGCCCGTCGCCCGGGTCGCCCTCGCGCCGGGGGAGGCGAGGCCGTCGCCTCTGTACGGGGCGATCTTCGACAGGGTGACGACCCGGACCCCTTACCTCGACCGGCCCCTGACCGATGGGGAGGTCCAAAAGCTCCTGGAGCAGAAGGGTGAGCCCGGGGTCTACGTCCTGATATTCCAGGAGAAGGCCGACCTGGAGGCGATCCGGGACCTGGCGGTCCGGGGGGTCGAAGTGGAGTCGGGGCTTCCCGGCCCCATGAGGGAGAGCGGGGAGATCTTCAGGATCAACGAGGGGGAGAAGAACCTCCACCGGGACGGCCTCACCCTCGACTCCCAGGGGATGCCTCGCCTCCTCCAGGCCCTCGTCCAGGGGCTTGGCACCATAATCCCCCTGGGGGACGAAAGTATGGCAGTATCCTGGAGGAAGGGGGAGGTGGAGCGGCTGCATCAGACCCCCGCCTACGCCATCGTCGTCACCGACGGAAACAACAGAACCGACCAGGTGAGGGCGGGGATCGTCTACCAGCGGCTCCAGCTCGCCGGGACCGTCATGGGGATCAGCATGCAGCCGGTGAGCCAGGTCCTGGAGGAGTACCCCGAGATGGAAGCGCTCTACCGGGAGGTCCACGAGAGGTTCGCCGGCGAGGACCAGACGATACAGATGCTCGTCAGGATGGGGGAGGCGGAGAAGGCGGTAGGCCACAGCCCCCGAAGGGACGTCATGGACCTGATAACCGGATGATGGGGTGAAATAGTCGGATCAAACGTCTGGGCGGATGAATGAAGAGATGAATAGATCAAGTTATGAAGAAGTGATGAAGGGAGGAAGGGATGAAGAGGCGCGGTCGATGAACGAGTTTCTGACCATCGCCCTGGAGGAGGCCCGGGCCGGGATCGAAGAGGACGACGGCGGCCCCTTCGGCGCCGTCATCGTCCAGGACGGCGTCGTCATCTCGAAGGCCCACAACGAGGTCCTGAAGCGTAACGACCCCACCGCCCACGCCGAGATCCTGGCGATCCGGGAGGCCTCCTCGATTTTGGGGCGATACGACCTCTCGACTTGCGAGATCTACTCCACCTCCGAGCCCTGCCCCATGTGCTTTGCCGCCATATTCTGGGCGAGGATCAAAAGGCTCGTCTACGGGACGACCCGGGAGGACGTGGCCGGGATCGGCTTCGACGACAGCCTCATCTACCAGGTCATAAGGGGCGAGGCGGAGGCTGAGCAGCTGGTGCTGGTAAATGTGGACCGGGAGGGGTGCCGGGAGGTTCTGGAGGAGTGGGAGAGGAGGCCAGGGAGGAGGGTGTATTGAAATGGGAATTTAGATGGAGTTTTCATTGAAGGAATATGTCCTGCGACCACTCTGCCATTGGGCTCACCCTCCGCGGAAATCCTGATATAAGCAGCCAAGAGATTACCGTCCATGGCCGACCCCTACGTCCACGGCTACCACCCGAGGGAGAGCACTCGCCTCCAGGACCAGGCGGCGACCCTGGTCGACCTTCTCCACTCCGACACCACTTACCCGCCCGGCTCCCTCGTCCTGGAGGCCGGCTGCGGCGTCGGAGCCCAGACCCTCCCCCTCGCCAAAAACAGCCCCGGCTCGACGATCATCGCCCTCGAGATCTCCCGCCCCTCCGCCGCCGAGGCGAGGGGGAGGGTGGCGGCCGCAGGCCTCGCAAACGTCCGGGTCCTCCAGGGGGACATCTTCCGCCTCCCCTTCCGGAAGGCCTCCTTCGACCACCTCTTCGTCTGCTTCGTCCTGGAGCACCTGCCCCGGCCCGTCGAGGCTCTCATGATCCTCAAGGAGTTCATAAAGCCCGGCGGGACGATCACAGCCATCGAGGGGGACCACGGCTCGGCGTACTTCTACCCCGACAGCCCCGCCGCCCGGCAGGCCATCGGCTGCCAGGTTATCCTGCAGGAGCGGGCGGGGGGGAACGCCATGATCGGCCGGGAGCTCTATCCCCTCCTCACCCGGGCGGGGTTTGCCGAGGTCTCCGTCTCCCCCCGGATGGTCTACGCCGACGGGTCCAGGCCCGCGATGGCCGACGGCTTCACCCGGAGGACCTTCACCGCCATGATCGAGGGGGTCCGGGAGGCGGCCCTGGCCACCGGCCTGATGGGGGCTGCTGAGTTCGATTCGGGGGTAGCCGACCTGTACAGGACGGCGGAGGAGGACGGGGTCTTCTGCTACACCTTCTTCAAGGCTACCGGAAAGAAGGGATGAGCCGAATGAGCCGGACGTGCCGGGCCGATCGCTTCCGTCACATGAGCCTAAAGGTCGAAAAGATAATTAGCCCCTCCATCCCACCTCACCCCCATGATCCTAAACTCCCGCCTCATCCTCGCCCTCGACGTCCTGTCGAGAGATAGGGCCCTCCACCTCGCCTCCACCCTGAAGGATAGGGTCGACTACGTCAAGGTCGGCTACCCCCTCATCCTGGCGGCGGGGCTCGACATCGTCGGAGAGATCGCCAGGATCGCGCCGGTCATCGCCGACCTGAAGATCGCGGACATCCCCAACACCAACACCCTCATCTGCGAGCAGGTCCTGGATTCGGGGGCCGCCGGGATCATCGCCCACGCCTTTGTGGGGCGGGACAGCCTCTCCGCCTGCGTCGACGCCGCCCGCGAATGCGGGGGCCTCGTCTTCGCCGTGACCGAGATGAGCCACCCCGGGGCGGAGGAGCTGATGGGACCCGCCGCCGAGAGGCTGGCCCGGATGGCAGCGGACTGCGGCGTCGACGGGGTCGTCGCCCCCGCGACGAGGCCCGAGAGGATAAGGCTCGTCAGGTCGATCGTGGGGGACCGGGCGATCATCTCGCCGGGGGTGGGGGTCCAGGGCGGATCGCCTTCGGCGGCCCTGAAAGCCGGGGCCGACAGCCTCATCGTGGGAAGGAGTATCACCGAGTCGCCGAACCCGGCGGCCTCGGCGGACGCCATCCTGAGGGAGATCCGCTGACGCCTGATTCGTAAAAACTTTTTTATCGTCCGCGGTAGGAGATCCAGTCCATGATAGTCGCGGAGCTTTCCATGATAACGATGGGGACGGGGACGAGCGCCAGCCGGTACGTCCGGGCAGTCCACCAGGTCCTGAAGGAGTCGGGGCTCAAGTTCGTCCCCGGCCCCATGTCAACCTCTATCGAGGCGGGTTCGATGAAAGAGATCTTTGAGGTGGTGGAGAAGGCCGACGCCGTCCTGGCGGGGATGGGGGCGGGGAGGATCGTCACCACCATCAAGATCGACCACCGGCTGGACAAGGAGATCTCCATCGAGACGAAGATGGAGGCGATCAGAAGGTGAGGCGGGAGAGATAGATCCTGGAGAAGGCGAGGGATGAGGGGCCGAAGGAGGCCGATTAAGGGTTGGAGATCAGGGATGATGATCCAATTTATCGGCGGGGACGGGTCACTGGACCGCCCCCTTCACCTCGTCTACGATCTTGCCGAGGAGCCCCTTCTCCTTCTTCTCTCCAGGCTTCTCCTTCCCCCTGGCGCCCTCGGTCCCTTTGGACTCCCTCTCTCCCTCGCCGAACTCGACCGCCAGCTCCTCCAGCAGCTCCCTCTGCCTCCCGGTGAGGGTGGCGGGGGTCTTGACGTTCACCCGGACGTGCATGTCGCCGGTCCCGCCGAAGCCGTGGAGGCGGGGGATCCCCTTCCCCTTCAGCCGGAAGACCGAGCCGCTCTGGGTCCCGGGGGGTACCTTTATCCTCGCCCGCATCCCGTCGAGGGTCGGCACCTCCAGGTCGGCTCCCAGAGCCGCCTGGGTGATGGAGAGGTCCGCCTCGTAGAGGAGGTCGTCGTCGGCCCTCTTGAAGAGGGGGTGGGGGCGGACGTTGACGAAGACGTATAAATCGCCGGATTCGCCGCCGGGGTCGGGGCTCGCCTCGCCCTGGCCGCCAAGCCTCAGGTGCTGGCCGGAGTCCACCCCCGCCGGGACCTTGACGTTGATCCTCCTCGTCTTCCGGACCCGCCCCGACCCCCGGCACTCAGAGCAGGGGTCGGAGACGGTCGAGCCGCGGCCCCCGCACTTCGGGCAGGTGGAAGAGGTCATCATCTGCCCGAAGGGGGTCTTCTGGACCCTCGTCACCTGGCCCGTTCCCTGGCACTGGTCACAGGTCTGGGGACTGGTTCCCGGCTTCGCCCCGGTGCCGCCGCAAGTAGAGCAGGCCTCCATCCGGGGAACCTCGATGGAGGTCTCAAGGCCCGTCGCCACCTCCTCCAGGGTCATCTCCAGGTCGTAGCGGAGGTCGCGCCCCCGGGACGGCCCCCGGCGGCCGCCCCTTCCGCCTCCGAAGAACATCTCGAAGATGGACCCGCCGCCGCCAAACCCCCCGCCGAAGCCGAAGCCCCGGAGGAGGTCCTCGAAGTCCACCCCCCGGAAGAGGTCCTCCTGGGAGTAGCGGCCGTCGATACCGGCGTGGCCGAACTGATCGTACTGCCTCCTCTTGTCGGGGTCAGAGAGGACGGCGTAGGCCTCGGAGATCTCCTTGAACCTCTCCTCGGCGTCGGGCTCCTGGGACCGATCGGGATGGTACTTGAGGGCTAGCTTCCGGTAAGCGCTCTTGATCTCCTTCTGGTCCGTCTCTTTTCCTACCCCGAGGACCTCGTAGTAGTCTCTCTTGCTCCCCGCCACCGCCTATCCTCTCCAGATCCTAAAATCCCACCGTCATTTGCCTCTCATCCTCCGGCCAGGGAGGGCGGCTCCCAAGGGGCCGTCCTCCTTCTACCCGGGACGCGGACCTCATCTCTTGTCGTTGACGACCTCGAAGTCGGCGTCTATCGTCTCCCCTGAGGCGGTGGGGCCTCCCTGGCTCTGCTGCTGTTTCTCCTGCTCTCGCTGCTGCTGCTCTGCCGCCCGCTGGTACATCGCCGTCGAGAGCTCGTAGATGGCGTTCTGGAGGGCCTCCGTCTTCTCCTTTATCTTGGCGATATCCCCGCCGGCCAGAGCCTCCTTCGCCTCCCCGATCGCCCTCTCGATCTTCTCCTTCTGGTCGGCGGTGACCACCTCCCCCGCATCCTTGAGGGTCTTCTCCGCGGTGTAGACGAGGGTCTCGGCCTGGTTCTTCGCCTCGATCTCCTCCTTCCTCCTGGTATCCTCGTAGGCGTGCTGCTCCGCCTCTCGGATCTTCCGCTCGATCTCGTTCTGGGAGAGCTTGTGGGGGGCGGAGATGGTGATCGCCTGCTCTTTTCCGGTGGCGAGGTCTTTGGCCGAGACGTTCAAGATCCCGTTCGCGTCGATGTCGAAGGCCACCTCGATCTGGGGTATCCCCCTCGGCGCCGGAGGTATCCCCGAGAGGGTGAACCGCCCCAGGGAGGTGTTGTCCTTGGCGAGGGGCCTCTCCCCCTGGAGGACGTGGATCTCGACGGTCGTCTGGTTGTCGGCGGCCGTCGTGAAGATCTGGCTCTTCCTCGTCGGGATGGTGGTGTTCCTCTCGATCAGCTTCGTCGCGACGCCCCCGAGGGTCTCGATCCCCAGGGAGAGGGGGGTGACGTCCAGGAGGAGGATGTCCTTCACCTCGCCTCCCAGGACCCCGCCCTGGACCGCCGCCCCTATGGCGACGCACTCCATCGGGTCGACGCCCCCCTCCGGCTCCTTGCCCATGAACTCGGTGACGAACTTCCTGACGGCAGGCATCCTGGTGGGGCCCCCGACGAGGACGATCTTGTCGATCCCGGACTTATCGAGCTTGGCGTCCCGGATCGCCTGGATCATGGGGTTGCGGCACCGCTCCAGGACCTCCTTTATCAGCTCCTCCAGCTTCGCCCGGGTTATCGTCATCTCCAGGTGCTTGGGACCGGTCTGGTCCGCGGTGATGTAGGGGAGGTTGATCGTCGTCTGGAGGACCGATGATAGCTCGATCTTCGCGATCTCCACCGCCTCCCTCAGCCTCTGCATCGCCATCCGGTCGCCCTTGAGGTCGATCCCCGACTCTTGCCTGTACCTCTCGACGACGTAATTGGTGAGGATCTCGTCCATGTCCCGGCCGCCGAGCTGGGTGTCGCCGCTCGTCGACTTGACCTCGAAGACCCCCTCCCCCGCCTCCATGATGGTGACGTCGAGGGTCCCTCCGCCGAGGTCGAAGACCATGAGGGTCGCCTCTCCCTCCTTGTCCATGCCGTAGGCCAGGGCTGCGGCCGTCGGCTCGTTGATGATCCTGACGACGTCGAGGCCGGCGATGGTGCCGGCGTCTTTGGTCGCCTGCCTCTGGTTGTCGTTGAAGTAGGCGGGGACGGTGATCACCGCCTTCTCCACCTTCTCTCCCAGGAAGGCCTCGGAGTCATCCTTTATCTTCCGGAGGATGAAGGAGGAGATGTCTTGGGGAGCGTAGGACTTGCCGTAGACCTCCACCCGATAGTCCTGGCCCATCTTCCTCTTGATGCCGGTTATCGTCCCTTCGGGGTTCGTCGCCGCCTGCCTCCGGGCCGGCTCGCCCACCAGCCTCTGGCCGTCTTTGGTGAAGGCGACGTAAGAGGGGAAGGCCTTCCCCCCCGCGACGATGCTCGTACCCTCGGCGCTGGGGATCATGGTGGGCTTTCCGCCGATGAGGACGGCGGCGGCTGAGTTGCTCGTTCCCAGGTCAATGCCTATGATCTTGGACACGTTATCACCTTGTTGGAGTAGAACTGCCGAATATTTACCGTTTTTTGGAGACGAGGACCTTCGAGAAGCGGATCACCTTCGAATTGAGGGCGTAGCCCCGCTGGACCTCCTCGGTGACCGTGCCTTCTTCATCCTCGTCGGACTCGACCATCATCAGAGCCTCGTGCTTGTAGGGGTCGAACTTCTCCCCCTTCGCCTCGATCGGCGAGAGGCCTTCCGTCCGGAGGACGTCCAGAAGCTGCTTTCTGACCTTATCCATCCCTTCGACGTGCTTTGCGGCCTGATCGAGGCTGTCGAGGACGGGCAAGAGCTTCGTCATCAGCCTCTCTGAGGCGAATAGGGTCGACGCCTCCCTCTCCCGGGCAGCCCTCTTGACGGTGTTATCCAGCTCCGCCCTGGACCGGAGGAGCTGATCAGTCAGCTCCTCGACCAGCCTCTCCGCCTCAGCAAGCTGCCTCGCCAGCTCCAGATCATCCCCCTCGATCTCCGCCTCATCGCCGACCTTCCGGGAAGGGGCCGTCCCCACCTCCTCGGTGGGCTCCTCCTCTTTTTTTCCTCTCTTCTTCACCTTCATAAACCACCCTTGCCAGTCGAGATGAAAGATGTCGTCGACGAAAAGTTCCCCACCTATCAGAAGGCCGGAGGGGCAAGAGGTCCCCTCCGGACCCCGCGCCCCGTTCCCCTCCCTACCTCATGGGGGGCATCATCGGGTTTCTGGTGTAGTCGTGGGGGCTCTGGCCTGGCTTCGGCTTCAGCCCCTCGACCTTGGCGGCGATGACGTCGTCGACCCTGAGGACTAAAGTGGCGGCGGCGGTCCCGGACTTGATCGCCTGGGTCTTCACCTTCAGGGGCTCAACGACCCCCGCCTCGATCATGTCGGCGGGCTTTCCGGTGTTGATATCCAGGCCGTAGCTCCTCTCCCCCGCCCCGTGGCTCGACCGGAGGCGGACGAGGACGTCGATCGGGTCGAAGCCAGCGTTCTCCGCCAGGTTGAAGGGGATCTCCTCGACGGCGTCGGCGAAGGCCTTCACGGCGAGCTGGTCTCTGCCGGTGATGGTGGAGGCGTACTGCCGGAGCCTCTCCGCCACCTCGATCTCGGGAGCCCCACCGCCGGGGACGATCTTCTTCGACTCCAGGACCGTCGCCACCGACCAGAGGGCGTCCTCCAGGGCCCTCTCGATGTTCTCCCGGAGCTGCTCGCTCGATCCGTGGATGACCACCGTCACCGCCTTCGCCCCGTGGCACCCCTCGACGAAGATCATCTTCTTATCCCTTCCGACCTTCCTCTCGGCGACGAGGTCTGCGGACCCCAGGTCCTCTGCCCTCATCTCCAGGGGGTCGGTGACGATCCTTCCGCCGGTGGCCAGGGCCAGAAACTTCATCTCTTCGTCGCTGACCCTCCTGGCGGCGATGATTCTGTGGTTTGCGAGGTATCGGGAGGCGTAAGCTCCTATCCCCTGCTTGCAGAAGACGACGTTCGCCCCGACCTTCGCCATGGCCTCGACCTTCTCCCTCAGGACCTCGTCCTCCCCCTCCCGGAAGCTGCTGAGGCTCTCGGGGCTGGAGATGGTCACCTTGGCGTCGGTGGAGAGCTTTTTCAGCTCCAGGGTGCTGTCGAGGAGGGCGATCTTCGCCCCTTCCACCCTCTTGGGCATCTCGGGGTTGAGCCTCTCCTTATCGAGGACGACCCCCTCCTCGAGGATCGTATCCTTCACCGAGCCGCCGCCGATCTTGACGAAGCTGACCCTCTCCTCGACGTCGAACTTCCCCTCATCCTCGATCGCCGCGGCGGCGACGACGCAGATCTCGGCGAGGTCCTTCTTGAAGACCTCGATCCCCTTTCCGGTCATGGCGGTCTCGGCGATCCTCTTCAGGATCTCCCGGTCCCCCTTGGAGACCTCCACCGCCATCCCCTCCAGGAACTCGTAGGCCTTCTTCTGGGCCGCCTTGTACCCCTGGACGATCACCGTCGGATGGACGCCGATGTCGATCAGCTCCTCGGCGTTCTCCAGGAGCCCTCCGGCGAGGACGACGGCGGTGGTGGTCCCATCCCCCACCTCATCCTCCTGGGCCCGGGCCACCTCGACGATCATCTTCGCCACCGGGTGCTCGATATCCATCTCCCGGAGGATGGTGGCCCCGTCGTTGGTTATGACGACGTCCCCGGAGCCGTCCACCAGCATCTTGTCCATCCCCTTGGGGCCGAGGGTGGTCTTCAGGACCGCCGCCACCGCCTTCGCCGCCATGATGTTCCTCCGCTGGGCGTCCCTTCCAGTCTCGCGCTTATGTCCCTCTTTGAGGATCAGTATCGGAGCATTTGTCAATCCAGCCAAATCGAGGCCTCCCCATTCGTTCTGGTCACCAGCAGTTTAAAGTTCTATATAAATATTTCGCGAGGCCTCCGCCGACGGGAGGGGTGGTATATAGACTATATAGGAAAATGCTATATATATTGGTACGACGAAGGTCGATCGATTGAAAGAACCTGAGATGTCACCGGGAATTCGGCTTCTTACGGCGGTGTTTCTCGTCCTCGCGGCGGCCGGGTGTCTGGAGGAGGGCGATAGGGTGAACCTGGTCATCACCGGCTCGACGACCGTCCTCCCCGCCGTGGAGAGGTGTGCGGAGGTCTTCAACCGGGGCCAAGAAGAGATCCGAGTCCAGGTGAGCAGCGGCGGGTCGGGGCGCGGAATTCAGGACGTGGCCTCGGGGCTCGCCGACATCGGGATGGCCTCCAGGGATGTGAAGGACTCCGAGATCCGTATCTTCGGCGACCGTTTTGTCGAGCACCTCATCGGATACGACGCCATCGCCGTAGTCGTCAGCCAGGAGGTCTATGACGGGGGCGTCCGCGGCCTCACCTCCGAGGAGGTCTCCAGGATCTACTCCGGGGAGATCACCCGGTGGAACGAGGTCGGCGGCCCCGAGACCATGATCCTGCCGGTGGCGAGGGTCCCCGGCTCGGGGACCGGCGAGACCTTCAACGAGATGATCATGGGAAGCACCATGGCCGAGACCGAGGGGGTCGAGGTGAACGCCATGGAGAACGCTGAGATCAAGACCCTGATCGTCCAGAGCGACAAGGCCATCGGGTATCTGGGGATAGGATATGCCAAGACGGGCAAGATCCGGCCCCTGGCCATCGACGGGGTCAGCCCGACGGCGGAGAACGTCAAGGGCCTCCAATACAAGCTCTCAAGGCCCCTCTACCTCTACACCTGGGACGGGACGAGCGAGGCCGAGGCAGAGTTCATAAACTTCGTCCTGGGGCCGGCGGGGCAGAGGATCATGGAGGAGGAGGGGTTCTTCTCCGTCGCCGCCCCTGAGGAGGAGGGCGGAGGATAGTCGGGGACCTTGGGCCAAATTTTATTTATGGAGTCTTACAATGAGATTCAAGATGGAGTCGAGGAACCTGAACCTCTGGTACGGCGATAACCACGCCTTAAAAGATATATCCATGGGGATACCGGAGAATCAGATCACGGCGCTGATAGGCCCTTCCGGCTGCGGAAAGTCCACCTTCATCCGCTGCCTCAACCGGATGAACGACCTCGTCGACATCGTCCGGATCGAGGGAGAGATCCTCTATGACGGCGTCAACATCTATGACAAAGATACAGACGTGGTGGAGCTTCGAAAGAACATCGGGATGGTATTCCAGAAGCCGAACCCCTTTCCCATGTCCATCCGCGACAACATCGCCTACGGCCCCAGGATCCACGGGGTGAAGAACGTGGACAAGATCGTCGAGGAGAGCCTCAAAAAGGCAGCCCTCTGGGAGGAGGTCTCCGACCGCCTCGACAAGCCCGCCATGGGCCTCTCCGGCGGCCAGCAGCAGCGGCTCTGCATCGCGAGGGCCCTGGCGATGAAGCCGGACGTCATCCTCTTCGACGAGCCCTGCAGCGCCCTGGACCCCCTCTCGACGGCGAAGATCGAGGAGCTGATGGACGAGCTGAGGGGGTCTTACACCCAGGTGATAGTGACCCACAACATGCAGCAGGCAGCCCGGGTCTCGGACTACACCGCCTACTTCCTCCTCGGCGAGCTGGTCGAGTTCGGGGAGACGAAGGAGATCTTCGAGAACCCCAGCCAGAAGAGCACAGAGGATTACATAACGGGGCGGTTCGGATGAGTTCACCGAAGGAGGTGGGGGAGAGATGAGCCCTTACAGAGAGCGTTATCATAAGGAGCTGGAGGAGCTGAAGGCGGACGCGGAGAAGCTGGTGGACCTCGTCGGCTTCGCAGTGGCCAAGTCGGTGGATGCCCTCCGCGACTACGACGTGGAGAAGGCGCGGGAGGTCATAAGGGACGATCAGACGATCAACGACCTGAACCTGAGGATAGAAAAGAGGTGCATGCAGCTCTTGGCCCTCCAGCAGCCGATGGCGAAAGACCTCCGGCTGATCGTCACCACCCTGAAGATAGGGATCGACCTCGAGCGGATCGGCGACCTGGCGGTGGACATAGCCAGGATCGTCGTCCACTCCAAGAACAAGGTCCACGTCAAGAGCCTGAAGAACATCCCCAGGATGGCGGAGATCGCGGTGGAGATGCTGGCCCAGGCGAACAGGGCCTTCAAGGAGAACGACTCGAACCTCGCCCGGGAGACGACCAAGTGGGATTACGAGGTGGACGCCCTCTACCAGAAGGTTAGGGACACCCTCCTCAAGATCATCGGCGGAAACCCCGAGCTGATCGAGGACGCTACGCCCCTCCTCCTGGTCAACAAGCACCTGGAGAGGATCGCAGACCACGTATGCAACATATGCGAGAGCATCATATACATGGTTGAGGCGAAACGAGAACATCTCAACTGATCTAGCAGGTTTTTATGGAGACCAGGAAAGTACAGAGGACGGGAAAGTCGACCTTCATCGTCTCCCTCCCCAAGCTCTGGGCGGTGAAGAACGATATCCAGCCAGGCTCCTTGATCTACATCACCCAGAGCGACAACGGCGCCCTGGTCCTCTCCCCCGACAGGTCTGAGAGGGAGCTGGCCACCAGGCTGGAGATCGGCGACAAGGTCGGCGACCCGCTGATAAGGGACATCATAGGCTGCTACGTCTCCGGGTACAGGACGATGGAGGTCACGGGAGCCCACATGACGGCGGACCAGAAGAGGGACATCCACCAGATCGTCCAGAAGCTGATCGGCCCCGAGATCCTGGAGGAGACGGTGAACAAGGTCCTGATCCAGGACCTGATCGATCCGGAGGAGCTCCAGTCGGAGCGGGCCCTCCGGAGGATCAAGACTGTGGTGAGGTCGATGATCCAGGACGCCCTGAGCGCCATGGTGACCAACGACCGGGAGATGGCCGCCGACGTCATCCAGAGGGACGACGACGTCGATCGTCTCTACCTGCTCGTCTCCCGCCAGTTCACGGAGATCCTCAGGTCCGGCTCTCTGAAGGAGGAGTCCATCGACCCCATCACCGCCTTCAACTACACCCGAGCTGCGACTAACCTGGAGCGGATGGCGGACCACGCCTCCAGGATCGCGGATATGATCCTGCGGTGCGACTGCACCCTCCCCGCCGAGGTCGCCGAGGGGATGGGCCGCATATCCCCCCAGCTCCTGAGCCTCATCGAGGACTCCATATCCTCCCTCCTCCTCCTCAACTCCGGAAAGGCGAACGAGGTGATAGAGCTGAGCCGGCAGCTGAGGAGGGAGATGATATTGATGGTCTCCTCCGCCAGCTCCTCCGGGGAGCACGAGGACGCCCTCCTGAGGATGGTGGCCTCGAGCATCGAGCGGATCCTCGACTACATCAAGAACATCGGCGAGCTGGCCATCAACCTCAGCCAGACAGGACCCCGCCCCGAGGCGAAGTAGAGGTGGATCTCCCGCCCCCCTCTTCCGCCTGGAGAGGCTCCTCGCGCACCCCTGGAGGACCAGTCCCCTACGGATCTCGTGAAAAAATGACCCCCCCGGGGGGGGACCAGGCCTTCATCTCCGGTCCGAGGGAGCTGGTGGTCAGCAGCGCCGTCACCCTCGACCCCCTTCCTTCCAGATCGCCTCCAGATCCTCGGCCTCCTCACCATCCGGGAAGGGCCGCCTGCCCTGGAGGCGGTGAGGAGGCTTGATCCATCCCCCACCCTCCTCTTCGTCGACAGATGCGGGATGGACCACCCCCGGCGGGCGGAGATGGCGAGGGCCATCGGCGTCGCCCTAAACCTCCCCCGCCGGCGCCTCCGGGACTAGAAGCTTCCTCGGCCGTGCCTCGCCCCCCATAGAGATGCAAACGACGAAAAGCGACGCATTCAGATGGGCGACGCCCCCACATCATCCCGGTCGACTATTTTTCACCCGAAAAAATGACCCTATCCCGGAGAGGTCCCCCTCTCGACCTCCAGAATCCTCCGCTTGAGGTCGACCCCGGGGTTGTAGCCTCCTAGATCCCTCGACCCCACCACCCGGTGGCAGGGTATGATGAGGGGGATGGGGTTTCTCCTCAGGGCCCCCCCCACCGCCCTGGCGGCGCCGGGCCGGCCGAGCCTCTCGGCGACTTCGCCGTAGGTCGCCGTCTCCCCGGGGCGGATAGCCGTTGTGGCGAGGAGGACCTCCCTCTGAAAGGGCGTCAGCCCCGAGAGGTCCAGCTCGAAAGGCAAAGGCTCGCCGCCGAGCCAGCACCTCAGGAGGGCCCCTTTCCACCAGGCCGGCAGGAGATCATCGGGCGGCTCCGTGGAGAGGCGTGCCCCAGAGATCCGGTCGTCCCTCCTCTCCACCAGGAGGTAAAGGCCCAGGGGCTCCAGAAAGAGCCCCTCCGTCGGACCGGGATCCTCCGCCACCTTCACCCGCCCCGGGGCCGCCTTCCCGTCATATCCCTGATGGAGGGGCGAGATCCCATCTCCACCACCTCCACCCCCATCGACTCCGTATCCAGGATCGCGACCGTCTTCCTCCCGGTGAAGTGGCCCCAGACCTCCCCCGGGTTGATCATCAGCGTCTTCCCCGGCACCACCCGGAGGTGATGGTCGTGCCCCCGGACGACGACGTCGAAGGCCCCCGACTCCACCAGCCCCGTCACCAGGGGCTCGTAGGTCCCGTGGAGGAGGGCGATCCGTCGGCCGTCGGCCTCCACCTCGCCGAAGTCCTCGAGGAAGACCCCCCCGACCCGGCCGAAGTCGCGCTTGAGGCCGGTTCGATCTCCGTCGTTGTTCCCGTAGACGAGCTTTAGCTTCCCCGCCCACCCCTCGAAGGCGTAGCACATCCCAGGAGCCACCACGTCGCCGGCATGAAGGATCATCTCGACGCCCCGTCTCCTGAAGATCTCCACCGCCTCCAGGAGGCCTGGAAAGTTGTCGTGAGAGTCGGACATTAGACCAATCAGCATGATAATCACAAACCTTCTGCCGGAGCCCGGGCCTTAGGGCTCTCGGCCCTGCTAGCCATGGGAAGGCCCCGATCCTCATTTATAGCTTTTGACGCCATAATTTCAGAAACGGATATGCGTCACGCCAGTATGATCCGAAAGGGCTATATACGAGAATGGCTTTGCATCGTTGGACCCGCCTTAACTCAGCCTGGTAGAGTGCGCGGCTGTAGTAGGTTATGCACCGGATGGTGCACCGTGCGGCTACCGCGATGTCCCCGGTTCGAATCTGGGAGGCGGGACCTTGCTTTGAGTCCGGATAGTGTAGAGGCCTATCATGAAGCCCTGTCGAGGCTTCGACCCGGGTTCGACTCCCGGTCCGGGCGCTGAATCTGGGCGCAACCTTCAGTGCTTGCGCCCCTTACCCCACATCCCCCTCCCCGGAGAGGGGCTTTTGTAAGAGTTCAATCGAAAAGTTTATTACTGGCTGATACGATCTTTGAACGTCGTGTGCGGCATTCCATCTATCCATCAAAGAACCGCAAGATGAGCGCCCCTCGGGCGGTGAGACGCACGACCCTGCCGGGGGGGAGCAAAGGGGCTCCCTGGCCCATCCGGGGCCGGGGAGCCTCGAAGTCCTTCTGATCGATTTCTTTAGGCTGCCCTTCGGGATCCGGAGCCGAGCTTATCCTCCAGCTCCTCTATCCTCCTCCTGAGGGCTCCGATCTTCTCCTCGAACTTCTCCCGATCGGCGCTCCTCCTGGCGGTGAAGACCTCCAGGAGGCGGATCAGCTCCTGGGTGGACTCGTCCTCGGAGAACCAGGGATGGGCCGCCGAGAGCCCTTCGAGCTGCTCCTTCAGGGCCTCATATCTCTCGATCAGCTCCTCCCCGGGGGATTCCCTGTTCTCCTGGAGGAGGTCCAGGGGCCTCATCAGCCGTTCGAGGCACCTGTAGTACTCGAGGAGGCCCTCTCCGGGAAGTATTGGAGGAGCCATATCCATCTCGAGGGGCTCATAGGGCTTCGTGATCTGCTGAAGTTTATCGCACCACCTTGCCCAATAATCAGTCATACGCTGGATTCCTCCATCAATTGAGTAAGGCCGTTCCGTACTTAGTTCTATCGGATATCGGGTGAGAGGCCAGGATCACCCGACCATAATTGGGATAGAAGGGGAGGCGGGGACGCCGACGTGAGGGGGGAGAGGCCCAGGATGAGGAAACTGATCGTCGATAGTCTGATGGCGGGGGCCATCTCCCTTCGGTGGGCCGGAGGATTTCGGAGGCCTGGGGCTGCCCTAAGCTAGAAAAGCCGCTCGACCAGAGGGGGCCCACCGCGGCCATCGGCCCCAGCTCCCTGAAGCTGTAGAGCCTCCAGCCTATCCTCATGCCGTCGGAGGCCTCAACGCCGTCGGCCATCTCCCGGGAGATCCGCCAGCCGGCGTCCCCCCGCTCGAAGATGTAGAATATCCAGCCGCGGTCTATGTCCCTCGCGACGCCGTCTATCGCCGTCACCATCGAGCCCCGATGGCCACACGCCCCCTCATCGGTGGCGAGGACCACCTCCGCCGAGGCCCTGAGGGCGTCGAGGACGGTGGCCCGGGGGGGGGGACTGACACCCTCGCGTGCCTGATCCGGTCTCCACCATAGTTTATGGAGACGAAGGCCGTCATCTCGCCTCCGACCCTCTTCCTAAGAAAGAAGATCCACCGGGGCTTTGGGGAGGGGATAGAAAACCCTGGCTGCCGCTACCCATCTCCCCGACCCATCCATCCGGTTTCGGCCGCCGATCCATAGAAGGATCGCCGCCGGGCAGCTCGGCCCCGGCCTCAGGCCTTCAGATACCTGTTCTTGAAGTAGGAGTACTCGCTGAGGGCTTTGCGGATCGTCTCCCTCGCCTTCAAACCTTCAGCCTCATCGCCGCAGCACCGGGAGGCGACCTCGCCCAAGAGCTCCTCCGGCTCGTAGTTGAAGAACCGCAGGAGCTTCTCGCAGGCGTCCCCTTCCACCACCTTCGATATCCTCCAGCTCCCCTCCTCGACGGCGACGTGGACCTCGTTGACGCAGCCGAGGAGGTTGTGGAAGTCCCCCAGGGTGTCCTGGTAAGCTCCCAGGAGGAAGGTGCCGAGGAGGTAGTCCTCGTCCCCCCGAAGGTCGTGGAGGGCGAGGAAGTCGGAGTTCTCCCCGGCAAAGGACCTGATCTCGCCGTCGGAGTCGCAGGTGATGTCGGCGATCGTACCTTTGACCAATGGCTCCTCGTCGAGCCTGTGGAGGGGCATCGTCGGGAAGATCTGCTGGACCCCCCACATGTCAGGGACCGACTGAAAGAGGGAGAAGTTCCCGATGTACTTCTTGCTCAAAAGCTTCTTTAAGCTCTCGAACTCCTCGGAGTCGTTCTCGTCCGCCTCGGCGAAGGAGGCGGCCTTCTGGCAGACCTTCCAGAAGAGGAGATCCCCTTTCGACCTCTCCTCCAGGCCGATGTTCCCCAGGTTGAAGGCGTTGAAGAGCTCCTCCCGGTAGTGGAGGGCGTCGTGGTAGAACTCGGCGTAGTTCTCCAGGTCCATATTCTCCAGGGCCTGGCGCATATCCTCGATCTGGACGGGGTCGTCCTCCTCTGCGACGACCTCGAGGCCGTCCTTGGAGTTCTTCTTTCCGATCACCCTGAAGGCGAGGAAGGAGTGGTAAGCAGCGATCGCCCGGCCGCTCTCGGAGACGATGGTGGGGCAGGGGACCTCCTCCTCGTCGCAGGTCCTCTGGAGGGTGTAGACGACGTCGTTGGAGTACTCCTGGAGGGTGTAGTTGGCGCTGGCGGGGGTGGGGGTCTGGGAGCCGTCGTAATCGACGCTGAGGCCGCCGCCGACGTTGAAATACTCCACCTCGGCCACCTTCCTCACCTTGGCGTAGATCCTGGCCGCCTCGTTCATGGCGACCTTGATCTTCCGGATGTCGGTGATCTGGGAGCCGATGTGGAAGTGGAGCATCTTCAGCCGGTCGATCATACCGTTCTCCTTCAGGATCTCCATCGACTCCAGGATCTCGGCGGTGGAGAGGCCGAACTTCGACAATTCCCCGCCCGACTCCTCCCACCGGCCGCTCCCCCGGGAGAAGAGCTTCGTCCTGAGGCCGAGGATCGGCTTTGCCGATAGCTCCTTCGAGCACCGGAGGAGGTCGAAGATCTCCTCGAAGATGTCGATGACGATGACGATCTTGTTCGTCTCCCCGAACTTGAGGGCGAGCCTGAGGTAGTCCCGGTCTTTGTAGCCGTTGCAGATGATCAGGGCGTCGGGGCCGAGGCCGAGGGAGAGGGCCGCGAGGAGCTCCGCCTTCGTCCCCACCTCCAGCCCGACTTTCAGATCCCTCCCGCCATTTACGATGTACTCCACCACCTCCTTCCTCTGGTTCACCTTCATCGGGAAGACTAGCCTGTAGCCACCCCGGTACTCCAGCTCCTCCATCGAGGCTAGGAAGGCGGCGTTGATCTCCTGGAGCCTGTCCTCCAGGATCTGGGGGAACCTGAAGAGGATGGGAAACTGGGCGGTTTCGGCCTCGTCGATCGCCTCGACGATCTCCATGACGTCGACGGTCCCTCCCGCCTCCTTCCTCGGTGAGACCGAGAGGTTACCCTCCTCATTTATGCTGAAGTAGCCATTCCCCCAGCCGTCGACGCCGTAGAGGTTGGTGGAGTCTTCAATCGTCCACATCCATCCTCCTCCTGCAGATCCCGACTAGGCCGAGCCTTTCGCCCTTTGCACCGACCGCCCTCATGATCCTGAAATAGCCGCAGAACATCATCATGCCATCACGAACCCCGGGATCGGCCCCCGGGCGGGGGCGTCCCGTCCTTCGACCTTGAACTGGGCATTGAGGGAGATCGGAGTATAAATAGCTTCGATATCGGGCTTATTTATAAAATGGATCCCCGGCGTGTGACAACTTTTAATAATCGGGGGGACGATCCCCCCCAGCGGGATGAAAATGAGAGACCAAGACGATCTTTCCGGGGGCCTGGAGGAGCTCGCCACCACCATGGGGATGGAGGACCGGTCCGTCCATCAGCTCGCGATGGCCATGGCGAAGCTCGGGTTTCAGGCGGGGCAGCTCGGCCGCTCGGTGGAGGCCTGGGAGCGGATGCTCGCCGAGGAGGAGATCACCATATTCTTCGGCCTCGCGGGGGCGATGGTCCCCGCGGGCCTCCGAAAGCTCATCGCCACCATGATATCCAGGAGGATGGTCGACTGCGTCGTCAGCACCGGCGCCAACCTCTTCCACGACCTCTGCGAGGGGCTCGGCGTCGTCCACTACCGGGGAGACCCCGGAGCCGACGACGCATCCCTCAGGGAGGAGGGGATCGACCGGATATACGACGTCTACGTCTCCGAGGCGGGGCTCCAGAGGGGGGACCTGTACGTCGCCGAGTTCGTCAAGACCCTGGACCCTCGCCGGACGTACACCTCCCGGGAGCTGATGGAGGGGCTTGGCCGGAGGATGCCGGAGGATACGATCCTCGGGAGCGCCAGCCGGGCAGGGGTCCCGATCTTCGTTCCAGCCCTATCCGACAGCTCCATCGGGATCGGGATGGTCCTCGCCTGGAGGGAGGGGCACCGAGTAGTCGTCGATCAGATCCAGGACGTCGACGAGATCAGCCAGATCACTGAGAAGTCGACCCAGACCGGCGTCGTCTTCGTCGGGGGAGGGGTCCCGAAGAACTTCATCCAGCAGACGAAGGTGGTGGCGGACCTCTGCGGGAGGTATCGGGGCGGCCACAACTACGCCATCCAGTACACCATCGACCCCCCCCAATTCGGCGGCCTATCGGGCTGCACCTTCAGCGAGGGGGTATCCTGGGGGAAGATCGCGAGGGAGGCGAGGATGATCCAGGTCTTCGTCGACGCCACCATTGCGCTCCCCATTGCAGTCCACGCCCTGGAGGAAGGCGGCAGCCGGCGGAGATCCCCACCCCGTTTCGCCTGGCGGGAGGGCAACCTCACCCTCGCCTACGATGGATGAAGGGCTGGGGAGGAGATGGAGGGAGGAGACGAAGATCAGAGAGGAAGATGGCGTCGAAGGGAGATGATGAGGCAATATGGCGATGGAAAAAGAAGAGGGGGTCAGCGCCGTCAGATCCCCGTGGCGCTGGCAAGCTCCAGGCTCTCGGCCCGGTTGCCGTTCCCCTCCACCAGGACCGCCCGGCTGCCGTCGTTCCAGATGTAGACGTACTTCAGCTCCTTTCCGACCTTCTCCCGGATCTCCGTCACCTGGCGGCCGTTGACGACGGCGGTGCTGAACCTGTCGACGCCCACGAAGGGCGGGTTCTCGTACTTGGGCTGGGCCAGGTAGTTTGCGACGGCGGCCTCGGCCCCGGCCTCGGTCTCGCATTCGATCACCAACACCCTAGCGTCGTAGTCCTTGCCCATCTCCCCCCACTGGTACTTGCCCAGGGTGGCGTTGACTCTGCCGATATCCTCATCTCCCCTGAAATCGGCGATCTCATCCTCCATGTTTATGCCCACAGTCGATTCGTCGACGACGGCGATGAGGGAGAAGCCCTCGGGGAGGTTCTCGGTGGGCACCGCCGCCGCTTCGCCTCCCGCCTCCTCGGCGCTCAGGCAGCCGGAGGCGAGGACCGATACAGCGATCAGCAGCATGCAAACCGCGCACTTCAGGTTCATGGGGGAGAAGACCGGCTGAAGCAAGATAAAGGCTTTGCTGGCCGCCTCCGGAGCCGGACCGAAAGGTCGGGGATGGCGGGAGGTCTAGATCTTTCAGATAATAAATTTTAAATAGATATAAAAATAATCTTTATTTAAAAATAATATTTTTCATAATAGCGAAGTGTTTAAATATATTGCGAGACCACCTTGAACTATTGGTTGCAGCGAGGCTGCCAGGGAAACCGGCAGCTATGGAACGAGCGGTAAAATAAAAAGGTGATAATCCATGGTAAACCCAGGACAGGAGCTTTCGAGCATCGATTTCGAGTCGATGATAGGTGGGCCCTTGATCGCGGTGGTGAACGCCCAGGCCCAGGCAGCTCTGAGCACAGTGAACTTCATAAAATCGGTGGGGTTCAAGGCCGGTGAGAGCGACGATCCCGAGGCGAGCGACACGGGAGACCCGATATACGTGACCTTCAAATACCCCAAGGAGATCTCCCCATATCAGCCGGCCGTTCCGGCATCGGGTGACACCCCTGCCACTCCTGCCGTACCAGCCCAGATTCAGGAGATGAAGCTGGAGGTCCCCATCCTCACCATGCTCCCGATCCCCTTCATCCGGATCGAGGAGACGACCATCGATTTCAACGCCAAGATCACCAGCATGGTGTACAGAAAGGTCGACACCAACCTGAAGGTGGACGCCTCTCTCGAGGCCAAAGCCGGGTGGTTCTTCGGATCGGCAAAGCTGAAGGTTTCCACATCTTACCAGAGGTCCACCACCGAGGGATCGAACGTCAACCGGACCTACTCCCTGGCGATCCACGTGAAGGCCGTCCAGGACGAGATGCCCGGGGGCATGGAGAAGGTCCTGAGCATCCTGGAAGAGTCGATGAGAGGGCAGCCGGTGAGCGCCCCGGCTCCGGTAGTGAGCTGAAGAGGAGGGGGCAGCGTCAGCTGCCCATACCTCTCAATTTTTATATAGGGTCGAGAGTCTAAGGGTCGAAGAGCGGAAGACCTGCGGAAGGATTTGAAGATATTGTAAAAGGGGGATATTATGCCCTATTTAGGCGACTACATCGGCCATTTGTTATCAGAGGTTACCAACGCCAGGGTCCAGGCGGACCTGGAGTCGGTGAGGATCGCCGAGATTTATGCGAGCCACCCGCTCCTCCGGAATATGCCCGTCCCTCACTTCAGGCTGCCGAAGGTCGATCTCGACGTTCCGGTGGCGATAAGCGATATGAAGTCTGCGGAGGATCAGGAGGCGACCGGCCGGGTCCTCACCAACATCCGCGAAAGCTTCCCCCGGGTCTTAGCCATCCAGGCGAAGAAGGCCCAGATCGAGATGAAGGACGATGAAAAGATTCGGATCGAGAAAGAGCTGGACAGGAGGATCTTGGCTCTGAAGAAGAAGCCGGTGATATTGAAGGCCGATCTATTCTCGGCCGCGGAGAGGGGGGAGGCGGCCAAGCGGTTGAGCATAACGACCATCACCGACGATTTAATCTCCGCCGCGGCCAAGATCCTGGAGCCGAGGCTGAAGAAGGAGGCTGGGGGGGCAGAGAGGCTTCAGAAGCTGAAAACGGATCTCAAGAAGGCGGCGTTCATGGAGTTTTCCAAGTTTTTGCATGAGAACACCCGGCTCGATGTCGCCATGACCTCCTCGGAGCTGAAAGAGATTGGTCGCGAGTCCGACCCGGGGAGCATCATGGTCAAGATCCATCTCTCGATATCCGAAGAGGCCTTTGAATGGTCCGTCGTCGACTCTGAAGGAGAGGTCCGGGAGCTGTTGGTGCCAGAGTGAAGGCGGGATGAGATGCAGATCGCAAGCCTTGAAGAGATCGAGAGGATACTCCTCCGACTCCCAGAGATCGTTGACCGCCTGGATTCGAAGGACCCGAGATTCTCTGATCTGGTGAAGAGCTGGCTACAGGATCTGGAGAGGGCGTTCGCTGAGAACCGGCTCTTCCAAGCTGCAGAGGTGGCGGCCCTGCGGGCGATGGTGATCTCCGCCGAGAGGGGGGTGATCTGCCCAGGGATGGAAGTTTCGGGCCCGAAGACGCCCCGCAAAGTCAGAGAGGCGGTAGCCGCCGATTCTTTGAAGAGGGCTGAGGGGATCGCCGCCGACGCCATCCGAGGAGATTCGGCGCGGATCGCCGAGGGGGAGAGGCTGGCCTGGCAGCTGGTAGCTATAGCGGAGCAGAAGGGGATCATAAAGAGGTTCTCCGCCGAAGAGGACCACACCACCATGTTGATCGGGATCTGGTCTGAGATCTCCCTGGATCCAGATCTGATGGCTGGAGCCACCGCCCTGAAGGGGATGGTGGGATTTCGAGACGCCCTCATCCTCGTCGACAGGGCGCTTCCCCTTTGAATAGGTTGGAAGATTCCTGTCCTGATGATGGCGGCCAGAAAAAGTATTTATCAGCAGTCCGGCGAAATAGGGTGGCGAGGTGAAATGGTTTGCAGAAGAGTCTCCTTCTCCTCGGCCTGCTATTCTTCACCGCCGCCCTGGCCAGCGGCCAAACGTGCTACGAGCCCTCCCAGGATTCCGAAGGTCTCGACGATCCCGTCGACGGCTCGGGGGCGATCGGCCTCTCCGACCTCGATGAGTTCCTCCTCTTTGAGAGCAGAGAGTACGGCTTCGCCGTCCCCTACCTCTCCGCCTGGACCGCCGAAGAGGCGGACCCCAACGACCTCGGGATCGTGGCGGGGTTCCTCCCTCCGGGGGAGGACCTGATCGACCCCGACAACTACGTCACCGTCCAGATCGAGGATCTCCCCGGGGGGACTAACCTTCCCGAGTACACCGAGGCGGTCCTGGCCAACCTGAGAAGCTCTTACGACGACTTCGAGGTTCTGGCCGAGGGGGAGATGAAGATCTCCGAGGAGCCGGCCTACGTCATCGCCTACGGGGCGACCGTTGAAGGGACGGCGTACCAGGTCCTCCTCGCCTACATCATAAAGGAGGATAGGGTCTACATTATCACCTACTATGCTCTGGCGGAGAGGTACTCCCAGTTCGAGGATGACGCGAAACGGATGATCAACGCCTTCAGCCTGAGGTGAGCGGCCATCGGGCCCGCCAACCCAAGTTATTTTTTCAGTCCAACATTTTAATTGCGAAGGATGCGCCCCGGGACCAAAAGCTCCACGTCACCTTATCATCAGGTTTCCTAGCCCCACCAGGAAGAGGGCGAGCATCAGCCATCCCAGGATCCCCTCGAAGATCACCAGGTACCTGTACCTCCCGCGGGCCCGGTACTCGGCCGGCGCCTGGGCGATGAAGACGAGGGAGCTGAAGTAGATCGCCTCCCCGAGGCCCGGAGGCTCCGGGCCGGCGGAGCCTGCGGCTGCGGCCGCCTCCATTGGCGAGGCCTCTTTTCCCCCGCCCGCGCTGGAGGGCTTTGACACACCCCCCTCCGGCTGGAGGAGGCCGCCTCCGAGGTAGTAGACGGAGCCGAAGAGGAGGATAATCGAGAGGGACCAGGCGAAGGTGTAGTCGGGCCGGACGCCGTAGCCGCAGGAGAGCCAGGCGAGGTAATCGGTGGCCTTCGACCAGCCGATCTCTTTTCTCTCCTGAGAAAGCTTACGATAATGATAGTAGCAGTCGTCGGCGTCCTGGAACCAGCCGAGCCGATGGTAGTTCTCGACGAGCCCCATATAGACCTCGTCCCTGAAGACGAGGTGGTTTTCCATCGTCCTCCAGGGGATGACGAACCCCTCGATCTCGGTGTTGTTGAGGTGGACCTGGGATCCTTCGCCGAAGACGGTCCCGTTCAGCTTCATGTAGGAGATCGTAGAGCCGTATAGGAAGAAATCCCCCTCGAAGCGGGAGTCTTCAAACTCCGCAAAGCTGTCGAATTCGACGCCGGCGAACTTAGCATCCCCTTCGAAGGTGACATTGGCGATGAAGCTTCTGCCAGGGAAGGTAGCCAGGAGGAAGTCCGCCTCCTCCGAGAAGCGAGAGCCGTAGAAGTTGGTCCACCTCCCGAACTCGGCGTCCTCGAAATGGGCGTCCCCGATGAACAAAACGCCGTCGAAGAGGACGTACTCCTCGGCGAACCGCGTGAAGTTGAAGTCGGCGACCCCGGAGAATACGGAGTTAGAGAAGTAGGCGTCGCGGCCGAAACTGGTGGCGCAGAAGAGGGCCTCTCCGCCGAACTGGGCCGAGTCGAAGAAGACGGTATCCTCGAAGGTGGAATAGGAGAAGTCGGCGGAGGCGTTGAACCGGGCGCCGCTGAAGAGGGCCATCTCCTCGAAGGCGGTCTCCTCGAACCGGACGGGCGCATCGAAGGTCACGCCCTCCATCCGGACCGGCCTTTCAATCTCGCAGTCGACGATGGTGATGGGGGACCGGACCCGCCCATCCAGAGACCGGAGGTCGAGGTCCCCCTCGATCCTGACCTGGAACCTCTCCACCGCCTCCCCGTCCCGGATCTCGGCCAGGATCTCCTCCGCCCCCACCACCGGCAGATCCGAGGCTAGAGCTCCGAAGAGGCCGCCGAGGAGGGCGAAGACTAAGAACACCGCCGGGACGGCGGTCCGAAGGAGGGGAAAATCGCAGGCCGTCGATCATCCCCTCTGGGCCATGCTCGAGTACTCAGTAGCGTACTGGTTATTCGGGTCAAGGGCGAGGATGGCGTCAAACTCCCCCCTCGCCTCCGGGCGGCTCCCGTTCCAGTAGAGCTCAAAGCCCCTCTCGAAGTGCTGGGTCACCTCGCTCGGGGTGGTGTCGATGTTCAGCTCCGATATGAAGCTCTTGGCTACGTTTATCGGGATCAGGAAGTTGTATCCCTGAACGTCGAGCCATTCCCCAGAGACGAGGGTCCTGCCCGAGCCGAAGGTGGCGATCCCGATCACCTCGCCTTCAGCGTTGAAAGCAGGGCCTCCGCTGTTTCCGTGGTAGATGGCGGCGTCGGTCTGGAAGACCTCTGACTTGTCAGGCAGCCTCTTTTCAGCGCTTATGATCCCCGAGGTGACCGAGGGGACGTATTCGGTCTCCGGGGAGAGGAACGCGTTCTGCCAAGAGGTGGTAACCCCCGGATACCCGATCACCACGATCTTGTCGCCCACCTCGACGTCCTTTGAGTTCCCCAGGGTTGCCGTCGGCAGATCATTGGAGGTCTCGATCTTTATGATCGCCAGGTCCTTTCCAGACCTGTACTTGTAGTCGCCGTAGGAATACCACACCTCCTGGGGGCTGATCTTCCTGATCTCGGCGGGGTAGCCCACCGGCGACCGATCCAGGATGCTGGGGGCTCCGAAGTATACCATGATCTCCCGTTTGTAGTCGAGATCGTATTCCGCGAGGAACAAGTTATATAGCCACTGAAGATCTTCCTCGGTAACAGGATATGGGTCCTTACCGTTGGCGATATAGGTCGGCGGGAACTCTCTCGCCGCCCACTCCAGGGCCTGGCGTGCGAACTCCGCCTTCAGCTCCTCTTCCGTCTCCTGGACGACGTGGGCGTTGGTCACTATGTAGCCGTCAGAGTTCACCACAAACCCTGACCCGGAATAGCCGACATAAAACTGGGGGATCTGTACCTCCAATTCGGACACCTCATCGTCTCCCTTAAAAAGAAAGACCGAATGTTTTCCGTCATCATTCAAGAGGTAACCGTTGTATTCTGTGGTTATCATCACCACGGATGGCCTTCCCAGATAGCTCACCCGATTTTCGACGGTGATCTCATCGCTTGCAAAGGCGGCGGA
>Ga0334882_1000960_pt1 | contig 38564 bp, 34 predicted proteins | sample GraSluR1_MG_5_FD_207226 | JGI IMG/M metagenome (GOLD analysis project Ga0334882, IMG submission 207226) | Sludge microbial communities from methane-producing bioreactor in Wageningen University, Netherlands - Granular Sludge_15_04-R1 | ecosystem: Engineered > Bioreactor > Anaerobic >... | reverse complement strand
GAAGGCGGTTAGTTTTTATCCATCATCTGGCAGGCTACGGCCAGCAGGCCAGGAGACTTGGCGAAGGACAAGCGCCGAAGTCCCGCCAACCGGCGGACGAAGGCGGTTAGTTTTTATCCATCATCTGACAGGCTACGGCCAGCAGGCCAGGAGACTTGGCGAAGGACAAGCGCCGAAGTCCCGCCAAGCGGCGGACGAAGGCGGTTAGTTTTTATCCATCATCTGGCAGGCTATGGCCAGCAGGCCAGGAGACTTGGCGAAGGACAAGCGCCGAAGTACCGCCAAGCGGCGGACGAAGGCGGTTAGTTTTTATCCATCATCTGGCAGGCTACGGCCAGCAGGCCAGGAGACTTGGCGAAGGACAAGCGCCGAAGTACCGCCAACCGGCGGACGAAGGCGGTTAGTTTTTATCCATCATCTGGCAGGCTACGGCCAGCAGGCCAGGAGACTTGGCGAAGGACAAGCGCCGAAGTCCCGCCAAGCGGCGGACGAAGGCGGTTAGTTTTTATCCATCATCTGACAGGCTACGGCCAGCAGGCCAGGAGACTTGGCGAAGGACAAGCGCCGAAGTCCCGCCAACCGGCGGACGAAGGCGGTTAGCAATCATATCTGTGGGGACGGATAGATGAAATACGTTTACATTCTCAAAAGTAAAAATCATCAGGATGAATATTATACCGGTATTACAAAGGATGTCGAGAAAAGACTAAAATATCATAATTCGGGACTCTCACCGTATTCTTCAAAATTTAAACCCTGGGAATTGATCACGTATATTGCATTTTCTGATTCAACAAAAGCACATAAATTTGAAAGATATATAAAATCAGGTTCCGGGCGGGCTTTTGCAAAAAAGCATTTAAGATAGGCTACGGCCAGCAGGCATACAAAAGCAAATATGCAAGACCAATAGAGCTCCTGTTTTCGGATGGAAGTTTTTTAATGTTGAGATGCCTGTCCATCGACCTGTCCTACAAAGCCCGCCACCCGGTATGCGAAGAAGAAAGCCTTGACGATGGAGGATTGAGGCGCCTGCCCTCCGTAGTGACACATATCACATACCAAATGTATCATCCTGCCTGTCCCGGATAAACCTGCCGCCGGCAGGTTTATTCAGGATCTCATTGACTTTGTGACATAGATCACCCATTAATATTTGTCGGCATGTTTATTCGGATCCAGGGAATATTACAGAGAATCATGACACTCGCAGAGATCCCGGGTCAAGCCCGGGATGACGCGGGTTGGTGTGTTTATCGGATCCAGACTTCGCCGCCTATCGGCGGCTGCGTCCGGCAGGCGTTCATCGTTTTTCGTTTATCGTTTATAGTTGATTCAATTGTCAATTGAATAAAGTTTTTGAATTTAATTTTTATATCCGTATAATTTAATATGAAACAACAGGAGGGCGCAGTGAACGAAAAGGATGATCTCAAACCCCTGGATCTACCCCCGCTGGATATCGAACGCGTCAAGGAACTCTGGTCAAAAACCTATAACACCGAAGGCGAGCCCGACTGGTCGCATATTTTCCCGTATTATCATGAGGATATCGTTTTTCAGGATTCCATTCAGGAAGTCCGGGGCAAGGAAGCTTTTCTGGGTGTGTGCAACCGACTGACCACCCGCTGCCAGAGTCTGAACATGGAGATCGTTTCCATCGCCCAAAACGGCAATGTCATCCTGTTCGACTGGATCATGACCATGTCATTCAAAAAGTATCCCAGCACCCCGATGTACGGTGCCAGCAAACTGACCCTGAACACGGACGGCATGATCATCCGTCAGCGGGATTATTACGACATGTGGGGCGATATTTTCAATAACATTCCACACTGGAACAAGATGTACCGGCGTTTTTTAAAACGTAAGTTCGGTTAAGGAATATATTTGTCCGGAAAAACAAGGAATCATATCGATAAGGAGCTTTATATATGCATCAGCAGAACCCCGTGATCGTTGTGGGCGGAGGAATCGCCGGACTGACGGCGGCAGCGTACATTGCGCGATCCGGAAAATCTGTCATTCTCTTTGAAAAAGAGGAAAAAACGGGTGGCCTGGTCAATTCATTTGAACGTAAGGGATACGTCTTCGACGGCGGTATCCGCGCGATCGAAGATTCCGGGATCATCTTCCCCATGCTGCGTCAGTTGGGCATTGAGATCGAGATGATCAAAAGTCAGGTTTCCATCGGTATCGCCGACAGCGTTATCCGGCTGCGGGATAAAGAAAGTGTGAACGAATACGAAGCATTTCTGATCGCTCAATTCCCCGGGCTGGAAAAGGATGTGCGCGCCATCATCCGGGAGATCCGGAAGATCATGAAATACATGGATGTGTTGTACGGAATCGATAATCCGGTGTTTCTGGACCTGAAAAACGACCGCAAATACCTGATGAAGACCATGCTGCCCTGGCTGTTCAAGTATTTGTTCACGATCCCGAAGATCCTGCGCCTGGACAAGCCGGTCGATGAATACATTCAAAAATTCACGGACGATCAATCGCTGAACGATATCATCGCTCAGCATTTTTTCAAAAAAACACCGACCTTTTTTGCTCTGAGCTATTTTTCGCTGTATCTCGATTACCGGTATCCGCGCGGCGGAACGGGCGTTCTTACGGAAAAAATAGATGCCTTTATCCGTGAGCACGGCGGCATGATCAAAACCGGCACACGCGTCGTTTCCGTGGACCCCGAGAAGCAGGTCCTCCGCGATGACAAAGGTATCGAATATACCTACGCCGATCTGATCTGGGCGGCCGACCTGAAAAGCTTTTATTCCATGATCGCGACGGAAAGCATTCGGGATGCGAAGATCAAAACGACGGTCATGGAAAAGCAGGAAAGCATGAAGGATTTGCACGGCTGCGATTCCATCTTCACCCTGTATCTGGGAGTCGACCGCGAAAAAGAATATTTTTCAGATATCTGTTCCGCGCATTTTTTCTACACGCCGGACCGGTCGGGACTTTCCCGCGCCGACGGCAGTAAGGTCGATCTTCTGTTAAAAGATCCCTCCTCCTTTCCCTTGGAGGAATCAAAGAAGATCGTTAAAGCTTATCTGGATGATTATTTCCGTTACAACACCTATGAAATATCCATTCCCGTCCTGCGTGACGCGGACCTGGCACCCGCGGGCAAGACCGGACTGATCATCAGTACGCTCTTTGATCATGCGCTGGCAAAGCATATCTCCGACGCGGGCTGGTATGAGGAATTCAAGACCTACGCGGAAGACTGCATGATCCGGACACTGGAAAACAGCATCTTTTCGGGTCTCGAAAAGGATATCGAAGACCGGTTCTCGTCCACACCGCTCAGTCTGGAACGCTATACCGGAAATACCGACGGCGCGATCACGGGCTGGGCCTTTACCAATCCCCGGATCCCGGTGGTCAATAAACTGACCAAGATGTTCTATTCGGCGGACGCGCCCCTGCCCCACGTGCATCAGGCCGGGCAGTGGACCTACAGTCCCGCAGGACTTCCCATCTCCGTCATGACCGGCAAACTGGCGGCGGATGGGGTGCTGAAGGGGAAGTGAGTTTTTATATAATCAAGGCTGAAAAGTAAGTCGCGGAGAATTCGCGAGAATATGCGTGGAATGTGGTGAATATAATTTAAGATTTAACGTTTAAGAATTATTAAGATCACCGGATAGTCAAACAACAAACAATCCAGCTGATTGTTTGTTCAGAACCTCTGTAATCATGAGATACGGGAAATCCATAAGAAATAATGGTTTATTTTGGTGATTTGTTTACTTATCTTTATAAAAGCGAACATAAGAGAGAGGTGTGGTATGAATGATAAGTGTCCAATATGTGGGAACCAAGCAGAATTTAAACCAACAACAATAGATGGAAGTATTGTTAATTGTCTAAGATGTGGTAATTTTACAATAACGGGAACCTTAGAATCAATAATTAGAAATTCAAGGAAACTTGAAGAAAAGGACATTGTCCTTTTATCAGGTTATATAAGAGAAAATCAAAATATTACACTAAATAGCGAAAATTATAAAACAATTATATCTTCAACTAGAATGCCCAAGCCAAATAAAAAGGCTGATAAAGCTTTATTAGCATTTGAGGAATTAACAAAAATTCCAGGTGATTTGATAAATACCAGTAAAAATGATCCAGAATATTTGATGGTTATTGGGAAGAGTTATATTTCCAACTTTAATGAATGGAAATATATTGTATATGAATTACTTGGAAGTGATAAAGGATATATAAAGATATTTAGTATCAATTTAATTCAAATCACATCAGCTGGATGGGAATATTTAGAAGAACTAACATCTACAAAAGAAGATAATATAAATAACCAGAAAACATATAACAAAGGAGAGATATTTGATCCATATGTAGATATTATAAAAATAATAAAGCAGGCTACTCAATCAATAACTTTAATTGATAATTATATAGACGATACTGTATTAACTATGCTATCAAAGAACAGTAAAAATGTTCGGATTAGGATATTTACCAAAAATATTTCAACACATCTTCAGCTTGATATTCAAAGATTCGAACAGCAATATGGTAAAATTCATGTTGAGAAATATAATGATTCCCATGATAGATATCTAATTATTGATGATAAAGAAGTATATCATTTTGGTGCATCTATTAAGGATTTAGGCACAACAGGATTTACTTATTCAAAACTTGAACATGAAAATGCTAAAAAATTAATTATCTCATTACCTGACTTAGATACAAAACAAGTTCAGGATTGACCTTTCCCCCAAAAATTGGACAATTCAAATATTAGTTTAATAACTCACTCATTACTGGCACAATACCCAATGCTTCCCGCAAGCATACCAACGAAAAATGAGCGATACTCGCAATAATTTGTATATTTTATAGCGAATAATAATAAAGTTCCCTGTGCTTAGTGTAAACGCCTTGACAATACCTGTCCCGAAGGGTAAATTGTGCACTTCATAAGGGCGGGGAGCACGGAACGCCGCGCAACCGACAGGACAGGCATGTGAAAGGTACGAACGATCATGATCAACACCATCTTATTCGATCTGGACGGCACAGTGCTGCCAATGGACTTCCATGCGTTCATGCAGCGCTATTTTCATGAAATGGGAACGATGTTCCATGACCTGATCGACGGTGAATTACTGGCGAAATACGTGCTGGAGAGCACAAGGTACATGGTGAATAATACGGACGACCGCACAAATGAAGATAAATTCATGGCACGCTTTTCGGAACTGATCGACGGGGACCCCGGCACATACCGTAAGCGCTTCGATGCGTTTTACGACACGCTGTTCCTGAACGTCCGGCACACAACGCATCAAAATCCCGCAATGATACGGGCAATAAAGCATGTAAAGGATAAAGGCTACGATGCGGTGCTGGCGACCAACCCGCTTTTTCCCATGAAGGCGAACCATCACCGCATTCGCTGGGCGGGACTGAGGCCCGAGGATTTTTCCTACATCTCTTCGTTCGAAAGCAACAGGTACTGCAAGCCGCACGCGGCATATTACCGGGAAGTCCTGTCGGCGATCGGCAAAACGCCGGAAGCATGCATGATGGTGGGGAACGACGCGCTGGAAGATATGGCGGCCGCCGGGCTGGGCATCACAACGTATTTGATCGAGGATCATTTGCTCAATATGCATCATGTTGAGATCAAAGCCGATCACAGGGGCAGCTATGAAGATTTTTATGAGTTTGTACGTGCTTTGCCCGACTTGAACCATGAACTATAAACGATACTTGTCCGCCGAAGTCCCTCGAAGCGTTGGCGTAGCAGGACGAAGGCAAAAGAGGGAAGTTCGGAGCTTGGGAGAATGAGAAGATTGGTCTGAGGAATGAATAAAGATGATGGTGTAGGGACAAGGCATGCCTTGTCCGAATGGCTTGTCATCCCAGACCTAATCCCTCAGCCAACCACCTTTGTCATCCCGGACTTGCCTGCCGGACGTAGCCACCGATAGGTGGCGTAGTCTGGATCCGATAAACACACCCACCCGCGTCATCCCGGGCTTGACCCGGGATCTCTGCGAGTATCACGATTCTCTGTAATATTCCCTGGGTCCGAATAAACATACCGACGAATATTAATGGATGATCCTCGTCATAATCTCAATGAGATCCTGAATAAACCTGCCGCCGGCAGGTTTTCCAGGATGACTAGTATCTGGTTCTTTGTGTGTCAGTTAATCGGAATAATGTTCCGCCGGCCAACCACCCTTGTCATCCCGGACTTGCCTGCCGGACGCAGCCACCGATAGGTGGCGAAGTATGGATCCGATAAACACACCCACCCTTATCATCCCGGACCTAATCCCTCAGCCAACCACCCTTGTCATCCCGGAAAATGATCCGGCGGATCATTTATCCGGGATCTCTGCGAGTATCACGATTCTCTGTAATATTCCTTGGGTCCGAATAAACATGCCGACAAATATTAATGGGTGATCTATGTCACAATGTCAATGAGATCCTGAAACAAGTTCAGGATGAAACGCGTTAGGTTCGAAATGATAACATTGTATTTATCATTTATCCGGCCTTCGCCTTCCTGCCCTCGGGCTATGGCCGGCAGGCGTTCATAGTTCATCGTTCATTCCATTGTCCATTACTCATTGATCTTTGCATTTTCCATTGTCAATTTTCCATTGTCAATTTAAAAGAGCTCCCCTCCGAAGACGAGAGCTCTTTTGATTTTACTTCATGTGTGGAATAGGCATGCCTATTCCCTACTTATTTGCTTATTTCATAAACACCATCTTTTTCGTTTCAACAAACTCTCCCGCCCGCATGATATAAATATAGACACCGGTCGAGACCTGCTGACCCGACTGATTTGTGCCGTTCCAGACGATCTTATGCCAGCCGGCCTGCTGGCTGCCGATATGCCAGCTCCGGATCTTCCGGCCCGTGATATCGAAGATCATCAGATCCACATCGCATGCTTCCGGCAGTCCGTATTGCAGGGTGGTTGCGGGATTGAAGGGATTCGGATAGTTCTGCGCCAGCACGTAGTTTTCCGGCAGACCCTCGGCAAGCGAGGTCTCAATGGTGGAGAATATAAGCTCCTCGCCGTAAACCGTTCCCAGACTGTTGGTGACATACGCGCGGATATGGTACTGCGTGTTCTGCGTCAGACCGCTGATCGCCGAAGAGAATTCTCCCGCGGATGTCACGGGTCCCAGTTCGACCTTCGCGTCCCCGGTGGTCGGGTTGCCGCCGGTGTTCCAGCAGAACCCGTGCTGCGTGGGAGCGGGATGACCCAAAACAGTGATCTCCGCGCTGGCGTTCGCGCTCACCGAGTCGATATCCGAAACCGCCATGGCGCTCAGCGAAGGCCGGCCCAGCGTTTTGAAGGTCGTTTCACCGGAGTAGACCGTATCCGTCGCATTGACCGCGTAGGCGCGGATATGATACTCCGTGTCGGGGGTCAGTCCGCCGATAAGGGACGTGAAGGTCCCGGCAGAATCGACGGCACCCAGTTCGACCTTATGATCGTCCAGGGTCGGGGTCCCTTCCGTATTCCAGCAGAATCCGTGCTGCGTGGGCGCGGGGTTGCCCAGTGCGGTGACCGTGGCCTCTGCCCTGGCGGAAACCGTATCGATATCACTCACCGACAGTTCGCCGACGATCGCCGGACCCAGTGTGGTGAAACTCAGCGTCCGGCCGTATGCCGTTGCGGCAGCATTGATGGCATAGGCGCGGACAAAATAGCTGGTATTGGGAGCAAGACCGCTGATCGCGGATGTATAGACCACAGCAGAATCGATCTCATCATAGTCAATCGTATTGTTCGCCGTAGTCGGATCACCTTCCATATTCCAGCAGACACCGTACTGTGTGGCGGCGGGTATGCCGGGAGAGATCAGCGTACAATGCACCAGCGCACCGCTTACCGTCACATCTCCGATGGAATCGGTTTCCACCAGCGGCGCAAGGACATCCGTCTGCCACAGCAGGAAAGGATATCCCTCGTTATAGTTCGGCGCGATACCCCAGATATCCGTAAAATTCCAGCCGGAATCGGTATAGGTGCTCTTTGTTTTCAACTCCACAGTTGTCTTTCCGGTAATTTGATCACCGCTGTATTCGCTACCCGTACTACTTAAGCCGGCGTTGACCGTTTGGTCCCAAAAGCAGGCACGTATCTCGCCGGCCTCATAATAGCCCAAAAAGCCGCCGAGAAAGCTTCCCGATTGGGCAATCGATCCGCTGACATAGCAATTGGCTACGCTGCCGGAATTATATCCTATCAGGCCGCCGGCAAAACCCGACGCGGAAACCGTCCCGCCGGCATAGCAGTCTGTTATGCTGCCACCGGTATTATATCCCGCCAGGCCGCCGACACCGTTCAGCCCGGTCACCGTTGCGTCGGCGTAGCAATGCGTTACACTGCCGCCCTCATTATCGCCGATCAGACCGCCCACGCGGGATGCCCCGGTAAGCGTCACGTCGACGTAGCAATTCGATACGCTGCTGTTGCGATTATAACCGATCAGACCGCCGACGTAGCCCGTCCCGGTAACCGATCCGGTAACATAGCAGTGCGATACGTTGTCCTGCTGATAAGTGGATCCTGCCAGTCCGCCGACAAAATTTTTACCGGTAATATCGGCATTGATCAGTCCCACATTGCTTATTACGGCCCCTGAACGTATATATCCGAACAGACCCTGATAATCACTTGAGTCGCGATCGATATAAAGCCCGGAGATAGTAAGTCCGTTCCCATTATAATGCCCCTGGAATCGGGTACTGTTATTTCCTATCGGCAGCCAGCCCGCACCGTCGTTCCAGGTGCTTGTGCCGAAGGCGTTGATATCCGCGGTCTGAATAAAATGCTTGTCCCATTCATCCGGGTTGTCGCTGATCCACTTCAGATGGTCCAGGTTCGCGATGCGGTAGGGATCGCTTTCCGATCCGTCGCCCCCCGGTACGGGATCGGCTGCCCGTTCCGCAAGGATCAAAAAATCATCCGCGAACAAATACCATTTATCGACCGATACGCACTGAATGGTAAAATAAACGGAATCGCCCGCAAAGCCGCTCAGATCATAGCTGTATTCCGTCCAGTCCGTCGGAGTAGCGGTCACGGAACCAAGCAAGGTACTGAAATCGGTCGTCGCATATCCCGTCGTTGACAACCTGACATTAAAATCTTCCAGATAATCTGCGTCGAATGATTTAGCCCAGAAAGAGAAGGTGATCGCAGCAGCATCATCCGGCAGACCGATGCGCGGACTGACCAGCCAGTCGTTATTTCCCGCGGCGTTAAATTCCACTCCGGCTCCTCTCTCCCCGCTGTGAGCAATTAAGTACAAGCCCCAGGATTTCCCGTCCGCGTCCAGATCATAGGTGAGCCATCCCGCTGCGCCTTCCTCGAATCCTTCGAAGAACACGGTATCGATGAGCGAAGGTTCCAAAACGCTGATAAGATCGATCTTCGTTTCCGTATCGGACTCGCTGCCGTCCGAGACGGTCAGCGACACGGTGTAGGTACCGGGCTCGGTATAGACATGCGACGGATGCCGGTCCGTACTGCCGTTACCGTCACCGAAATCCCAGGACCAGCTTATGGCACCTCCGGTGGAAAGGTCGCTGAACTGGACCGTCAGAGGAACCGCCCCGCTTGTGCGGTTGGAACTGAATTCGGCCTGTAACGGGAGCGGTGCCGTTTCTCCATATAATTTGACGCAGGGATCATAGGGATATGATGTACCGCTTCCCAGCGCGGTCCATGATCCGCCGGTACCCGATGAACTTAACCATGCGATCCCCGATTCGATGACGGGGTTACTGTAACCCGAGTAGGCGTATTCCAGAGGAACGGGATAATTGTAACCGGGGGTCTGGTACATGACCTTCACATAAACATCGTCCCCGCTGCTCACCGCAAGAGGAGACGACAGATCAAAGGTATAATATCCGCTGTGGGAACAAGACTGGCTACCCGAGGATGCCAGAAGTCCGGAATGTGATGAACCGTTGAAATCATCGTAGATCTCGATACTGATATTCCCGCTGGTAACCGAGTATGTACCAACCTTTAAGATCTGCTGATCCTCATCGATCGTGAACTTGACCATGGCATATGCCGTATTGATGCTGCCGTAACCGAAAGAGCCGATCATACCCAGTTTATCGTAATAATGGATCCTTGTTCCCGCATGATGATCGAGTCTTTCCGGCCAGTAAGCAACACTTGAATTGATCTTTGTGTCATAATAGGAAACATAAAAATAGCCGTCCTCACCCCAGGAGGGTCCCCAACTGTTCTTGATGATCCATGCACCGTTCCCCGGTGCGCGGGCGACAGTCTTATTATCATCCCAACCCACGATGGTCACGGCATGGTTCGGACTCAAATTGCCGTCGTAATAGAAAGTGTAATCCGGGTTCATATAATCATCCATGGACTCCCCGGAATAGGGATCCGCCACGTGCAGGGTGGTATACACCGCGCCGTGTTCATGGACAGCCTGTTTGATCAGAGTATTGTCTTTCGGCAACCAGCGCGCCTGAGATACATAGGCCACCGGTGTCAGACTATCTATATAACTCCCGCCGGTATCCGAATAAGGATCGTCGGCCTCGGATACCGGTCCGGCACCGCGGGAAAGATAGGCGGTTGACAGGTCCGCATTCCCTCCCGAACAGGGTCCCCATTCAAATCCGTGTCCGTGCTTGAGATTATTTTCCGAAAGGTCAAACACACCCAGATCCTGCATCAGCCACATCGATTCGATGGAAGCATAGGTACCGAAAGCCCAGCAGGAACCGCAGCTACCCTGATTTTTCACGGATGTGACACCTCCCTCATCGCGCAGATCATAGACGGCGGGAAGCGTTGTGCTTTTTAGCGTTCGCGGAAGGGATTCGATGTGATATTTCACCGGCGAGGGAATATAACCGAGCGCATGACCGCTTTCCGTAAACTGCCCTCGCTTCCCCGTTCGCAATTCTTCCAGGTATTGAATATAATCCGGATTGAGCGGCGCCATGACGATATCCGCGGCATCCCGTACCGCGTATACGCTTTGGTCTTTTTGCGATCCGGCCGTCCTGATCCCCTCCGGCAGTCCCTGTGGCTGAATGAGCGGATGGTTGGATGAAAATAAGGCCGTAGTAAAAGCCAGGAAAAGCAGCAAGGTCTTCTTCATATTATACTCCGGGATTTTTTTGATCAAATACACGATTAATTATTTTATCCTGAAAATCATTCCGTGTTTAGAACCGACAATTTTAATTTATAGAATTTACAATTGATAATAAAGCTTTTTATCGGGAAAACGGTCATGCATTCTATATTGTCCTTTCGGTCATCGACTTCCGGCTTCTGACTTCTGACTTCTGACTCCCGGCTTCCGTCTACCGTCTACTGTCTACCGGCTATATTTCACTTGTTAAGGACATACATCTTCCTTACATTCAAACAATACTGAAGACAGCAACTAAAAAAATGACGCGTATATTGACATTCAGCCTGCAATTAACAATTAATAAGCAACATATAGCCCGTGATTTTGGAGAGCAACCATTGTTTTCCATTTACGCACGTAATTTATATGTTCGATAAGCAAAGGGACAACAATGATTCTTTTAAACAAATTGAAGAAAGCATGTAAAAAACTAATCGATGCAATGACGGTCCAAAAGAGACTCGCGCTTTTGGAGAAGTTCTTTCAGGAGGGTCTTCCTGTTGCTCTTTCCCCCGGTCTGAAATATCTGATCACGGGAGAGAGGGATGAAACAGCACGTCTCGCCGCGAATGAGGTCGAGACCCGAAGGGCACAGATCGCCTCCGAAGGCAAAAAGAAAGTCCCCATCTGGTATTCGCCTAAGCCCGGCAGCGCAGGCAAGGACGTAACGGAGAACGTCAAGCCATCCCCGGGAAAGGTATTAGAGTTTACCATGGAAAAAATTGCACGCACCGGAAAGTCCCGGAAGTGGGGAACATTTCTTCATCTGCTTATCCGGGAGTTCCGTTGTGAACGTGGTGTTGAGTTGGGGTCCTGCGCCGGGATATCCGCTATGTACTTGTCGTCCGTTCCATCTGTCAGGAAATTAATAACGGTGGAGGGATCAGCCGAACTCTCAAAAATCGCAGAAACAAGCCTTAAACACAGGCCGCACGTACAAGTAGTCAATGCATTATTTGATGAAGCGATAGATAATGAAATAGCATCCGCAACGGAACGTTTCGATTTTGCGTACATTGACGGACATCATGAGAAAGTGGCAACGATCCACTATTTCAACCGTTTAATTCCTTACTTAAAAGAAGGAGCTCTGGTAATCTTTGATGATGTATCCTGGTCGTACGACATGCGGGAAGCCTGGGACAGTTTGTCAGAAAGGATTGAGTTCTCACATAGTATTGATCTTGGGGCGATAGGAATTTGTGTGATGAAAACGAATGACGACCAGCCTGTCGTTCCGAAGAAATGGAATTTGCAGCCTGTTACAGGTATATATCCAATCGGAAACCCGCACGGCTGGAAAGAATAACTCCTACCGGACTTAAGAATGCCACAGCCCGCCATCCGTGGCGGGATCTGATAGGGTAAGGCTTTGTAGTTTAATGTTTTTATAATAATAAAATGAATGAGGGTTTTTTATGGTTGAATACAGAACTACACTTAAAGGAATAAATCCAAAACATTTAGACGGTTTTTTTGTTGGTTGGAAAAATACACTAACAAAAGAACAGCACTACACCATACTTAAAAATAGTAGTTTTTTTGTATTGGCATATGACAATGAAAATGATAAAGTTGTTGGTTTTGTCAATGCATTATGTGACAGTGTTCATTTTGCATTTATTCCAATGATTGAAGTACTCCCTGAATATCAACATAAAGGAATTGGAACCAATTTACTTAAGGAGATCTTTGAATTACTTAAACCTATGACATGCATTGATTTAACATGTGATATTCAACTACAAGGTTTTTATGAAAGATTTGGTATGAAGAAGTCCCATGGAATGGTTTTTCGCAAGTATCTTTGAAAAGATACTTGATGATATAATATAGGTATATATTTTCTATTAACATATTAAATATATATTAGCATAATTTTAATAGAGTGCCGTCCATGGCACCCTCTGAACAAGGAGTCGTGGCACAATAGATAACAAAGCACGCAAGTAAAGGTTGCTGGCTTTTATTGGGAGGGGTATAATAGAAAAACGGTAGCCAGCAACCACATGCCTTCGCTAACCAAGGCGGTGACTACAAACTTAAGTCGAAGTGTCACTAAGGCTTACAGCCACCTGTAAGCTCTGGCACGTCTTGAGTGCAGGCCGTTAGCAGAATCACAAAAATCCTCAAACCGGGCGATATGACAGAAATTCAAATATGCGATCCGTCCTACCGTCTACTGTCTCCTGCCTTCACCTCGACATAATCACTGATATCATATCCGTTCGTGATCTTATACCCGATCAGGACCAGGACCAGCATAATGGCCATACCAGTCAGTCCCAGCGGTGCCGTGAGGATATCTTTACCCATGAAGCCGGTCAGGAGCACCACCGAAGGCACCATGCCGTTGAACCACCCGTGCATAACGGAGACCAGGATCACGGAATTGCCGCGAACGTACATATAGTTGAAGAAGGTTCCCAGCAGAATGCAGACCAGCACAAAGAGCAACACACCGATCACGTTGTAATATCCGTAATTATAGCCCATGAGGATGACCGGCGCATGCCAGAGTCCCCAGATCGCGCCCGTAATGATATTGGCCTTCCAGAATCCCAGCGGCAGCAAATGTTGCAAAAGATACGAACGCCAGCCGTATTCCTCACCGAACATCATAATAATGGGAAAGGTCAGATTGGCGATGAGTCCGATCACGAAGAACTGGAAAGTCCAGAACACTGCCGTGGAAACGGGCTTGCCGAGCAGGGTGAGGGCATGCATCCCCATGTTCTCCAGCTGCCAGTCCGGACGTCCTTTAAAGATCAGCACATTCAGTACAATGCTTAGAACAATAAAGCCTACGATAAATCCCAGGGCCACAAAATAGTTCTTTGCCTTTCCGAAGCGGAAACCGCTGTTGCGAAATCCGTCCGCGAAAACCAGTCGTAAAATGATCGCGATCAGAGCCGGAAAGATCATCATGATACCGAAGGCCTGGATCGGCATGTGTTTTTGAGAAACATACACGGCCACACGTTCTTCCAGACTTTTAAGTTCGATCACCGTACTCCCGGAGGGAACCACGGTGGGAAGATCCTTTTCCGTCACATCGGGATGCACTTCCAGATAGCGTTCGACCGCCTCGCTTTTCATTTGAACGATGTCGCTGAACTGTTTGATCGCCGGCCGTTCGGGATCGAGCTTTTTCCCCTGCTGATAGACAAATCCGCATAAAAGGAAGCTTATGAGGTATGTCAGTCCCACGAACCAGATCACCCGTTTCCAGGAAACCTTTTGGTCAATACGCAACTTCTTGTCACTCATTTCTTTTATCTCCTTATAAACGTCTGTCAATATAGGAATATGCTTCCCTATTTCAAAAACACCATTTTCCGGACCGAGCGGTAGTTGCCGGAACGAAGCGTATATATATAGACACCGGCGGGAAGGTCATCGGCACGGAACCGGAGCGTATGTTCACCGGCATGATGGAACGAGCGGGCCAGTTCCCGGATCTTTCTCCCGGAAATATCATAGAGATCCAGCGATACCTCGGCATCCTCCGCTATAACATAGGAGATCCGGGTCTCGGCATTGAAAGGGTTCGGATAGTTCTGATGCAAGACAAATGCAGGCGCCAGCGCGATCTCTTCCGCAGAACTAAGTGTCGCGTCAAAACCAAAATAATCAAGAACACTTCCCATAAACGCGCTGCGTAGGGAGTCGCCGTGAATGGTCTCAAAAGGAAAACCAAGATAGAGCAATGCTCCTTCTTGCGACGATGTGGCAAATGTTCCCCTGTACTGCAGACCGGCCACACCGTTGGCTGCGGTATCGAGATCCGTATAGATCAGATTGGCCACGGCACCGCCCGAGGGAATAAAACCGTCGGGCCGGTACACCCGGTAAACGGCTGTCCCCTCAACTCCGAAGGGTATCTGAGCAAATCCGTCAAAAGCACCTTCCTGCAGCGGCATGAGTGAAAAAGTGCCGGTATTGGCTTTTTTGGATTCCGCTTTTAAGAACGTTTTATAGAAATAGGGGTCACCGCCGGTTCCGGAGAGATTTTCCTGCAGATTGGAACCGGAAATGAAAAGTTTACCGCCGCCCATCAGATAGGTACCAATCGCCTGTTTCGCCGCTGCATTCAGATTGGTCTCATCCGTTCCGGCGATCCAGTCCACCATCTCGTAGCCTCCGAGCTCTGTACCGCCGGCACTGAGAGCATCGTCCGAGGCGGAATCAAAACCATGGCCATGAGCCAGCAAGGCCGTACCGTGCTGATGAACAAAATCATATGTATTTTGGACGGTCTTCCTGTTAAAAGCCTGGACGATCAGTATCCGGTTGCTCTCATCGGAAACATACGCGGCCAGTACATCTACACATGTTGGACCCGCCCCGGCGTTGTTGACCCCCGCGACCCGGAAATAATACAGCTGATCGTTTGAAAGTCCTCTGATCGTATCTCTTGCCGTACCGATCTCGAGACTGTCGTTAAAAGCGGTATGGTCGGTGGAGTAATAAACCCTGTAGCCGTTCGTCAGTCCGACAGGTGCGACATTGATCAAAATCTCTCCGTTGCCTGTATTGCGCAGAGAAAACCACTCCGGCGCATCATAGGGCGTCATGTCCTTCATGCCGGTGATATTCGCGTACAGACCTTGCTCCGTACCTACCAGCGTATCGGTACCATTGACATAGAAGGCACGGACATCATTGTTGCCGATATGCCAGTTATCGGCGGTGAGCACCCGCAGGGAGCTGTCCTGCAGGTCCATTTCCAGCAATCCCGCTCCGTTGAAATCGACACCGTTCACATAATGGAAGAGACCGGCGTAGATCTTGTTGCCATATTCATGGATAAAATGGATTCCCGCGGCCGGCAGACCGTCATTCTGATCGTATTTTGACCAGCCATTCCCCCGCTTATGAAAAAGCCCGCCGAGACAATACGTGGGGTTGGTAGCGGGGGTATATTCTTCCAGTCCGATCCAGAGGCCGGACTCCGTATGTTTGACCGCACGGCAGGAAACATACAGCGAACCGGTATTGAACCCGTTATCTTTCCCAAAATAGGTCCGTGAAGACGGATCGCTGAGCGGCAGGGATGTGTCGTAGCGTATCAGTCCGTTATCCGTACCGATCCATACCAGTGAATCGCTGGCGGAAATACTGTAACCGATCTTGCTGCCGGACTGTCCCGTAACGGAAATATCCTGATAGGTAAAGGAACCGCCGGATGCCGGACGGGTATATAATCCCGAGAAAGAAGCAACCCAGATGGCATCGGAATTGGCGTCAAAGTCACGGACCCAGTTCGCGAAATAATCTCCCGGCAAAATATGCTGCTGCCAGTTACTGCCATTGAGGTCGCAGCTGTACATACCGTAATCGGTAGCGAACCAGACCTTTCCCATCATGATCCTGAGGGCGTTGACATTCTGACTTTGGTTCATATGCCCCGTGCTTTTGTTGTAACGATACCACTTCCCTGTCGCGCTCTCATATCGCAATGCCCCGGCACCGTCGGCGGAAAACCAATATCCGCCCTCATAGGGTTCGATCGCCGTGATCCGGTAATTCGACACAAGCTGCTGCCATCCTTCACTGCCATAACAAAGACCCGCCGATATCAGCAGACAGCAAACAACGGCAAATACACGGGTCGGTCGGGACAATATTTTTCTTAAATACACGCAAAAACTCCTCTCGTTTTTTTGTTGCTAACAAGAAAAGGAGCGACTCCTTTCCTTGTTTCCGGATTTTCCGAACAGATGTTGATCTTAAACATATCTTATAACTTATTTTTCATCCTTTTAAAATAATCTTTGCTCAGCATGGCAACCACCGGGGACAGAGCGATCAATGCGACCAGGTTGGGCAATGCCATGAGGGCATTGGCAATATCGCTGAATCCGATCACCGATTCAAGCTGGATCACCGCTCCGAAGACCAGGAATGCCAGGAACACCCAGCGATAGCGGTTTACCGCCTTTTCGCCAAAGAGGTAATCGCTGGCACGGTCGCCGTAATACGACCAGGAGATCAGCGTAGAGAAGGCAAAAAAGACAATTCCCAGCGCCACGATCTTCCCGCCCAGGGCGCTTCCGAGTCCGATCTCGAACGCTCTGGATGTCAGCTCACCCTTCACATCGAACATCTCATGCGCGCCGGTCACAACAATGATCAGTCCCGTAATGGTGCAGATCATAAGGGTATCGATAAAAGGCTCCAGCATGGCGACCAGACCTTCGCGAACGGGTTCCTTGGTCTTCGCCGCACCGTGCGCGATGGCGCTGGATCCCAGTCCCGCCTCATTGGAGAACAGTCCCCGTGCCACACCGTTGCGGATCACCGTACCCAGCAAACCGCCGGCAAGGGCTTCGGGTGTATTGAAGGCATAATAAAATATCTGCTGAAAGGCACCCGGGACAAGATTGAAATGTTTGAAAAGAATGATCAGACCGGCACCGATGTAAAAGATCGACATGATCGGTACGATCTTTCCGGCGACCTTTCCGATGCTTTTGATCCCGCCCAGGATCACGGCGCCGACCAGAATGGCGATAATGATACCGGCGATCAGGTTGAACGCAAAACTGGGCGCCTGGTCACCACGGATCAGAAAATTCAGACTGGTGGCAATATTGTTGATCTGGAACATGTTCCCGATCCCGAAACTCGCGATCACGGTAAAACTCGCGTACAGCACGGCCAGCCATTTGAATTTCTTACCCATCCCCTGCTCGATAAAATGCATGGGACCGCCGTGCGTCACGCCGTTCTCATCGATCTGGCGGTAACGGACGGACAAGGTACAGGAAGTGAATTTGGTGGCCATACCGACAAATGCGGTGACCCACATCCAGAACAAGGCACCGGGTCCACCCATAAGAATCGCCGTGGCCACACCGACGATATTACCCGTTCCCACCGTGGCGGACAGCGCCGCCATCAGTGCCTGGAAGTGACTGATCTCCCCCGGATCCTCGTCTTTACTGAATTTCCCGGACACGATCCCGATACTGTGACCGAAACCGCGTAACTGGATGAACTTATTGCGTATTGTGAGATACAGACCCGTACCGACCAAAAGGATCATCAGAACGGGACCCCAAACGATGTTTTGAACAGTTGTGATAATATCCATAAATCGTCTATCACTCCTTTTTTTCAAACGCTGATTAAAACGGACGAAAACATTGCAACACCGCGAAAATATAGGTGATTCGGCAATATATTGAAACGCTTTTTTGGGTCCTTACGCTTTTTTAATATTTCTTTTTACAATAATAATGATTGCCATTTTTTAATTAAGTCCGTAATTTTTGGACGAAAGAGGCAACGATTGAAAGAGAACAACAAGCAGCACATTCCGGCAACCTGGGGACATAAGATCCTTCGTATCGTCAAAGATGATACGCTGAATACCAATACGCTCACAGTCCGGCCGAAAGAAAAGATAAACCACATCCTGATCGATGATCTGCAGTATGAATATGAATCATTGAGCCTTGAAGGATGGCGTTATCAGATGGGGTTTTCCCTGGATGACGATTCGTTTTATTTATATTATAAGAAACCGATCGATAAATTAAAATAGGATCCGGGTTAAACAAGGAGGGAATATGCACTTTCACTGGGATGTATTCATCAATCTTGGGATAATTTCCGTTGCCATGCTAATTGCAACGTTTATCCGTTCCAAGGTCAAATTCTTTCAAAAATATCTGATCCCGAACGCACTGACGGCGGGATTTCTGCTTTTACCGCTGTATAATTATGTCTTTCCCTTTCTGGGATTTGAGACCGGTTCGCTGAAGGACCTGGCATATCACTTTTTGGGTATGTCCTTTGTGGTCCTCACCCTGCGGAACAAACAACCAAAGGGCAAGGATAATGACGGTGCGGGTCCGATGGCGGTCGGCATCCTGTATCAGTATGCCATTCAGCTGGTCGTGGGATTACTGCTTACGATATTTATTATCTATACCTTCCGTCCCGACCTCTTTCACAGTTTTGGTGTGTTCATGCCGCTGGGTTTCGTGCTCGGCCCGGGTCAGGCGCTTTCCATCGGGGAATCCTGGAGTGTGATGATGAGCATGGAGGGACTGGGGTCCGTCGGACTGACCTTTGCGGCCATCGGGTTCATTTTCTGTTGTTTCGGCGGTATCTATCTGATCAATTTCGCGATCCGGAACAAATGGGTCACACCCGAGGAATTAAGTTATATGGGCGATCCCGGTACCCGCCGCGGTATTTTCTCCAATCTGCGTAAGGACCTGCCGGTGGGCTCCTATCTGACCACCGAAAGCGAGGCCATCGATACGATGACCCTGCACACGGGACTGGTGATCTTTACCTATTTTCTGTCCTTTCTTCTGCTGCTGGGACTTACTAGTCTTTTGGCGCTGATCGGGTAGGCAGGCGTGGACCTGGGTGACAGCCTCTGGGGTATCAACTTTATCTTTGCGGCCTTTACGGGAATGATCATGCGGAAATTTATTGTAGCCGTCAAGGCGGACCATGTGATCGACAATCATACCATGAACCGCGTCTCCGGACTGCTGGTGGATATCATGGTCACGGCCGCGATCGCCGCGATCTCCATTGCCGTGGTGATGGAATACTGGCTGCCCATCCTTATCGTGAGCGTGGTCGGCGGTATCATTTCGACCTGGTCGGTCATTTATATCGGTTCACGTCTCTATAGAACACACCGTTTCTTCCGTACCCTGATGATTTTCGGTGTGTCAACGGGCACACTCTCCACCGCGCTGGCTCTGCTGAGGGTGGTCGATCCGGATTTCAAGTCACCGGTCGTGGAAGATTATACATTCGGTGCGGGCATCGTGTTTATCTTTGCCATTCCGCTGATCCTGTTCATGACCTGGCCGGTCCGGACATTTCTTACAGGAAACTGGATGTATTTCTGGATGTTCTTCGGACTCTGCTGTCTGTATCTGGTCGGGTGTACGATCTATTTCTTCATCAAATCCCCGAAACATGTGCTGAAGAACAAACGTCAGGTCTGGCTGAAGAAAAAATAAAAATATGACGAAGGATAAATAAGGGATCTTTATTGATCGTTTTTCAGCAGATCAATAAGCCGCAGATATTCCCCGGGAGCGATACCGTCCGCGCGGCTGTCCCAGGGAAAGATGTGTTCGTATTCAGCTTTATAAAATTCTTTCAGACTGTTCCGCAGTTTTTTTCGTCTCTGCCGGAAAGCCCCTTTTACGCAATCAACCAGTAAAGCGTCATCGGTCTCCGTGTTTTTAAAACGCAGGCGAATGCATGCCGAATCGACCTTCGGCGGCGGTGAGAACACGTCGGGCGGTATCGTGAAAAGATATTCCGTTTCAGCAAAGATCTGCGTCAGCACCGAGAGGATATTGTAGGCGGGCTCCCCGGGTGAAGCGATGAGTTTTTCGGCGAATTCTTTCTGTACCACGAAAACGGCTTCCGGGATATCTTTGCGATGCGCGTATAATTTATACATGAGTGGACGTGAAATATTGTAAGGGATATTCCCGACAAGTTTGTCGACCGGGAAATAGGCGCTCCAATCGCTTTGAAGAATATTCTCTTCGATACACCTGAAACCGGGATGTTCTTTTTTCTTCCACCCGGCCGCCAGTACGGTATCCAGTTCGAAGACCGTTAACCGGCAACCGCTTTCCAAAAGAGGACCGGTCAGCGCACCTCTCCCGGGTCCGATCTCGATAATGTGCTCCTTAGCGTCCGGCGCGATCACATCCATGATCTTGCGAATCATGTTGGTATCGCTCATAAAATGCTGACCCAGCGATTTTTTTGCATAGGGGGTCATAATAAGGGAATATTGAAAAAGTTCTGTGCGGTTTGCAGCACCGTTTCCGCGGTTTCTTCCGGTGTTCTATCAAATATTTTCGCGTAAGCACGCAGCACTTCGACAACATAGGCCGGTTCGTTCTGTTTTCCGCGATACGGGACCGGTGCCATCCAGGGGCAATCCGTTTCCGTCAAAACCCTGTCCATGGGAATATCTTTGAGTATGTCCCGGGCTTCCGCGGAGAAGGTGATCACACCCGTAAAGGAGATATACGCTCCTCTTTCGAGGATCTTTTTCGCATAAGCCGTATCGGAACCGTAGCAATGGAATTGAGCATTGAAATGATCCGTTTCGTCAAGGACCGAGAACGTATCATCATCCGCCGCGCGGTTATGTACGATCAGCGGATAGTTCAGGGCTTTTGCAAGTTCCGCCTGTTCGCGGAACACGCGCAATTGGATGTCCCGCGGCGCATAGTCGCGAAAATGGTCCATACCCACCTCCCCGATCGCCACAACCTTCGGATGCCGTAAGAACGATTCGATATTCTTAACATATCCCTTTTGTACTTTTGTACTGTCCTGGGGATGGATCCCGACCGCGGCATAGACAATTTCGAACATTTCCGAAAGTGCGATGGCTTTTTCGGAGGTGTTAAGATCAATTCCGGGCACGATAATACAACGGACACCGGCATGTACGGCACGTTCGATATACGGTTCCGGATCCTTGCAAAAAGGATCCAGATTCAGATGTGCATGGGTATCGATATACATGGATGTTCCGTTTTAGAGTTATACGGAATAAGAGTATTACATGTTTTCCAGCTGTGTCATGTCGAATCGCGGGAACAGGGCTTTCATTTCGCCCAGACGAACGCCCGTCGGCAGATCCCGCCATTCCGCGATCTTACCCGGTTCATCCCCGCAGTTCAGCATGGTAAAGAACTCCGTCATTTTTTCCGGCAGCAGAGGATAAAGCAGCGATGCGGAGAAACGCAGACTCGCCAGTGCGGTATAAAGAACGGTAGCGGCCGTATCGGGATCGGTCTTGGCCGTTTTCCAGGGTTCTTTCTTTTCCAGATAGCGATTGATGGAAGTCACATATTGGATCACTGCGGCACAAAGCGCATTGATATTCAGGTCACTCAAATGCTCGAATGCATTCTTGCGACAGGCTTCCGCCGCTTCCTTCATGTCCTTTTCATCTGCAGAAAATACGCCCGGCGAAGGGATCTTGCCTTCGTAGAACTTGCCGACCAGTTTAAAAATGCGGTTCACCAGATTCCCGAAATCATTTGCAAGGTCCGTATTATAGGTCTGATAAAAACGTTCTTTGGAAAAATCGGAATCGCTGAACAGAGGACCTTCTTTGGCCATGAAGTAACGGTACATGTCCTTTCCCACATTTTCGCAATGCATTTGGATGGTCTCCAGATCGACAAAATTTCCCAGCGATTTGCTCATCTTCTGACCTTCGCTGGTCCACCAGCCGTGTGCAAAGACCGTACGCGGTAACGGCAGATCCGCTGCCATCAGCATGGTGGGCCAGTACACGCAATGGGTCGTCAGGATGTCCTTACCGATAAGATGCACCGCCGGCCAGTAGGTCCGGAATTTCTTCTCGTCAGACAAGTAGCCTGCCGCGGTGATGTAGTTCAAAAGGGCATCGAACCACACATAGGTTACATAATCCTTATCGAAAGGCAGCTCTATTCCCCAGGAAAGCCGTTCTTTGGGCCGGCTGATACACAGATCCTTCAGCGGATGTTTCAGGAATCCCAGGATCTCGTTCTTACGGTTCTCGGGCTGGATATAATCCGGATGTTCATGAATGTATTTTATGAGACGATCCTGATAGGCGCTCATTTTGAAATAATAATTGCTTTCACTGATACGGCGGACATCCCGGTACTTCCCTTCCTCATAGTCCTTGTCCGAAATAAAAAGCTCATCCGCTACGCTGTACCATCCTTCATAACTGTCTTTATAGATCTCGCCCTTATCGTAGAGCATCTGAAGGACATGCTGCACGACCTTGATATGACGTTCTTCGGTCGTACGGATAAAATCATCGTAACTCAGATTGAAATAGGACCACAGTTCCTGAAAACGCTTGGCGTAGATATCGCAATGTTCCGCCGGACTGATCCCGTTCTTATCCGCAGCCTGCTGGACTTTCTGTCCGTGCTCATCGGTACCGGTCAGAAAGAAAACATCGTCTCCCAGCATACGGTGATATTTGGATATGATATCCGTAATGAGCGTTGTATATGCGCTGCCGATATGCGGGCGGTCATTCACATAATACAGCGGTGTGGTAATGTAAAATGATTGTTGCTTCCCCATACCTCTACACGATCCCTTTTTCTTTAAAAAGTGTTTTGATCCGTTCGCTAACGGCTACCGGACCTCCCGTGCCTGCAACTTTTTCAAGAAGGCCTTTCTTCTCAAAATATGCGATCAGGGGTTCGGTGTTCTTTTTATATACGCTCATGCGGTTCAGAATTGTCTCCCGTTTATCGTCATCCCGCTGATAGAGTTCTCCCCCGCACTGGGGGCAGACTGCGTTGTCGGGCTTTCCTTCCGGGTATCCGACCGTTGCGGAACAGCTCATGCAGGTCCAGCGACTTGAAAGACGGCGGACGAGTTCTTCTTCCGGGACATCGATCAGCAAGGCCATTGTCAGTGCAACACCCTGCTTTTCCATCATTTTCAGCAGCGCTTCGGCCTGGGGAATGGTACGTGGGAATCCATCCAGGATGTAGGACTGCTGTTCTTTTTCAAAATCCGCCGTGATCTTTTCAAGGATACCGATCATCACGCTGTCGGGAACCAGTTCTCCTCTGTCCATATAGGATTTCGCCTCTATTCCCAGTCCGGAATCCTCCTGGATCTCTCTGCGAAGAAGGTCGCCGGTGGAAAGTTTGACCATTTCAAGTTCCTTTTTCAAAATATCGGCCTGTGTTCCTTTTCCGCTTCCGGGTCCGCCCAATAATACCAATCGAATCATATTTTCCTCGTCTTTCATTTCGGATCATGTTTACCCAGTAATTTACAATGGAAGCCACGTATATAAAACAGCTAAATCATTAGAAATTTTTCATTTCGAACCCTTAATATACAGAATCGCACACACTCATGTATCCGATCTGCGTTTCACGGTTGCCGTAAGGGCGAAATAGTATTATATTCACAGAATATTTGGAATAAACATGAGAAAAAAGAATACCTATAGCCTCCTCCTGATCCTGCTGATATGCTTCAGTTTCTCATATGCCCTTCCGGATACCGTTTCCGTTATCGGTGTCGGCGACATGATGCTGGGCACCTCCTTTCCGGACAGTTCATATCTGCCGGTCAAGCCCGAAAACCTGTTATCGCATGTAAAAGACATTATTGGATCGGCAGATCTGGCGGTTGCCAACCTGGAAGGCTGCCTGATGGATTCGGGCGGTACGCCCAAAGATTGCTGGGAGAAAACGGACCGCTGTTTTATTTTCCGCATGCCCGAAGCCTATGTCCATCACATCATGGATGCCGGTTTCGATGCGGTCTGCCTGGCGAACAACCATGTTCGTGACATGGGCTACGAAAGTTACCGCCGGACCATGGCGGTCTGCGACAGCGTGGGTTTGCATCATGCGGGCATATATTCACATCCTTCCACGGTATTCACAAAGAACGGGATCCGCTTCGGTTTTGCCGCTTTTTCACCACATTGGGCGACGGCAAGAATGTATGAATATGATAAAGTGGAAAAGATCGTCAGCGCACTGAAGGCCGAAAGCGACATTGTGGTGGTCATGTTCCATGGCGGCGGCGAAGGTGCCGAATACGCCCACACACCCCGCGGGAACGAGAACTATAAGGGAGAGATCCGTGGAGATGTCTACCGCTTCGCTCACACCGCGGTCGATGCCGGCGCGGATATTGTCTTCGGCAGCGGTCCGCACGTTACCCGTGCCATTGAACTCTACAAGGACCGCCTGATCGCGTACAGTCTCGGTAATTTTTGCACCTATAAGCGTTTCAATCTGGAAGGCTCGCGCGGTGTTGCACCCATCCTGAAGGTATTTACGGACGCCGAAGGAGCATTCTTATACGCACAGGCAATACCCATTCGCCAGTATTATCCCGGATATCCGGTCCCGGACCCGGACGGAAGGGCGATCAGGGAACTGCAATATTTAACAAGAACGGATTTCCCGGAAATGGATTCCGTACTGGTCATTGAAGATACCGGATATATTCACAAACGATAAAAAGGGAGCTTATGGAAGGCGTACTTATTAAGGATCAATTCGGGTTACTTGCCATTCTGCTGATCATTCCGGCCGTTATCTATGTCATCAATCATCATACCGCATGGGGGAAACGTTTTTTTGGAGTGGTCCCGCCGCTTGTATTCGCTTATTTCATACCCACCATTCTTACCTCACTGGGCGTCATTCCGGACAGTAATCCTCTCTATACACAGATAAAAACCTTTGTTCTGCCGGCTTCCCTTTTGCTGCTGACGCTCTCCGTTGATATCAGGGGCATTCTGAAATTAGGCAGCAAGGCGCTCATTATGTTCCTGACCGGAACGCTGGGTATCGTTATCGGCGGACCGATCGTACTTCTAATATACAAGAACGCATTGCCCCCGGATGTCTGGCAGGGTATGGCGGCACTGGCGGGTTCCTGGATCGGCGGCGGTGCGAATTTTATTGCCATCGGGCAATCCGTCGGAGCTACGGATTCCATGCTGAGCGTGATGGTCATCGTGGATGTGCTCGCCGCGAATATCCTTACCGGGATCCTGTTCTTTCTCGCCGGCCGATCCGACAGGATCGACAAACGCCTGGGCGCCGATAATTCGGCGATCGTTGAACTCCAGAACAAGGTCATGACCTTTCAGAAAAAGACCAACCGGGTCGCTTCGGTAACGGATTATTTTGTTCTGCTTGCTATGGCATTCGGATTTTCCTATATCGCCTATCTTCTGGGCAATCTGCTCCCGAATGTCGGGGATATCATCTCCCATTCAACCTGGAAAGTGATCATTATTACCAGTATCGGTGTGGGACTCTCCTTTACGCGCATTAAGAACTATGAGGGTGCCGGTGCATCCAAACTGGGAACCGTGATGCTCTATCTGTTGATCGGTGTGATCGGCGCCAGCGCAAACCTGCGTGCGGTCATGGAGTATCCCGCACTCTTCGCCATGTCCCTGACCTGGCTGGGTATACATTTACTCTTGCTCTTTATTGTCATGAAACTCATCAAAGCCCCGCTTTTCTTTATGGCCGTCGGGTCTCAGGCCAACGTGGGTGGTGCGGCTTCCGCTCCGATCGTGGCTTCGGCGTTCCACCCGGCGCTGGCTTCCGTAGGCGTGATGCTGGGAATTGCAGGCTATGTACTGGGAACCTATGCGGCCCTGCTTTGTGCGCGTTTGCTGCTGCTGGTTTCCGGTTAGAAGCATGTCACACGGCAAAAAATATATGGACTGTAAATGATTATTTTGAAATGAATGTCGGGTTTATTAAAATATGTCATATTTTTAATATAATTCCTTTACACGGAGGGTTTTATGAAAAAAGGGGTGATCATACTTTTCAGCACACTGATCATATTAATCGTTGTTGTTATAGCGGGTATTTTCGGTTTTAAACAGCAGTTCGAAAGCTTGCTTGTGGATATTGACCGGGAATATGCTGCTTTGGCTAAGGTGGATCTTTCCGCGATCCCGGACGGGGTGTACTCCTACCGCTTTGGAAAAATACCGGTCTACGCGGATCTCAGCGTTCATGTGAAAGATCACGTTATCACCGGTATAACGATGAACGAACAATCATCCGGACCCGGTTATGACGCGCGTGAAACGATGGACCGCATCATCAAAAAACAGCAGGCGGAGGTGGATGTTGTGACCGGTGCGACCTTCAGCAGTAAATGCATTATGATAGCAACGTATAAGGCTTTAACCGCAGAAAAATAATATTATTTTTTAGACTGATCTATTCCAGGGTAACGACTTCTTCATATTGTGGCACATGTGTGTCCCAGGCAAGCGTTTCTCCGATACGTTCCTGCAATGCGCGACTGGCATCGGGTTCGCCATGGACGATAAAGGTTCGTTTCGGCGGTTTTTCAAATTGACCCAGCCAACTCAGGATCTCATTATAATCCGCATGTGCAGAGAGATCGCTGATGGTCTCGATCTTTGCCGCAGCCTTGATCTGCATACCGTGGATCTTGATCGAGTCCTTACCGCTCTGCAAAGCCCGTCCGCGGGTACCTTCGGCCTGATATCCGACGAAGACGACCGTATGTTTCGTGCGCGGTAAACGCTGGATAAGATGATGCAGGATACGTCCTCCTGTCAGCATGCCGCTGGCGGAAATAATAATGCAGGGTTCGTCCAACGCATTAATGCGTTTTGAATCTTCAACACTTTCGGTGAATTCCATGCGGGTGGTCTGTAAAATGTCGGTTCCTTTTTCATGCAGCAGCGAAGCTTTATTGTCATAGAATTCCGAGTACCGTTCGTATAATTTTGTTGTCCGTATTGCCATGGGACTGTCGACATAAACGGGAAGGACCGGTATCTCACCCTTGTCTTCAAGCTCACGGATCCTGTACAGAAGTTCCTGTGTACGTCCCACTGCAAAAGCCGGGATCAAAACCACTCCTTTACGACTGATGGTTTGTTTGATGATACGTTTCAGTTCATCCGCCGGATCTTTCTGTTCGTGCAGACGGTCGCCATAGGTTGATTCAACAAGCAGATAATCCGCATTTTTAACGGTTGTGGGATCTTTCAGTATCGGTCGCTTATATCGCCCGAGATCACCGGAAAAAACGATCTTTCTGTCGCCATCCGATGCTTTCCATTCGGCAACGACAAAGGATGAACCCATAATATGACCGGCATCCAGGAATGATACGCGGATACCGGGAGCTGCCTGAAAGGTTGTGTCATAGGGAATACCTTTAAGCAGTTTGATAGCCTGCTGTGCGTCTTCAATGGTATAGAGGGGTAATGCGGGTTTATGTTTACTGCTCCCTTTTTTATTCGCATAACGGGCGTCTTCTTCCTGCAGATGGGCCGAATCGAGCAACATGATCTCAAGCAGGTCGCGTGTGGGTTCCGTACAATAGACCGTTTTATTGAACCCTTGCCGCACAAGACGCGGTAAAAAACCGCTGTGATCGATATGCGCATGGGTCAGGACAACGGCATCGAGACTATTAAGGTCGATCTTTAAGGGTGACCAGTTCCTCAATCGCAGTTCTTTCAGTCCCTGGAAAAGGCCGCAATCGACCAGAATACTGCTATTCTCATGTTTGAATAAATATTTGGACCCGGTTACCGTTCCGGTTGCCCCAAGAAATGATAAGCTTGCCATTGGATATCCTTTATTATTTGTCGGACCGGAAATGATCGGTCAGGGTATTCCTGATTTCTTTTATAAAAAATTCCCGGCCGGATGCATTCAAGGTCAGATTATTTTGAAAATACCTGTTGATCCTCAGACCGTCCGAAGAGGTCCGCATCATTTCTCCCCGGACATCGATCATATTCAGACCGGGCAGCGTTTCGCTGTATTTTACAATAAGATCATTCATGTTCGGATCGCTGCGCACGCGAAAAACGTCAAGTTCGAGTGCGCGTCTGTAATGTTTGAGCGCGGTTTCGGACTGACCCGCCCGTTCTTCGATCATCCCGAGACAATAGTAATAGATCGCGGTTTCCGGCTCCCATGCCTTCAGATCATTGATCCAGCGTTCAATGGAAAAACGGTCGGTATTATGCACCAATACCGCGCATTCTTTTGCGATATCCGCGTCGGAAAGTTCCTTGTCGTCAAAGAGCGAACGGTACGGATGGACCTTGATATGTTCGGGTAAACTTACCATGAATAGCGGAAAATCGGCTTTTTTGGCCATTCGCCGGATATTCCGGTCAAAATGGGAAAGCGCTTCTTCATATTCCCGGGACCTGTAAGGTACGGACCATTCGTCCAGATCACCCGGGGGAAAGGTTGACACATCGTCTTTGCGTATATAGACATAACGGTCCAGCACCTGTAAAAAACGATATTTTTTGAATGTAACGTAGGCAGCTATACCCCAGTAATTATTGATATCCTGCATCCAGTTGCTTTTACGGGGAAGGCCGTAATGTTCATTTGAACCGCTGATCACGATACAGGCATCGGGGTCATAAGCTTTCAAATTCCTTGACATGGACGTAATACTGAAACTGTTGCTAAGGGGCACCGCCAGTTGAATGATCTCATAATAATATCCCGAACTGTCATAGAAATCCGCTAAGATCTTCCGGGTGTTCGCATCCGGGAACAGTGAACAAAGACTTTGATCACCGATCAGAAATATGCGACGCGTATTTTCGGGTTTTTCAATACTGAAACGCTGATCCAGTATGGGTATATCGGGAAATTGTTTTGCATTGACAAAACGCAGATAATAATTCGGATTTAATGTATAGTATTGCTTGTCTTCGGTTCGCAGGAACATGTCATAGGACTCACCTATACCCAAAAAACGCAAGGCAAGCTCCAGCAGCACCAGGATCAAAAGCGGCGACAGACGAAAGAATACGTTATAAGCTTGTCGGCGAAAGGATGTTTTCATATTTATTTCGGGAACGGTGAACTGCCGGAATTCACACCCAGCACGATAACGAGAATAATGACAAAAAGCACAAAGATGGATACCATGATATAATGGTGTCTGTCAAAAGTAAAATCGATGATGTCGCGTATTAAAGATTTGTATTTACTCATATTTCATCTCTCTGTTCAAGGAAGAATATACATAAATTCTTTTCTTCTCTGCAATGTTAAAAGCACTATCGGATATTTAAGAAGTTCTCCGCTTCAATACATGCGGCAGAATAAAGAGGTTGCTGATGTTCAGCATGGCATGCAGCAAAAAAATAAAATATATGCTTTTACCGCAGATCACAAAGAAGCAAAGCAGAAGACTGGCGATAAAGATCCAGATCGTGGACCAAAAACCCTGCACGGCGGCATGTAAAAGACTGAAAACGGCAGAAAGCAGGAGTGCGGACCATATCCATGTGTTCCAGAGCGGCAGGATCGCCAAAAAAATGAACCCGCGGAACATCAGTTCTTCCACTGCCGATCCGACAAGCGTTATCGTCAGAGCCCATTTTCGCTGGAGTTTGTTTTCCGGCAGAATGTAATCCGAGCGATGCAGCCAGAGTGTGATATTTTTTCGCCGGACCAGTGCAACCCCTGCATCCAGAAGGAATAAGACAAACGCAAGCAGAAATCCGCCGGCCGCTCCCAAAAGGATATCGGCAGGAAGGGTGTTCAGCTGAAAAAGCGCGTGAAGCTGTTCCAGCCAATGTTCCAGACCGGCATAACGCCCCGGGGATGAGAAGACCATAACGCGGACCAGCGAATAGATCATGCCCATGATCATTACCATCACACCTTGCTGGATCATCGAATGGGCATTCCACAAGTGTTCGGGCCGGATATTCAATTTGTTCTCATTGAAGGGATCGTGTTTCATCTTTTTTACTCTTCTCCCCTTTTACTTACCCATTCATTTCCTCTGATATAGTAACGCCACAGCAAATCCGCTCCCTGGCGGATACCGATACGGGATGCGGCAATGACATCCTTGTCAGGTATAACGATCCCGGCTTCGATCCGGCATTCACCGGTTAAGAGATCCATCCCGTTCATATTTTTATCGATACCCATGGCTGCACACAATTTTGCGGGTCCGTTGGTCAGATTTTTAAATTGCTGCGGTGTGATCGCGACTTTCTTATAGCGTTGCCGGATCATAATATCAAGCCCTTCCAACGGTTCCAGCGCACGGATCAGAACGGCTTCACCCTCTCCTTCGGGACCGGTGACAACATTGCAGCAGTAATGCATGCCGTAGGTGAAATAAACATATAAATGTCCCCCGGGTTTGAACATTACGGCATTCCGGGGCGTTTTACCGCGATGGCTGTGTGAGGCCGGATCATGCTTGCCCGCATATGCCTCCGTTTCGACGATCCTGCCGGACAGCCGCTGACCGTTCCCGTCAATACGGACAAACTGCATACCCAACAAGCTGCGGGCAATATTCTGTACGTTCTGGAGAAAAAAATCGCGTTCCGGCATATTCCCGGTCATTGTTTGTTTAAATATTCTTTTAAAAAGGCAAGCGCCTCGATATAGCTTTGTTCTTTTTTTCCATAGATCTGATGTACGCATACATCTTTTGTCACGGATATCTTCCGGAAATCCTCCCGCTGATAGATATCGGACAGATGCACTTCAACCACGGGTATCGTGAGCAGTTCGATGGCATCCCGGATAGCGTAACTGTAGTGTGTATAAGCGGCAGGATTGATAATGACCCCGTCGCAGCTGTTGCGCTGTCGGTGCAGAGTGCGGATGATCTTTTCTTCGGAATTGAACTGATAGATACGAAGCTCCATACCCATATCGGCAGCCGAACGCCGGATCAGGGTATTCAGTTTATCCAGGGTCAATCGTCCGTACAGTGCTCTGTCACGGTGGCCCAGCATGTTCAGATTGGGTCCGTGTATAATAAGAATTCTCAGACTTTTTTCCTCTGCAGCGCTCATAGGTCCTGTCCTCTATTTGTACCCGGTTTTCAGCCAGGTTAAGGTTTCACGGAGCATCCCGGTGGAAATATCATCCGCGATCACGGGTTTTCCGATGTCCTGTAAAAGCACCATGCGTAAACGGCCGTCCCTGATCTTTTTATCATGCGAAACGGCTTTCACTGCTCTTTCGATATCCAGGTTCTGCAGATCGCAGCCAAGCGGAATAGCCTTCATTTGCGCGATATGGGAATGAAATACTTCCCCCGGCAATCCGCGGGTGAGCATGCTGATCCTTAAAGCCGCACACATACCCAGGATCACGCCTTCGCCATGCCGGCAGACGCCGTATCCCATGGCCTGCTCGATGGCATGACCAATGGTATGGCCGAAATTCAGGAGCATACGCAGACCGCTTTCATGTTCATCCAATGTAACGATCTCCGCTTTGATCATAAGCGAACGTTCTATAATTTCCGCGACTTTATCCATTTTACGAAGATGAAGAATATCATCCGCATGCTGCAGGCAATCGTTCAACAGCGCCGCATCCCGGATAAAACCGTATTTCAAAATTTCTCCGAAACCCGATATCCGTTCGCGCATTTCCAGAGTGCTTAATACCTCCGGGTCGATCAGTACGGCCTTCGGTTGATAGAAAGATCCAATAAGGTTCTTGCCAAAAGGATGATTGACACCCACTTTTCCGCCGACCGAGGAATCTACCTGCGCCAGCAGGGTTGTCGGTATCTGGATAAACGGAATGCCGCGATAGAGGGTTGCGGCGGCAAAGCCACCGATATCGCCCACCACACCGCCGCCCATGGTAATGACCAGACCGGCACGGTCCATGGATGCTTCTATCATTGTATCGTATAATTCTGAGATCGTCGTTAAATTCTTCTTGTCCTCACCCGTGGGCATGGGAATGAACAGAACATCATATCCAGCATTCTTCAGCGAACGTTCTACGGGTTCGCGATAATTATGTGCGACCGTTTTTGAGCTCATCAGAGCGATCCGCGCCGGCGGCGGGATAAGGGCGCGTACATGATCCGCGCTGTGCGCCAGCATTCCGGGTTCGATCGTGATCCGGTAGGGACGTTCTTTAATATGTACATCTACGGTCTTTTGCATAATATCCATTTCGCGATTTGTTCGGCGATCTCATTCGGATCGCGTTGGTCGGTATCAAGCTGAAGGTGCGCCTTTTCGTAGACCGGTAACCGGTCCTTGAGGATGGCTTCGATCTTCTCTGTGGTCACCGGTTTCGGCAGTAAGGGACGATCCTCATCTTGTATCCGTTCCAGGATCGTCCGCGGATCGGCTTTCAGCCAGACGATATCTCCTTGCTGACGCATCCAGATCCGGTTCGCTTCCTTTAGGGGGAAGCCTCCCCCGGTAGCGATCACTGCCGATTTTGAAAGATCCGTGTCTTTTGCCACCCTTGTTTCAAGTTCACGAAAAGCACTTTCTCCGTCTTCCCCGAATATTTCCGGTATGCTTTTCCCGGCCGTAATTTCAATCTGTCTGTCCAGATCAATAAAGGTATATGTCAGACGCTTTGCCAGCAGCGACCCGACACGTGATTTGCCGGACCCCATCATACCGATGAGGAATATATGCCTGACAGGTTGCTTCATGAAGCTGCTATCCGTTCACGGATCACATCCCAACGGTCACCCCCGTAACGGGCGAGGATCGCGTTCAGAAGCGGCCGTGCGGTTACATTTTCAGCCACTACCGCGGCAGCCGGAAGGGCGCAGGAATCCGTTCGTTCTTTATGTGCCGCCACTTCTTTTCCGCTGCCGATATCAAAACTCTGCAGAGGTTTCATGAGTGTTGGAATGGGTTTCATGACCGCATTGAAAACGAGGACTTCACCGTTGCTTACACCGCCCTCAAGGCCGCCGGCATGATTGGATGTACGTTTAACATCCTTACCGGACAGATAAAAGGGGTCATGATACCGGCTTCCCGGCAGATCGGCGCCGGAAAATCCTTCACCGAATTCGATACCCTTGATCGCCTGTATACCCATGATCTCGGATGCGATCATGGAACTGAGTTTGTCATCCCAATGAACATAACTGCCGAGTCCGACCGGTAGTCCGTACACGCGGACCTGAAAAATGCCGCCCAGAGAATCGCCCTCGGCCTTTGCGGCATCGATGGCGGAACGCATGGCAACGGCAGCTTCCTCATCGGTGCAGCGTACATCGGACAGATCGGCTTGCTTGAGCCGCTCCTCAGTGACGTTGTGTTCTTTAATCTTAACGGTACCCAATTGTATGACATGAGAATAAAGTCGAATGCCGAGAGCTTCCAGGAATTGCCGGCAAACGGCACCCGGTAAGATACGTACCGCGGTTTCACGCGCGGAGGCACGTTCCAGTACGTTGCGGATATCATCGAATCCGTATTTAATCAGACCCGCATAGTCCGCATGTCCCGGACGGGGTACGGTAAGTTTTTCGCAGGAACCGCTGCCGATGGGATCCATACTGTCTTTCCAGTTGACATGATCTTTATTTTCGATCATCAGGGTCAGGGGTGACGCAAGGGTCATACGCATACGCAGACCGCTCAGAACCTTCACCGTATCGCTTTCGATCTTCATGCGCTCACCGCGTCCGTATCCCTGCTGACGACGCCGCAACTGTTCGTTCAGCTGATCAATGTTCAGTTCAAAACCTGCCGGCAACCCCTTGATGATGGTGGTCATTGCCGGTCCATGACTTTCTCCCGCGGTCACATACGTGATGGTTTCGTTCATATTCTTCCCTTCGGCTTAAAAATACTCCATTGGGTATCAGGATTTGATCGCTTGTTTGATCGCCTGAATATTCACCTCTGACGGGGCATCCTCACCCATCCATATCTTTTGCGCACCCACTGCCTGATAGATCAGCATCTGCAAACCATTTATAGTCTTTATCCCCATCTTCTGAGCGATCTGTTCCAGATGCGTGGGACATGGCGAATAGTTCAGATCGCACAATATATCTTCCTTCCCGAAATTAATAAAATCCGCAGGGACCTCAGGGGCTTTTACGCTGCCCACCGGTGTGCAGTTGATCCAAAGCCGGGGAATGTCCGGGTTCATATCGCTCACCTGAAGACGCAGCAGGGGTGCTACTGAGCAGGTGAACCTCTTGCGGTCGTGTTTATTCTCTCCGCCGAGCACACTGGCCGAAAAGAAACCCAGTGTTTCCAGAGCGAATATCACAGCCCGGGCAGCCCCGCCATATCCAAGGATCATGGGATGGTATGACAGATAATCCGGTATGTTCTCTTTTATGACCCGTATAAAGCCGGTATAATCGGTATTATACCCGGTGCGCAGACCATCCTTGATATCGATCGTGTTAACAGCACCGATCTTTTCGGCACTTTCTTCCAGGATATCGCAATACTGCATGATCCGTTCTTTATAGGGTATCGTTACGTTGAATCCCGACAATCGGGCCATGGGTCCCGAAAGGGCCGACTCCAGTTCTTCGGGGGCATAATCGAATAAACGGTAATCCAGGTCCGCACAGGCGATCAGTTTATGGATCACCGGACTTAAAGAATACCCTATTTTGTAACCTAATAATCCGTACGTCATGATTTGCTAATTCTCTCCAAAATATTATAAAAGTCCGGATAGGATATATCAACGGTGCTCCATCCGCGTACCCGGACCGGTGATTGCGCGACCAAACCCGCTATGGACGCTGTCATGGCAATGCGATGATCACCATGCGCGTACACATCTCCCCCCGCAACGGGGTTCCCGCCGACAATATCCATTCCGTCATCAAACTCTTCGACTTCAACACCGATATTGCGCAGCATTTCAACCGTTGCGCTGATGCGGTCACATTCCTTATATCGTAATTCCTTCGCTCCGCGGATCGTACTCTTTCCTTTGCACACCGCAGCGATCAAAGCCAGAAGCGGTATCTCGTCAATAAGGTTCGGCACCTGTTTGCTGCGAATATGAAATGCCTTCAGGGTCGAGGAACGTACGATCAGATCCCCGCTCGGTTCCAGACCTTTTTTCTCATCTGCGATCTGGATATCGGCACCGCAGGACCGCAATAGTTTTATATATCCCGTCCGTGTCGGATTCAGGGATACCTTCCGTAACAATAATCTGCTCTTGGGGATCATTAAAGCTGCTGCAACCCAATATGCGGCGGAGGATGGATCACCCGGAACGGAATACTCAAAACCGGGAATGGGACGCCGAAGCGTATGTACGGAAATGATGTTCTTATTCCTGAATATCGGAATACGGAACATTTTCATCATGGTCTCGGTGTGATTGCGCGACGGCAGGGTCTCTTCCACAAAGGTTTTTCCCTGTGCGGAAAGACCGGCAAGCAGAACACAGGATTTGACCTGCGCGCTCGCGACCGGCAGTTGATATTGGATGCCTTTCAATTTGGTTCCGCGGATCACAAGCGGCAGCGTACCGTTCTCGGACGATATATCCGCTCCCATCTTTTTTAAGGGATCGATAATGCGACGCATGGGACGTTTACTTAAAGATGCATCGCCGATCATGCTCAGGTTCATCTGTTCGCATCCGGCAAGCAATCCCGCCATCAAACGCACGGTTGTTCCGGAATTCCCGCAGTTTAGGATCCCGTCGGAAGGATTTTTCAGTCCCGCCAGACCCGGACTCTCCACATCCACGGTAAATTTTCCAAGTTGAAAGCTCACACCGAGTTTCTGCAAACATGCGATCGTGGATAATGCGTCGGCACCGATATTGAGATGCCGGATCTTTGAACTTCCTTTGGCAATGGCGGCAAAGATCAGTGCCCTGTGACTGAGGGACTTGTCGCCCGGAAGGGTGATCTGCCCACGGATGCTTTCAACCGGATGAATGGATTTTATGTTGTGATCTGTCATACGCTATTCTTTAATGACCGTAACAAAATCGGTCACATTATAGGCCAGGTCCTGGATCTTTTTATGAACGACTTTTAACTGATACAGTTTAATGCATGTTTCGGCTGCAATGACCCAGGCATTTTCCGGCAGTTCGCCCACAGAAAGTTTGTATGCCGAAACGGCCGTATCTTCCTCTTCGACCAGAGGTACATCGGGAAAATGTGCATTCAGAAAGGTTTTACATTGACGTAAGGCCTGAGGATGCGAGTGGATGGATACCGGTCTGTCCTCTTTCATGTCTTTTCGGCGCATCAGGCACTGATTGACCAGAAAAGGAAAGAAGCCTGTTATTTTGCAGCTGTGTTTCGCCAGTCCCTGTACGGTTTCAAGCACCATACCGCCGACCGCATTCTGGATCGGAAGCAGACCGACATGGATAAGTCCGAAATTCAATGCTTCGTATACTTTTTCCGCTGTGGTTAAACAGGATATTTTTGCATCTCTCAATTGTTTGCTTTTTACCCACATTTCTCCGGCTTCCTGCGAAAAACTGCCTTCCGCGCCCATAACACCCAGGATCATGGTCTCGCCGACGATCTGCCTGACATCCTTTCTGAAATACCCGGAAACCTCATGTGTCGCTTTCATGAACTCTCTGAACATATTCAGACTTTCGGGATTGTAAGTCAACATATCCCGGAAAAGCTGCGGTGTATCGTTCCTGCAAAAGCGTTCCACATCCTGCAGCATGGTATATCCCAATGTGGGAGTGTTCGTCTTCGGCAGTGCCATCCGCTGAAGGACATTCCCCACAAAATGCGTCACGCCCTGGGAATATGCGATACTGCGATCATGTTCTTCGGCCGGGATCGTCTTTGTAAAGAAGCGCCAGGATGCAAATATCTCGGACCAAATTCGCCCCAGTTCGGGATATTGCTCCGAAGGCGTGATGATCAGAAGGTTATTCTGATTCGCCACATAACTGTCGGGTCCGAATAGCGGATGCACTCCGATGTGTTTGATCTTTGGGATCGCCTGATCCATCCATTTGAGCGGAAGTACTTTAACGGAAGCCGTATCGATAACGGTCGTGTCATTTGAAAAAAGCCGTGCATTTTTTGTCAGGAATGCTTCCATCGCGGAAATCGGGATGCATAGAAAGACCACCTGCCGGCTAAGTGCGGTTTTCAGATCAACAAAATCGATCTTTCCCTTTTCCCGTTCGAGTATGAGCGGATCGTTCTCATATACCGAAACAGATGCGTGTTCCGAGAGTATATCCGCCCATAATTTTCCGAAACGGCCGTATCCGATGACCGAATATTCCTTGTTTTTATCCTGGGCCATGTGTCACTTTCTTATTTAATGGCTTCCGCGATCTTTGTGATCTCCGACATCAGATCATTGAACTGTTTGAACGAAAGCGCCTGCGGGCCATCGGACAATGCTTCCTGCGGTTTATGATGGACCTCAACCATGATCCCGTGGGCTCCGGCCGCAACGGCGGCACGTGCCATAGGAATGACCAGGTCACGCTGCCCCATGGCATGACTCGGGTCAACCACGATTGGCAGGTGCGATTTTTTCCGTATCACGGGAACCGAGGAAAGATCCAGCGTGAAGCGGGTCGAACGTTCAAATGTTCGGATACCGCGCTCACATAAAATGATCTTATTGTTCCCTTCACTGGCGAGATATTCGGCAGAATTCAACCATTCTTCAATGGTTGCGGAGATCCCGCGTTTTAGCAGCACGGGCTTATGCACATGCGCCAGTTCTTTGAGCAATGAGAAATTCTGCATGTTCCGGGCACCGATCTGTATCACGTCAACATACTTTTCAAAGAGCGGTATATCTTTGATAGCCATGATCTCCGAAACGATCGGACATCCGTTGATATCGCCGGCTTCCCGGAGATACTTCAGTCCCTCTTCTCCCAACCCCTGAAACGCATAGGGTGAGGAGCGGGGCTTGAAAGCACCGCCGCGGATCATGTTGGCACCACTCTTTATAATATTCTTCGAGATCTCCAATAACATCTCCCGGCTTTCTATCGAACAGGGACCGGCTATAACAGCCAGTTCATCTCC